>ERZ779637.1067-NODE-1067-length-12967-cov-13.688507_pt1 | contig 12967 bp, 9 predicted proteins | sample MGYA00514196_ERZ779637 | MGnify/ENA primary metagenome ERZ779637 (study PRJEB29562, sample SAMEA4376700) | mouse gut metagenome | isolation source: Cecum | study: EMG produced TPA metagenomics assembly of the A DSS colitis mouse model was used to assess the... | reverse complement strand
ATATTACCAACACATATTACCAACACATATTACCAACACGACACACTGCTGTCATGTTCTCTATGTTATAGTAAACGTAATTTCTAATGCCGTTAACTATAGAATACAGTAAAATACCCACAAAGGAGAATCTCTTATGAAATACCCATGGATCGATGAATACCTGTTAAACAAGCGAAGTGTCACGAAAGATCTGCAAAGCGACTGGAACTGGATCCCGAAGAGGGCAGTTTCCTGCGCACACAATATGAGGACATCGTGCCCGGTTACTATATGAACAAAATGCACTGGAATTCCATCAAACCGGACGGTAAAGTCTCCGACGATCTGTTAAAAGATCTGTTGGATAAGTCTTATGACCTTGTGTTAAAAAGCTTCAGCGGCAAAAGACAGCGGGAAATCCTTGGGCTCAGCTGCTGCGGGACAGACTGCGAGAAATGCAGCTGTTACGGTTCCATGTGCAAGGGCTGTAATGCCACAAATGGTAAGGTCTTCCACGCCCCGGCCGGCAAAACCTGTGCCATCTACAACTGTTGCGTCCAGAAGCATAAATTCGCCAACTGTCTAGCCTGTGACAGCCTGCCCTGCGATGTCTGGCGTGCAACAAAAGATCCAAGTCTTTCCGAGCAGCAGTTCGAGGCCACTATTCAGGAGCGTGTCGATAATCTGAAAGGGAAATAAGATCCGGAGTGGAGAGACATATGTCATACGATTATAAACTTGCAAATATAAACTTGTAACAGTTCAGCCATGAAATAATTTGCAGGCTGTGTGTGGGTGCTTGCACACAAAACACTGACTGCGAATTATTTCATGTGCAGAGCGCCCTCAAATGAAATAAAAGACGAGCCGCGAAGCGGCGTCGGATGCGCAGCAGACGCTTTTATGAATGATGAGGGCTGAACTGTTACATAAACTTAAAAATATTTCACAGAAAACATTGACAACACCCCTGCGGATGATGTATTATTTTAGTTGTTCGCAAATCGAAGCGTGGCTCAGCTTGGTAGAGCGCTGCGTTCGGGACGCAGAGGTCGCAGGTTCAAATCCTGTCGCTTCGACTTTTGACGGAGACTTGTTTAGTCTCCGTTTTTGTATGGAAAAGGAGGAGATATTATGGAATCATATGAGATTTTAAGGGACCTTGCGATCATTTTGCTCTTTGCCAAGTGCTTTGGCATTCTTGCGAGGAAATTTAAAGCGCCCCAGGTTGTTGGTCAGATCATTGCCGGGTTGTTGGTAGGCCCATGTGTGTTCGGCTGGATCACACAGACTGATTTTATCACACAGATGGCTGAGGTCGGCGTTATCATATTGATGTTCTCTGTAGGGTTGGAATCCGACCTGAAAGAACTGATCAAAACCGGGCCGGTTGCTTTCCTGATTGCCTGCGCTGGCGTGTTTGCCCCTCTTGTTTTCGGTGCACTTCTCTACATGGGTTTCTACGGTGTAGCGCCATGGGGCAGTGAGAATTTCTATAAAGCTGTCTTCATCGGTACGATCATGACTGCCACCAGCGTCAGCATTACCGTCGCATCACTGCAGGAATTGGGAAAGATCAAGAGCAAGGTCGGTACGACCATCGTCAGCGCCGCTATTATCGATGATGTGATCGGTATCATCGTCCTGACCTTCGTGATCGGTTTTAAGAGCCCGGATTCTAACCCGTTAATGGTCGTTGTGAAAACTGTCGCTTTCTTTGCCGTAGCGATCATCGGTGGATTTCTTTTCTATAAGATTTTCCTGACATTGGATAACCGCTATCCACACACAAGACGTGTACCCATCATCGGCGTAGCATTCTGTTTTGCTCTGTCCTATGTCGCGGAACGATACTTTGGTATCGCGGACATCACAGGCGCCTATGTGGCCGGCGTGATCCTCTGCAGTTTAAGTGACAACGAATACATAAAGCGTAAAGTGGATGTCAGCTCCTACATGTTCTTCGGCCCTGTCTTCTTCGCGAGCATCGGCCTCAAAACGACATTTAACAGTATGAACGGCAAGCTTTTCGCCTTCTGTATCTGTTTTGTGATCGTGGCTTTGCTCGCCAAAGTCATCGGCTGCGGACTGGTCAGCAAACTCTGCAGATACAGCGTACCGGACTGCCTGAAGATCGGCGTCGGCATGATGACCCGGGGCGAGGTTGCTCTAATCGTGGCACAGAAAGGTCTGGCCGCCGGATTACTGACAGCCGACTACTTTACGGCAGTCATCCTGCTGATCCTTGTTTCCTCGATCGCGACACCGATCGTTCTCAAACTGCTCTATTCCAGTGACGAGAAGAAAGGAATCGTACATACATAAAATTTCCCATAAAACAAAAGGGGTTCAGAACCTGCGATGATCTGCCGGTACTGAATCCCTTTTCTTAAACAACCGTTTCGTACACTATGATACTGACACCTTCTTAAGCTCTTCCACCAGCTGTTCTTTCTGTACGGCGCCTACGATCGTAGCAACGTCCTTGCCATCTACAAAAATCTTGAATGTGGGAATAGACATTACCCTGTACATCCTTGCGAGTCCGTCCTCGTCGTCAATATTACACTTGCCGACTTTGACCTTGCCGTCATACTCCTCCGCCAGCTGCGCTACGATTGGCGCCATCATCTTGCAGGGGCCGCACCAGTCTGCATAGAAGTCCACCAGCACCGGAATATCGGCCTCCAATACTTCTTTCTCAAAATCAGCTGTTGTAAATTTGTGTTCCATAGTTCTCTTCCTCCTTATTAAAGTATCTATTGAAAATTCTATCTATATTACTGCAGAAGTAACCTGTCAATCAGGAGTACACATTGTTTATCTTCCGACCACATACTTATAGATCGGGTTACCAAGTGCGGAAAACTTCTCCTCATATTCTGTCATCACATTGCCGGAAAGCATCTCCTCATCATGATGCAGATCCTCCGTCATCTGCAGAAGCTTCCAGCCCGCAAGATCCAACTCTTCCAATGCAAATCGGAACAGATCGTGATTATCTGTCTTAAACTCGATCACGCCATCCTTTATCAGTATCTCATCATACCGTCTCAAAAATTCACGTGACGGCAATCTTCTTTTGGCATGTCTGTCTTTCGGCCATGGATCGGAAAAATTCAGGTAGATCCTGTCCACTTCCTCTCTATCGAAAACATCCGTGATCTCTTCGGCTTCCATACGGATAAAATTGAGATTTGGCAATGGATCCGTCTCCATCTTCTGTATACCCCGCAACAACACGCTGGAGTATTTCTCAATACCAAGGTAATTGATATCCGGATTCATTCTTGCCAGATCCATTATAAATCTGCCCTTGCCCATACCGATCTCAATCCGCAACGGATGGCTGTTGCCAAACAGCTCTCTCCATTTTCCTTTATATTCCTTCGGTTCGTGTATTACAAATCTGCTCTCTGCGATCATTTCTCTTGAACCGGTTATATTCCTCAGTCTCATGTCCTTATGAATGCCTTTCGTAAATTCCTTTCGCCACATAACAAGATTATACACAAATTTCCTCGCTGCATCAAGATTTTGTATTTTTTGTGAAAGGGCTACTGTTTTTTTCTAAAATAGTGTATCATAAATTATACCATTTTGCAGATACTGATAGTTATAGTAAACGAAATTTCTAATGTCGTTAACTATAGCAAACTGTGTATCATGGGGATATATTATAGAAAGGTTTGACGTTCATGTTTTCATATATCAAAGCAGGAGCGGCAAAAGCCGCCACCATTCTGCTTGCATCAGTCATTTTCAGCTGCAGTGCGTGCAGTTGTCGGATTACGGCATATGCTGCCTCCCTTGACGAAATAGAACAGGAGCAGGAAGCACAGAGGGCTATCCCTGTCGAATCCAACGAAATCGATAACTGGCCGGCCGGCCCTGTGACTAGCGCACAATCTGCAATTCTTATGGATGTAGATACCGGCTCCATTCTGTATGCCAAAGATATCCATAGGAAATCTTTCCCTGCCAGTACCACCAAGATACTCACCTGTCTGATAGCCATGGAAGAAGGCAATCTGGACGATATCGTTTCCTTTTCCACCGAAGCGGTATTCTCCGTGCCTACTGACGGCTCCAACATGGGCATGGATGTGGGGGAGGAGATAACCCTCGAACAATGTCTATACGGTATCCTGGTGGGTTCCGCCAACGAGGCTGCCAATGCAGTGGGTGAACATATCTCCGGTTCCATAGACGGTTTCGTTGCCAGGATGAATGAGCGCGCCGCTGAGCTCGGATGCACAGACAGCCATTTTATGAATACGAACGGTCTACATGATGAAGACCACTACACCTCCGCTCATGACCTTGCGCTGATCGCCGCCGCCTTTTTCAGGAACGACATGCTCTGTAAAATCGGTAACACTGCCCGCTATGAATTTACGGCGACTCCCACACAGCCTGATGACTTCGTGCTGCTCAACAAACACAAGATGATCACCGGTGAAGTAGCTTATGATGGTGTCTTGGGCGGAAAGACAGGATATACAGACAATTCCCGACAGACTCTCGTCACCTGTGCGGAGAGAAATGGTATGCGGCTCGTCTGTGTTGTCTTTCGGGAGGAAACACCCAATCAATTTACGGATACAATGGAGTTATTTGACTATGGCTTCAACAATTTCCAGATCATGAATATTGCTGAGAATGAGAAGAAATATCAGATCGAACCCTCCGGGTTCTTGCAGACCGGTAATGATATCTTCGGTAGTTCCAAGCCGTTCCTGTCCATCGACGACAGGAGCAGTGTGATCGTTCCGAATACGATCACCTTCGACGACCTGGAGTCTGCCATCGACTACAACGTATCGGACGGCAATCACATTGCGCAGATCAAATATTCTTATCATGACACTTATGTGGGAAACGCCTACCTGGAACTGGCAGCCGACAATACCTCTCCTTATGAATTCGACACGAATCCGGACTCTACCAGTGTGAGTACAAAGAAAATAGACGGTCAAGAACAGCACTCAGAGACAGACAACACTATCTTCATTAACGTAAAGACAGTCCTGATCTGTATTCTTGCCGTTGCCGCTGCCGTTATCCTGTTCTTCATCCTGCGCGCGCTTGCCATCAACAACCAGAATGCCAAACGCCGCAAAAACCGTGTGAAGAGAAAGCAGCGGCGCAGGGAGCGAATCCGCTCCGAATTAGATGATTTTGACTTTTGATTTCTTCTGTTTATCACGGATGGCTTCCACTTCAGCTTCCGTGATAAATTTCTCCGTCTTCACGACGTACACCTTTTTCTCCTCTGATTTGCGCATCCGTACTTTAGACTTCATATAACCGTGCCTGTCACAATAGGACACACAATAATAATGTTTGCCGTTTGGTGTAAACCAACGGATCTTCCTGCGCAGACTCCTTCGGCACAGATAGCATCTGGTGCTGTTTACCGTCCTATCCGCCATAGCCTGCGCCTTGTCGGCAAATCCTCTGGAAATGTACTTGGCATACGTATCAAACTGTACGTGGATCTCCGACTGCTTATCCTTCGGTATATGAAAGACATCAAAAGAATAATTCTTCAGCACATCTTCCCCGATCAGTGCCAGCACTTTCGCGGTGTAGTAGGCGTCACTGAAGGCACGGTGAAAAGGAATATCCTTCTCGATCGCGAGATGATCGATGGCATGCTCCAACGTCCTTCTTGACTTCCGATCCTCGAAACCGATACTAAACAGCTTCTGCACATCCAGAAAACGAAAAGGCCCGTCCGCCAGCGGTTTCATCCCATAATATCTGAGATTCCTCTGCAGCTCTGTCAGATCCATGGCGCCCCAGGTACAATAGATATAGTCTTCCCCACACCACTCGAAAAACTCCTTTGCCACTTCCGTAAATGGCCGCCCATGCTCCAACTGCTCCATCTGCAGGTGAATCAGCTTCCTTGTGATATGATGCATCTCGTGATATACCTGCGGCTTTACCAACTCCGAAAACTCATCGATCATCTGTCGCGCGCTGTTTAATTTGATCGCACCAATCTCAACGATCTCGAAAGGAAGAACTTTCGATTCTTCCTCCTTACCGTCGCTGCTCTGGTTCCATTCCAAATCCAATATAATATAATTCATATATTACTTCCTAATTGTTTACTATATTCTATACTTTTATGACTCTATCTTACTGCCATGGATGATCTCTCCCAGTGTCCGGTACAATTTATCTACTTCCACCGGCTTAGACAAGTGCCCGTTCATGCCACATTCCACAGACTTCTTCAGATCATCGTCGAAAGCATTGGCGGACATAGCCACGATCGGTATAGTGCGGCAGTCCTCCCGCTCCATACTACGGATTGTACGCGTAGCCTCCAGGCCGTCCATCACCGGCATCATGATATCCATCAAGATCACATCGTAAGTACCAGGTTCTGTCGTGCGGATGCGTTCTACGGCTTCGGAACCGTCATAGACACAATCAACCACAAATCCTCTGTCTTCTAACAGCGTCAAGGCGATCTCCGCATTAAGCTCATTGTCTTCTACTACCAGAATCCGGCATCCCTCGAAAGAGATCTCCTCTTCCTGTACCTGCGCCTCCATGTTCTCACCGAGCTCCAACGGAATGGAGAAGCTGAAGATACTGCCTTCCCCAAGCTCACTTTCCAATGCGATACTATTACCCATCATCTGAACCAGACGGCTGCTGATGGAAAGTCCCAGCCCCGTGCCCTGCTGCTTAGATGGATTTTTGTCTACTGCCTGCTCGAAAGAACGGAAGACTCGCTTCTGATCCTCTTTAGCAATACCGACACCTGTATCTCGCACCGCGAAATAAACTGTCGCCTCTCTGTCCTTCGACTCAACTTCCCGCACAGTCAGCGTCACCTTGCCCCTTCTAGGGGTAAATTTCACTGCATTGCCAAGCAGATTGATCAATACTTGGCTGATACGCATCTTATCTGCCACAAACCAGTAATGTTCCACTTCTATATCCTGTACAAAATCAATTTCTTTGGCGGCCGCCTGCGTCATGATCAGCTCCTTGATCGTATCCAGCATCTCACGCAAGTCAAAATTATACGGCTCAAGCTTCATCTTACCGCTCTCGATCTTGGACATATCCAAAATATCATTGATCAACCCAAGGAGATAGTTTGAAGATGACTGTATTTTCTGCAGACAGTCCATGATTCTGTCCTGACTCTGTTCCTTCTGCAACGCGATAGCCGTCATACCAATGATACCGTTCATAGGGGTACGGATCTCATGGCTCATACGGGACAAGAAATCGGACTTTGCCTTGCTGGCAATATCATGCTGCTGCTGTGTCAGCTGACTCTGAATGACTCTCCCCAATTCTGCCAGGTTCTGATACTCTTCCGTATTCTCCAGCACTTCCTGCCCAATCCCAAGAATACAGATATTTCCCATATAATCCCCATTATCATACATGGGCAGCACGATGCCATGCTTTCCCGGAGAAATACTAAGGAACCGGCAGATCACTTCATTGCGGCTGTCGTCTTCCGACAGATATCGCAGCTCCTTCTGCCCCAGCCATTGGAAGAATGCCTCCCGTTCTTCCGGTTTATACTGTCTGACATTCTCTGTTACCGTCCCGCCGTTGTTGTGCCACTGATAATCCAAATAGTTAGAATTGAAATCATCCCGCAGTATGGAGATCAGTACATCGTCCGCCCGATAGAATCTACCGACCTTACAGATGATCAACATCATCTGAGCCGGGAAATCGGCTCCTTTACCAAACAGATTAAGCGCAAGAGATCCCAGACTGACATCCTCACCGTAGTCCGTCGTACTGATGTCCCGTCCTAACAGCGGCGGCAGGATCTGGCGCCGCTCCTCCGGAATATCTTCATAGAACAGATACTGCTTCGTCACACCCGGAACCACGAAATCCTGCGCCAGCTTGGCCATACAGATCAATCTCTCACTGTTCTCCTCCATTTGCTCACAAACAATACCCGCACGCACGTCCACATCGAACATCCCGCCCTTAAAACTGACCGCGATCTTATCGAGCAGCTTCTCCAGGAAAACCGTAACCTCTTCTCTCGATCGCCCTGCCATCCACACCGTAAATTCATCGCCGTCAAGACGCATGGCTACGACCCGTCTGTCATCCTGTTCTTCCAACTCCCTGCAGCTGCTCATCGTCAAGCCGCCCAGCTCCTCCAGGATCATATCGCCGAATACGATGCCGTTTTTCTCATTAGTCTCCTTCAATCTCTTCAAGACCAGATTGATCATGGCACCTCCAGGCTGCACCTTCCGGCATTCCTGTATATATTTGATGCCGGCGCTGAAACAATAGAGCCCTGTGATCACATCTGTCGCATTCTTCCTTAGCTGCTTCGCTTCCCGCTCCTTCTGTTCCTGTATATCGCGGATACTGCCCACGATCTTACGACGTGCACCGTCGGTATCATAAACAGTCTTTCCAAAGAGCGCCACCCATACATATTCCGCATCGGCCGGCCACTTTAACCGAAATTCCACAAACAGCTTATCCTCTTTACTCCGCAGAGCACGAAAAACGGATTCGCGGTCCATATCGTAGATACAATCCGGATTGATAAATCCACTCTCAAACTCCTCACACTGCCAGTGTCCGCTCATCTTCTCATGATTGACAATGTCCAGCATATGGTTCTCTATATCATAGGAAAAGAACACATCCTTACTGGATTCCAAAGCTACCCGGTACCGCTCCTTTTCCTCCAGAAGAATATTCTCCACTTCTTTCTGACTGTCTGTCAGCTCTTTCACCACATCATAAAGTGCATCCACCTCTAAGATATTGGACGGCCTAAATTCCTGCAGTCCCTCATTTCCCCTGCTGATACATTGCATCAAATACTGTACCGGCCTGGTCAGATACTTCACCAGGAAATAGATACCGACCACGCCAAAGACCAGGCCGATCAGAACCGCCGCCACCATCCACAGATAAAGCTGACGGCTTATACCGAACAATTCCTCTTCTGTATTCAATCCCATAAGCACCCATTCCGTATGCTCATAGGGCACATTGTTACTGTACAATTTAAGCGGACAGACTACCGCGTGGATTTTCTGCTTATTCAGCTTGGCTTCATGCACCAGTGACAGATAATCATGCCGTGTCTCCCTCAGATCAAAAGTATCCCCCATGGAGCGGACCAGATCATACAGAACTCCCTTACCCATCAAAGGAATATAACTATCGTCGCCATGCTTCACCGCCAGCATATACCCCGACTGCTGGGTTGCGTTTAATTCCGCTACCGGGAAATAATTCGCAAACCGCTTTTCGGAAATCTCCACGCCCAACACACCATATACCTCGCCTTCATGACGCAGTGGCAGAGAGTAAGTGATCATCCGGTAGGAGTCCGCCATCTTCTTTTCCAGAGAAAAAGGCATAGACCAATAACCCAGATTATCAGTCCTGGTATCCGGATATGCTGCTCCCGCCTTCCACGGTTCATAGAAAAATCTGTCGGCTTCATTAACACCTTCGCCATCCATATGAAAACGAGTCGTCCAAGCCGTATCAAGCGGAATACTCCATTCTCTGGATAGATGCTTGCTGCCCCGCTCTAACAGAAGATCAGTATAATTAGCCGGATTGATATCAGGATCGGAATCTCTGATGAAGAACCCGTCATAGTCCGCCTTCGCCTGCATATCTTCCCCTGTCAGGATCACAAAAATACCTGTGGTAGTACTTCCCTGCAGCATATTGAGACACTCCGGAAAAAACTGTTCCAACAGTTCGCTCTGCATCTCACCGGAAACCAGAACATCGGCGACCTGCGCATTCTTATCAGTTAAAAACTGCTCTAGTATTTCATCAAGCACCTCTTCCTGATCGCAGACAGCGGCCCAGCGCTGAATCATGTCATTCTGCAGGATCACCTTTCTGTTCTCCACAAGACGATTCATCATACCACCGGAATACTCCTGCAGCATTCCCGCTGTCCTTCGTACGATCAGAGTACCGATCGTGATCATACTCTGCACTAACATGATCACGATCAGAGGGATCAGAAAGATCCTGAATATACTGTTTTTTTTCTTTTTACGACTTCTGTCTCCCATGCTTCCCTTACCGACTATCCTATAATAAGTCCTGATCATTCTCCGACTGCACTATTCAATGCATCACAAAAAGCAGTATACCAATTCTCAAAGGCCTCCTCCGTCACATAAGGACCTGCTGCCTCTTCCAGACTTTTGCCTTCCGCAACCGCTGCTTCCACGGCTTCATGGTCTGCAGCTACCTGATCTGCAAGATGATATTCCAGAACCTTGCGCGCCGCAGAACCATTCTCAAAACTCTTGTTCGTGTAACGCTTCACACTCTCCATTTCCTGAAAAACCATGGTCAGACAATCATAAGTCTTGGGTGCCACCTCCAGCTGATGATCTGCGATCACCTGATCCAGCTTTTCCGCACTGTTTGCTTCTTTCATCACCGGCAGATAACCGGAAACGCAGCCAAACTGCAGATTATTCTCCGCCTCCGTAAACCATTTCAGGAATTCCACCGCCGCATATTCATGCTGCTCGTCGGATTTACTGACCACCATACCGGCCCCCTGCTGTACTGCATAATGCTCACCGCCTTCAAAGATCGGCGCCATCATCACAATATACTCAATGGCATAGCTGCCCTCATCTAACTCCACCTGGTCCGGAAAATACATGGCCGACGTGGTGGAACCTGTATAGGCCAGAAGATCCCCGGTCTTCACATCATCGGAACGGAAAGATCCATAAGCCCCGAAATATCCCTTGACCATGGGCACATAATAGTTCTCCCAGAGACGCCGCAGCTCTTCCTTCGGCGTATTCAGAGTCAACTTACCGTTCTCTACCTGGAAAATCTCCACACCCAGCTGCTGCATCCCGATAATGAAATAATTCGCTACCGCATCCCTCCCGTAAAAGGCCATACCGTCACCTGCCACATCCGGTGTCTGGTCATCCGTCCATTCGTAATACATCTGCGCCGTGGAGACCACACCCTCAATAGTCTTAAGGTCCTCCAGAGACGCACCTGTAGCCGCCGCAAAAGGTTCCCAGTCTGTCTTGTTGATCATCATGATCTCCGTAGACTTGGCCGTCGGAAAGATTCGCAACGTACCGTCTGCAGCAATACAACCCTCCGCGATATACGAATCTATATACTTCTGCAGCTCTTCCTCATCCATATATTCTGACAGATTGGCCAATGCACCCGCCTGCTCTACCTCATAAGCCGTGTCTGCATAGGAGGAAAAGATATCCGGCATTTCTTCCGCTCCCACTGCACCGCTGATGGAATCCCGCACCGCCGTCTCAAGATCGGAAACAGAACCTTGGCTATAACTCTGCACATAAATTCCCTTCTCCCGGCCCACCGAATCATTAAATTCCTCCACCAACGCATCAAATGCCGCCTGCTGCGATCCATTATAATAATGCCAAACTGTCAAAGACACCGGGTTATCCGGATCCAATGGATTTTTACTCCCGCATCCTGTCAAAGAAGCCGCCAAAATTCCTACCAGACATAATGATGTCGTTATTCTGCCTGTATTCTTCATATATCGTCTGTTCCTTCCATATTTATCGTAATACTGTCGTTCGTTCCATTGTAGCATACGCTCCCCTGCTTTTCAATAAAACTATCCATTATAACGGCGCCAGTCCACCCTTCAGTGGTCTGACGCCGTCATGATCTGCAATTATTCACAATTTCTATTACTTTTCGTACAACTGTTTGATATTCTCGTCTGCCCAGACTACTCTGTTACGTCCCATCTTCTTCGCATCATACAACATGGCATCCGCCATCTTAAGGTAGAATTCGTAGGACTTATCGGCTTTGGGGATCATGGTAATGCCGCCGATACTGACTGTCACCCACTCCGATACGGACGGATCATGCGGTATATGAAGATCCTACACCGCCTGCCGAATCCTTTTGATATATTCAAACACCTTCTCCGAATCATCCCCAAGCAAGATCGCTACAAACTCTTCGCCTCCATAACGCGCAAAGAAATCAGTGCTGCGGTTCAGATAAGAAGCTATCGCTTTAGCCACAGATGCAATGACCTTATCACCCGCCGGATGCCCAAAGGTATCATTAAACGCTTTAAAATGATCAATATCAAACATACAGATGGAAAAAGGAATCCGCAAGCGAACCGCATCATTCCACTTATCTATGCTGTATTCGTCATGTCGCCGCCTGTTGGCAATTCCGGTCATCTGATCCGTCTTAGACTGCAGTTCAACCTGCCTGCGGTAATTATACAATTTAATATGGGTATCCACCCTCGCTTTGACGATCAGAGGACTAAAAGGTTTACTGATATAATCGACCGCGCCTAACGTAAGACCTCGCTGTTCATGCTCAATATCCGAAAGTGCCGTGATCATGATAACAGGAACTGTCTTCGTATTATTCTCTTCCTGCAGGATCTTCAACAGCGTAAAACCGTCCATCGCTGGCAGCACCACGTCCAGCAGAATCAAGGAATAATTCCCGGCACGTGCGCGATCAAATCCGTCCTCCGCTGTCTGTTCAATGGTAATCTCATATTCGTCACTCAAAATGTCGTTCAGCTTTGCTGTTTGCAGCGGGCTGTCGTCAATGATCAATATTTTTTCCATAGTTTCCGTTTCCTTTCATTCCTGCTATTCCTCGCCAGACAGTTTCAGCGGTCTACTTACTATGATCTGCGACCTGTCGTCAACAATCCTTCCTATCAATCTGCTGTCAGTCCAGACATAAACCCTTTTTATATTATAACAAAAAATTCCTTCCGGGACAATTTCTCAATTATTTTCCCACTGACATTTTGTAACTTCAATAAAAAAGCATTGAAAAATCCAATGCTTTCAATGCCTTTTCGCTTATAGCAATCAAAGACCCCGCTGCAAGCAACGGGGTATCAAACTTACAGCGCTGCAGAGCAGCGGGGTATTTGACCCTCGCGGCAGTCGCCAAATGTCTG
>ERZ779637.1066-NODE-1066-length-12982-cov-10.997060_pt1 | contig 12982 bp, 14 predicted proteins | sample MGYA00514196_ERZ779637 | MGnify/ENA primary metagenome ERZ779637 (study PRJEB29562, sample SAMEA4376700) | mouse gut metagenome | isolation source: Cecum | study: EMG produced TPA metagenomics assembly of the A DSS colitis mouse model was used to assess the... | reverse complement strand
GCTTATTCCATTCTCCCCATCTCAGATGGGGGATTAAAATACTTTTTCATTTAATAATCTGTCATGATTCTATAAAAATGTTACCGCTATGCGATTTTATTTGCAATCGATCGCTGTAGAAATACGATACAGCTAAAAAAATCGAATGCCCCTTATTCAGAATCGCCTTCCTTATGACGATAACCATTGTAAATCCACATGCCGCGCAATGCATCGCATGACAGATCAATCCATATATTCTTAATAGGGGAGGGTTCATAATGACAATTGAGACTTTAGACAGCATGGCACAGGTAATAGACTCTATGGAAAACGCCGTAAAGCTCCGCAGTCAGGCAAGAGCCGAGAAGCGGGCCGAAGAAGCCGAGCAGGCCAAGAAAGCCTTTCAGGAAAAGTTAATGCTCGCCGCTGCCACCAAGACAGAACTTGACAGCATGGCATCCAAGGCAAAAGGTTCTCATGACGCTGTTGTCAGAGACCAGCTGATAGGAATGATGATGGCCGGTTTCTAAACATCCATATCCCTTACCGCCATGATCGGGCGTGGATGTTTACTGTAGAAGTAACCTGCCAATCATGAGTACGCTTTACACTGCGGACTCCGTGAACGCGCATACATTCATACAGGCGGTCTGCATGATCTTATTCAATCTGGGCGATCAGACTCCAAAAAGGGGAACGGCCGCCCTCCTTTTTTCCCGTGCCGTCACAAAAATTGACCCGATCAGGATAGTCGGGAACGACTCTCATAATAGAGTTTCTCGCCAATATCTCCTGGCTCTTATTGACACAGATGATGTATCGTCCTTCTTTCTGCTCCATCGGATTCTCCTTCCTCTCCTCCGGATCTGTATCTGCCAGATTCACCGCCGCGATCCCCGTCATGGCAAGCTTTTTCTTGAATTTAATATAAAAAGAGATGCCCTCTCTGAAAAAAACTTTCTTGATCCGTTCCTTCGTAGCGCTGTCATAAACTTCACACAACTCGATCTCATTATTTACTTTCACTTTAGACAATTTCGATTCTACCATAATAATTCCTCGTTTCCTGGTTCACTCTTTATCATATGCACTTTTTTTGTTTACAAGTACCTATCCTATCACATCACTTGTGAAAAAGTCGTGAAGGAAAATGGTAGAATTTCTTAATATTTTCTTACGCTATCATCCCGTTCCTCATAATGCTCCCGCCCCCCAGCACATAACCGTCCTCATAGAAGACCACCGCTTGCCCCGGCGTGATAGCTCTCACCGGCACAAGAAAGGTACATTTGATCACATCCGCCGCTACCCGTTCGATCACGCACTGTTGCCCCTCATGGGCATAGCGGATCTTGGCCAGCACCTCTCTTGGACGTGTCAGATCAGCCATGCCCATAAAGTTTATGTTATTGCAGTACAGCGTATCTCCGAATACCGCTTCCGACTCCCCGATCACCACCTCATCCGTCTCCGGTCTGATCTCGGTAACAAACACGGGATGGCCCATGGAAAGGTTCAACCCTTTACGCTGTCCAACCGTATAATGCGTGATCCCCAGATGTCTCCCGAGGATCTGTCCATCTGCCGTCACAAAATTCCCGGCACCCGGTACCCGCTCCCCTGCTTCTCTATCGATAAAAGCCGCATAATCGTGATCCGGAATAAAGCAGATCTCCTGACTGTCCGGTTTGTTAGCTACATCCAACCCTTCCCGCGCCGCGATCGCGCGAATCTCCTCCTTGCTATATTCTCCCACCGGCATCAAAGTGTGAGCCAGCTGCTCCTGCGTCAGATTATAGAGCGCATAGGTCTGATCCTTCTTCGCAGTCACGGAACTGCGGATCGCATACCTGCCTTCCGGTGTCACTGCGATCCTGGCATAATGTCCGGTGGCAATATAATCGGCGCCAATCTCCAGACTGCGCCTTAACATTGATTCCCACTTTACATGACGGTTGCAGGCAATACAGGGATTCGGCGTCCTGCCGGCCAGATATTCCTCCACGAAATAATCCATAACCTTGCATTTAAATTCTTCCCTGAAGTTCATCACGTAATGAGAAATATCGAGCTGCCCGGCCACCCTTCTGGCATCCTCCACCGCACTTTGTCCGCAACAGCCTCCGTTTTCTTCCTGTACTTCCCGCGCTTCCTGCCAGATCTGCATCGTGGCACCGATTACCTCATAACCCTGCTCTTTCAAAAGAAAGGCCGCCACAGACGAATCAACCCCGCCGGACATCCCTACTACGACTTTATTCTTTCCCATATATTGTTCCTTTCTTTGTGCCTGTCTATCGTCTCTGAGCTTCCCGTCTGTAAAGCAGTCTTCCGCAGGAAATTCTTCCTGCACTGTTCTTCTCACCACACCCCACGCATAAACTTAAATCATATCCGATCGCAAAGATGGTGTATTATGAAAAGGAACTGGAAAAATCCTCTTATCACCGGCACTGTCATCCTGACACTGACCGGACTGCTCAGCCGCTTTATCGGTTTCTTCTACCGTATCTTCCTCTCTAACGCCTTCGGCGCCGAGGGAATGGGTATTTACCAGCTGATTGCACCGGTACTGGCACTTTCCTTTGCCCTCACTGCTTCCGGCATCCAGACCGCCATCTCCAAATATGTTGCCAGTGAAACAAGCACCCACGACTATCATACTTCCTTCCGCACCCTCTGGGCCGGTTTCCTGATGGCAATGGCTCTGTCTGTGTCCTGCGCGCTTGCCATCTATCTATGCGCCGATGCTATCGCCGTAACTTTCCTGATGGAGAGCCGGACCGCGCCCCTTCTGCGCATCATTGCCCTCTCCATTCCCATGGCAACCGTACACTCCTGCATCAACGGCTATTTCTACGGCATACGCAAGACTGCCATTCCGGCCGTGTCTCAGCTGGCGGAACAGATTTTCCGTGTGGGTTCCGTCTATCTGATCTATTATCATTTCAGACAACATGGCATGCAGCCAACCATCAGCTTTGCGGTGGCAGGTCTGGTCATCGGTGAGGGTGCATCTATGATCGTATCTGTAGTCGCGATCCTGTCCCGGGCACACCATGTCTTTCCGCCAGATACACACTATACCTATAAGATGCCTCACACATTCACATCTGACATGCATGAACTTTACACTGCGCCGGGATCGAAGAACCGTCCGGTTATCACAGACGCTCCTGGACTGCTCACCACTTACCGCCGCATCTGCGTCAACTTGCTGCAGCTGGCGGTACCCTTATCTGCCAACCGTCTGGTACTGAACCTGTTGCAGAGTATCGAAGCTATCTATATTCCCAACAAGTTGATGGCATACGGTCTGAATAACGCCGATGCTTTAGGAGTCTACGGTGTGCTGACCGGGATGAGTCTGCCGCTGATCCTGTTTCCCTCCGCCATCACCAATTCTATCTCCGTCCTGCTTCTGCCCATTGTCTCTGAAGCAGACGCGAGCGGCAATCGGGATGCCGTCAAACGCGCTATTCTGACCTCCATACGCTACTGTCTCCTGCTTGGTTTCGCATGTACCGCTATGTTCCTCCTGCTTGGACGGCCGGCAGGACGGCTACTGTTTCACTCCGAGCTGGCCGGCAGCTTTATCCTTATCCTCAGCTTTATCTGCCCTTTTATGTACATAGCCAGTACCTTGGGCAGCATATTAAACGGCCTTGGCAAGACCGCACAGACCTTTCTCTACAGCGTGGTCAGTCTCTTACTCCGGCTGCTCTTCGTCTTCGTGGTGATACCACTTTATGGCATCAAAGGCTACCTGTGGGGCATGCTCGCCAGCCAGATGCTGCAAACGCTGCTGTGTACAGTCTCTGCACTGCATATTTGCAGTTCCCGCCGTACAAAGAACAGATATTCTACAACGGACACCAGATAAGATAGCGGCGGGGTGCAGGGCGCCGTAAATAGTAACAACTGCTACACAGCCATATCCAACTGTAAGATAAAGTCTTGCGATTCTCACACTAATATACTATAATATACATGTTTTTGCCACAAAAAAATGAGCAAAACTCGTTTATGAGATTTCCTTCACAAACTCGAATAAGCGGAAGAGTTTCCTAAATCCGAAAGGAGTACACAGATATGTCATTTCATTTTGTAACCAAACTTCCGACTCCGGATGAAATCCGGGAACAGTTTCCGGTCCCGGAGCATCTCACGCAGATCAAACATCGGCGCGACGCCGAAATCCGCGACGTCATCACCGGAAAGAGCAATAAATTCCTGGTCATCATCGGCCCCTGTTCCGCCGACAACGAAGATGCCGTCTGTGATTACGTCAGCCGACTTGCTCGTGTCAACGAAAAGGTCAAGGATAAGCTGATCCTGATCCCCAGAATCTATACGAACAAACCCCGTACCACCGGGGAAGGCTATAAAGGCATCGTCAGCCAGCCAGATCCGGAGAAAAAGCCCGACTTTATGAGCGGCCTGATCGCCATGCGCAAAATGCACATTCATGCCATCGAGGAATCCGAAATGACCGCCGCCGACGAAATGCTCTACCCGGACAACTGGGGTTATGTGGAAGATATCCTCTCCTATGTGGCCATCGGTGCACGCTCCGTGGAGGACCAGCAACACCGCATGACCGTAAGCGGCTTCGACGTGCCCGCCGGCATGAAGAATCCCACCAGCGGCACCCTTTCCGTCATGCTCAACTCCATCTATGCTGCACAGCACCAGCACTCATTTATCTACAGAGGCTATGAAGTGACTACCGGCGGCAACCCGCTGGCCCATGCAGTGCTTCGCGGCTCCGTGAACAAGCACGGTCAGAGTCTGCCCAATTACCACTATGAGGACCTGGACATGCTCTTTTCACTTTATCAGGAGTATGATCTGGTGAACCCGGCCTGTGTTATCGACGCCAACCATAACAACTCGAACAAGCAGTTTGAGCAGCAGATCCGCATCGTCAAGGAAGTCATGCACAGTCGCAAGCTCAACAGCGATATTCACCGAATGGTCAAAGGCGTCATGATCGAAAGCTATATCGAGGAAGGCTGCCAGAAGATCGGCGAGGGTGTCTATGGAAAATCCATCACCGATCCCTGCCTTGGATGGGAAGCATCAGAAAAATTGATCTATGATATTGCGAATTATGAATAAAAGTGAGCAGGCGTGATCAGCCTGCTCTGTGTCTGTCTCTATCCGTAACTATTCCAGATTTGCCTTCGGCAAAGATGCCGGATTCTCCTCAGCCTTTATGCGTTCTCACGGCCTTTGCAGTAAATGCAAAGACCTGGGCTGAACTGTTACCTCTATCCTTCTCTTTCTTCACTTACACTCTTTACATCCCTGTCCATGACAATACGAACCACATCTGCACTCCGTAAAACCGCAAGATGCAATTCTTCTACCCTCTTGGATGAGCCTTCGTATACACTTCCCGAATATGGCTATGATTCATGCTCGCATAGATCTGCGTCGTGGAGATATCCGAATGTCCCAGCATCTCCTGCACACTGCGCAGATCGGCCCCATTCTCCACCAAATGCGCTGCAAAGGAATGCCGCAGCGTGTGCGGTGTGATATCTGCCTTGATATCTGCTTTTTTCGCATAATATTTGATCAGCTTCCAGAACCCCTGTCTGCTCATGGGCTGCCCCGAACAATTCGCAAACAGCACATCCGAATCCTTGTTCTCCAGCATTGCTTCTCTTGTGCCGTCCAGATACCTGGCCAATGCATTCCTGGCCGCCGCCCCAAAAGGAATGATCCGTTCCTTACTGCGGTCTCTGCATAAGATCACTCCCATCTGCATATTCACATCGGAATTCTTCAAGGTGATCAATTCCGTTACCCGAATACCCGTGGCATACAGAAGCTCCAGCATTGCTTTGTCCCGTATCTCCTTCGGCGTATCTCCTGAAGGTTGGTTCAGCAGTCGGATCACTTCCTCCGGCGACATGATCTCCGGAACTTTCTTCTCGATCTTCGGCGCTCTTAACTGTTCTGCTCTGTCTTCCTGTACCTTCCCCTCCTGCACCATAAAATGATAAAAAGCCTTAAGCGACGCTATATTCCTGGAAACAGTGGCAGCCGCAAATTTACTCTCTTCTAAGTAAGTGATATAATCATTCAGATCCTGTGACGAAATCTCGTCTATTTCATGAATTCCACGGGATTTCATAAATTTATGAACCTTATTCAAATCTCTTCTGTACGACATTTCAGTGTTTTCCGAAGTATTTTTAACATTATGTAAATACGTTATAAACGATGTAATCTCTTTTTCCATGTAACCGGAAACCCTTCCCCCAAATCGTCTTTATGTAAATCAAATAAGACGTCTGCTTATCATTATAAGCAGAATCTCAGAGAAAAGCAAATGAAAATTTCCCGGATTTTACGGGCTTTTCAGCCATTTAACAAACAAAACACAACATATCGTCAGCAAAGAAATTTATGTCTACTATATGTTGGTTGCATTAACGAAAAAATATTCTTAAAAAATTTTTAAAACATACTGTAGTATTTTCGGATTAACATAACTCTCCAAAACACATCCGAGTAAAACGGCTGCAATTATGCCCGCTATTTGTATTCCCTTTTTCAGATAGCTCTGTTTGCCGTAACCGCCGTAATACTCCCGGCCCATACCGTGGGCATACAGCATTCGATTGACCCCGACTGCCCAGAGAAACAGCGCCACATATCCAGGAATCAAAATGATCCCCTGGGGAAAGATACCCGCCACCATCAGAAACAAGCCGCGTATCCCGTATCGGATCACCGCTACTGACAAAAGACATCCCGCCGAAAGTCCCATGTAACAGACATAGGCACACACAATCGGCATACCGATCATGGTCGTGGCCAGAAGCCCCAACAGGCATACCGTAAACATCCGATGCTTTAACACATAACCGAACAGGCCATTTCCATCCGGTATGCTGTTCTTCAGCCGCACGATCATATCCGTTCCCAGCAGACTACCCTCACCGATCCATGTGTCATAGCCCAAGTTGACGATCAAAATCCCCAAAAACAATCCGATGGTAAATAAATATACGATATAATAACTATTCTTCGCTACTGTTTGCTGCTGCACCGCTCTCCCACTCCCCACTGTTCATGCTTTCACATGCAGTATACTGACCTGCACATGTCAAATACCGCATGTCCTGTCTTTCAATCGTTAACGACACTGAAAATCCTACATTCCATCCTGTACCGGCCTAAATGCTTTGGTACAAGATCCAAAGCAGAAATTTGTCAGGTCGTTTGCTATACCTATGTATATGTGGACCGGTATGCTATTCAGAACAAAGAAATTTATGATCAAGCATGAAAATCCCTCTGGCGGAATATCAGAGCACCATCACCAGCGTCCCCGCTGAGATCAATACAGCTCCGATCAAAGACTTAGTCGTAAAACTCTCATGCAAGAAAATGTATGCCAGCGCCAGCGTGATCACGACGCTCAGCTTATCGATCGGCACCACCCTGGATACCTCACCTGTCTGCAGTGCTCTGTAGTAGCAAAGCCAGGACGCCCCTGTCGCCAAACCGGAAAGAATAAGGAACAGCCAGCTTTTCTTATCGATAGAAGTTATTCCGCTCTGTGCGTTCGTCAAAAAGACCATCCCCCAAGCCATGGCCAGAACCACCACTGTACGGATTGCCGTTGCCAGATTGGAATTCACCCCTTCTATACCTACCTTGGCTAAAATAGAAGTTAATGCTGCAAAAGCTGCAGACAATAAAGCGAATACAAGCCACATAGTTCTTATTTCCTTCTGTATTTATTATAGTAGGCCAACAATGCGGAGATCGTCTTGCCGTCTTGAATCTTACAGTCGTAGATCAGCTGGATCAGTTCCTCAATATCATGACTCTCCACATTCAGGAACTCATCATCATCCAGATGCTGATGCCCTTTCTTTAAATCCGTAGCCAAATAGACATCAATCTTCTCATTACAGAAAGCTACCGTCGTATACAATGAGATCAACAGTTCCATCTTGCCCGCCGTATAGCCAGTCTCCTCCTCCAGTTCTCTGGCCGCCGCAATCTCCGTAGGTTCATCCGCGCCGTTCAAGCCGCCTGCCGGAATCTCCAGCGTCTCTCTCTCCAGGGCGTTTCTGTACTGTCTTACCATCAACAGCCTGCCGTCATCCTTCACGGCCACCACAGCCGCCGCCCCTTTATGCTTAATGAAATCCCACTTTGCGGTCGTACCGTTGGGTATTTTCATAGTATCCTGATAATAGTCTATGATAACCCCCTTGTGTATCAGTTCCCTGTCAATCCGTTCATAATTATCCATACTCACCTTAACCTCCGCCAATCTGTTGATTTGTAGCACTCCCATGCCTGCCCCATGTCGACCCCATATAACAAATAGTGCGTATCCGGCTATATCACGTAGAATGTTCCTGCGGATACAAAATAAATCTTCGACAGCTCGACAATGGATACGTCCGGAAAATCTGGTCTGATTTCCGAGAATGCAAGTTATATCTCTATGCTGTATTGTAACACAAATTTGTTACAAAAATCAAAAACTATCTGCGCAGCAGTACGATAGAAGGTGTCAAAAGGTGGTACATCCCTGATGATCGGGATCGTACCACCTTCTCGCAGAAAATCTATTCAAGTTTTACTCTGCCAACAATTTCTCCACACTTACAAGTTTCACGCAGAGTACAAATAACTCAGCCGCCGCTGTCAGTTCCTGCGCATTAGGGAAAGTAGGCGCAATACGGATATTGCTGTCTTTCGGATCTTTGCCGTAAGGGAAAGTCGCGCCAGCGCCTGTCATCACAACGCCTGCCTCCTTACATTTCGCCACGATCGCCTTCGCACAGCCTTCCATCGCCTCAAAGGAAATAAAATAGCCTCCGCGCGGTCTGGTCCATTCCCCGATCCCCAGATCGCCAAGTTCCCTGTCCAATATATCCAGCACTGCCTCAAACTTTGGCCGCAGGATCGCTGCATGTTTATTCATGTGTGCTTTTAATCCTTCTACATTCTTAAAATATCTCACATGGCGAAGTTGATTGATCTTGTCATAACCGATGGTCATGATCGACATAAACTTCTTCGTCTCCTCCACATTCGCCTTGGAAGACGCAAAAGCCGCAATACCGGCACCGGAAAAGGTAACCTTAGATAAGGAACTGAATTCATAGACCATATCCGGATTTCCTGCTTTCTCACACTCGCTTAAAATCTCCAGAAGCTCATCCTTATCCTCATCATAAAGATCATGGATCGAATACGCATTGTCCCAGTAAATACGGAAGTCCGCTGCCGCCGGTCTAAGCGCCGCAAATCTTCTCACCGTCTCATCTGAATACGTGTATCCTTGCGGATTGGAATATTTCGGCACACACCAGATTCCTTTTACAGCAGGATCCTCAGACACATACTTCTCCACCAGATCCATATCTGGTCCCTCCGAAGTCATAGGAATCGTGATCATTTCAATACCGAAAAGCTCTGTGATCGCAAAATGTCTGTCATAGCCCGGTGCCGGACACAAGAACTTCACGCTGTCAAGCTTACACCAGGGTGTACTCCCCATCACGCCATGCGTAACACAGCGCGAGATTGTATCATACATAATGGAAAGACTGGAATTACCATACACGATCACATTCTCTGCCGGTATGCCGCCCATCATATCACTCATCAGATGCCGTGCCTCCGAGATACCGGTCATCAGGCCATAATTTCTCGTATCAACACCTTCCTCATTCCTCATATCCGTTTTAGAATTAAGGACATCCATGATATCCATCGTCATATCCAGCTGCTCCAGACCCGGTTTCCCTCTGGACATATCTAATTTCAATCCTTTGCCTTTCGCATCCGCAAACTGCTTATCCAATTCTTCTTTTAACGAAAGAAGCTCTTCCCTGCTCATCTCTTTGTATGCCTTCATCATCCATCTATTCCTTTCTCTCAGCTTGTGAATCTGTAACCGCAAAGCGTAAATTCTCGTGTAAAAATGTATCCACGCTATATCAACTGTGATATCCTTGTATTCATTTTCTATCTGGATAATTGTATACAATCATACACCGCTAAATATTCTACTACAATTTTTGCCATTTCACAAGTATGTAGATAAGACAATTTTTTCCTCTAATTCTTTCTTTTTCTGTTCATAGTGTACAGAGAATATCACAATTCAAGGGGCTTGGACACTTTGCAGTGCCGAGTTCATATTGCGCAGCAATAAATTACACATCCGTGCGCATATGGTTTTATTTCATAAGGAAGTTATAGTAACAAGGTCTTTCCTATATGATAACAAAAAAACCCTGTAGATTTCTCTACAGGGCCTTTATCACTATTTAGCGTAGTCAATGACACGGCTCTCGCGGATCACATTAATCTTAATCTGTCCAGGATATTCTAACTCAGACTCAATCTGCTTGGAAATATCCCTCGCGAGTAATACCATATCAGAATCATTAATCTGTTCTGGAACTACCATAACACGAATCTCTCTACCTGCCTGAATAGCAAAAGATTTATCAACACCTTTGAAATTGTTTGTAATGTCTTCTAATTGTTTTAGTCTTGTTGTATATGTTTCTAATGTCTCTCTTCTCGCACCCGGCCTTGCCGCGGAAATAGTATCAGCAGCCTGTACAAGACACGCGATCAAAGTCTGCGCCTCCACATCTCCATGATGAGACTCTACCGCATTGATCACCGTCGGGGATTCTTTGTACTTCCTGCAGAGTTCTACGCCCAATTGGATATGGGAACCCTCCATCTCATGATCCACCGCCTTACCAATGTCATGCAGAAGGCCTGCACGTTTCGCCATTCTGACATCCAATCCCATCTCTGCCGCCAGCAGACCAGAAAGCTGTGCAACCTCAATCGAATGCTTCAATGCGTTCTGACCATAACTGGTCCTAAATTTCATCTTACCAAGTAATCTTACAAGTTCAGGATGGATACCATGCACGCCAACTTCCAGTGTTGCCGCTTCACCTTCCTCCTTGATCATTACTTCTACTTCCCTCTGCGCTTTCTCGACCATCTCTTCGATTCTGGCCGGATGAATACGTCCATCCACGATCAACTTCTCGAGCGCAATTCTCGCCACTTCTCTACGGATCGGATCAAAGCCGGATAAGATGACTGCTTCCGGTGTATCATCAATGATCAGATCTACACCTGTCATGGTCTCAAGAGTTCTGATATTACGTCCCTCTCTACCGATGATCCTACCCTTCATCTCATCATTTGGAAGCTGCACAACAGAAATCGTGGTCTCAGATACATGGTCGGCCGCACATTTCTGAATAGCTGTGACAACGTACTCTTTCGCTTTCTTATCTGCCTCTTCCTTCGCTCTGCTCTCCATCTCCTTGATCATGACAGCAGTTTCGTGTTTCACTTCATCTTCAACAATTTTCAACAAATAATCTTTTGCCTGTTCGGAGGTTAACCCAGAGATTCGTTCCAGTTCCTGTAATCTTTGTTCGTTCAGCTTAGAGATCTCTTCACGCTGTTTGGCCAGAGTTTCTTCTCTGTGCGCCAGGCTTGCTTCTTTCTTCTCAATAGCATCCGCCTTCTTATCGATGTTCTCTTCTTTCTGCTGTACACGACGCTCATATCTCTGCGCTTCCGCCCGACGTTCCTTGATTTCCTTGTCCAGTTCATTCTTGGTACGAATGGACTCTTCCTTGACTTCGAGCAGGGATTCGCGCTTCTTCGTCTCAGCTGTCTTGAGAGCTTCATCAATAATCTCCCTGGCTTTCTCGTCCGCATTACCAATCTTGGCTTCCACAACCTTCTTACGATAATTAATGGCTGCCAGAGCGGATACCGGAACAGCGATCACCAGCGTGATGAGTATTGCTATCACAACATCCCACATTACAGGAGCACCTCCTTATTTAGTTTTCATTGTACATAATCTATTGTAGAATGTCTCATCTGCACAAAAACTGATGGTAAACAACATTCTATAATTAGCAAAATTACAACACTTAAATTCTATACTGTATTTGATGTTATGTCAAGCAGTCTTTTATAATACTAATGTCGTTTCGTAACTATTCAGCCTTCGACTTCATAGTTACGAAATCCGCCTATTCCAGATTTGCCTTCGGCAAAGAGACCGGATTCTTCTCAACCTTTATGCGTTCTCACGGCCTTTGCAGTAAATGCAAAGACCTGAGCTGAACTGTTACGCCGTTTCCCTTCCATTCACGATCAAATTCAGTGCTCCAGTACAACGAAAATTAACATGCTCTTACAAAAAGCACAGCCGCTACGCATTCGCACAAGTGAAAATCATTGCGAAAGTTCCCGTGCGATCGCATCGGCATGAAATCCCCGGCGATACAGGAAGCCGTACATTCTCTGCTGTTCCTGCCTGGTAGCTTTCTCCGCACAATATTGCTTCTTGCTTAACAGTTCACGGATCATAGCCGCTTCATCCTGCTCAACGCCGAGTTCATCCAGTTCCTCAAATGCCTGGCGAATCAGATCACGGCCGATTCCCTTCCGCATCAGATCCATCTCCATCCTTCCCCGGCTTCTGCTGTCTATATGATATTCTATAAAATCTTTCGCATAACGAAGATCATCAAGATAGCCATAGGATTCCACATAGGCTATGGCCGCTTCGATGCACTCCTGCGGATACTCTCCCTGGAGCAGCTTGTCCTCCAGCTGTTTCCTTGTATAATCTCTGGACTGAAGTAGATTCATACAGCGCAGCTTCGCGCGCTTTGGCAACACCTCTTCCGTAATCTCCCGATAATGATCCGGAGGAAATTCCTGTCCCTCTTTCAAGTGAAACTTACGCAGTTCGCCCTTGTATAATGCAAAGGCGAACTGTCCGTCAATATAGATCCGGCAGCGTGACTTTGATGCCTCAGATATTTGTGTTATAATCACGTTTCTCTCTCCCTGTCAATATTAATAGACTCCGGAAACTTCTTTCTGCCCGAACTAAGTTAGCAACCCCCATTTCAAATGGGGGTTTAATTGTAACCCCTCCGGGGTC
>ERZ779637.1063-NODE-1063-length-13001-cov-5.612467_pt1 | contig 13001 bp, 17 predicted proteins | sample MGYA00514196_ERZ779637 | MGnify/ENA primary metagenome ERZ779637 (study PRJEB29562, sample SAMEA4376700) | mouse gut metagenome | isolation source: Cecum | study: EMG produced TPA metagenomics assembly of the A DSS colitis mouse model was used to assess the... | reverse complement strand
TTTCGTTGATCTGGGTCTGGCCGCGCTTTGATCGCCGTGAGCTCACGCCATAGTTGGACATTATTCACTTCGGAGAAGAGGTCGTATAAGACCGCCTCCCGAGTGTATTTCCGCTGCCCTCGGAGCGCGTTTTTATAGCTGGCCCCGATAGTATCCCACCCAACCATCTCCTCGTATGGTCTGAGCGGCATAATTGGCGGAATTATAGGGTGCTTGACCTTCTGCGCTGTCTTTACTAAAATGGGGAATTTCGTCATTGTGGCATCCCTTCCTTTTGAGAACGGCTTGGCACCTATGACGCGGGTTGTTACCCACATTGTAGACCTCCCCCCACCTTCCCAATACGAGAGGGCCGGGCAGAGCTTGGTCACTGTTTTTACGCCGTCAAAGACAAGGCGAAGGATTACCTCTCCCTTGAAGTATAACAAGGACTCGCCAGTAAAGCCGTAGCCGTACCAGACGAAATAAACCTACAAGGCGGGGCGAAAACCGACGTTCACGTTCCGATTCGTTGCATTGTTGTTGTTCCAGTTGCGGGCCGACACCCAGCCGCGAACCGCACGATTCGACGCCAAACAGAGATAACCCTAAGTAGGTGCTTTTACTTTTTGGCTTGCGGAGCGTTGCCGTTGTTGATGAAATACTTCTGCAAGCCTCCGATGATGCGCCCGATCTCGTTGAGCCTCCCTTGCAATTCAAAGAGCTTCTTCTGCGTGATATACTTCTGGTTCTTCGCTATGCCAAACAGGACGAGGAGCAGGGTCTTTTCTGCGTCCGCCTCGTCCAGCCACTCCAGCCGCTTCTTGACGACGGTGAGGTTGTTCGCCATAACGGTGGCCCGGATGAGCTTGTAGCACGACTGCTTGATCTCTTGATTGAGGGAGAACTTTTCCGCGACGGGGAAGTTTTTGAGCAAGGGGTAGACGTCCCTTTCCAGGAATATCTCAGCCTTCTTCTGCAGGGTAGACGGTTCCGCCATAGCCGACGCACCTCGCTTTCCTGATGCGTTCGATCTCGGCGATGTCCCCGTAAAACTCGAAGCCGTAGTCAGTGAGCTTGACCGTTGCCGGTTCGCCCGTGATGGAGCTACGGCCCTCTATGGTCAGGCTGGCCTCGCCGGTGAGCTTCAGGCCATCCCTGGTGATGAGGGCCAGTTCGTCCCGGGGACGCCGCTGGCAGCTTTCGCATACCTGGGAGAGCCCACTGAAGAAATTCCCGAGGATGCAGCTCGCTTCTTTACGGGTACAAGCGACCCTATACATAGATTTTCCGCGCCACGGGGTCATAGATGCCGGACGCGATTGCCACGGACGTTACGGAGACAAAATTGATGAGAAAGACATTGTTGACCATGTTATTCAGGGTTGCGTCTTTCAGTACCTTGATCTCACGCTGCGCGTCCGCGATCTGGCTGTCATGCAGGATAATGGTTTCCCGGTTCTGCCAGATACCGTCGTCCATGTGGTTCATGTTCGTCTGGCTTACGGGCGTCCCTTCCTGGATGACCTCCTCGGTGATGATGTCGACCACATGGTCGAGCCATCCTATGCGCTCATAAGACTCCATAGCTGCTTTCGACCTCCATTTCTTTGACATTATATTTGAAGGCTACATAGAGCCCCTTGCCCGGTGTTTTCGTGAAGACCCGGTCGTCGGCCTTGGCGACGATGTCGCCGTCCTTATCCACCAGCTCCACGTTGGCCACGTCCCCGATGACGGTGTCGTTGAAGTAGATATAGACCCGCACGTCGGAGCCGTTGACCATGGTGCGGAACGGGGGGACGGTTTTCGGCTCTCCGTTCAGGGTATAGTTGGCGTGGTCGATGGAGTCGACAAAACGCCGCCCGATCTTCTGGATGCCGAGGTCAGTGAGTGTTTTCGCCATTTAGCGTCCGCCTCCTCTGGAATGTGTTGTGGTTGAGCAGCGGGCCGACCTGGAGCACCTCAAGTATTCCTTGACGCCCTGCTGCGCCTTGGAGCCCGCTGTGAGCCCGGAGGCCAGCCCCTTGTAGATGGTGTTCTCCCCGAAGCAGTAACACTGCGGAGAGGCCGTAAAGGTGCCGATCTGCGGGAAGGTGACGTCGCTGGACTCCGCCCGGCCCTGGGGGTTGATGGTCGAGGCGATGATGCTGCCCACGCCGCCGTTAATGTCAGTGGTGGGGGAGCAACGGGTCGGCTCGGCGCACCTGAGATATACCTTGATGCCGCGCTGCTCCTGGGATGCCGCTGCAAGGATAGAGCCCAGCCCAGCATATAGGGTATATTCGCCGTAATGATAGAACTCCTCCGAGGCCGCGATGGTACCGGCTCTCGGGATATTGACGTCGCCGGACTCCGCCCGGTCGCCGATCGCGATGTCCGACTTCAGGAGATAGCCGATGCTGGCCACATGGGGCCACACGCCGCAGACGAGCTGGTTGCAGCGGGGATAGTCGGAAACGCCCCGCTCCAGCCGGGAGAGCAGCAGGATGGTGTTGCCGCTTTCCGTCCCATAGAACGGTCTGCTGCTGCCCTCCTTGACCTTGCGAACCTCAGCGTCAATGACGGCGAGGTTGTTGACGCCGCTCTGCTTGCTGCCCTTCAGAAAGATGATAAACTCCGCCCAGTGCTCCGGGTCTTGTTCATAGACCGGCTCAATGTGGCTCTGCTCATAGCCCAGAGCTGCGAGGACGTAAAGGATGCCCTGGCGGGTACCGCTCCATCGAGAAATAATACCCTTCATGGAGAGCCGGGTGCGGTACGCCTCTGCATCCTCCCCCTCCAGCCTGGGCATATCGCGGTCTTGGCCGTGGACAGGGAGCATGACCTCCGACGCGCTGGCGACGTTGGCCTCGTCCCTGACCCGGAGGATCGCCGTCTTCAGATCATCGAACTCCCGCCCGATGACCCGGAAGAAGATAGCGAACTGGTTGACTGCCCGGCGTCCTTTTTTCAGCGGAGCAAACAGAAGGTCGAACATATAGTCGCCGAAGGTGTCAAACCGTTTCATCCGGTCACTCCCTTCTGACCGTCACGGAAACGGCCCCCAGGATGATGACCTTGTCCTTGTCCAGCTTGACGTCCTGCTCCGGGGCCGCGATTCTGACGTTGGTAATGTCGCGGTAGCCACTGCGGATTGCGTGGTTGACGTCTGAGAGGGTAAGCTCGTAGAGCTTGCGGCCCTTGCGGACGGCCAGGAGCTCCGCGAGGATGGAGTGGACGCGGCCCTTGATTTCCTCGGCAGTCGCCGCGTCAGCGGTGGTGACGGTGACGCTGATGTCCTGGGCCACGGTGATGGATGACTTCACCAGGATATTATCATACGGCCCGGCGATCTTGTCAACAGCTTCCCGGACAAGTTTCAGCAAACCTTCCGTCGCCTCGCCCGCCGTCCCCGTGACGATGACGTCCACGGTGCCCTGGCCCCGGGGGTGGTCGCAGTCCGCCTGGGCGAACAGGACGCCGGGGACGCCCTCCGCTGTGTTGATAAATGCGTCCTCGATCGCCCGCTGCGCCAGCTCCGACCAGGAGCGGAGGGTGCGCGTCCTTGCGCTCTCGTCATCCTCGGTATCGCTGCCCTCCCGGGTTATCCAGTCCTCGCCGTTGCTGATTTCCACCTCGCCGATATAGGTGAGGGACGTGGTGATCTGGCCTTGGGGGACATTGTAGCGGGTGCCCTCGTTCTCGGCCTCCACCAGAATGTCAACCGTCCGGGCCCCTTTCTGGAGGACGGCGGGCTCCAAGGAAAAGAAGCGCAGCTCCTCGCCGTTAATGTCCAGGGCGGTCTTAAATACCTGACCCTTGGCGATCTTGACCGCCTCGCCCTCCATATCCAGGCGGGTGACGGTTACAAGGCCCTGGGCCTTCTGCGCCCGCTTGCGCTTCTTGGAGTAGTCCGCCATCTTCAGGTCAAGCCATATCCCGGTGGCGTGGGAAACGAACATATTATTTAAAACCAGCCGGAGCAGCTCAATGACCTCGATCTTGATACGGAGCGCGATCATGAGCATGGTGTGAAAGACGCCGCCTGAGTGAAAGTTGGTGATGACGAAGCCTTCGTTCTTCAGCTCCTCCACCTTAGCGTCCCGCAGTTCCTCCAGGCTGGGAACCGGGAGAACAGCGTCAAGGGTCTTCTTGTCGATCATTCTGCGATCACCTCCACGCTGACCGCGTCGATAACGATATTGAGCGTTCTGGCTTCATCCTCTCCCGCGAAGCGGAAGGTGCAGCGGAGCCGGGCGGTATCGTCGGCGCGGGTGATTGTTATGCCGATAGTTTCCGGGAGAATGACCTCCCGCCTCTGCAGCTTGCTTTTGACGCGCTGCGTCATTTCCAGGCGGGTGAGCTCAGTGTCCTCTGACTGTATGAAGTCATAGAGACCCCAGCCGAACTCGGCGTCGTAGAACAGATCGCCCGGCTGCGTGAGGGCCTCCAGGACGATATTCTGATAGAGGCAGTCCAGCCCGGAGCACAGGGGGGCGTCCCCGTCCGCCGCCTGGGTGAGCTGCCAGGAGTCGTCCAGGCGGATGTCGGTATCTTTCAAGCCCGTCACAACCGCACCTCCCCGATAATCGCCGGGGCCAGCTCGCCATAGGGCAGCGCAATCGCCACCATCGCCCCCTGCTGGAACTGCTTCTTAGACTTGATCTGGGGGAGGGCCGGGAACGCCTTGTCAGGGCTCCCGAAGCGGTCGAGGACAGTGAGCTTGTACTCATACCAATGGGCCACGATATGGCCCCGGAAGCTGCCCCCGGTGTCATCGTTGAAGATGACCAGCTCCTTGATCTCGTAGGTGTCGAGCTTCTTTACCGAGTCCACCTTTGCGAAAACGACGGTGGGGAGCTTCAGATGCGGATAGTCCACGGCGATGGATTTCTTGACGATTGACTTGACCATTTCCTCAAGCATTGACGCGCCCCTCCTTTCTGCGGTTAGAAGTAGATATAGGTGCGGATGAAGCCGGAGTCGTTGGTGGTGGACACCACCTTCAGCACTTCCCGCTCCCCGCTGATCTGGGGGTGGATAAGGTTGATTTTATGGGAGTGTTTGACGAAGGGCGCGGAGACTGTCTCCAGCTCCCACACGCCGCCCGCCCGGGTCAGGTTGATAATATTGACCCCATGCTCGAAGGTGTAGACCTTGCTCTGCTCCGGCTTCTCGTCCCAGTAGAACGTGCCGCCAGAGAAGAAAAAGGGCACCTTGAGCCCCCAGGCCGCATTGACGGTGTTGATCGCCTGGACGACGCTCTGCTCCCGGATGGGGAGCATCTTCCGCTTCGGGTACCCCTTCGAGGCGAGCTTCATCTTGGAGAGCCCAGCCTTAGAGAGGAAGAAGGAGATCATCTCCTGGGGCGTAGTGTTCAGGAAGGTGTCGTTGATGATGGTCTCCTCCAGGAGCAGCATCTCGTCCTTCAGGTTGACCTCGTTGATGTAGGCCCCGCCGTCGTACTCCTTGGCGACAAAGCCGGAGAAAACCTCATCCAGAGAACCGTTGTAGCCCATCTGGATGGAGCCGGGGGCCTTGCGCGGAAGGGCGACCTTCGGACGGAACTGCTCCGTGAAGCGGATTTTTGCCCAGTCAAAATAGGATGACTTGGCGGAGTATATTTCGACCTCGATGCCCTTGTCGAAAGAGTAGCCTCCGGCTTGGGCCGCGATCTGCGGATAATAGAGCTCTGTTGTTTCCACGGTGCGCCTCCTCAATATGGCATTTGCGACATAACCTTGTTTAAGGCGGCGGTCGCCGCGCCGGTGACCATGTCACTGGCGGGCGACTTGCCCCGCTTGGTTCCCAGGTATTGCTGATAGTCCGGGTTAAGGTTGCTCGCTGCCGCTGTCGCAGCCTTGGCTTTGCTGCTGGCGGACGAGCCCCCAGAACCACTCGAGCTGCTGGTTGCTGTAATGGTCTGGGGAATGTATTCCCACAGCTCCAGGCTTGCCGTAAGCTGCGACTTCTTGTTCTCCCCCTTATGGGTGAGCTTCTTGAAGATGACCTTCTCAATGCCGTGGGCTGCTGTGTCCTCGCTGACGATGGGAATGGGCTGCGGGACATTCTGACCCGGCTTTCGGAATATCTCACGCAGGACGGCGTACCGCTCGTATTTGGTCTGGCTCTCGGTGTCGTCGATGATGAGCTCGATGATAACCTTGGCGTCCTCATAGCCGGTGGCCTGTTTGGGCTTGGTCGCGCTGCCTTCAACCTCCTGCTCGTCTACCTTTGCCGTCTCCGTGACCTCAATGCTTTTGATAAGGCCAGGGAGGACGACCCCGTTGAGCTTGATACGTTCGTCTTCAATGAAGATCATGGTCGTCCCCCCTTTCCTTATGCCGGGCTCGGTACGGCGTCCGGGTCGTCGTCGCCGTTGCCGTTGCTGTAGTCCTCGACTTCCTTCAGCAGCGAGAGCAGCGTCTGCAAGTCCTTAATCTTCTTCAGATCGACCTGCATGATGAGCTTTTGAATGATGACCTGCTTGCCGCCGCTGCTGGAGCCATCGCCTTCGGCGGTGTCGGTGTCCTCGCTGCTGCGGTCGCCGCCGATGTTGACCTTGGCGACCGGCTCGCGCTGCAAGGCCACCTTTGCTTTCTGGAGCCCCTGCTCCATTGCGTCAGCGGGGGCGTCCTGGGCCAAGGTCAGCCCGTGGGCGTAGGTGGTCATGGTACGCTGGCCCGATAGGGTCAGGGTGGAGAGCGGGCCCTCCTTCGCGTCGGAGAACGGGAGGAGGTTGCGGATTTTCTGGAGCCCGCCCTTGACCGCGTCCACTGCGCCGGAGAAGGCTGAACGGATACCGTTGGCGAAAGTGCTGACGATCTTCTTGCCGGAGTCGAAGAACCACGTCACGGCCCCCGTGACCGTGTTCTTGATATTGCCCAGGCCGGTCATAAAGGCCGACCCAGCCTCGGTGAATTTCTGGCCGATGCCCTGAACGATGCCGCTCATGGTGGACGTGAACTTGCCGCCGATCTCGGAGAGCTTTCCTCCGGTGAGATTGTCCAGGAAGGTGAAGCCCGCCGTGTAGCAGCCCTTGACGCCCTCCATCGCGGCGGCGGCAATGCCTTGGACTCCGCCACCATGCTGCTCGTAGGCCGTCCGCATATTCCCCAGCTTCTCGCTGACCGTGGCTCCTGCTGCGTCCAGAATGCTGCCGACTGTGCCAGTGATGGGAGATAATTTCTCAGAAAACTTGTCCTTGATTGCGGTCAATTTGCCGCCTGTGAGGTTGTCCAGGAAATTGTAACCCGCGCCGAAGACGCCCTTGACCCCCTCGACCGTGGCCGCTGCCGCGCCTCGGATACCGCCGCCGTGTTCCTCGTAGGCTCGCTTCATGTTGTCCAGCTTCTCCTGGACGGTGGCTTTCGCCGCCCCCAGGACGCGCCCGATCACGCCGCCGATCGCGCCGAAGATATTCCTGGCGACCTCCAGGGCTGCGCCCAGCTTCTCCTTGAAGAAGCCCAGAATTGCGTTGACGCCGTTGCGGAACCACTCGCACTTGTTGTAGAGCAGCACCAGGGCCGCTATGAGGGCCACGATGCCTATGACCACCCAGGTCACGGGGTTGGCGAGCAGGGCCGCTGTAAAGCTCCACACGGAGCCTATAAGCGGTGCCAGTGCGCCCTTCGCCAATAGGAACCCCGCCTTGAGTATCTTGAAGGCGGAGACCGCCTTGGTAATGACGAGGCCGACGCCGCCGACGACCGCGATCACGGTGCCCGCCACGGTGAGGAAGCCGCCGATCGCCAGCACGATGAGCATGATGATCTTGACGAGCTCCTTGTTCTCCTCTATCCAGGAGGCGACCTTGGTGAGCACTTGCTCCCCCTTCCCCATGAGGTCGTTGACCGTGGGGAGGAGGCTGTTGCCTATGGACTCCGTCACGTTGTGGATGCGCTGCTGCAAGCGAGCGAACCGCTCCGGTTCGGTCTCCTGGATAGCAGACGCCATATCCTGGGCGACTCCGGTGCCCTGCCCCATCGCGTCGTAGAGGTTGAGGATATTATCCTGCAAGTCCCCGGTCTTGGAATACAACAGGTCGATGAGGGCGACGGCTTCGGTGTCCCCGAAAGCCTTTTGCAGCTCCATCTTCTCAGCGGCGTCCATTGTCTCGCCGAACTTGCCCCGAAGCTGTTCGAGGATTTCAGGCATAGACAGGAGCTGATTGTTGGCGTCAAGGAAGGAGAGGCCCAATGCCTCGCCGCCTTTCGCCGCCGAGCGGAGGAAGGCTTTGTACTTTGTACCGGCTTCCGCCCCTCCCATGGTGGCTTGCAGCATACCGAGGATTGCAAGCTGTTCCTCCAGAGGGACGTTGGCGGTGGTGGCCGACGCGCCCAGGCTCTGGATGCCCTGGGCCATGCCGGTGCCGGACGTCTTGAACGCCCGGACGCTTTCCGCTATTCCAGCCGAGAACATTTCCCCGAACTGGATGTCGGTGAGATCGTCGTAGTAGCCCTTATAGATGCCGTAGCCGGTGGCGAACAGGGAGGTCATTTCCGAGGCCGTCGACTTGGTGGCTTTGGCGGTCAGGGCTGCGAGAGCGGTAAACTCGGCGACACCCTCGTCCGACAGGGATGAGATGCCGCTCTTGATGTCATAGGCTGCGCTGATGAAGTCGGCCTTTGTGGTGCCGCTCCACTGGTCGGAGAAGTTTCGGGCCGCGCTCTCCAGCGCGTCCAGGTCTTCCACGCCCAGGGAGGCCAGCTCGCCCAGGGCCCGGCGTGTTTCAAACGTGGCCTCTACGGGCGCGAGCACTGCGCTGGTGATCTGGGAGCCAGCTCCCTGCATCGCGGTGCCTGCCTTGACGAACCCGCCGAAGGTCTGCCCCAGTGCGTCCAGCTTGGACACGTCCGCCCCCACGCGGGAGGCGATGCCAGCCAACGGGCCGGAGAGGTGGTCGACCATGTTCATGACAAGCGACAATTTGAAGATGGATTCTAAGCTCACACTGCTCTCACCTCCATTTACGCTGAGAACACTTCGCTGATCGCTTTGGCGAGGATGTCCTTCTCCATCTCCTGGACGACGCGGGCCTTTGCCACATAGTCCAGAAATTCGCCGATGTCGCTGATCGCTTCAGGGTCAAATTGCTCTAAGAGAGGCGGGGGAAGGAAGCGGTATATCTCCAGGAGCCCTGTTTCTATAGCGTTCTCCCTGACCCCCGCGACCTTCTCCCTTAGAGTTTCTTCAAATTTACTGTGTTGGTCAGGCCCAGGATGTCCGTGAGCTTGCCGCCGATCGCAATGGCCACGCCGGGATAGGTCTCGGCGTCGGCGGTGAGCCGGGCCTCGTCCTCCTCCACCACGGCGTCCAGCATAAACCGCTTGCTGGCCTTGGACGCGCCGATCTGAGCCAGCGTCTTGACGTAGCGGTCATAGCTGGCCACGCTGGGCCGCTTGAAGTGGTAGACCAGCTCGACCTCGTTCTCGTCGTCCTCGGAGACCGTCACGCCGATGCGGTAGACCTTGCCGTACTTCGCCTTCAGCTCCTCGTCGCTGGCCAGCTTGGGCGCAGCGGAGGAAATGGGGTTATCTTTCATGTTTTCCATGGGGGTGTCCTCCATTTCTCAATTATTCTGGGAATAACGCTCAGGCGGGCTCCAGGCCGTCCGTGACGATGCCGCCGACGATCATCATGTCGATGTCCACGGTCAGGCCCTTGTCGCCCTGGGCGGCTTTGTGGCTTCGCTTGGTGAGCTTGACGATCTTCAGCTCGTCCATGTGGGTCTTCTCCCCCTCGTTGGCGTAGGAAACGACGATGGAGGGGATGGTCAGTTTGTAGAAGAGGATGCCCTGGAATTTACACCATTTCAGGAACTCCTCGTAGTCGTCCCGGAGCAAGGAGATTTTCCCGGAGGACTTATAGTTTCCGGTGCCATAGCCGCGAGGCCGGTGGCCGTATCCGTAGGATTCCTCCATCTCCATCTCGTCGTCGTAGCTGATCTCCTGCACAACGAGAGCCAGACCGGGGAACTTGACGTCGACGTCGCCCCAGTCGTAGGCTTTGCCGTTTACTTTGAGGCTCATAGTCTCTTATCCTCCCTTCTGTCACGCAGTGATCGGGGCGCGGCCCAGGTCGATCTCCACCTCGCGGATGTAGCCCCTGGAGAGGTAGCGGATTTTGACCCGCATGGTCTCGTCCTCCAGGAACGTCTCCTCGTGCCCCTCCTTGACGATGATCTCATAGGAGCTGATCTCCTTGTTCTTCACCATGCGGTCGAGAGGGGTGGCGATGAACTTCGCCCGGGCCTCCAGCTCGCCCTGGATGTCCGTCAGATCAATGTCGTCATTTTTGAACAACAGAGCCTTCTTCCGGGTCTCCCGGACGATCTTGTTCCTGACGCGCACGTCCTCGGCGTAGCGGTAGTCGCTCCCGTCCGGGCACATCATCTTGGTGTGGTAGACGTAGAGATCGTCCAGGCCGTCGTACTCCCGGAAGGTCAGGTACCCGGCCACGTCCAGGAACTCGATGATGGTATTATCGTAGCCAGCCGGGATAAGCTCCAGGAGCTGCGTCTCCGGGAAGCCGTAGCCCGCCTCGGGCTGGGTCTTGCCGATGGAGACCTGGACGGGGGCCTTGGCGTAGCGGCCCGACACCAGCCCGGCGAGGTTGACATTCTGGGTGGTGCCGTCCAGCCGGACGAGCTTGCCCCAGGCCGCGCAGACCTGGATGTCGGTGTTCTTGATCTTCTTCCGGTTCGCCTCCATCTGGAACGCCCAGTCGTGGAGGTCGCCGTCCACGTCCGCCTGGGGGAACGCCGCCTCCAGCAGAATAAAGGCGGGCTTGTGGTAGACGTTCATGAGCTCCTTCTGAGCTTCGCTCATAGCTTGCCAGAGGGGGAGGGTGCTCTCCCCAACAATGTGGATGAACTCAAACTCCTGCGTGAACTCCTTCAGCCTGTCTACTGCTGCCAGTACGTCGCCGTTGGTCATAGCCGGGGCTGTGGAGCTGAAGGTGAAGGTGTCGCCCACCAGGAAGGAGCTGGGCTTCTGGTCGACCTCCGCTGCCTCGGCGAACTGGACGGTCAGGCCCGTCCCCTCCAGGGCGTAGGAGCCGGTCACAGGGACGGTGATCTCGTCGGTGAAGCTGTGGCCTCCATTGATGGAGGCTTTGAAGGCTGCGGTGTTCAGCCCGCCCTGGGCGGTGATCTGGATAACCACCTGGAAGGCGTTGGTGGGGGAGCCGTCCACGGTCAAGCTGCCGCCGCCATCCCCCTCCTGCACCACAGGGGCCAGGGTGCCCGCCGTTGTCGCGGCAACCGGGAGGCAGAAGATGCGGGCTGCGCCGCCCTGAACGGCGTCCATGGTGGCGTCGGCCAGCGGGGACAGGCCCAGCCGGCCTCTGATCTTGGCGGCATCCATGTCACCGGTGACGATGATCGGCGTGTCGGACACCACGGGCGAGGCCCCGATCTTGACGCTCAGCCCGTCGCCGGTGGCGGTCGCAAAGCCGAGCAGACCGTCAGAAATGATTGTCTTAACGTCTCTAAGCATTGCTTCTTAGCCTCGCTTTCCTTGGGGTGCGCCCATGGGGGCCCCGGTAAAATCGGCGACCGCCTGGAGGAACGCCTCCTCAGTCATAGCCCTGCCGGGCTTCCAGTCATTTGCGGCACATACGCCAGCGAAGATGGGCCGCGTAACCTTGTGCTTCTCCCGGAGCGTATCAATCGACAGCAGCTCCTGGGGCTGCGCCGCTGCGGGCGCAGCTTCCGGCTTGCTTCTACTCGCCATCTGTATTCTCCTTTCCGTTTATTTTCTCGATCTCGACCACCTCGACGTGGGTCAGCGGCCCGAAGTCCGTGTCCTTATAGACGCCGCCGTTGAAGGTGACCGTCACGCGGACGGCGACCTGGGCCTTGAGGAGCGCGTCCTCGGTATCGACCCACTCCACGCCCTCTATCTCCAGCGGGACAAAATTCCCGTCGACCATGATGCCACGGTCAAGCAGAGAGACAAACTTCTCCAGCATGGTCTCCACGGCGTCGTCCGTATAGTCGCCTATGAGTACAACGAAGGTGACAGCCCGATCGAAAACCTTGCGCCGTTTGTGTTTCGCTCCCTCTTCATCCCTAAATCGCTTTTTGGAGCCGTTTCGGGCGTAGGCTTCCCGCTCAAACAAAACTGCACCGACGTGGGACTCCTGGCTTTTCTGGAGGGCTTTCAGGGCCGTGTACGGCCTCGACTTGAGACCCGACTCCGTGAGCTTCTCCAGGAGGTATTGCTTGCTTTGCCCGTAGAGCATGGGTCAGCCCTCCCTTCCGATGAAGTCCTCCACGGTGGCCTTCATCTCCTGCATATCTTCGTCCGACAGGCCCAGGAAGGGCCGGGCCGGGATTTTGACGCGCACCTGTTTCTTGGAGACCCACTTGCCGTTGTACTGGAACCGCATCACTTTCTTCCTGCGGGCCCGGATGGTGCGCCCTGGCTCGCCGAACTGATGGGTCGCCGCGTGTTTGGCGTTGGTGCCGACCGCAAAGCCGGAGGCGTCCGATCTCGTGTGGATCGAGTTGCGGAGCTGGCCGGTCTTGACCAGGGTCTTGCCGCCCTCCAATATTGCCCGCTTGGAGCTCTTCCACCGTCGCCCGTCCGGGCCCTTGCTCTGCCGGAAGCGTTCGAGGGTTGACTCCCGGACGCCCTCAGCGAGCGCGGCGTTAATGCTGCGACGGTCGATCTCTGAGAAGCTCCGTATCCTGCGGAGCATAGCCCGGGTGTCCCCCTCCAGGCGGATGTCGTACATGACTCACATCCCCCTCATCTGCCCCCGGCTAAACAGCCGGGGGTTTGACTGGACGGTGAATCCAATCGCAGCTGCGCTGGCGGGGTCTCCGTCAGCATCGGCCCCGAGGGAGACCTTGCCCTCCGCCACCAGCGTGAGGAACTTGACCGCCGCATTGTAGCGGTTGAGGTAGGTCTTCTGGTCTGTCCCCTCGTCGATGCCGATGCGGGAGAACAGGTTATAGACCGCGATGTCCTTGGAAAACTTGTTGATGACCTTGGGGACAGGGGCGAGGGGGACGGCGTACCTCTTGGCGAGGT
>ERZ779637.1062-NODE-1062-length-13032-cov-5.741928_pt1 | contig 13032 bp, 11 predicted proteins | sample MGYA00514196_ERZ779637 | MGnify/ENA primary metagenome ERZ779637 (study PRJEB29562, sample SAMEA4376700) | mouse gut metagenome | isolation source: Cecum | study: EMG produced TPA metagenomics assembly of the A DSS colitis mouse model was used to assess the... | reverse complement strand
ATTCCGGCCGGGCCGATTTATAATCTGCAGCAAATTTCAGACGATCCTCATTTTTGTATAGACAGGCAGATGTTTGTGGAAGTGGATCATCCCAAAGCCGGTAAAGTGCGTCTCAATGGAAATCCTGTAAAACTGAGTGAGACGGGACCTAAAATAAGAATGTCGTTTCCTGTGTTGGGAGAACATACGGATGATATTTTACGAAAGCTTGGATATGCTGATAATACAATTGAAGAATTTCACTTAAGAGGTGTTGTCTGATGGCAGATAATATTTTGTCGGAAATTACCGCAAGTCTTGAAGCAGTCCGGCGGCGGGAAACTTTTGATATTTATGAAGAGTCGGTATTGGTTTCCGGTAAGGACGGAAGCGGATTATATACAAAAGTATTCCGGCCCGAAAAATGCGGAAATTTTCCGGTTTTGTTTCAGCGATCCTGTTATGAGGAGCAACAGCCTGTATTAGACAGGATTTCGATGGAACTGGCGGCCCGCGGATATGCGGCCGGGTATCAGTTCTGCAGGGGCGTTGGCAAATCCCAGGGAAAATGGGAACCGTTTGTTCACGAAAGGGAAGACGGGAGGATGCTGATAAAATGGCTGACCGATCAGCCATGGTGCGGGGACATTGGATTATTTGGACTGTCATATCTGGGGTTTGCCCTATGGATGCTGGCGGAAGATTTACCGAAAAAGGTAAAAACCATGGCAATTTCCCATGCAGGGTCTGACCGTTATGACGCGATGTACCGAAACGGAATGTTTCGCCATGATGTCTATACGGAATGGGCACGGCGGAACGCGGGCGGAAAAATGCAGGGGAGCTATCCGGACTGCTGTAATTACAAGCCTTTTATTTCCGTATCCAAAGATTTATGGGGAAATGACTTATCCTGGTTCAGGGACTGGTGTATACATTGCAGAAAGGATGACGCATATTGGACGGAAGGGACATGGGGACAGCTGTATGTGGCGCCGGAAAAGATTCAGGTGCCTGTTTGCCTGACGGGAGGCTGGTATGATCATCATCTTAGCGGAATACTTGGTGCATATAATCGTTTGCCGGAAAAGGTCCGTGAGAACAGTCTGCTATTGGTTGGACCATGGAACCATGATTTGAAACCCTGCGTAGACGCATATGATTTGCCGGACGCTGAGATTGCCGGGCCGCAGGCGTATGCGCAAGTGCTTCGCTGGATGGATATGCAGCTTAAAGGAATCGGAAAGAAAGAGAAAGGAGTTATGCTTTATGAGATCGGCGGAGGACAATGGCTTCATTACGCGTCCATGCCCGAACCGGAGCACCGGGAAGTCTATTACTTAACGTCAGAGCGGAAGCTTTCCAGGATATGGGAACCGACGGAACAATGTTTGACTTATCGGTATGATCCGGCTTTTCCCCTGAAACTGACTGGAGGAGAATCCATGCTGTATACGGAAGAAAGGAGCAGGGGAAGCCGTTTACAGCCGGAAGCGGCAAACGAAGGACAAATGCTGATATTTCGAAGCGGGATTTTGGAGAACAGTCTGCGGTTAGGCGGAAAGATACGCGTTCATTTAACTGTGAAAACGACGGCGGAAGATACTGCGTTTGGAATACGCCTGCTGGAGGAAAAGAAAAACGGAGAGATTTTTAATATACGCGGTGATATTATGAGTATCAGTCATAGCAATATGACAAATGGAAAGCAGGCGTACCGGCAGGGAGAAGAGACGGTACTGGAGTTGGAAACATGGCCTGTTTTCTGGCGTTTTTCCGTAGGCTCCAGATTACGTCTCGAAATTCGTTCCAGTATGTTTCCGGAATATCACCAGCATGCCAATACCATAGAGCCATGGGCATTGGCGGAAGAGATGAAAACGGCGGAACAAACAGTGATAACCGGAGCAGGAAGCCGGATAGAACTGCCCGTGTTAGAGGGCTGTGAAGCGCCGGCCTCGAAAAATAAGTAAATACTTGAAGGAACCGGCCAATTTATTCCAATAGATTGACATATGGCTGGTAGTAATTTATAATTAGTACAACGTTATACTAAATGAAAGGCAGAGAGGATTTTTGTATGAAAAAAGTCAGAATCGGAGGAGGACAGGGATTTTGGGGCGACAGCGACGATGCGGCTATCCATATGGTAGAGACGGATTCCGTAGATTACATTGCCTGTGACTATCTTGCCGAATTAACCTTATCGATAATGCAGCGGCAGAAAATGAAAAATCCCGGTTTGGGATATGCGAAGGATTTTGTTCGTTTGTTTCGTTCCATAGGAGAGTCTTCTTACCGCAGGGGAATTCGTTTAGTGACGAATGCGGGGGGGATGAATATTTCCTCATTGGTTTCCGAGATTAAAACGATTGCAGAACAAAAGAAGATGAAAGGTTATCGTATCGGATATGTAACCGGCGACGATGTTTTGAATCAGGTAAAGCGTCTGTACGCGGAAGGCATGGAGTTTCCGAATTTGGACGATTCGGATCTGGGCGGAGGATTTGAAGATGTTTTGCAAAATGTGGTTAATGCAAATGTGTATTACGGTCATGAACCCATTGTCTCCTGCCTGCAGGAAAACGCGGATGTAGTAATTACGGGACGCGCCAGCGATTCGGCAATGTTTTTGGCTCCGCTTATGTATGAATTAGGCTGGAAGCAAGGTGACCTGGACGCCATGGCGCGGGGAATTATGGCGGGGCATTTGCTGGAGTGCGGGGGTCAGGGTGCCGGAGGCAATTTTCAATATGACTGGCGCCATGTACCGGATATGGACCGGCTTGGCTTTCCGATTGCGGTGGTATCCGGAGAGGAACTGATGATTACAAAGGCCCCTGACTGCGGCGGGCTTATAAGCGAACAGTCTTTAAAAGAACAGATTTTGTACGAAGTACACGATCCATGTAATTATTATACTCCGGACGTAACGGTAGACATCGGAAAGGTTTGTTTGACGCAGAATGGGGAAAACTGTGTAAGAGTAAGCGGAATATACGGCAAACCCCGTCCTGAAAAACTAAAGTTAAGTCTGGGATATCATGCGGGATATAAGGCTGTTGCATACTTAAGCTTTGCCTGGCCGGACGCCGTGGAAAAGGCACAGTTTACGGCGGATTTATTGATGAAAAAACTGAAGCGTAAAGGGATGCGGGCGGAGGAAGTGCGGATTGATTTTGTGGGTTTAAATGCACTGCATTTATCCGTAGCGGAATTTAATGAAGATATGAAAAAAAATCTGAATGAAGTTCTGCTTCGAATAGCAATTCGGACGAAATCAAAGGAAGATGCGGAAAAAATGATCCCTGAGATTGCTCCCATGCAGTTGAACGGACCACCCGGAGCCAGCTTTTTCGGAGGCAGGGCCAAGGTACAGGAAGTAATTGCACTGTGGCCGGCTCTGATTCCGAGAGATGAGGTTAATCTGAAAGCAGATGTGATTGAGGTAAAGTAGATGAGACAAGTATATTTGAACGAAATTGCACACGGGCGTTCCGGGGACAAAGGAGACATTTCCAACGTATGCGTGTTTGCAAGAAAACCGGAATATTATCAATATATTAAGGAACAGGTAACGCCGGAGCGGGTAAAGGAGCATTTTGGCGATATGGTAAAAGGAGATATTGTCCGCTATGAAGTCGAGACATTGAACGGATTTAATTTTGTCATGTACCATGCGTTAGGCGGCGGCGCAACCATGTCTTTGCGACTGGATTCGCTTGGTAAATCAATGGGATCGGCTTTTATGAGGATGAAGGTCAGTATTCCTGACCGGGAATAAAGAGAGAAAGGAGGGGCAGGGCTATGAAAAGAGAGGGGAAATATCTGGATATATCGTCGGGATTCAGACTGTATTATGAGGAATATGGAGAAGGTACGCCGGTTGTTTTTTTACATGGGTGGAACAGCAGTCATGAAGTATTTACAGAAGTAATCGGACAATTAAAAGGATGCCGGTGCATTTCTTATGACTGCAGGGGGCACGGACGATCCGGGGCGCCGGCCAATGGGACTACACTGGATGCTCTGGCGGAGGATTTGAAGGAGCTTTTGCAGCATTGTCAGGCTCAGCCTGTAATTCTTGTCGGCTGGTCTATGGGAGCGGCGACGATCTGGCGCTATATCCGGCGGTACGGCTGTGAGCAGCTGGCACATTTGGTTTTTATTGATATGAGTCCCAAAGTAATGAATGACGACGGATGGCAGCTGGGATTATGGCAGGGACATTACCGGTTAGAAAATTATATGGAGGATATGAATGTACTGTTTACGGATGTTTCCCGGTTTGCTACAGGCTGTTTATGGGAAAGGTATCAGTTAAAGGTACCGGCAGCAGTTCCGAATACGCAGGAAGAGCCAGATTTACATGTGTTAACGTCATTGTGGCATTCCATGATGATTACAGACTGCCGGGAGGACTTGAAAAAGATAACGGTAGGTACGGATATTTTTTATGGAGACCCCGGCGATAAATATAGTCCCAGGACAGCGGAATATCTGGCACAAAGTATACCGGCTCAGACAACGCTGGTTCCGTTTGCAGGCTGCGGACATGATCTGATGTTGCAGGATCGTTCCCGGTTTTTGCAGGAAATAAGCAGGGTTATCAAAAACGTGCAAAAGGCAAATGCCTAAATATAACTTAAGGAGGAAAAAGTATGAAATTGAAAAAGGTAGTATCGGTTGGTCTTATGGTGAGTATGTTGTTTTCGTTTGCAGCATGCGCAGATAAAAAAGAAGACCAGAAACAGGAAACACAGCAGCAGGAGACACAACAGCAGGAATCAAAGGAAGAACAGGAAACAGGCGGTGAAGAGCAAAAAGAGGAACAGGAGGGAAAACAATTTAAAGTCGGTAATATTATGATTACCAGCGCAGGGCAGAGCGACCAGCTGAACGACCAGGCGATTCACGATTATTTTGAGCAGTATGGCGGTGAGGTTGTTACGCTGGATATGGAAATCGATATTGTGAAAGCAAATAAATGTATTGAAGACCTGATTGCGCTTGGAGTGGATGGAATTATTTTAAACGGAATCAGCTGGGAAGGCCATAACAGTGCAATTCGGGAAGCCTATGAAGCGGATATTCCTGTCGTGGTAGGTTACAATCGGGTTACCTGCGACGATTATGTAATTGCGCAGGTACACAGTGATGATTATGGTGCAGGCGTGGAAGCCGGTAAAGACTGTATCGAAAAAACGGGAGGAACGGGAGAAGTTATTATTCTCGATAACCCGGGTGCATCCTGTGTGGAAGACCGTACCAAGGGCTTTGAAGCAACGGTTGTGGAAAAAGGCATGACGGTGGCAGCTACAATGTCATGCTCCGGCGTGGAAGATTCCCAGGCTACGATTGCCGATTTGCTGCAGACGCATCCGGATGTTGCAGCCATAATGTGCAACTGTGATCTTTCCGCTACGGGAGCCATTGCCGCGTTAAAGGCTGCAGGTCTTGACGGTAAGGTTCTGGTTTACGGGGTTGACGGTAATCAGGAGAATATTAAGTTTATTTCAAATGGTATGCAGGCCGGAACCTCTTTTACAAATAACTATAATATCGGCTGGACTATGGCAGAGACACTTTATAATTATTTGTGCGGAGAAACGATTGCGGAAAAAGATATCAGTCTTCCCATCACGTTTGTTAACAGTGAAAATGTAGAAGAATATCTGGAGTAGTCTGAAATTTCCTGGGGGCAGAATCATCCCGGATGATTCTGCCCGACTTTTTTAAAGCAAAGGAGGCGGTTATGAAAAAACTTCTTGAAATGCAGGATATAGATAAGTGTTTTCCGGGGGTACATGCGTTAAAACGTGTAAGCCTTGATTTAAATTACGGCGAAGTACACGCTCTGCTTGGAGAAAACGGAGCGGGAAAATCCACCTTGATAAATGTTCTTGCCGGAATTCACAAAGCAGACAGCGGAAATATTCTGATTGACGGTAAAACGGTGCAGATCCATAACGTACAGGACTCATTGAAATATGGAATCAGCGTGGTGCATCAGGAACTGGTGCTGGCTTTAAATATGACGGTGGCCGAAAATATATACTTGAATCGTGAAAAAAAGAATAAGCTGGGATTTATCAGTGATTATGCTATTATGCAGGATGCCCGGGAACTGCTGCAAAGAATAGAACTGAATATCAACCCGGGAGTGGTTACAGGCGAATTAAATATTGCACAGCAGCAGTTAGTCGAAATTGCAAGGGCGCTTTCCTTTCAGTCACGTATATTGGTATTGGATGAACCGACGGCCGCGTTAACCAGCGATGAGACAGACAAACTGTTTAAGGTAATACGGGCATTGCGCGGCCAAGGGGTTGGAATTATATATATATCCCATAGGATGGAAGAACTGTTTCAAATTGCAGATCGTGTTACGGTGATGCGCGACGGACAGTATATTGCAACACGGGATATGAAACAGACGAACAGAAACGAATTACTTAACCTGATGGTGGGCCGAAAAATTGAAAACTTTTATATTCATGAACCATGTGTAAAAGCGGAAGTATTATTTGAGGCAAAAAATTTCTGTACGCATGCCAAATTGAAAAATGTAAGTATTAACGTAAGGAAAAGCGAAATATTGGGAATTGCGGGAATCGTTGGCGCAGGGCGGACCGAACTGGTACGGGCTATCTTCGGAATCGATTCCATTTCGGAAGGGGAACTGTTTTTTGAAGGCAGGCCATTGAAAATCAGGACCGTGAAAGAAGCTGTCAACGCGGGTATTGCGCTGGTTTCGGAGAACCGTAAAGAAGAAGGTCTCATTTTATTTCAAAGTATTGAATTTAATGCAACAATCTGTGTGTTAAAAGAATTTATAAAAGGCTGCCGGGTTAACAAAAATACAGAAAAGAAAATTGTAAGCCAATATGCCGAAAAAATGAATCTGAAGGCCGCTTCCTATTTGCAGCCCGTTTTGAGTTTGTCGGGCGGAAACCAACAAAAAGTGGTTCTCGGCAAATGGCTGGCTACAAAACCTAAAATGTTGATTTTGGACGAGCCGACCCGCGGAATCGACGTAGGTGCAAAAGCGGAAATATATGCGATGCTGGATCAGCTTGTTCATGAGGGCATCAGCGTGGTCATTGTTTCTTCCGATATGGAGGAAATCATTAACCTGTCGGACCGTACTTATGTAATGTATGACGGCCGCATTATGGCCAATCTGACAGGCGATGAAATAACACAGGAAAACATTATGTATTATGCAACGGGAGGTGTACAGACTTGATGAACGCAAAAAATAATTCCGAAAAAAACAGCCGTATAAAGAATAGCGGTAAAACCATATTACAGCAGTTTAAAGGCATGGCGGGAATACTCTGTGCTTTTGCGGCAATGTTTCTGCTATTGTCAATTGTTTCGGATTCTTTTCTGACACAGAAAAATTTGCTGACAGTACTGCGTTCCGTTGCGGTGGATGCAATGGTGGCGTTTGGCATGACCTTTGTGATTATCGGCGGAGGTATTGATTTGTCGGTTGGTTCGGCAATCGCTTTCGTCAGCGTAGTCTGTGGCATGTTTATGGAGAGACTTGGACTGCCCATTGCGGTATCGGTAATTTTGTCGCTTTTTTGCGGTGTTGCGATTGGAGCTATAAACGGATTTATAATTACGAAGATGAAAATTCTTCCTTTCATTACCACGCTGGGCACTTCTTATATTTTGCGCGGGGCGGTTCATTTGATGACAAATTCCCAAGCGGTTATGGTTTCCGATGAATCGTTTTATAATGTGGGAACGGCCTATATTTTGGGGATTCCGGTTACCGTTTTATATATGCTCGTAGTACTATTGATTCTTTCCGTGATATTACGGAAAACCAAGTATGGAAGAAAATTATATGCGGTGGGAGGAAATGAAACTGCCGCCAGGTTTTCCGGTATTCATGTGAATCGTACAAGAATGATTTCTTACTGTATTATGGGACTGATGGCGGCTGTTGCAGGCGTAATTCAATGCGCGAAACTGTTTGGAGGACAACCTTCAATCGGACAAAACGCGGAAATGGACGCTATTGCGGCGGCGATACTTGGCGGAACAAGTTTTAACGGCGGAATCGGTACATTAGGCGGTACTCTGGTCGGTACATTGGTGCTTGGTATTATGAATAATGGTTTAAACCTGTTGGGAATTCGTTCATATTGGCAGTATGTTGCACGCGGTGCAATTATTATCATGGCAGTATTTTTTGATGTTATACGAAATGCCAAAAAGTCGAAACAGTAGATAAAGAGCGGTATATAATGCACACATATGTAATCTTTACGGACATCAGGGATTCTTTCTATGGGAACAATTCCCAGAAGATTTTGCAGAAATAAGGGCAATATGAAGATATATGCACTTATTGCCGCCTGTCGTAAGGCTGAGTCCGGGAGGAAAATGTATGTGTACCGCAGCGACTTATAAAACAAAAGATTTCTATTTTGGACGTACGCTCGATTATGAAATTTCCTATGGAGAGGAGATTACTGTTACGCCGCGGAACTATGAATTCCATTTCCGAAACATGGGCAGTATGAAAAGTCATTATGCAATGTCAGGAATGGCTCATGTTGAAATGGATTATCCATTATATTATGACGCAGTCAATGAAAAAGGGCTGGCCATGGCCGGACTTAATTTTCCCGGCAATGCTTATTATGGATCGGAAAAAGAACAGAAAGATAATGTGGCAACCTTTGAATTCATTCCCTGGATTCTCGGACAGTGCTCCTGCGTACGGGAGGCAAAAGCATTATTGGAAAAAATCAATCTGACAAACGATTCCTTCCGGGACGGTCTCCCGGCAGCGGAGCTTCACTGGATGGCGGCCGACCGGAACGAATCTGTTGTTGTGGAATCTGTAAAAGAAGGAATTCGAATTTATGAAAATCCGGCGGGAGTTTTGACTAACAATCCCACGTTTCCGGAACAGCTGTTTCAGTTAAACAATTATATGCATATATCGCCGAGGACTCCGCAAAATCAGTTTTCGGAAGAATTGTCTCTAAACGCCTACAGCCGAGGTATGGGAGCCTTGGGACTGCCGGGAGATTTGTCTTCCCAGTCACGCTTTGTGCGGGCCGCTTTCGTGAAATTGAATTCTGTTTCCGGAACTTCGGAAGCGGAGAGCGTCAGCCAGTTTTTTCATATACTGAGTTCCGTGGAACAGCAGAAAGGATGCTGTGAACTGGAAGAGGGAAGTTATGAAATGACCCTATATACATCCTGCTGCAACGCAGACCGGGGAATATATTACTATACTGCCTATGACAACCATCAGATTACGGCAGTGGATATGCATAAGGAAGATCTGAACGGCGTTTTGCTGGCGCGTTATCCTTTGATACGGGAAGAGAGTATCCGATTCCAGAATTGAGAAAAAGCGAGCCGGTTTAGCAAGGCTGCTTGATGGTTTGGGTGCTTTCTACGGATTCTGCGGTTTTATTTTTACGCTTTTTGAGACCTTCTTCTGCTACAGAGGTTGGTCTGTTTTCCGATTTTGCAACTCTTCTTAATGATAGCAGGAATTGTTAAAAGGTATGAATAGAAGAGATTGAAAATTCGGAAACGCTAAAAAAAGAAATCTCGTTGGCTATATTTTTATAAATCAATGGGCTTTCACATTGTTTCCATAAGGTCAAGCAGTAACTTTTTTGTTCTATAATAAATGAGTTCCATCTAGAAAATAAGATATGCTGTTCTTCCGTCAATTGTACCAGTGTTATGCCATACGCACTGCAGACCGATTCCAAAGCCGGCAATGTTGGTGCATTATGGTCTGGGGGATGTGTTAAAATTGTAATTAAAAAAGCGTAACCGACTGAAATGATATATTCCTGACAGGTTACGCTGAAAATTATGAATTTAAGCCGTTAATGCCATTACAGATAAGCCGGGTAGCGATTTTGATGATATCCTCTAGGGGAATTTTTTTCCCATCTGACACCCATTGTTTGTAAATTTCCAAAGTGCTTTGTGCTGCATATGTCATGATAATGTTCTGGATATAGGGGTTTTCAGCAGATGATGCTGCTCCGTTTTTCCAGGTCTGATTCATAATGTCATTTGTGATCTTGCGGCTGATGTACTTATAATTGCCGCTGCAGGTAATTCGTTCCCCAATCTTCCCCAGCTCTTCGCTGCACAGAAAAAACTCCCGTGTAATTTTATCCATATCGCGTGGACGTTCCAGGCCTTGGGTGCGTTTGATAAAATTCTGTGCCATTTCATTTTGGATTTCCCGAAGAAGGTCATCTAAGGTGTTGTAGTGTAAATAGAATGTTTTTCGGTTGATTCTGGCACGCTGTGCCAGTTCTTTGATAGAAATCTGTTCGTAATCCATTTCACAGATCATTTCTTCAAAGGTTTTACGGATGGAGTCCTTTGTCCTTTGAATCCGCAGGTCTGTTTTTTTATCGGCTGCCATAATAAAACCTCCTGAAAGGCTGCACTGCATGGAGAGATAGGGTTGTATCCGCCTGTATTATAATACATTCAAGCCAATAAATCAACACGGGAGTATTATTGGCGTTTCAAGACAGAGGGAATCAGCATAGAGAAACCTTGGCATATTATGCCACATTTTTATCAAATATGTGGCATAAACCACAGAAGCTGTCAGAATGTTGTGGAATCAGGAGCAGTTTTTGGATTATGATACATAGGAAATCAATGGAAGCCTTTATTTTTTACCGGTACATAAAGAAGCAATGGACATGGAAAAAATAGCAGACAGTCTTACACTTCATAATGGGGTAAAAATTCCCGGTTTAAGTTTTCTCTTTCTGAAGAAGATATGGCAGCCATTGACCGGATTCCTTACTGCGGGGGAACGGCGACAGGGATTCTATTGTGCCGATTTCCTATTCTGACAAACTGGCGGAAACAATAGATCATGTAGAATACCATGTGAACCGGGGAGCAGACCACGGTTATCTGGGAAAAGCTTTTGACTTGGCGGTTTCTTATATCCGGGATTTTTTGAAAGCAGAGCAGGCCGAAGCGCAGGGATAAGAAAGCGGCAGCGTTTTAAAAGGAATGCGCTTTTTGAAAAATAAAAATGACATGATGCAGGGAGAACTAAATGAAAACGAGACAGTTAGGAAATTTAACAGTATCGGAAGTGGGCATGGGATGTATGGCGTTTTCCCATGGCTATGGGAAAATTCCGCCGGAGGAGTACAGCATAGAAGCCATCCAGAACGCATACCAGCATGGCTGTACGCTGTTTGATACAGCGGAGATTTACAGCCCGAACCTGGCAGGAATCGGGCATAATGAACGCATTGTGGGGAAAGCCCTGAAAGATGTGCGCAAAGGTGTGGCGCTTGCGACAAAGCTGTTTTTAGGCAGCTCGGAAGTCAGGTCAGAGGGTTCCGTATACCGGGCAGTCCGCAGGCATTTGGAGGATTCCATGGATCGGCTTCAAACGGATATGGTTGATCTTTATTACCTTCACAGAACAAGCGGCGGCGTAAGGATAGAAGATATTGCTGAAGCAATGGGCCTGCTGATAGAAGATGGTCTGATCCGGGGATGGGGACTGTCGCAGGCAGATGTGGACATCATTGACAGGGCGCAGAATGTCACACCGTTAAGCGCAATCCAGAATATCTATTCCATGGTGGAACGGGATATGGAAAAAGCAGTGATTCCCTACTGCATGGAGCATGGCATTGGAGTGGTTCCCTTTTCTCCCATTGCCAGCGGGCTTTTATCCGGCAAGATTACAACAGAAACAAAATTCGAGTCAAGTGATGATGTCAGGAACTGGGTGCCGCAGCTTTCCAAGGCCAATATAGCCGGAAACCAGCCGATCATTGACCTTTTGAAGGAATATGCGGAAATGAAGCATGCCACCAGTGCGCAGATTTCACTGGCATGGATGCTGCATAAATATCCCAATGTGGTTCCGATTCCGGGATCGAAGAATAAGGAGCGCATCATTGAAAATCTGGATGCCTCCAAAGTAGAACTGACAGAAGAAGAATTCCATTCACTGGAAGAAGCGTTGAACAAATGCAGGGTATATGGACACAGAGGATTTAACAGATAATAGAAAGGAGTGTATATTGAAATGAAGAAATTAGGTTTTGGACTGATGCGTCTGCCACAAATGAATCAAACGACAGATACTGTGAAAATGGCGTAGGTTGTACCGGATATTTGTTCCCGTGAAAAGGAATTTGCGTCAATGATGAAGCAGATGCGGGAAGATTTGGTCAGGATTGTACATGGCAATTTGTGAGTATTATAATCTTCCGTTTATCAATTTTGAATGTCCGATAGATGAATTGCCGGATTTGGATAAGGTGGAGCAGATATTAAAGGAAAATCGGGATATAGCACTTGTCTATACAACACATAACGAAACCGGAACAGGTATTTTAAATCCATATCAAAAAACAGGGATAGAAATTTTAGGAGGAAGTAATGCGGGAGACAGTTTTATCAGCACAATAGAAATTTACGGAGGTTCTGTCAACCTGTTTTCACATACCCTCAGACGGTTGGTTGACTGGACAAATGGCAAGTTCCCTGATTTGACAGAGCCGGATGAATCTTATCATGGGATTTCCTATACGGAGACATACGGGAAAAAGGCATACATTGTGAAGGCAAGGATGCAGCTCATGCGTGTTTTGGCGTTTACCCTGCCGCACATTCCGCGTTTTTACTGAATCTTGGTCTGGAAACATTGGCTGTCAGAATGAAGCAGTATTGTGAAAACGCTGTGACAGTAGCGGAATATTTAGAGCAGTCAGACAAAGTGGAAAAGGTAAATTATCCGGGATTAAAGAGCGATGAAAATTGCGAGTTGGCCAGGCAGTATCTGAGCGGATGTTGCGGCTGTAAAATATATGAATAAGCTACAACTTGCGTCAAATGAGGCTCATGTATCGGATATACGAACCTGTGTATTGCACCCTGCAAGTGAGACATTGTTTATTTGAAAGGAAAAGTAGAGAGATGAAAAAAATTCTTTTGGCGACTCCTACCATGCATACGGAGGAGCAGCAGTATATTCAGAAAGCATTTGAAACAAAC
>ERZ779637.1060-NODE-1060-length-13041-cov-10.959341_pt1 | contig 13041 bp, 4 predicted proteins | sample MGYA00514196_ERZ779637 | MGnify/ENA primary metagenome ERZ779637 (study PRJEB29562, sample SAMEA4376700) | mouse gut metagenome | isolation source: Cecum | study: EMG produced TPA metagenomics assembly of the A DSS colitis mouse model was used to assess the... | reverse complement strand
AATTTAATCTGCAGGAAAGCTGCGGTAGATGGGTACTTTATTTCGCCGCGGTACATTCAGAAAGACCAGATTATACATTAACTTTAAATGGAGTGTCTAAGCTTTTTGTTGAAGCAAAGAAACCGAGTGTTGATATAACTATTGAATTTGAACCCGCAATGCAGACCAGAAAATATGGATGGAATGCGAATCATGCATTAGCAATATTGACCAATTTCGAAAATCTCCTTATTTATGATACAACGAACAAGCCAGAAGAAGGAGATAGTGTAAGTACTTCGCTGTATAGGAAATATAACTATGAAGACTATGTGGAAAAATATCAAGAAATTGCAGACCTGATTTCCAGAGATAATGTGTATTCTGGACAATACGATGAATTTATTAAATCAAATTTTCAGAATGATACCAGATACAGTACGGAGATTGATGAAACTTTTCTTAAGCAAATTAATAAGTGGAGACTCGAAATTAGTACTTATTTGTATGAAAACAAAGAGGACTATAGAAATATTAGTGTACTTAACGATACAGTACAAGATTTTATCAATCAAATTATTTTCTTGAGAATTTGTGAAGATAGAAAATTGCCTCTATACATGAAATTATACGAAACAGTGCAAGATAGGGCATCCTTGCAGAAGGTATTGACTACGGTTTTTAAGGAGGCAGATAAGAGATACAATTCCGGACTGTTCAAAAATGATCGCCCGATTTTTGATTTGAGCTGTGATATTATTTTTGAGATGATAGAGTCATTGTATTATCCGAAGACTCCGTATATGTTTACGATTATTGAACCAAGTATCTTGGGAAAAATATACGAATCCTTTTTGGCTGAAAGTCTCGTATTGCAAGATGGAAAAATAGCGCTAGCGCAAAAGAAGGAATATTTGTATAAATCAGTAGTAAGTACGCCAGTAGAAATAGTCAGATATATGGTAAAAAGTACATTAGAGCCATTATGTAAGGGAAAGACTCCTCAGGATATTTTGAGTTTGAGAATTGCTGATATTGCATGTGGATCGGGTATCTTTCTAGAGGAGGCATATCAATATCTAGTTGATTTCTGTACTGAGTGGTATAAGTTAAATGATAAAGAACATTTATTGGTGGTGGAAGATGGTATGGAGAAACTGCCTTTAATTGACAAGAAAGCGATTTTGACAAAGTGTATTTATGGTGTAGATATTGATATTCATGCTGTAGAAGTTAGTAAATTTTCCTTATTATTGAAGTTGATTGAAAATGAAACGGAACCATCTGTTATGAGCAGCAAACCTATATTGCCAGAATTGGAAGATAATATTAAATGCGGCAATTCATTGGTGGCGGATGAAGATATCGAGGGATTAAATATTACATCGAAGGATTTGATAAATATAGGTCCGTTTGATTGGCAGGAAATCAATGGTGGAGATAAGTTTGATGTAATTATTGGCAATCCGCCTTATGTTAAGACGGAAGATATTAAAAAACTTCATACCAACGCAGAAGTCAAGATTTATAAAAAGTATGGAAGTTCTCATAAACAGTTTGATAAATATTATTTGTTTATTGAAAAGGCATTGGAATTGATTAATGAAAATGGTTTCATGTGTTATATTGTGCCAAATAAATTTTTACACACAGAATCAGCAGAGAAACTTCGACTTATGATTAAGGATAAGATTGTTAAACTTGACGATTTCGGCGCTGTTCAGTTATTTAAAGATAAGACAATATATAGTTCGATTCTTACAGTGGGTACAGCCAATGTGGAAAAATTAGCGTATAGGATAGTGGATAAGGTAGCATATTTGTGGAATGACGAGGTTGAACAATATAAGCTTATTCCTAAGCAAAGTTTGAATAGTATGCCATGGGCTGAAAACTCGAATATTAATGATGATTCACCATGGTTAGTGTCAGATGATGATGTGTATCTGAGTATGATGAAAAATGCTAGAGCAAAAATAGTTTCTTTGGCTGATATTGTAGATATATATAATGGAATTCAAACAAGTGCAGAGAAAGTATATAAGATTGAAGGTAAGACAATTGTATCTGAGGATGAAAATTATGTGAAGTTCAGAGTTCGGGATAAGGAATATATGATTGAAAGAGGAATTTTGAGATTATATTTTAAACCTACCAGAACGGAACAAGGTGAATTGGATACTTATAGTGATATTAATCAAGTTAAGGTTAATTACAATATTTTTCCTTATGATGAAAATGGAAGTTTTATCACTAAGAATATAATGGAAACACAATATCCGCATGCGTGGGAATACTTATTAGAACATAAAGATACATTGTTGCCAAAATCATTAGGTGGAAATAGAGATGTGCAACCTATTGTTTCTGATAAAGACGAATGGTATCGTTATGGAAGAAGTCAAGCAATTACAAGTCTTAATAATAGAGATAAAATAATTGTTGGAGTTAATCGTAAAAAAGATGATCCGTTGTATCTTATGGATAAAACCCATTACTTAATTGCTTCCGGTGGAACAGCAGGTTATGTGGGAATATCTTTGAAAGAAGGCAGTGAGTATCAGCTAGAGTACATACATGCATGGTTATCACATCCATGGACAGACTGGTATTTACAATCAATTGGTAGTGATTTTGAAGGTGGCTTTATAGCAAGAGGAACATATACATTGCCAATGGTTCCGTTTATCAAGTTGGATTTTGCTGATAAAAAACAAAAGGAATTATACGACCAAGTTGTATCTAATACAAGACGAATTGGTGAGTTAAACGAAGAATTGTTAAGTAAGAAAGATAAAGCGACACAGAATGTGTTAGAAAAGGAAAAGAATAGGCTGATAAAGAAGAATGAGGAAATGATAACTAAAGTTTATCAGCAGAATTTTTAGGTGATCATATGAAGTTAAAAGAAGATAGTTCAGTCCAAAAGCTTAGAGGTGCCTATTATACTCCACTTCCATTAGCAGAGATGATGGTTAAGCTATTTGCAAACAGAACAGATTGTAAGAATGTTCTGGAACCAAGTTGCGGAGATGGTGTGTTTTTGGATGCGTTAATTAAAGCTGATTGTATAAAACAGTATGCGGATATAGATGCTGTTGAAATTGACAGAGCAGAGGCAAAGAAAGTCAAAGAAAGAATGAAAGCCTATAAGAATGTTAAAGTGATAAATGAAGATTTTTTTGACTTTTATAGAGCTAATAAGGAATCTGTTCAATATGATTTGATATTAGGAAACCCTCCGTATATCAGGTATCAATATTTGGAAGAACATCAGAGAAAGTTAATGTCTGATATACTGACAGCTCAAGGAATGAAAGCCAATAAACTCGTAAATACATGGGTTGGTTTTATTGTATCTTGTGTAAATATGTTGAGTAAGAATGGTAAAATAGCGTTTGTAATTCCGGCTGAAATCATGCAGGTTGCATATGCAGAAGATTTGAGACTTTTTTTGGCAAATAATCTTTCGAAAATTACGCTTATTACATTTGAGGAACTTGTATTCCCTGATATAGAGCAGGAAATCGTTGCTTTTATCGGTGAAAAAGGTGATGAAGAAAAAGGTATCCGTATTGTAGAGTTGAATAATTTAGAAGACTTAGAGCCATTTGATATTGAAGCTAATGGATTTCAAAAGTTACAGCATGTACATGAAAAATGGACAATGTATTTTACCGATGTTGAAGAAAATCTATTGGTTAAGCAAATAAGAGAAGACAAGCGTTTTCAGAAGTTGTCAGATATTGCATTAATCAATGTGGGAATCACAACAGGTAATAATAAGTATTTTTCGGTGGAACGAAAAATTGTAGAAAAGTATCAGATGCAAAATGTTGTAAGACCATTAATTGGGAGAAGTTCTCATGCAAATAGTATCTATTTTAAGCACGAGGACTGGATGCAGAATGTAAATAAAAATAAAGCTGCTTACTTAATTGATTTTCCGGATGTTGAATATAAGCATTATCCTAAAAAACACAAGGAATATATTAAGATGGGTGAAAAGAATGGTGAGAATAAGGGATATAAATGTTCTATCAGAGACAGATGGTATAGAATTCCATCTATATGGGTGCCAGACGCATTCTTTTTACGCAGAAACAATTTGTACCCTAAATTTGTTTTGAATCAGTGTGAGGCAGTATCTACCGACACGATGCATAGAATCAAATTTAATGAAGGCATTGAACCGGAGCGAGCAATTCTATCTTACTACAACAGTATATCTTTTGCATTTACTGAGCTTTGTGGAAGAAGTTATGGTGGTGGTGTGCTAGAAATCCTTCCGGGCGAAGTTGGAAATATTTATGTGCCGAAGTTAGATGCACTTCCTATTGAAGAAATAAGAGAACTGTTGAGGCAAATTGATTCAATTGTAAGGAATAACCAAAATATTGAAGATGCATTGGACATAGCAGATAAGAAGATATTAGTAGATACTTTTGGCTTTGAACAGAAAGTATGTGAAGATGCAAGGAGAATTTGGAAAAAATTGCAGCGAAGAAGATTGAATCGTGGATAGTAGTAAAATGGATGTTTTGTGTTATTCAGATGATTGACCAAGTCATGAAAAATTTTTTAGACCAAGTTCAGAAAATTGTTTCGAAAGGTGATTTTAGTCAACTTAAGTCAAGGAATTTAGGCAAGGATATACAGGGAGAGAAAAACATGAATTCAAAATATATTGAAACATTAAAAAGACATATTTCAACACACACGGTGCGTTCTGTAGAAGACCGATCTGCTGTAAGTTATTTAGAAAGTGTTTTAAATCCGGAAGGAAGGATTAATACTTCTTTTGCAAGTGATGATAAGTGGCCTAATCATGATGGGACGTTTGAATATGTTTCGAATCCAGACAAATCTAGACGTCCAGAACAAAATTTTGTTGTACAAATCAAGGGAACACATGATTATACTGAAAGCGACGGAGTTATTTCATACAGTTTAAAGAGTTTGGCCTTTCCTGCATATATAGCATATGAGGTTACTGCTGACCCAGGGATTTTATTTATTGTTCTTAACCCTGACGTAAGAGGGGAAAAACGTATATTTTGGAAGTATATGTCACCTTCATTTATAAAGGATATTAATTTTGAGAAATCAAGTGCAACGATTAAGTTATATCCAGAAGATGAAATTAAAGATACAGATGAAAGTATTGATTCGTTTTGTAAAAAATTGGACCAAGTTGTAGATACCCATTTGTTTTTAAGTAAGCTGGATAAGGATTATCTGACAAAAGAAGATGCATTGAAAATTGTTCATTACAGATGCGAAGAAATATCTATGGAAATTGAAAGTGTTAGTGTTCATCCTGATTTGCGTGATGCTATATCAAGAAAGATCGTTAGAGCATTGTATGATTTATGTCATTCTGTATTAGTTTTAAATGCTATAAAACTTGGCTATACAGATATAAATCAAAAATTAGCGTGGGAAGTTTCTATGTTTAAAGCTGAAACTAAGTATTTATATAATTTCTTGAGGGGATTAAAATATATTGGTATTCGAATACCTGAAGAAGGGCAATCGGAAAGATTGATGCTTAAATATTATAATTATTTATGGGAAATAAGAAAATTTTTGAAAATGAATTTTGGAATTGAAGTGTTGGATAATTTGTCAAAGTTTCCATTGGATATGGATACATTGGACGAAGAGTATTATGAATTAGTTGCAGCTAATATCGCAAGTCCTGATTTGACTCCCCAAAATGTAAGAGTTTCAAGATATTATATTCAAAAAACAGTTCCATTTTTTGTTAATGGAGAAAGATATTTTGAGGTTACGCTTCAACTTGCAGGATTATATGCAACAAAATACAATAGGATAACCGTTTACAGTAAACAGTATATTTCAACAAGGTATTCGATACAAATTGCTTATACGGAGGCGGAATTGGAACTTTGGGGAATAAAAAACAAAATAAAGATATTAAATAATTGGAAAGTTGCAATTGATCCTGTCTGCTTAAATAAGTTGGCTAAAATGTTAATGCTACATATGAAGATTAACCGTAATTATGGAGAATATGTTGCATTGATGAAATTTTTGACTGATACAGAGATGGATTTATTGCAAATTATCAATTTAAGCAACGAAAGATTCAAACAGGTTTATGATCATATATATGGTTCAACGAAGACACATGATTTTGGAGAGGTTATTTTAAAGATACGAAATAATTATGCAAAGTCTTCCAACAAAGTGGGCAGGTATACTATTAGATATGTATTGCTGAATTTGAGAGAAGAAATATTGGAGGCTCTATTGCCAAATCAATATAATAGCAGATCTTTGGATGAACTTTATATTACAAGCAAATGTTATCCATTTGAGCAAAAGCCGTTTATATCAAATTTAGCAGGGAAAAGAACAAGCAAAGGTGATATAAAAGATATTATTGAAATTGTGGATGACAAACGTAAAGTTGAAAGAGTACTACCATATTTAAAAATCGAGAAGTTGATTAGTGAAACAGGTGAATTATTTTTTGATAAAAAAATAATTGCAAGCGACGAAGCAATAAAGAAATATAATAGTGGGTTAGATTCGTGGGAACGAAGCAATGGATTTATGATAAACGAAAAGGAAGGTGTGGTATCTATTGATTCCTATGAAAGTACAACGTTTTTTATACTGAAAAGGTTATTGGATTTATCACATATTCCTAATAGAGAGCAGCAAAAGAATAATGAGAAATATCTTCGGGAGTGCGGGATAGAGTTTGAGGATGAGTTAAAAAGGATTGCAATGAAATATCTTTTTGTATCATCTCAAGTAATGTTGATATATGGTGCTGCCGGCACAGGTAAGACAACACTAATAAAATATATTTCTCTAATGATGAATCAATCAAAAAAATTGTTCTTGGCAAAAACACATACTGCATTGCAAAATCTACGGAGGAGAGTGTGTGATGTGGGAGATAATATACAGTTTTCCAGCATAGACAGTGTGATCAAAAGTAATGAGTCTGTGGATTTTGATATTGTATTTGTTGATGAATGTAGTACAATTGACAATCGAACAATGAAAGCACTTCTTGAAAAAATAAGTGAAGGTACTAAACTTGTTTTATCAGGAGATATATATCAGATTGAATCAATTGATTTTGGAAATTGGTTTTATTATGCAAAGGATATTATTAGTACAAAGGGATCTAATATTGAACTTTTACATACTTGGAGAACGGAGAAGGAAGAATTAAGTAGTTTATGGGACGAGGTTCGTGAAAAAAGACCTATTATTACTGAGAAATTGTCAATGGATGGACCATTTTCCGAAGATTTGGGAAAGGGTATATTTGATTTGGAAGATGATGAGGTCGTATTGTGCCTGAATTATGATGGGAAGTTTGGTTTAAATAATATGAACCAATACTTCCAAAATGCAAATACAAAAAGCGAAGAATTTTTATGGGCTGAATGGATTTTTAAAATCGGAGATAAAATTATTTTCCTAGATACTAGACGTTCATCATTGTTATATAATAATTTAAAAGGAACAATAGTGAATATAGTAAAAACTGTCTCATCAATTGTATTTACAATAGATATCAAAACCTGTTTGACGGAAGAGCAATGTAAGTATGAATCTTTTGATTATGTTGAAAATACTGATGATGGGACAAGGATAAAGTTAGAGGTTATTGCTTGGGATGATGAATTATCAGAGGAAGATAGAATAAAAACGGTGATACCATTTCAGATTGCTTATGCAATTTCAATTCATAAGGCACAGGGATTGGAATATAAGTCGGTCAAGGTTGTGATTCCTTCAAGTAATGCGGAAAGAATTACTCATTCTATATTTTATACAGCCATAACACGTGCAAAAGAAAAGCTAAAGATTTTTTGGAGTGCTGAAACCATGGCTGCTATTGTGAAAAGCTTTACTGAGCAAGAGGTAGAACACAGAACTCTTCGATTGATTAAGGACAAAATGCATCTTCAAGATGAATGATATATGTGAATAATTAAATGTTGATAGTTTGGCATATCGAAATTTGAGGAATCCATTATTTTTAACAGTAAAACCATCTATGATGTTAAAGAAGATATAACGGTTTTATATGGGGGATAGGAGAACTGGGACGCCCTGAGGCAATTTTCCCTTACCGGCGGTCCACCGCATAAAACACATATGCAACTCCCGATTTATGGAATCCTTTGATTCCGGGTTTTCTCGGTATCAAAACGTTAACAAAGAGAAAATTGTTTAATATCCAATGTCCGGTTGATGTAAACATTACAGATCAGAACGGAAACACGATTGCCTCTGTCATAGGCGGTGAAGCAAACTATTATGGTTCCTCGTTCGGGGAAGTAATGATTTTTACGGATGGGGACAAAAAGGCGGTCTTTGTTCAGGGGGATGAGCCGCTGGAAATCCATCTGACTGCAACCGATAGCGGCACAATGGCGTATACGGTGCAGACTCTCGACTATGATCTTGGGGAGGTTTTGTCGGAAAAGGTTTTTGATAATGTTGCGCTTACGGACGGCAAACAAATGCTCAGCATTGTAGATACAAAAGAGGCGGCGGAAAATGGGAATGATGTATCGCAGGTTCCGCTCTTCGTGCTGGATGAAAATGACAACATAATCCGGGAAGTCCTCCCCGACGGCGCAGGCACAGAAATCCCCTACAACGACCCCGGCGAAGTCCTCCAGGGCGACATCCCCGCGGACGGGAAAATCCCGGACGGTCTGTGGATTGCCGGGGTGGAGGAGTCCTACACCTACACCGGCGCCGCCATCAAGCCGGAAATCCGGGTTTATGACGGGAAGAAAAAACTGCAGCCCGGAAAGGATTATACGGCAAGCTATAAAAATAATATGAAAGCAAATGACGCATCCAACAGTTCCAAAGCGCCTGCCGTTGTGGTCAAGGGAAAGGGAAACTATGCGGGAACGGAAACCGCCACGTTCAAAATCACAGCGGTTGATTTGAGTGACAGCAGCATATTCGTGGAGGATATGACGACCGCCTATAACAAAAAGGTGCAGAAAAAGACGCCCGTTTTGACCTATAACGGCAGGAAACTGGCGAAGAACAGGGATTTTACCGTTTCCTATCCGGGCACAGAGCCGGGCGCCTACAAAGAGGCGGGCGTCTATGAGATCCTTTTGACGGCGAAGGCGGACGGCAATTTCAGCGGGACGAGGACGGTTGTCTATACCATTACGGACAGCACCCTGATTGGCAAGGTGAGCGTAAAGAAAATTCCGAATCAGACCTATACCGGAGCGGCAATCGAGCCGGAACTCACGGTTACCTATAAGAATACGCCGTTGGTCAAAGGGACGGACTACACGGTCAGTTATACGGATCATACGGAGATTGGGACGGCGAAAGTTGTTTTGACGGGCATCGGGAAATATACGGGGACAAAAAAAGTGTCGTTTCGTATCACGGGAACACCCCTAAAAGGCATCGTGGTGTCCGGGATTGAAAATAAAGTGTATAACGGCAATTATCAGGAACAGAACATGACGGTCACGCTAAAGGGCAGGAAGCTGGAGGCGGGGACCGATTATGAGACGGTCTATGCTGGTAACAGGGAAGTGGGGAAGGCGAGCGTCACCATCAAAGGAAAAGGCGCGTATACAGGAACGATAAAGAAGACCTTCCGAATCGGGAAATTTGACATTGCGGCAAATAAGGACGGCAGATTTACGGCGGAGGTGAAGCGGGAGACCGTTCCCTATGCCAAAGGCGGCGCGAAGCCGGAAATTGTTGTCAGATTCAGGACGGAAACCGGAGGGGCTCAGACGCTGACGGAGGGGACGGACTATACGCTCGCGTATCGAAATCATAATGCGGTGAATGATGGTAGCAAGGCGGATAAGCGACCTGTAGTTACCGTGAAAGGAAAGGGGCGCTTTAGTGGAACCTATGGCGTAGTACTCAACTATAAGATTGTGGCGCAGGATCTCGGCAGGCTTACGCTGGCGGCACAGGACAAAACCTTCCAGAATAAGAAGAACAGTTATTCTACAAAGCTGTCCATCACGGATTTGAATGGAACAGTCTTAAAGGCGGGAACGGATTATCAGAAAGCGTTTACCTATCTTTACAAAGAAGAGACTGAGGTGAGCAGGGAAGGCGGAGAAAAGGTCACCCGGGCGGCGGGGACGGTCGTGGACAAGGAAGACATCATTCCGGCGGGGACTGTCCTCAGGGTACGTGTGGAGGCAAAAGCGGGCGGCAATTATACGGGAGCATTGGAGGGCGAGTACCGAATCACAAAGGCGTCCCTTTCTTCCGCGTCGGTGTCCGTTCCGAAGCAGGTTTACACGGGAGAGCCGATCACGCTGGAAAAGAGCCTGATCACGGTAAAGATGAAAGGAAAACAGCTTGATGAAAGCCAGTATGAGATCGTGCCGGGCAGTTACAAAAACAATGTGCAGAAGGGCACGGCAAGCGTGACGCTTCGCGGTGTAGATAATTACGGCGGAACAAAAACCGTTAAATTCACGATTCGGGCGAAAGGTTTCCTGTGGTGGTGGAGGTAAGAACATGATATTTGGAGAAAATTTTAGGGCTTGCACAATGCCCTGTTCTGTGGTATTATGAAATCTGCTTGATTGACAGAAGAAGTTTTTGTGCTTTTGGAATGGAGGATAAACATGGGTGTACTGAGAATCATACTGACAGTAATCTATATACTGATATGTGTAGCGTTGGTGGTATTGGTGCTGATGCAGGAGGGAAAGGCAGCAGGTCTTGGCGCGATCAGCGGCGCGGCTGAAACCTACTGGGGCAAGAACAAAGGTCGCTCGATGGAAGGAAAGCTCGTCAAGATCACGACGGGGCTTGCGGTCGGGTTCATGTTACTGGCGGTTGTTTTAAACCTGACTTTGTTCTAAAGGATTCTAAAGCGGAAAGAACGAAAAGCACTCTTGCACATGCGTAAGGGTGCTTTCTTACGCGTATAAGCAGAGTCAGAAGCTCCCGTGCATAGCCGTCATGCTTGCATGTAAGGCTGTGTATGGGAGCTTATGACGAGCAACGCGAACGAGAGATGCGAAGCATCTCGAGTCTGCTTATACGCAAAGACGGCAAAGACAGCGGAAATGGAAGGCGAATGGACACACAATTTGAAAAACGCAAAAATTTAATATGCGAGCTGGTGGCGGATGAGCAGTATGTGCCGATGAAGGAGAAGGAGCTGGCGGCATTTATGCAGGTGTCACCGGAGGACAGGGGTGTGTTTCGTGAAGTGCTCGGAGCGCTTTTGTCCGAGGGGAAGATACAGCTCACGAAGCAGGGCAGGTATGTGAAGCCGGACGAAAACCGCCCCGTTGGCACGTTTACCGGCAACGCCAAAGGGTTCGGCTTTGTGGAGGTCGAGGGGTACGAGGAGGACTTCTATATTCCCGAGGAAAAGACGAACGGCGCCTTTCACATGGACAGGGTGCAGATCGCCTTCCTGCCGGGGCGGCGGGGCTTAAGGCGCGAGGCGGAGGTCGTGCGGATTTTGGATCGGGGGACGAAACAGCTTGTGGGCACATACGAGCAGTCCCAGAGTTTCGGTTTCGTCATCCCGGATAATGGCAGGATTGGCACGGATATCTTTGTGCCGAAGGAGCGCTCCAAGGGGGCGGTCACGGGGCACAAGGTTGTGGTGGAGCTGACCTCCTACGGCGATGAGCGGCACAAGCCGGAGGGCAGGGTGGTTGAGGTTATCGGTCATATCAATGACCCCGGCGTGGACATCATGTCCATTGTGCGAGGCTATGATCTTCCCACGGAATTTGGCGAGAAGGTGATGAATCAGGCGAACCGGACGCCGGATGAGGTGTCGGAGGCGGACATGGCGGGACGCATGGATCTGCGCGAACTGCAGATGGTGACCATAGACGGGGAGGACGCAAAGGATCTGGATGACGCGGTCAGCCTTTACCGGGATGAAGCCGGGATTTACCATCTGGGTGTCCACATCGCGGATGTGACCAACTATGTGCAGGAAAATTCCGCCCTCGACTGGGAGGCTTTGGAGCGGGGTACAAGCGTTTACCTTGTGGACAGGGTGATTCCCATGCTGCCCCACAAGCTCTCCAACGGCATCTGCTCCCTGAATCAGGGTATGGACAGGCTGGCGCTTAGCTGTCTGATGACGATCAACGGGAAGGGCGATGTGGCGGATTACCGGATCGCGGAGACTGTGATCCGGGTGGACCGCAGGATGTCCTACACCTGTGTCAAAAAGATTCTGGAGGACAGGGACGAGGCAGAGCGGCAGGAATATGAGGCGCTTGTCCCTATGTTTGAGGAGATGGAGGAACTGGCGGCGCTTCTTCGCAAGAAGAGGCATAAGCGCGGTTCTATTGACTTTGATTTTGCGGAGAGCAAGATTATTCTGGACGAAAAGGGCTATCCCGTGGAGATCAAGCCTTACGAGCGAAACGTGGCGACGAAAATCATTGAAGACTTTATGTTGATCGCCAACGAGACGGTGGCGCAGCACTTTTTCTGGCTTGAGACGCCCTTTGTATATCGGACTCACGAGAAGCCCGACCCGGATAAGATAAAGAAACTTTCAACCTTTATCAGAAATTTCGGTCACCACATCAAGCAGACGGGGGAGGAAATTCACCCGAAGGAGCTGCAGAAGCTCCTCGACAAGATCGCGGACACGGACGAGGAGACGCTGATTAGCCGCCTGACGCTGCGGAGCATGAAACAGGCGAAATACACGGTAGAGTGCACAGGACATTTTGGCTTGGCGTGTCAGTATTACTGCCACTTTACCTCACCCATCAGGCGTTATCCGGATTTGCAGATCCACCGCATCATCAAGGAGCAGCTTAGGGGAAAGCTTTCCGAGGAGCGCGTCAGCCATTACGAGGAAAAGCTGCCGGAGGTGGCAAAGCACGCCTCGAAGATGGAGCGGCGCGCCGCGGAGGCGGAGCGGGAGACCGACAAGCTGAAAAAAGCGGAGTATATGGAGGAGCGCATCGGGGAAGTTTACGACGGTGTGATCTGCGGCATTACCCAGTGGGGCATTTATGTGGAACTGCCAAATACGGTGGAGGGCTTGATTCATGT
>ERZ779637.1059-NODE-1059-length-13043-cov-6.465661_pt1 | contig 13043 bp, 12 predicted proteins | sample MGYA00514196_ERZ779637 | MGnify/ENA primary metagenome ERZ779637 (study PRJEB29562, sample SAMEA4376700) | mouse gut metagenome | isolation source: Cecum | study: EMG produced TPA metagenomics assembly of the A DSS colitis mouse model was used to assess the... | reverse complement strand
TTAGAAAAACCCGCCGGAAAAAGTGCACGGAAAACCGGGACAGGCAATCCCGCTGCCGCCGCCCCCCAAAAAACTCCCTCCCGTGCGTCCGCCCCCCAACATAACATTTCAGGCTGAACTGTTACCATGGGGAAACTCAAAAAATGCATACCTGTTGTAAATAAATGAAAAAAATGCTACAATTTTTTAACTGTACTGATAAATGTCAACAACCTCGCGGCAGTCGTCAAACATCCGCACAAGTGTGGCTGCTTAGAGCATGTTTGAAAATTGCTTTCCGGCAAATATCACGCAAAATGATGAAACGATACGTCGTAGTTGATTACATTGATTGAATTTGGACGGAAAGCGGACGGCAGATTGCGGAAATGTATTTTCTAACACGCTCCTGCTCATTGCCCGCGGGAATAACACGATATAGAAACCGGACAAAGAAAAGCAAAAGGAACATAAAAATGGATAAAACAATTGAATTAACGGACAAAAACCATATTCCCTTCACAATATCCTACCGGGTCATCCGCAGCAACCGTAAAACCTGTGCCATCGTTTTGGACGAAAACGCCTCTGTCAGTGTCCGTCTCCCTCTCCGCGGGACCGATGCGGATGCGGTAAGGTTTTTAAGGGAAAAACAATACTGGATTGCCGAAAAACGTATAAAACTGCTAAAGCGTAAAGAAGAACGGCTGGCAAGACAGGCAGGACTGACGCCCCTTACCGAAAACCAGCGGATTGCCCTGGAGAAAAGATACCGGGAAGCAGCCAAACCTTACTTTTCCCAAAGGGCTGCCTATTACGCCGGCGCTTACCGCCATATCATCCGTCACGGCTATTCCGCTATCTCCGTCCGTGACCAGAAAACCCGCTGGGGAAGCTGCAGCGGGCACGGAACCCTGTCCTTTAACTGGCGTCTCATGCTGGCGCCCCCTGACATATTGGATTATGTGGTCGTCCATGAACTTTGCCATTTGGAACACATGAATCACTCCAGGGACTTTTGGGCATGTGTGGAAGCGATTCTTCCCGATTACAGGGAACGGAGGAAATGGCTGAAAGAACATGGCCATGAATTGACACTGGATATGGAAGGTATGGGCTAAAGAATAACCGGCGGATGCAGATAACCGGTTTGTTAAGGCTTTGTACTGTTTTATCCGTATAAGCGGCAAAAGACATTTCCCGGAAAGTATTTTCCGGAAAATGCCCCTGCCGCCGCACTTTATGCTTTTTACGCTTTATTTCTTCTTTTTCCCGGACTTGCTGTCTTTTTCCCGTTTTACGCCCAGCTCCACGTCCATCATCATCCTGCGGGAAGCGCTGCGTTTTGCAACATCCGCATACCAGGGTTTCTCTGCCTTGGATGACTTTTCTTTTCCCGCTTTTTCCTTTAACTTCTTATCTTTAAACGGCTTTTCTTTAAACGCTTTTTCAAACGTTTTTTCTTTCTGCAGCTTCTCCTTAAACGGCTTTTCCTTTTGGAATTTATCTTTGGATGCCTTCTCTTTTGACGGCTTTTCCTTGAATGCCTTTTCTTTTAACGGCTTTTCCTTCGGGAATTTCTCTTTGGACGCCTTCTCTCCGCGGCGTTCCCCATACGGTGCGCCTTCCTTCTTCTTTCCCTTGCCGGCGCCGTCCCGCTTGCGGCCGCCGAAACCACCTCCAAAGCCGAACTCTTTACCCTTGCCTTTCTCCATTTTGATATCCTTGATATCGTCGCCCATTTTCATTTTCATGAACGCGGCAGCCAACTCCAGGGCAGTGTACTCCCCTTCCTCCAGCTTGCCCTGCAAAAATTCCATGGTTTTATCCAAATTCTTGTTCTGCATCGTCTCAAGGGCTTCCCCAAGCACTTTCTCCGACTTCACGGAAGTAATGTCCGCTGCCGACGGTATGCTCCGTTCTTTGATTTTCGTATGACAGACCCTTTCGATTTCACGCAGCTTGCGCATATCCCTGCCCGTTACCAGCGTAAAAGAGCGTCCGGTCTTGCCCGCCCTTCCGGTACGTCCAATACGGTGCACGTAATATTCGATATCATCCGGCACATCATAATTAAAGACCGCTTCCACGTCGTCCACGTCAATTCCCCTTGCCGCTACGTCGGTGGCAATCAATACGGCAGTCCTGCCGCCGCGGAACAGGTTCATGACCGTATCCCTTTGGTTCTGGCTCAAATCGCCGTGGATTCCTTCCGCCTGGTATCCCCGGTCCTTCAAATGCTCCGTCAGCTCATCCACCATCCGCTTCGTATTACAGAAAATCAGCGAACGCTTGGGATGATAATAATCCATCAGCCTTGTCAGCACTTCTTCCTTTTCCTTGCGCGGCACCTCATAATATGCCTGCTTCACCAAAGGAATCGTCACTTCCTTCGGCGTCATTTTAATATATTCCGCATCCGGTTTTTGGTATTCCCTTGTAATCTCCAGTATGGGTTTGGGCATCGTCGCGGAAAAAAGCGCCGTCTGCCTTTCTTCCGGCATATCCTTGAGGATGGTTTCGATATCCTCACGGAAGCCCATGTTCAGCATCTCATCCGCCTCGTCCAAAACCACGGTTTTAATCTGTCCCGTCTTAATGGTATGACGGCGCATATGGTCCATGACCCTTCCCGGCGTCCCCACCACAATCTGCACCCCGCCTGCCAGCGAACGGATCTGCCTGGTAATATCCTGTCCCCCGTATACCGGAAGCACCTTAAGCCCATGCATATATTTCGCGAATCTGCGGATTTCCTCCGCTGCCTGCATTGCCAGCTCCCTGGTTGGACAAAGCACGATTGCCTGCAGGGACCTGTCCTCCGGGTCAATGTTCTGGATTACCGGAATCCCAAACGCCGCCGTCTTTCCCGTTCCCGTCTGTGCCTGTCCGATCAAATCCTTTCCGTCCAGCATCACGGGAATTGCCTGCGCCTGGATGGGCGTCATGTATTCAAACCCCATCTCTTCCACGGCTCTTATAATCCTCTCATCGATTCCGGAATCCCGGTAACTGATTTTCTGTTCTTCGCCATCCTTCCGGTCCGCGTCATTTTGCTGTTTCGCCATATCCTGCTGTTCCATACTGTTTTGCTGCTCTGCATTGTTTTGCTGTTCTACGCTATTTAGTTCTGTACTGTTCATGTAACTCCTATCCTGTCTCTGTGACGCAATCTTCAACTTTTACGAAAAAAGACAACACCGGTTTAAAAGTGCTGTCTTTCAATCCCTTAACCACGCTAGTATACCTTACCCATTACGCAAAGTCAAGCCCTATTTCCTCCGGAGTCACGATTTCCACTCCTTTTTCCCGTAAAAGTTCTTCCGCCAGCGCCAAGTCGGAAGTTTTCAATACAATGGAGGCATCGTCCGCCCCCGTGGACAGCGCATACATATATTCCACATTGATGTGTGCCTCACAAATTACTTCCAAAAGCTCCTGCAGCATCCCAACCCTGTGGGACAGCTTGATTGCCATGACATCCGTCAGTTTGGCGGAAAACCCTTCGTTTTTGAGAGCTTCCCTTGCTGCCCCCGGTTTATTGACCAGCAGGCGCAGCATACCGAACTCGTTGGTATCCGCAAGGCTTAAGGAAACGATATTCACCCCGTTATTCTTTAACACCGCAAGTACGTCCTCCAAACGTCCTTCCCTGTTTTCCACAAAAACCGATAATTGTTTGATAAACATTCCGTACCCCTCCTGTCCTGAAAAATAAACCGCTGCCTACACCAGTTTCCTGTTATCAATCACATGTACCGCTTTGCCCATGCTTCTTTCAATGCTCTTAGGCTCTACCAGCTTCACCTTTACGGCAAGTCCGATTGCCTGCTGGATGACATGGCTGATTTTCTTTGACAATTTCTCCAGCTCCCTGATTTCATCGGAGAAGAATTTCTCGTCCACCTCTACCTGTACTTCCAGGGTATCCAGATTATTGACACGGTCCACCACCATCCGGTAATGGGGCGTTGTTTCGCCCATTTCCAAAAGCGCAGCCTCAATCTGGGACGGAAATACATTGACACCGCGGATAATCAGCATGTCGTCGGAGCGTCCCTTAAAGCGGCTGATCCTCGGAAGGGTCCTTCCGCACGCACAAGTCTCATGGGTAATGCTCGTCAGGTCCCTGGTGCGGTATCTGAGAAGCGGCAGACCTTCCTTTGTAATCGTGGTAAATACCAGTTCCCCCGTTTCCCCGTCCGCCAACGGTTCCAGTGTTTCCGGACTGATGACTTCCGGCAGGAAATGGTCGTCATATACATGAAGCCCCGCATGGTATTCACAGTCGCATGCCACGCCGGGACCCATGATTTCCGACAGGCCGTAAATATCGTGGGCATGGATGTGCAGCCGTTCTTCAATCTGTTTCCGCATGTTTTCCGTCCAGGGTTCCGCCCCGCAGACTGCAGTTTTCAGTTTTATGTAATCCACCTGGCCGTTTTCTTCCAGCGTTTCGGCAATATGCAGCAGATAGGAGGGCGTGCAGGCGATTGCCGTTACCCCGAAATCCAGCATCATCGTGGTCAGTTTCTTCGTATTCCCGGTAGACATGGGAACTACCGTCGCCCCCAGCTTTTCCGCACCTCCATGGGCGCCTAAACCGCCGGTAAACAGACCGTAGCCGTAAGCCACCTGGATAATATCATCCCTGCTCACCCCCGCCATGGTCAGTGCCCTTGCCACACACTCGCTCCATATCTCCAAATCCCTTCTCGTATAACCCACCACGGTCGCTTTCCCTGTCGTTCCGCTGGACGCATGGACCCTGACAATCTCCGACTGGGGAACCGCAAACAGTCCGAAGGGATAATTGTCCCTAAGATCCGCCTTCGTGGTAAAAGGCAGCTTCGTTAAATCCTCAATCCCTCTGACATCCCCCGGCTCAATGCCGATTTCCTGCATCTTCTTCCGGTAAAAAGGGACGTTGTGGTAAACCCTGTCCACGGTCTTCACCAGCCTTGCGCTCTGCAGTACCAGCATTTCGTCCCGGCTCATACATTCCTTTGTTTCGTTCCAAATCATAACTTAAGCCCTCTCCCGTCCTATTGTCTTATTCCGCCTTATATTCCGCTTTCATATCCCGCCAGAAACGCCTTTTTATTGATTTCCACCGTTTTGGGCGGCACCGTCTTTTCTATGGTTTCCAGCCAGTCCTCTTTGGGGAAATCCATATGTCTTGCCGCCATGCCGAGCACGATGACGTTAAATGTTTTGGCATTCCCCAATTTCATCGCCTCCTCCATGGCATTGATGGCATACACCTTATGGCTTTTCCTTAAGGTTCCAATGATATCCTCCGGGTACTGCGCCGCCCCCGTCACCACCGTAATCGGCTCGATGCGCCAGTCATTAACGATTAACACCCCGTCTTTTTTCAGGAAATGGGCATACCGCAGCGCTTCCAGGCGTTCAAAGGCAATCAGCACGTCCGCCTGCCCTTCTTCCACGATGGGTTCCGCCACCGTCTCCCCATACCTGACGAATGTCACCACACTGCCGCCACGCTGCGCCATCCCATGGACCTCCGACAGTTTCACGTCATATCCGGCGCCGCTTGTAATTCCCCCAAGGATACGGCTGGTCAGGAGGGTCCCCTGTCCGCCCACACCCACTATCATGATACTTTTCGTCGTCATTTCGTTCCTCCTCCTGCGTCCTGCTATTTCGGCTGTTTTACGATGGCTTCAAACGGACATAACTGCATACACAGCCCGCAGCCGTTGCACATCGTTTCGTCTATTGCAATGGTTCCGTCCTCGTTTTTCGTCAGTGCCGGACAGCCGGGTCTTAAGCAGGCGCCGCACTTTTTGCACTTCTCCGGCACGGGAACGCATTTGTCCGGAAAAACGTTTCCTTTTAACAGCACACAGGGAGACTTTGTAATGATGACTGACACTTCATCCCTCGCGGTTTCCTCCTTTATTACCTTTTCCAGTTCCTTTAAATCAAAAGCATTGACTTCCACCACATGTTCGATGCCGATTGCCTTGCAGAACCTGTAAATGCTGATGGCAGGCACCACTTCCCCTTTCAGAGTCTTGCCCGTTGCCGCATGGTCCTGGTGTCCCGTCATGCCCGTCGTGGAATTGTCAACAATCATCACGGTTCCGGTTCCCTGGTTGTATACCATGTTCATCAGGGAATTGACGCCGGTATGCATAAAGGTGGAATCACCGATAACCGCCACCCAGTTTTTGATATACTCCTTCCCCTTCGCCTTCTCCATGCCGTGCAGGGAAGAAATGCTCGCCCCCATGCAGATGGTCGTATCAATGACGCCCAAAGGCGCCACCGCCCCTAACGTATAACAGCCGATATCCCCCGCCGCATGGATTTTCAGCTTGTTTAACACCGAGAACACGCTCCTGTGCGGACAGCCCGGACAAAGAATCGGCGGACGCGCCGGTACCTGTGCCGGCTGCGCCGCTTCCACCCCTTCCGGCAGCAGCACGCGCCTTAACAAATTAGCGCTGTATTCTCCCTGCCTTGTGAAAATTTCTTTTCCTTCCGCCCGGATTCCCCATGACTTTACCTGTTCCTCAATCACAGGCTCCAGTTCCTCAAATATGTACAGCTTATCCACTTTGGAGGCAAATTCCGTAATCAGTTTTTTCGGAAGGGGATGCACCATGCCCAGTTTTAACACCGATGCACCGGGAAATACTTCCTTCACATACTGGTAAGGAATTCCGCTGGTGATAAAACCGATGGAAGTATCGTTATATTCCGCCCGGTTAATGGGAAAACCGCAGCCGTCCTCCGCCATGGATTCCATACGCTGCTCCACGAACACGTGCCTGCCCTTTGCCATCGCCGGCATCATGACAAATTTGCCGATGTTCCTCTCATAAGGCTTGTCGGGAACCTCCTCCCGGTCTTCCAGCGTAACCATCCCCTGGGAATGGGACAGACGCGTGGTCGTCCTTAAAATCACCGGCGTATCGTATTTCTCACTTAACATAAAGGCAAATTTCATGAAATCCTTTGCCTCCTGACTGTCCGAAGGCTCCAGTACCGGCACCTGGGCCGCCCTTGCCACGCACCTGGTATCCTGCTCGTTCTGCGAGCTGTACAATCCCGGATCGTCTGCCGCCACCAATACCAGTCCGCCATTTACGCCGGTATAAGCCGCCGTATACAGGGGATCGCCTGCCACGTTTACCCCCACGTGCTTCATGGATGCCATCGCACGCACGCCGCTGATAGATGCCCCGATAGCCACTTCCATTGCCACTTTCTCGTTAGGCGACCACTCCGCATAGATTTCATCATATTTCACCACATTTTCACTGATTTCCGTACTGGGTGTACCCGGATAAGCCGCGGATACTTTCACGCCTGCCTCATAGGCGCCGCGGGCAATCGCTTCGTTTCCCAGCATAATTTTTTTCTCTGCCATTTGCTTTGTCCTTCCTGTCTGAAATCATTCCTAATTTGTATTCTACCATAAGATGCGGATGAATGCCACCAAATAAATTTTGTTCCGGCAAATCAGTAACAGTTCAGCCTGAAATGTTATGTTTGTGGGTGAGTAGGGACGTAAAAGCCAGGAGCACAACCCCCTGTCCGGATTTTCCGTGCTTCGTTTCCGGCGGAAGTTTCTTTGCAGAATGCGGATACCTAAGGGAAACCGTGCAAGGATGCATGGTTTAGCCCGATTCGGCATGGATGCCGACAGAGGGCGACCGCAGCCAATGATAACCTGTGCCATTCTGCTTAGAAACCCCAAACCGAAGGCAAACACCCCATTCGGGGCATTTACCTCTCGCGTCAGTCGTCAAATATACGTGCAAGCACGTCTACTTGACTCGTTGCCCGCGGAAAAAAGTACACGGAAAACCGGGACAGGCAATCCCACTGCCACTGCCGCCGCCCCCCAAAAAACTCCCTCCCGTGCGTCCGCCCATCAACATAACATTTCAGGCTGAACTGTTACGCAAACCACACGCTAGAGCGTGTTTAAAAATTGACAGAATTACGCAGGAATGATATAATTCACATGTTATGTTATTTAGTATAATTTAACAAAAAAGGCATTTTTGTGACAAAAAAGAAAAACTTTTACATGAAAATCAAATTTATTTAGTAATAAGGCGGGAGGATTGAGTTATGCAGTTACAATCAATGAAAAAAGAAGAAAAACTTATTAACAACATTCTGTTTCTTTACATTTTGGGAGTAGCAATTTCCGGGTGGTCATTTGTCATGCTTTTTCTGAACGGCGGACCGCGCGAATGCTTTTTCCTGCTGACGGGATTGGCGGCCATTGTAACGAAACTGCTGGAAAAATCCCTGGGAGGCAGGGCAAAATATGTGTATGCCTGCATCCCGCCAATCCTGGGTGCCATTACGGTAGCGGTTTCCTATACCAGTGACAGCGCCGGCTATGTATGCATCACCCATTATTACTTTGTGGCAACGCTTCTGTTGGTTCCGTATTACGAGCAAAAATTACTCCGGACAAGTTACCTTGTCACCGTCGTGGTCAACGTCGCAATGATGATCGCGTTTCCTGCCGGCTACTTAAAACTCCACAGTCTGATTGCATGGATTTTTATCGTCATTGTATACACGGTACTGGTTGCGGCATGCTGTTTTATCAGTTACCGGGCTACCTCATTATTCGGAATGGTGGAGAAAAAGGAACTGGATTTGCAGCATGTACTGGAGGAAGTCCAGTCACTGTCCGATCACCTTTATACGGCAGGGGCTGCCCTGTCCTCCGTATCCGATAACGAAAGCGCGTCCGCGGAAGAACTGGCCGCCACCAGCGAACAGTTAGTGGAAAGCAATAATGTTCTTGGCTCCAAAACGGACGAAAGCATGGCTAACTTAAGCGAGCTTAGTGAATGGGAAAGGGTCGTAGCCGACAACGTGGGCAAAGTGGAAGCATCGTCCAGGGATTTACTGGAAAAATCCAAAGAAAACCAAAAACTCCTGAATGACTTGCATACCATCAACGGGGAAGTATCGGCATCCATGAAAGCCACCAATGACGTAACAAGGAGACTGTCCGAAGCCGTACAGGAAATCGGTGTTACGTTAAGCCTGATTAGCGATATCTCCACTTCCACCAACTTACTTGCCCTGAATGCATCCATCGAAGCGGCCAGAGCCGGGGAAGCCGGACGCGGATTTGCTGTGGTTGCCACGGAAGTCGGCAACCTCGCCAACAGCACACAGGATTCTTTAAAGGTGGTACAGGCAGTCATTGAACGGGTGCAGCAGAATGTAAGGGAAATTACGGCACAGGTAGAGGAAAACTCCACAAAAATGGGGACACAGAATGAATACTTTGCAAATGTCATCCAGTGTATGCAGGATATGACGGAACTTTTGCATATTTCCGCCAACGCCATCGGAACCATGGGGGATGCCCACGGCAAACAGGCGGAAGTCATCAAAAAAACCGTATCCATCAACCAGGATATTGCCGAAAGTATCCGCAATACCAATGAGCAGTACGCTTCCATCCATATCATGGCAGAAAGCAATGCAAACGATACCACAAACGTTGCGGCACAGGCAAGCGCTATTAACGATATGGTGGACCGGATGACCCAATTATTAAAACAGGGAGAACAGGACAACTAATCCATGAAATATTTACGACAATCCGGCATTATCCTGTTTGTTTCATTTCTCGGGGAAATGCTGCACAGATTCATCCCTTTTCCGGTTCCCGCCAGTGTCTATGGGCTGCTTCTCATGCTTATGGCACTGTACACGGGAATCCTGAAACTTCACCAGGTCAGGGAAACCGCCGCTTTTTTGATTGAAATCATGCCGGTCATGTTTATTCCGGCTGCCGTAGGGCTTTTGGACGCATGGTCTGCTCTCCGTCCCATATGGCTTCCGGTAAGCGTCATCACGGTACTTACCACCATTGCCGTAATGGCAGTTACCGGGCAGGTCACACAGCTTATGATCCGGCGGGGGAAAAAGAAAAACGGCATTTACGGAACCAATCCACAGCAAACGGAACGGGAGAAATAAGAAAATGAAGGAATTTTTGGTTCAATCCACGTTTTTCGGGGCAGTTATCAGCCTTGCCGCATATGAGACAGGGCTGTTCTTAAAGAAAAAATTCAAATTTGCCGTCCTCAACCCGCTGCTCATCGGAACACTCTGTGTCATAGCGGTACTGGTGCTTTTCCGCGTGGATTACGGCGACTATAACGAAAGCGCAAAATATATCAGCTATCTGCTGACCCCCGCAACCGTCTGCCTTGCGGTTCCCCTCTACCAGCAGCTCGGATTGCTGAAAAAAAACCTGAAAGCAGTGGCGGGCGGCATTGCCGCAGGAGTGCTTACCAGCCTGTCCAGCGTCTTCTTACTGGCAAAACTGTTTTCCCTGAACCATGGGCAATATGTGACACTGCTTCCGAAATCCATTACTACCGCCATCGGCATGGATCTCTCCAAAGAACTGGGCGGCATGGAAACCATCACGGTCGCCGTCATCATCCTCACGGGAATCCTCGGAAACGTCATTGCCGAACTCATCTTCCGGCTGCTCCGTATCCGGGAACCCGTTGCCAAGGGTCTGGCACTCGGCACTGCTTCCCACGCCATCGGAACGGCAAAAGCCATGGAAATGGGGGAAATCGAAGGCGCCATGAGCAGCCTGTCCATAGCAGTGGCAGGACTTTTAACCGTATTTGGGGCTTCCGTATTTGCCGGTTTTCTGTAAACGCCAAAGCCTTCTTCCATTCTGCATCCGCTTTCGCAGCAATACATATCTCACATTGATACCTTCCAAAACAGCAAACAGGGATATCAAAGGATTGCTTTTCCCTTGGAATGCATTTCCTTTGATATCCCTATTTTTTACTTCATTTTCCTGTTCTCCGGTTTTGGCGGAAATATTGCTATTTGTAATTGACGACTATAACAAAATCTATCAAAAAACCTTGAAAAATAGGCATTTCAAAAGCTACACTACCGAATTATTATCACAATTTGTGATAACTTAAATATCACAAGATACCACTAAACATTATTATATATCATAATTTACTATATAGACAAGTCTTTTCCTCTTAAAAATTCAAGATATTTTTCAAAATTCTCTTTTGTAATGATTATATTCTTATTTATCTTTGTTGCATACTTCATTTGAACTGCCATTCTAAGAAATGCCCTGGCCTTTTGGTCTTCCCATCCGAAAACACGAATTATGTCTTCTTTGTTTAAAACATCTATCTTTTCACTGTTCAACCGATTAAGTAAATCTTCAATAATTATATCTTTTCTTTCTGTCTCAAGATCAAGCGCTTCTATTATATTGTCTTTTGCATCATCATACATAAAAGATAATTCTAAGGATTTTTTTAAAATATGTATTAATTCTTTAATTGTATCATTCTTTTCTTCTTCTATTAGGTTCATTAATAGTTCTTCAATCTGTTCATCTGACATTTCAAATAACTCAAACAAACTGTTTTTCATACTACCACCTGTTTTTTATGAATGTAATTTTTCTCTTTCTACCTATTATAATAACATTTAAACACAAAAAAAGGAAGTGTATTCACTCCCTTTTCAATATTCATCAATTAAAACCTTAAAAGGTAATATGTTATTCTCTGAAAGTCTGCTTTTCGTTACGTAATACTTTACATTTCCCCCATAAACATTTTTCTTTAAAAGTGGTTTAATCTCTTTGTAATTATAGAAATAATATACATCTTTATGTAAATCTGATTCATCTTTCACTAGAATCACAATATCATCATTATAATTTCTCTCAAAATTATTCATTTGCCCCTGTCTTATCTTTATTGAAAAATTCTCAACATAGGAGCATTTCTGCTCTACCATAATCCTACTTCCATCTTTTTTAATCCACACGAAATCTGGTTCAGAGTTGATGCAGTTTGTAGAATTAACTTTATTTGCTTTGTTATTCTCTGCAAATTCTCCATCGAAATATTTTAAGTTGTTTATAAATGATAATGTTGTCGATTCTTCAAAGATTTTGCAAAGTGCAACCCACAAAGTTGTAAGGAAAATATATTCATAATATTTTCCACTTTTTACAAAACCTCTATCTCTATTAAAATATTTTCTGTTCAAATTTTTCTCTATAATGTCTCCTGAAAGAATACCATTCAGGATTAAGTTACTCTCCCATCCCTCAAAGTGTTCAAATAGGTATTTTCTTTTATTTAGATTTCTATTATATAGTGTAAATTTATTTGAAAGATAAAGAAATAGTGTTTTCAGGTTCAAGTTCCCCATGCATGTATTACTCATTATTTCTCTTATATTCATATTATCTATATTATATATTTTTAAATCTATATCGTACATAAATATTTCTCCTTTCAAATTGTTTAATAGACTATACACAAAAGGAAAAATATTATTCAATAAATTATGTATTATATTAAAATATTTTCAAAAAAATTAGAGGGGAATTTACCCCTCTAATAATCTTCTGTTTCAACTATTTCAAGATTAAGTTTTTCAGTATAAGTATCTATTATAATTCTGTCCTCTTCTTCTACAATTCCATGTTTACCACATCCGAAAGGTAACAAATCGTGCCAATTTCCATATCCATCTTTATAAAATCGTTGCATATGCTGATGATGTTTAACTTTAATTAAATATGTTAATTCGTTATATTCAATAATAAGAATTTGAGTGCAATACCCATTTTTATCAAAGTTCGCTTGATTCATCATTTTTGAAACAAGAAACATTTTAAATTCTCTATATAATTTTTCAAAAAGAAATTGATTTAATTCCTCTCCTTGTAATTGTCCTCGTTTTGCAATTTCTTTTATACTATCTTCTCCAAAATATTCTTTCATATCTATATAAAATGTATTGTCTGTTAGTTTGTTTACTTCTCTTTTCATAATATTTTCTCCTTTCCATGTCTCATATTCGAGATATTATATTGTAGAACAAAAAAAATATTTTATAACTAAAACACAAAACTTTTTTATGATTTTTAACAAAAAAGGGAGGTCTCGAATTTCTCCGAAACCTCTCTAAAATGTTAATTATTCTTTATGATATCTTGAGAAAACAAGTACTTCAAAATCTTC
>ERZ779637.1058-NODE-1058-length-13048-cov-4.073655_pt1 | contig 13048 bp, 10 predicted proteins | sample MGYA00514196_ERZ779637 | MGnify/ENA primary metagenome ERZ779637 (study PRJEB29562, sample SAMEA4376700) | mouse gut metagenome | isolation source: Cecum | study: EMG produced TPA metagenomics assembly of the A DSS colitis mouse model was used to assess the... | reverse complement strand
GCAGGCGTTGTCAAGAACCGTGATCTTTACCACAACAGTCCTGTTTGACAGGAAGAAAATACCGGACAAGCTTCTGCAGATGCCGGTGGTGGAAAGCGAAGATACAGCCACCTGGTGGCAGATCCTGCGGGAGGGATATACAGCATACGGACTGGATGAAGTGCTTGCGGTTTATAGAAGACCGGCGCAGTCTTTGTCTTCCAACAAAATAGCAGCAGTCAGGCGGATCTGGAATCTATACCGCAGACAGGAGAAATTGTCCGTGGCGGCTAGTGCATGGTATTTTGTGATGTGGGCGTACCGGGCTACGATGCGACGGCTTTGAGTAGACAGAGCGTTCAGGATCACATAGAACAGGGCGGGTGTCTGAACTGTTACTACAGATGAGGTATCGGAATGAAACGGATAGAATCTTTGAAACGATTGATTATATTGCAGTTATCTTTGATCGGACTGCTTTTCCATACGGTAGTTTATGCTTATTACTGGTTTGAGAAATACTACCCTTATCTGAAATACCATGGGCATGCTAACTTCTATTTCAAAGGGCATGTGTTGATCATACTGATCTACTTTGTATTGTTGCTTTTCTTTGCAAGTACGTATGGTGTGCTAAAGATAGGCTATCTCAAGCCAATCGATGTGTTTATCTCTGAATTTTTTTCGTTGCTGTTTGCCAATGTGCTGTCCTATTTTCAGATATCGCTGATGGCAAACTGGGTGGTTAAGGTCAGACCGATCGCCGAAGTTATGCTCATCCAGGCAGTTTTCTCCGGGGTATGGGTGATTGTGTGCAATACCTGTTATTTCCGGGTATTCCCGCCAAGAAAGCTTCTGATTGTCCATGGCGAGCGGCCGATTGACGATATTGTGTCCAAGTTTGAGTCAAGGAGAGAGAAATATAAGGTCAATGACAGTATTAAAATTTCCGAAGGGCTGGAGAATATAAAGAAGAAGATTGACAGAGAGTATGATGCGGTCGTCTTATGGGATATCCCTTCCGGTGACAGAAATAATCTGTTGAAGTACTGCTACAGCCGTTCCGTGCGGGTCTATATGATGCCTAAAATATCGGATGTGCTGGTCAAGGGAGCAACGCAGCTTCATCTGTTTGATACGCCGATTTATCTGACGCGGGAGTATGCGCTTAAAATTGTGGAGAGGATTGCAAAGAGGGCGATCGATCTGGTGGGTTCTCTGATCTTACTGGTCATCGCGTCCCCGTTTATGCTGGTCACCGCTGCTGCGATTAAGCTGTATGATGGTGGCCCCATACTCTACAAGCAGATCCGGTGTACAATTGGCCAGAGAGAGTTCTATATTATGAAGTTCAGAAGCATGCGGGTGGATGCGGAGAAGGACGGCGTGGCACGACTGGCCTCCAAGAATGATTCCAGGATCACGCCGATCGGTCGGTTTATCCGTGCCGTGCGGATCGATGAATTGCCGCAGCTTCTCAATATTTTAAAGGGAGATATGTCTTTCATAGGGCCAAGGCCAGAGAGACCGGAAATCATAGCACAATATCTGGAAGATATGCCAGAGTTTGCTTTCCGTATGAAGGTGAAGGCGGGACTTGCGGGATATGCGCAGGTATACGGCAAGTATAATACGACACCCTATGATAAGTTAAAGTTGGATCTGACATATATTGAGCAGTATTCAGTATGGCTGGATCTCAAGCTGATGTTGTTAACCTTAAAGATTTTGATCAAACCGGAGAGCACAGAGGGGGTAGACAGCACACAGGTCACTGCAGTCAAGAAGAAATAACTAGAAAGAATCCAGGAAAAGTTGAGAGGTCATAGCATATGCGGGAGATCAGATATGCCGATGCGGGTATGGATATGAAGAAACTAGTATTGTGTTTTGCGAAAAAGCTATGGATAGCTGTCGTTGCCGCAGCGGCTGGCGCTGTGTTAGGGGGACTTGTTTATCTGGCAGCCAGTGTTGTTCCAGAGGCAGAGCGGCAGTACCAGGCTATGGCGAAGATTTATCTGGATTTTGCCACAGATGAGACGGGCGAAGTCTATCAGGAGTACAACGGGTATACGTGGAATGACCTGATGGCAACGGATCCGATTCTGGATGTGACGATGCAGTATCTGCCCAAAGATTACACGCGGGCAGAAGTCGTGTCGGCGACCAAGGCGGAGATTCTCTCCGATCTGCGTCTGCTGACTGTTACCATCACGACCCACGACATTGATAGATGTAACAAGATCTTAGAGGCAACAGGGCAGTCCCTGATGGATAGGGGAGATGCAGCCAAAGAGTTCAGACAGATTACAGTGATCCAGAAGACGGAAGCGGCGCTTATAGCAGCTGATTCCAGGATGGTACAGGCAGTGGCGGTTGGATCGGTCATAGCGGCGGTGCTGGCATTCATAGGAATGCTGCTCTATTATGTGTTGGATGATCGGATTATGGTGGCAGCGGATCTGAGACAAGTGACAAACGCATCGTTCGCAGGTTATACCGGTGCAGGAGAACGTCTGCAGGGAGATTATGAAGCCAGTCTTGCGTATCTTCGGAAGAAATGGGGGAGGATCGTGGTGCTTTCCGTGCAGCAGAAAGCATCGGTTACAGAGGAACAATGGCAGGAACTGCATGAGGCGGATGGTGTGGTGCTGGAAGTAGCCTATCGGAACATGCACGCGGTATACTTAGGTTATCTGATTGAGCAGCTTACAGTCAGAGAATGTCAGCTTGTGGGGGTGGCCATTGCTGGAGCGGATGAGCGGTTTTTGGACAGATATTATGGAAGAATCTTGTGAGGTCATACTGGAGGATGTCATACCTCAAATAGACCAGAGTAGCACAGAGGGTGGGGTATGTCGCCTGGTGCATAGTTAATAATATCTATGGGTAGTAGGAAACGGACAGGTTGCATAGGAGAGAAAGCAGGGTAAATGGCAGGAAAGATACAACTGCTGGTGTCAGCGGTGGATAAGGACGCGGCTGTGTTGGCGCAGCAGATGCAGATCTGCAGTGATGCCGTGATCGTGAACCAGTGCGGCCGGTACGGCTATGAGGAGATCGAGAGAGAGGGACACAGAGTACAGGTATTTTCCATGGTGGAAAGAGGCGTAGGGCTTAGCCGCAATACAGCGCTTCTGCACGCTTCGGCAGAGATTTGTGTCTTTTCGGATGAGGATATTGTGCTGGAGGAAGATTATCAGGAGCAGATCTGCAGGGCTTATAAGGACCTGCCGGATGCTGATATGATTCTTGTCAATGTAAAGGTGGCGCCATCCCGGCGCACATATTGGAATGAGGACATACACAGGATTAATTACCGGAATTACGGTCGTTATCCAGCATACAGCATTACGGTAAGACGGGAGGCACTGCTTCGGGCGAATGTGTACTATTCTCTGCTTTTCGGTGGAGGTGCGAGATATAGTAATGGAGAGGACAGCCTGTTTTTGCGGGATTGCCTGCGGGCGGGCCTAAGAATCTATTCCCATACAGCCTGTATTGGGGAGGAAAAGGAGAGACAGTCTACCTGGTTTAGCGGATATCATGAGAAGTTTTTCCGGGACAGGGGAGTCCTTTACCATAGCTTGTATGGTAGACTTGCGCTGCCTTTGGCATTCCGGTTTCTATGGGTGCATAGGGAAGAGATGTGCCGGGAGATCCCACTGGGACAGGCATACAGGTGGATGAAGGATGGAGTAAAGGAAGCAAGGAGATGATTCTATATATTACAGTGGCCGCGGTGACGGTACTTATGGCTGGTATGGTAAACTGCAGACCGGCGATACAGCCATATAGGACGACGAGGCAGCAGGTGTGCAACAGAGTGTGCCTGTTTGCGGTTTTTTTGATTCTTTTTGCCTTGTCTGCCTGTAGGCTTAATGTGGGCAATGATTATGCAAAGTATGTGGAATTTATGCACCTGGTTAATTGTGACGCTTACGTGCCGACAGAGGTTGGATTTAATCTGTTGGTAAAGTTCATTTATGGACTGTCTGGGTATGAGAATTACCTGTTAGTGTTTGCAGTGTATGCCTTTACAACAGTCGGGATCTTTCTGTTGGCAATGTATGAACAGAGCAGAGACTTTCCGCTGACATTCTTTTTGTTTATGACGCTGGGGTATTATTTCCAGACGTTTAGCACAGTGCGCTATTATCTTGCGCTTGCGCTGGCATTGTACTCTATGAAGTTTGTTCTGCGTGGGCAGTGGGGGCGGTTTATTGTTCTGATCCTGTTGGGTTCTGCATTCCATAAGTCGTTGTTGGTGGTGATTCCGCTGTATTTTCTGGCAGTATTGCCCTGGAAAAGATGGCAGCTTGCGATAGGGGCGCTCTTTTGCACAACGTTTCTTTTCTGTCAGGAATATTATTTGAAGCTGGTAGTATTGCTATATCCGACTTACGAGGATACGGAATATTTGGAAGGCGGCACGAGCTATATTAACATTTTAAGATGCGTTGCGGTACTTTTCTTTGCAGGAATCGTATATTTTGGACAAAAAGATCGTGCAGGCAGGGCAGGAAGAGGATTAGGAAGGGTGCTTTCAGGCGAAACAGATGAACAGAGGATGCACTTCTATTTTTATCTAAATTTAGGGGCGCTTGTCTTATATGTTTTTTGTTCGTTTCTGCCGATTATATCACGCATTGGTTATTATCTTACCATCAGTCATATCTTCTATCTGCCGATGCTGTTACAACAGATTGAGAATACAAAATGGCGCAAAGTGCTGCGGGCAGGGGTACTGTCAGCGGCAGTGCTGTACTTTATGATCTATATGAGCCGGGCAGGTAATGATGGTACTTTGATTCTACCGTATAAGACTTTTTTCTTCCATGATATGGTCAATATTTTGTCAGATGTGAATTGATGTATGGGATCAATAGAGGTTAAGCAGGAGAGAATAATACATGATTTTCAGTATCATAGTGGTTTGCCTGAATGCAGGAGAAAAGCTGCGGGAGACGGTGGAGAGTATCTGCAGACAGACAGAACAGGATTATGAGATCGTTATTAAAGATGGAGGCTCTACAGACGAGGCTACGAAAGAATGTCTGAGAGAGCTGGAGAAAAGGGGAGAAGAGGATCGCCGGATCAGGGTATATAGGCATGAAAAGGACACAGGTATTTATGACGGTATGAATCAGGCAGTCAGACATAGTTGCGGCGATTATCTTTTTTTCTTGAATTGCGGAGATTGTTTCTGGGATGAAAGAGTGTTGGCACGAGTCCGGGAACAGATTGAGAAACATGGCGAAGAACAGTGTGAGGAGAAGAAACAGGGACCTTATATTTTTTACGGTAACATATGTGAAAGACTGACAGGGACCATGGTACAGTCTAATCCGAAGATTGATGATTTCGCTTGTTACCGCAATCTGCCCTGTCACCAGGCATGTTTCTATGGTGCAGCCCTATTTGAGAAGAGGGGATTTGGAATCCGGTACCGCGTGCGTGCTGATTACGAGCATTTCCTGTGGTGTTATTACCGGGGCGGAGCGGAACCGGTATATATGCCTGTAACGGTGGCATTCTATGAAGGAGGAGGTTTTTCCGAGACGCAGGAGAACCGGAGAAGATCACGGAAAGAGCATAAGGAGATTGTGGCAGAGTATATGCCTGTCAGGAAAGTATGGATGTATCGGATGATCATGGCATTGACATGTGCGCCGCTTCGGACCTGGATTGCGCAGAACCCGCTGACGGCTGGGATCTACCAGAGGATTAAGAAGAGGTTGTATCGTGTGAAAATCTGAGAGGCAGCAGAGTAATAGAAAGATTGGCAAAAGGATACAAGTGAAAAAGGCGGTAACGTTATAAGGAGCGATGGATGAAATGCTCGGAAAAGGGGATAGCATGAAGGTATTGTGGATATGTAATATTATGATTCCTACGATTGCCAGACAACTGGGAGTTTCTTATAGCAACAGGGAGGGCTGGCTGAGTGGGTTGTTGGAGCGCGTTGTGCAGGAACAGGGAAGGAACCGTATTGAACTGGGGATTGCGTTTCCGGTGGAGGAGGCGATGGGGGATTTTCAGCGGAATATACAGTTAGGCGAGAGTATGTCCTGCAGGTGTTATGGGTTTGTAGAAAATCTGGACACGCCAGAGACTTATGATGTAGGTTTAGAGAAACGGTTTCAGGAGATTCTTGAGGATTTTGCACCTGATATTCTGCATTTGTTTGGGACAGAGTTTCCACATACACTGGCTTGCGTCAGAGTGTTTGGACGTCCGGAGAGAACACTGATCAGTATTCAAGGATTGTGCAGCAGTATAGCGGAAGAATATATGGCGGATCTGCCTGTTAAGGTGCAGCGGCAGGTAACTTTGCGTGATAGGATCAGACAGGATAGCCTTAAACAGCAGCAAAAGAAATTTAAGAAGCGCGGCGAGCATGAAAAGGAAGCTCTGGGGATGACGGGGCATGTGGCAGGCAGGACAGATTTTGACCGCACTCAGACAATGAAGATCAATCCGTCGGCAGAATATCATTATCTGAACGAGACCTTGAGAGGGATTTTTTATCATGACAGATGGAAAAGAACGACCTGTCAGCCTTACAGCATATTTTTAAGCCAGGGAGACTATCCTTTGAAGGGGTTTCATTATCTTCTGAAAGCACTGCCGAAAGTGTTGGAACAGTTTCCAGAGGCTCATGTATATGTGGCTGGCAGAAATATCATAGAATATGGAACCTGGAAGGATAGGATGAATCTATCGTATTATGGGAAGTATCTGAGAAGATTAATTAAAGAGGAGCATTTGACTGATAAAGTAACGATGTTGGGCAGGTTGTCAGCGGAGGATATGAAAGCACAGTTCTTAAAAAGCCATTTGTTTGTGCTGCCGTCAGCTCTGGAAAATTCGCCGAACTCTCTTGGAGAAGCTATGCTGTTAGGAGTTCCCTGTGTGGCCGCCGATGTGGGAGGCGTGCATAATCTGTTGACAGACGGCGGTGACGGAATGCTGTATCCGGCAGGTGATGTGGAGGCGTTAGCAGATAGGATCATTGAGGTATTTACGAAGGAGGCTATTGTAGAGCGGTTCTCCGACAATGCCAGAAAACATGCACGCGTAAACCATGATGCGGAACAGAATTATTACCGTCTGATTCGTATTTACCTGGAGATGTCTTCATGACTTTTACATTTGTGTCCAACTATATCAATCATCATCAGATTCCTCTGTGTGAAGCCCTCTATCGGGAACTTGGAGAGAACTTTACTTTTATCCAGACGATGCCTATGGAGGAAGAAAGGGTGGCCATGGGGTGGCACGTGGAGATACACAGCCTGCCCTATGTACAATGTCTGTATGAGGAAGAATATGATAGCCTTAAGAAGATCGCAGAGAGCGATGTGGTGTTGTTTGGCTGGACGGAGCGGGAAGAGATCGCTGCATCCAGACTTGCTTCCGGCAAAGCGACTATGCGTGTGCGCGAACGTCTCTACCGGGAAGGACAGTGGAAAATGATTTCTCCCCGTGGTTTGGCGGCCAAATACCAGGAACATATCAGATACCGCAGGCAGAATGTCTGTATGTTGTGCGCAGGAGCGTATGCAGCGTCTGATTTTCATCTGATTAGAGCCTATCCAGGTAAGTTGTTCCGATGGGGATATTTCACGGCGCTGCGCACCTACAGCAAAGAACAGCTTACAACAATGAAAATGCAGGATGGAGCGCTGCATATTGTGTGGGCGGGCAGATTTATCCCCTTAAAGCACCCAGAATATGTAGTGCGGCTTGCGGAAGCGCTGCGGGATAAAGGGTTTTCCTTTCGGATGCATATGCTGGGGGATGGGGAATTGGAACCGGAGATTCGGAAGAGTGTAGAGACCTTGGGGCTTTCAGAAGTGTTTCAGTTCTATGGCTATACGGCGCCAGAGCAGGTGCGGGATGTGATGGAGAAATGCCATATCCACCTTTTCACCAGTAATTATCTGGAAGGCTGGGGGGCTGTGGTGAATGAAGGAATGAATAGCGGCTGCGTGGAAGTGGTTAACGCACAGGTGGGGGCGGCTCCTTATCTGATCCGACACGGCGAGAATGGGTTGGTCTATCCGAAAGATAGCTATGAGAAGATGGAGGCATTGGTGGTGGATCTGTTCGAGAACTGGGAGGAGCGTAAGGTAATGGGACGGGCCGCTTATGAGACGATACGGAATGTTTGGAATGCGGAACACGCGGCGTCGGAACTTCTGCGTTTTGCAAAAGGGCTGCTGCAAGGAGAGATCGTTCCGGCGAAGGAAGGGCCGTTGAGTGTGGCGCCAATTCTGCGGCCTTAAGTTATCTTGTTTGCCATACACGCCAGTATAGGCGCTGCCTGAACAGAACTGAGACAAAAGCGATGCAGAAATGGAGCAAGCTATGAGGGAAAAGATCAGTGTGATTGTGCCAGTATACAATTCCATAGACTGCCTGGAAAAATGTGTGAGATCGATCTGTACACAGACGTATGGCGATCTGGAAATTTTACTGATCGATGATGGATCCACAGATGGCACGGACAGGTTGTGTGAACGGCTGGCACAGGAGGATACCCGCATCCACACATATCATAAGCAAAACGGCGGCGCTTCCTCGGCAAGAAATGTAGGAATCAAGCTGGCGACTGGAACATATTTGGGATTTGTAGACAGTGATGATTATATTGAACCGGATATGTATGAGCTTATGATGGATGCTGCAGGAAGGTATCAGGAAGATATTGTGCAGATCTCCAGGGACGAAGTAGATGAGAGGGGAAGGAGAATGCCAGATATCTGCATACCGCCTGAAACGACCCGGTTCTGTGAGGCGGAGACATTTTTACAGGAGCTGTTGCTGCATCAGGGGGATTGTTCTTTCTGTACGAAGTTAGTGAGAAGAGAGCTTTTCAGGAAATACAGATTTCCAGAGGGCGTGCTGAATGAGGATTTCCGTTTGCTGGTGGACATGCTGCAAGAGATTGAACGGATCGTAATTCTGCCGAAGCAGTGCTATCATGTGGTATGCAGACAGGAGAGTACGACCCGCAGGAAAACACAGGATAGCTTTTCCAGGGTCTTTCTGGATATTGTAGATAATGCAGACCGGACGCAGGCGCTTGTGGACAGGGTCTATCCCGAACTGCATGTATATGCGGTACGCTTCAATCTTTATCAAAGACTTGATTATATGCTGCATGTGCCGATCTCACAGATGACGAGGGACAATGCGTTTTATAATGAGGTCAAGAAATATCTAAGAAAGCATGTCAAAGATACCGTCGTGAATCCGTACCTTACAGGAAAAAACAAGTTCTATCTGTTGCTGTTTATGGCGGCGCCCAAAATAGTTCGGCAGGTACATGCCTTTGTGAGGCATCCTGTGTGAAAGCAGTGTGAATGATGGTTACCGTAGGCAGTGAAGGGGAGCGGTCTGACATGCTGTTTGTGGAAAAAGTTAATTATGCATGCATAGAATCAAAGATAGGATCTGAGAGAAAATAACGGGGAAGCAGCATGAAAAAAAGGTTTGTCGGTGGAAGAAAAAAGTTTATCATAGCGTTTCTGGTGATCTGGGCGGTGCAGATGGCAGCCGCCTTTTATTTCTGCACGCAGAAGCAGGGATTTCATGAAGACGAATACTATACATATTATTCTACGGCACGTACGAATGGATTCTATATAGATGATGACCAGTGGATGGAAAGAGACGTATACCGGAATGAATTCGTGGTGCTTCCCGGACAGGAATTCCAGTATGGATTGGTAAAACAGGTACAGTCATGGGATGTGCATCCGCCAGTATATTATTGGGTATTTCATACAGCCGCCTCTCTCGTTCCAGGGGTGTTCTCGAAGTGGATCGGGCTGTCAGTGAACTTGGCATTATGGGGTGTAAATATCGTATTGCTGGCTGGTCTGGCGTATTGGGTAAGCGGTCGCAATGAAAAGATAACGCTTCTTGTGACAGCCTTCTATGGATTGTCACCGGCTGCTATGAGCGGTGTCGTCTTTATCAGAATGTATGAAATGTTAACCATGTTTGTGCTGCTGTGCGCAATCCTGCATGTTCAGGCGATCCAACGAATAGGAACAAAGAAATGGGTAAGACTGCCTGTGGGGAGCTGTCTTGTGCCGATGGCGGCCGTGACATATTTGGGATTTCTGACACAATACTATTATTTTATTTTCCTCTTTTACCTAGGAGCAGCTTTTTGCCTGTGGCTTTTGTGGCGGGAGAGAAATATCTGGAATTGTGTCCGGTATGCGCTAAGCCAGGGAACTGCGTTTGTATTAGCTTATCTGACCTATCCATCTTGTTTAGGACAGATGTTTCGGGGGCAGAGGGGGGCGCAGGCGACGGAAAACTTCTTCGATCTGTCGAATACGCTGCAGAGACTGCAATTTTTCTTCGATCTGTTGGATGAGTTTGTGTTTGGGAGAGCGCTTCCGGCGTTGTTACTGGTATTGCTGCTGCTTCTTGTGACGGCCTACAGGCGGAGGAGCCTGCAGAAACCCAGTGCACAATACGCGGGCCTTAGCACAGTCTATTGGCTGCTCGCTACGGCGGTTCTGGGGTATTTCCTGACAGTATCTAAGACGGCACTGCTTTTGGGAGATACGTCGAACCGGTATCAGTTACCAGTTTATGGGATGATTGTCTTGCTGCTTAGTGAGGCGGTGAGGCGGCTGATTAGATATGTGGTAGTAGATGGCAGGCGGAATGCGCCGATATCATTGAAATGGGAGATATACAGTTATGCGGCAGCAGCGGCATTGTGTTTGGCGATTGATCTGGCAGGGCTTGCCGGCGGCAAAGTAGTGTTTCTCTATCCTGAGGCGGAAGAACAGGTGAAATTTGCGGAAGAACAGGCACAGGAAAATGTGGCGGCAGTCTATCTGTATGATCCAGGTTCAGAGTGGTGCATCTGGGCGGCGACAGACGAATTATTGGCCTATCCCAAAATTTATTTTGCAGCAGCGGATCATGAGAATGCATTGACAGATGCAGAGATACAGAGAGCGGATGCATTGGTGGTGTACATTGCCAAGGGAGTGGACCAGGAAGCGCAGGTGGAGAGAATCCTGGAGAGCAATGGGCAGGTTTCACATTGTGAGCGGATGTTTAATAATAAGTATTATGATGTATATTTGTTGCAGTGATATCAAAAATAATCTGAGAAATATGCTTTTTCTACCGGGATCATACGTTCCAGCCAGGTCAACATATAATATTCTGTTTTAATCTTTTCATGCTCATAGAGGTAAGAAGGCCTTTTATAGCCCATCAACATGGTAGTCAGTGTATTGACAGACAGTTCAACCACATTGATAGACTGATTGTTGTCAACCTGTTCGCAGATTGTCTTGCCGTCGCGCCAGGAAACCATGTAATCGCCTTCATTCCAGGGGGCCATCTCATCATGCACGAGAAAGTGCAGCTTGAAGTCTTCCGGCTGAACCTGAAAAGGATACTCGGAAAGAAATTCCTTGACATCGATGATACGAGCCATGATGTAGGGCGAGATCGTTTCAGTGATCTCACTGTCTTCGAACAGATAAGCCATGGTCTCACCCGAATAATTATCACCCTGCACTTGTGTGATCATGGAAAAGTGTGCGCTGATATAGTTCCAGAGACCATAGTTCGCTTCGATATTCAGATAGACCATTTCTTTGATATGAAAAATTTCATTGGCAATATAATAGACTACATAACCCAAAGGCTTATGCTCTTTACTGTAATAGACAGCGGCGATAATATCATCATTATCCCAACGCCAGTATTCTTCCCAGGAAAGTGCATCACGGATCAAAGCGCCATGTCTCTGCAGAGCGAAGTAGGAATGGACATTGTGATAGTCTTCAGCATCCAGGCTGACGCGTTCTACCATACCGTCTACCGGGCGCATCTTAGGGAGTTGTGTGTCTTTGACAGTGAAGGTAAGCTTGTCAGATACAATTTCCCACCCCATCTTGCGATAGAAGGGAATAGAGTAGGGGTAGAGAAATGAGAGAAGCATTCCGTTCTTGTGTATATAATCGAGAGCGCGCTGCATCAGGGAGTGTATTAGTCCGCGACCAGTGTATTCTGGATAGGTAGCGACGCCAGTGATCCCTCCCATAGGCATGATGGTATCGTGAATATTTACTCTCATAGAGTAGATGACGATCATAGATGCCAGTTTATCCTGATAAAACCATCCCAGTACATAAGCTTCCTCCAGGATAGGACGCTTCGCGTATTTGATCTCTTCCTGTTGCCAGCCAGTCTGAAAAAGTTCATAAGAAGTAACCTGGAAAGCATACTGGAGAAGTGCATTGAACTGTTCCAGATCGCCCCGATCCAGTTCACGCATCTTAAAATCTCCATTGCATTCCAGGTAAGTATATGTTTGTTGTTGGTCTTCCATAAATAGATGCCTCATTCTATTGTATCAGTCTATCCAAAGCTGTTATCGGATCATTCTGTGAAATATCTGCTGTACTTCCCATCATCTGCATCGAAGAAACAGAAACCGACAAGACCGCGTCCGGTGTGTGCTCCAATAGCACATCCGACAACAGAAATCAGTGTATCTTTCGGATGAAAAGTTTCTTCCACCAATGCATTAATAAAATTGAGAGATGCCATATCCTCCCCATGGCATAGAGCAACCGTCTGGTTTTCCAGATGATACCCGTTCTCCTTGGCATAGTCAATCAAGAAACGCAGAGATTTCTTCCTGCCACGCACGGTCTTGATCACGGCCAGTGCGCCGCTCTCGTTCACGACTAATACAGGTTTCATGTCCAATGTTTCTGCCAGGGTACCTTTGAATTTCGTCAAACGGCCGCCTTTGATCAGATAAGCCAGAGTCTGCACTGTGAAGACATGACGGATATGTGTGATGTAATAGTCGGCAGCTTCGATCAATTCTTCTTTGGATGCACCTTTTTCCAGCATGGTAACCAGCTTGCTGACAAGCAGACCGAAACCGATGGAAGCGCATTTAGAGTCTATGATGGTTAAATCAAAATCAGGATACTCCTCGCGGATGCCGGTCAAGGCAATGTTTGCAGCGTTGTAGGTTCCTGCAATCCCTGTAGAAAAGCAT
>ERZ779637.1056-NODE-1056-length-13113-cov-4.797059_pt1 | contig 13113 bp, 12 predicted proteins | sample MGYA00514196_ERZ779637 | MGnify/ENA primary metagenome ERZ779637 (study PRJEB29562, sample SAMEA4376700) | mouse gut metagenome | isolation source: Cecum | study: EMG produced TPA metagenomics assembly of the A DSS colitis mouse model was used to assess the... | reverse complement strand
ATCGGGCGCTAGAGCCTTGATACCCAGCTCGAAACGGATCTGGTCGTTGCCTTTCCCGGTAGCACCGTGGCAGATCGCAGTAGCGCCTTCTTTACGGGCGATTTCTACTAATTTCTTGGCGATGACAGGACGTGCCATGGAGGTACCTAACAGATATTTGTTCTCGTATACCGCATTTGCCTGTACACAGGGTATGATGAAGTCGTCGCAGAACTCGTCTGTGAGATCTTCGATATAGAGTTTGGAGGCGCCGCTGGATAAGGCACGTTCTTCCAGACCGTCAAGCTCTTCGGCCTGGCCGCAGTTACCGCATACGCAGATTACTTCGTAATCAAAATTTTCCTTTAACCAGGGGATAATCGCTGTGGTGTCGAGTCCGCCTGAATACGCAAGAACAACTTTTTCTTTCATGGTGTAGTCTCCTTTGTCTTTTCTTTATTCCATAGCTTAACCTGCCGGTCAAATTACCGGAAATGGTTGTGGTATGGGTTTTAAGAGATTTTTGCCCTGTTGCAGAATAAAAACCGGGTAAAATCCTGTTACGCTTTGTTCCTAAAACAATATACATCATGGCGGTGTAGATTGCAAGTGTGATTTTATGCATTTTTAAAGCAATTATTTTTCGTTTTTTATGCAAAAAGTAGAAGATAAACTGAATATTATTCATTAAAAATGAAAAATTATGCAATCTGTTGCGGCAGGGCGAGAAGGCGGGGGAATGATAGAATCCACCGTTTTCATGGTTTTGGATTTATGATAGAATAGAAACAATACAGGGATAGCAGTTTGTATTTGTGAGAAGACCTGAGGAGTGGTCACATATGAATGTATATTTATTACTAATTGTTAGTAAAAGCATTCAAAATAAAATTTATATTGAATAATATGCAATAGTGATGTATTATTATGCAATATGGAGTTGGAAAACAAAATTGACAGCTTACTGTGTTTTTCTATTGAAGCAGTATTGCAAGCAAACTTGTTCAAGCAAGTTTGCTATATGCATGGGCATTAGAATGGAGGAAGAGATGATCAGAGCAGGAATTATAGGGGCAACAGGGTATGCAGGAGGAGAATTGGTCAGGATTCTGACAGGACACAAAGAAGTAGAGATCAAATGGTATGGTTCCCGCAGTTATGTGGATCAGAAGTATGCATCCTTGTACCGGAATTTCTTTCAGATTGTGGATGATACTTGTATGGATGATAATATGGAAGAACTGGCTAATCAGGTGGATGTCATATTCACGGCTACGCCACAGGGATTCTGTGCGTCTATGTTGAATGACAGGATTTTGTCGAAGACAAAGATCGTAGATTTGAGCGCAGATTTCCGGATCAAGAGGGTGCCTGTCTATGAGAAGTGGTATGGGATAGAGCATAAATCTCCACAGTACATAGAAGAAGCGGTATATGGACTTTGTGAAATAAACAGAGAGGATGTGAAGAAGGCCAGATTGGTAGCAAATCCGGGCTGCTATACGACTTGTTCTATTCTGACGGCGTATCCGCTTGTCAAAGAGGGTATGATTGATCCAGATACGTTGATCATCGATGCCAAGAGCGGCACATCAGGGGCTGGACGCGGCGCTAAAGTACCGAATCTGTACTGCGAAGTAAATGAAAATATCAAGGCTTACGGTGTGGCCAGCCACAGACATACACCGGAGATTGAAGAACAGCTGGGATATGCTGCCGGCAAGGAGATCCTTTTGAATTTTACACCACATCTTGTTCCCATGAACAGAGGAATTCTGGTGACGGAATATGCAAAGCTGCTTCCTGTAAAAGGGGCGGACGGACAGGAGAGTCTGCCAACCGATGAAGAAATTAGGGCGGTGTATGAGAAATATTATGGGGAAGAAAATTTTATTCGTGTGTTGGAGCAGGGGATCTGTCCGGAAACGAAGTGGGTGGAAGGAAGCAATTATGTAGACATTAATTTTGTGATTGATGAGCGGACCGGCAGAATCATTATGATGGGAGCGCTGGACAATCTGGTCAAAGGGGCAGCAGGACAGGCGGTACAGAACATGAATCTGGTGTTCGGCCTTCCGGAGAATGAGGGGCTGGTGTTCGTGCCAATCTTCCCGTAACAGTCTGGGAAACAGGAGGAAAAAACGGATCTAAAGGAATGGAAGCTAGCAGATAGGGAACAGGAAAGGAATAGGGACATGACATGGTGAGAAGAGACAAAATAAACTATTATCTGGATCTGGCGAAGATGGTGGCGCAGCGCTCTACCTGCCTGCGGCGGCATTATGGCGCGGTGATCGTCAAAAATGATGAGGTGATTTCTACGGGATATGTGGGAGCGCCGCGGGGCAGGAAAAACTGTACAGATATTGGGGAATGCGTCCGAATCAAGATGGAGATTCCCCGCGGTGAGCGTTATGAATTATGCCGGAGCGTTCATGCAGAGGCGAATGCCATTATCAGCGCTTCCAGAGATAAGATGATCGGCAGTGCCTTGTATCTGGTAGGGGTTGAGGCAGGAACTGGGGAATATGTGAAGCATTCCTGCAGCTGCTCTATGTGCAAACGGCAGATTATCAATGCGGGCATCGAGACGGTTTATATTCGGGATACCGAGGATGATTACCGGGTGATTCCGGTACAGCAGTGGATTGATGAGGACGAGTCTCTGGAGGGGACACTGGGGTATTGATCTAAACAGTACCATTATGGGAGAGTTTTTAAAAAAGCTTATTTTGACTGCAATGTGGATTGATAGGATGATAGAAAGGCAAGGAAAATAAGATGATGATACGGACGATGACGATAGTGGATTATGAAGGCGTGAAGGCGTTGTGGCTTTCCATCAAAGGATTTGCGATCAGAAGCCGGGACGGTTCTAGAGAAGGTGTCGCACGTTTCCTTGTCAGAAACCCTTCCAGCAGTGTCGTAGCGGTGGAGGATGGCAGGATCGTGGGAGCGATTTTGTGTGGGCATGATGGAAGGAGAGGTTGTCTGTACCATGTCTGTGTGGCGGAGAAATACCGGATGAGGGGCATTGGAAGGCAGATGGTGGTTTTTTGCATGGAGGCGCTTAAGGCGGAGCAGATCAATAAGGTTTCTCTGATCGCCTTTACAGCAAACGATATCGGCAATGCTTTCTGGCGGCAGATCGGCTGGACGAAACGGGAAGATTTAAATTACTATGACTTTACACTGAATGAGAAGAACATTACGGCATTCAATCAGATGTGAAGAGGCGGGGAAAGCGTACATGGAGGGTATGAGATGGCAACGATGAAGATTAAAGAGGCCAGACGGGCATATACGGCGCAGTTGGAAGTGCTTCGGAACAGACAGAGAAAGCTGCTGAAAGAACAGGAAGAGCATAATAGGAAGTTCCAATATGGTTCACCGGAGGAAGCCTGGAATGGCGGCTCCGGGGTGGTAGTCGAACTGTCAGAGGAATATCGTAAGCGTGCGCAGGAGCTGCAGGAAAAGATTGATCAGGTGAAAGAGCAGATCGAGGAACATGTGAAGCTGCGGGATGAGGTGATCGAGCTGGAGACCGGGATCGCCAATGTAGAAGTAGCGAAGCAGCAGGGCGAAGCCATGCAGGAATATGGGGAAGAGGTCGCCAAATGCCTGGAGATTGCCAGACGGATTGCCAATGGGGATAAGGTACCTGCTTCGGATGAGAAGAAGCTGATGGATTTCAATATAGAGGTATATAAGGCGGCCAAAAATATGGCTGTGATGAATGCAGATAAGAAACATAAGGAGTATGAGTCCCTATGGGGAGAGGAAAAGGAGAAGAGTGAGAATCCAAACCCTCATGAGATGGCGGAGGAAACGCAGATCAATGTGGAGCTTCCGGATATCGGCCTGGAGAATGAGACGCCAGAGTCAGGGAATATCTGAATCACGCGGCAAAAGTTTAACTTCCCAACGGGGAATAATTGTATTAGAATGGTAAACAGTGAGTCAAAAGGGCCTGTCTGCATACGGGATGGTGTGAAAATATATGGAAAGGCGTGGGACTAACAGTTTATAGGAAGAAAGGACAACGAGAGGATGAAGATCATAGAAGGCGGCGTTACCGCAGCACAGGGCTTTGAAGCAGCAGGTGTTGAGGCGGCGATTAAATATCAGAACAGGAAAGACATGGCGATGGTGTACAGTGATGTGCCCTGCACTGCGGCAGGCGTCTTTACCAGCAATGTAGTCAAGGCGGCTCCAGTGCTGTGGGATCAGGAGATCATCGCACATGCCCCGGCGGTTCAGGCGGTGGTTGTGAACTCTGGTATTGCCAATGCTTGTACGGGAAAACAAGGATATGACTGCTGCAGACAGACGGCGGAGAAGACAGCACAGCTTCTTTCGATCTCTTCAGATGCTGTTTTGGTAGCCTCAACAGGGGTGATCGGCAATCAGATGCCGGTGGAGAAGCTGCGGGCAGCTGTGGAGAAACTGGCGTCAGCTAAGACGAATACAAGAGAGGCGGCTACCCTGGCAGCGGAAGCAATCATGACGACGGACACGGTATCGAAACAGGCAGCAGTACAGGTGGAGCTGGGCGGCAGAACGGTAACGGTTGGCGGCATGTGCAAGGGGTCTGGCATGATCCATCCGAATATGTGTACGATGCTTGCATTTGTGACAACAGATGCGGCGATCTCCAAAGAAATGCTGCAGGAGGCGCTGCAAGAGGATGTGGCGGACACTTTTAACATGATTTCTGTGGATGGAGATACCTCTACCAATGACACGTTGGTGGTGCTGGCCAACGGTGCGGCGGGCAATCCTGAGATCACCAGCAAGGGTGAGGATTATGTCAGGTTCAAGGAAGCGTTAAACTATATTAACACCACATTGGCAAAGAAGATGGCTGGGGACGGCGAGGGCGCGACTGCGCTTTTTGAGACAAGGGTAATTCATGCCGCAACCAAAGAAGAGGCGCGCATTTTGAGTAAATCAGTCATTGGATCGAGTCTGTGTAAAGCGGCCATTTTCGGACATGATGCTAACTTTGGCAGATTCTTATGTGCGTTAGGTTATTCCGGGGTACAGTTCGATCCGGAGAAGATTGCGCTTTATTTTGAAAATGAGGAGAAGAGCATTCTGATCTATCAGGACGGTGCAGCGGTAGAGTATAGTGAAGAAGAGGCGACCCAGGTATTGGCGTCGCCGGAAGTCCGGGTATTAGTGGATATGCACATGGGGGAGGCAGAAGCCACTGCGTGGGGATGTGACTTAAGCTATGAGTATGTGAAAATCAACGCGGATTACAGAAGTTGACGCGCTGTCAATCCAGGCATAAATGCAAAATAGTAAAATCAAAAAGGAAAATAGAAGATATGGAACAGAAAGAAATGGATAAAATCTTAGGGAAGGCCGAGGTCCTGATCGAGGCCCTGCCCTATATTCAGAAGTTTAACCGCAAGATCATCGTTGTGAAATATGGCGGCAGCGCCATGAGCGACGAGGAACTGCAGCAGAACGTGATTAAGGATGTTACCCTGCTAAAGCTGGTAGGATTCAAACCTATTATCGTACACGGCGGCGGCAAGGAGATCAGCCGCTGGGTTGGCAAGGTCGGCAAAGAGGCGCGGTTTGTGAACGGGCTGCGGGTGACAGACGAAGAAACCATGGAGATTGCGGAGATGGTTCTCAACAAGGTCAATAAGAACCTGGTCAGGATGGTAGAGAAACTGGGGGTCAAAGCTGTGGGAATCAGTGGTAAGGACGCAGGGCTTTTGCAGTGCACGAAGAAATGTCCTGACGGGGAGGATATCGGTTATGTGGGAGAGATCTGCGGCGTAGATCCGAAAGTGCTCTATGATCTGCTGGAGAAGGATTTCCTGCCGATTGTAGCGCCGATCGGTCTGGATGAGGCGTTTATGACCTATAATATCAATGCGGATGATGCAGCCTGTGCGATTGCCAAGGCAGTGGGTGCAGACAAGCTCGTGTTTTTGACCGATATCGAAGGCCTGTACCGGGATATCGAGGATAAGGGAAGTTTTATTTCCAGACTTACGGCATCGCAGGCGGATGAACTGATCAGCAGTGGCTGTATCGGGGGCGGGATGCTGCCGAAGCTCAGCAACTGTACAGATGCGATCAAAGAAGGAGTCAACAGAGTGCATATTTTGGATGGACGTATCGCACATTGCCTGCTGCTGGAGATCTTTACAGACCAGGGAATTGGCACAGCGATCATCGCAGAGGAAGATAAACTATAAAGAACAGCCATGAGATAAAAGAGAAAAGGGATAAAAAATGAGTACAATAATGCAGCAGTATATAGACGAGGCTGAGAAGGCCCTTTTGCATACGTATAACCGCTATCAGGTGGTGTTTGAGAGAGGAGACGGCGTATATCTTTATGATTTGGAAGGAAAACGTTATCTGGATTTCGTGTCCGGTATCGCGGTGTTTGCTTTAGGGTATCATAATAGAGAATATGACGACGCATTGAAGGCGCAGATAGATAAGATTACCCATACTTCAAATTATTATTATAACGTTCCGGCGATTGAAGCGGCAAAGAAGCTCAAAGAGATATCTGGCATGGACCGGGTGTTCTTTACGAACAGCGGCGCGGAAGCGGTCGAGGGAGCGATCAAAACAGCCAGGAAGTACGCTTATTTGAAGGATGGCGGCACGGACCATGAGATCATTGCTATGCACCATTCCTTTCATGGCCGGACCATGGGAGCGCTGTCAGTGACAGGCAATCCCCATTACAGGGAAGCGTTTGAACCTATGATCGGGAATATCAGGTTTGCGCAGTTGAATGATTTTGACAGTGTGCTGGCACAGGTGACAGACAAGACCTGTGCAATCCTGTTTGAGACAGTGCAGGGAGAAGGCGGCATTTATCCGGCCACGGAGGATTTTCTGCGCAAGGTGCGCAAACTCTGTGATGAGAGAGATATTCTGATGATCTTAGACGAGATCCAATGTGGTATGGGACGGACAGGAACCATGTTTGCCTGGCAGCGGTTTGGTGTGAAACCGGATGTGATGACTACAGCTAAGGCGTTGGGGTGCGGTGTGCCGGTTGGCGCGTTTCTGATGACGGAGAAGGTCGGAGCCCATTCGCTGGTGGCTGGTGACCATGGTACGACTTATGGAGGCAATCCGTTAGCCTGTGCGGCTGTGTGTAAGGTAATTGAGCTGTTTGAGAAGCAGAGGATTCTGGATAATGTGAACGCAGTCAGCGCTTATTTGTCCGATCATCTTGAACGGTTGGTAGAGGAGTTTGACTGCGTGAAAACGCATAGAGGTGTGGGACTGCTGCAGGGACTTGTTTTTGACCAGCCGGTCGGGGATATCATTGCAAAGGCTATGGAGAAAGGGCTTGTTCTGGTTAATGCAGGAAGCGATGTCATCAGATTTGTGCCATCGCTTGTGATTACGCAGGAGAATGTGGACACTATGATCACGATTCTGAGAGAGAGTATCCGGGAAGCCAGTCCACTTTCCACAAGAGAAAGGTTTACTGAAGGAGAAAGAAAGTGACTCTGAAAAAAAGATTGATTACGATTCTGATCATTGTATTGTGTGCAGGTGGTGTATATGCTGCCGGGTATTTCGGACTTACGGTCAGACAGAGTGAGGAGACAGAGACGGAAGAGGACTCGTTGTTTGGACATCGGGAGACACTCTATCTATGGTATACAGACGAAGCGTTGTCAGATTATCTGAATAGTGCAGCAGTAGCATACAGTGAATACCAGGATGAGGTACGTGTGGTACCGGTTTTCACATCAGGACGGGAATATCTGGAGACGGTCAATCAGGCGTCTTTGCATACAGATGAGGTTCCCGATCTATATATTACCAGTAATGATTCTCTGGAAAAGGCATATCTGTCTGGACTTGCCTCAGAAGTTAAACTGCCGGATGGCGTACTCCCGATGGAACAATGGTTCCCGGAAACAGCGGTCCATGCGGCGACCTATCATGAGAAACAGATTGCCTATCCATTCTATTTTGAGACAAGCTGCTTCCTGTATAATCTGACTTACCTGGAAGACTGGGCGAGAGCGCAGCTTGAGGCAGAGCAGGACATGGCGGAGGCTGAGGCAGGAGAGCAGATCGACGCCGGACAGGAAGAAAATTCGGGAGATACACAAAGTGGTGAGTCAGGCGAGGACTCTGAGGGAACAGAAGAGGTAGGTGCTGATGACGGGAATCTGGAAGAAGAGGGGACTTTAGAAGCTGCGGACAGTTTGGAGGATGCAGTGAATGATAAAGTGATACAGGCACTTCCGAAGACGATCGATGACATTCTTACGTTTGCAGATGAATATGACGCGCCGGAACAGGTGGAGGCAGTCTTTAAATGGGATGTGTCAGATATCTTCTACAATTATTTCTTTGTGGGAGGCGCTATTGACGTGGGAGGCGTCAATGGCGACCAGGCTGACTTGATCCGTATTTATAATGAGGAAGCCATCAAGTGTATGCGGGTTTATCAGAATCTGAACCAGTTCTTTTCCATTGATACGAAAGAGATCAGTTATGACGGTGTCCTGCAGGATTTTATGGACGGCAAGATTGTGTATACGGTAGCGACATCGGATGCGCTGTCTAAGATTGAGACAGCAAAGGCAGAGGGTAATTTTGCCTATGAATATGGCGTTTCTGTGCTGCCGGATGTGAGTGAGTCGTTAAGCTCGGCTTCTTTGTCAGTCACACAATGTGTGGTGGTCAACGGCTATTCTGTCAAGAAGGAGATGGCGAATGATTTTGCGGTATATCTGATACAGCACGCTTCCGATGCACTTTTTGCAAGAACAGGCAAACTGCCGGTTGTCAGTACGAAAGATACTTACGAGGATGCCAAGAGGGACGCCTTCCTGCAGGAATATAAGAACTCTGTTCCGATGCCGAAAATGGTAGAAACCAGTAATTTCTGGGTGGAGTTAGAGATTGCCTTTGCCAAGATTTGGAGTGGAGAGGATGCGAACCAGGATTTAAAGGCGCTTTCTGAGAAGATTATGTCACAGGTTGTGGGCGAGGAATATACAGAAGAGTATATCGATGTTCCAGAAGAAGTGGTAGAAGAATATATAGATGACGAAGGAATGGAGGAGGAATCATCAGAGGAAGGCTGATATTGCCAAAGCACGGTATCGTCTAGTGCGATAGGAAAGCAAAAGGCAGATGGCGGACGCATATTGATACACAAAATGGAAATAATAAGACAAAGTATAGCGTATACTTTGTCTTATTTTTATGTTTCGATTCGGAACAAGTCTGATCAGGAAAGGGGTATTATATGTTTGGTTTTTTGATCGCATTATTATCAGGGGCGCTTATGAGCATACAGGGAGTATTCAATACACAGGTGACAAAGACGTCGGGGATTTGGGTAGCGAATGCATTTGTACAGTTTACAGCGCTGCTCGTCTGTCTGGCGGCATGGTTTGTCACAGATAGGTCTTCTTTTGGTACTTTATGGAAAGTGGAACCGAAATATATGCTGCTTGGAGGCACGATCGGCGCGGTCATTACCTATACAGTGATTAAGGGCATGGAGCTGTTAGGTCCCGCGCGAGCTGTCATGATTATTGTAATCTCTCAGTTAATTGTCGCGTATCTGATTGAGATGTTTGGCCTTTTTGGTGTGGAAAAACAGCCGCTGGAGGCGCGTAAAATCGTTGGCATGGCAGTTGCCATAGCCGGAATTGTTATTTTTAAGTGGACATAAATGAGAATTTATTTTACAATGGAAATACAGTGCATAGCGGGAGCTTCCTTGCAGGACGATAGTGTCTGGAAAGGAAATTATGTGCAATAAAAAGATAAGAGTTATGACCGTATTGCGGGTGTGGCTGGTTATGTCTGTTGTAACAGGTATGTTGTGTGGATGCACCCGCAGAGAACAGCTTGTGCTTGAGCCGCGTGGTGCAGAATCTGCGGCGGTGGAGAAAGAACAGGCAGTGCTTTTTGAGGAAGAGGGTCAGGGCCGGACGTCTGCAGAGCAGTCAGATGCTTCGGAAGACAGGCCAATAGGCCAAAGTGTGCAGACGCGGACAGAAGAAACAGAAAAAAAGACGATTTGCGTGCATGTCTGCGGAGCGGTTAATAAGGCTGGTGTTTATGAACTGCCGCCGGACAGCCGGGTATATGAAGCTGTGGAAAAGGCAGGAGGTTTTGCGGAGAATGCGGACGAAAGCTATGTTAATCAGGCGCAGCAATTAGCAGACGGCGCGAAGCTTATGATTCCTACGCTGGAACAGACGCAGCAAGCTGCTGAGGGTCTTTCGGCGGATACAGGCGGGATTGGTATTATAGAGCAGGCAGCTGCTGAACAGCCTGGTGGAAACGGTAAGATTAATATCAATACGGCGACAGAAGCGCAGCTGTGTGAGATTCCGGGTATCGGGGCCACGCGGGCAGCGGCGATCGCGGCGTACAGACAGGAGAATGGCAGTTTCGCTTCCATAGAAGAGATCATGAAGGTCAGTGGGATTAAGGAAGGCACTTATGCAAAAATAAAAGACAGCATTACAGTGGATTGACATCCCAGGCGGCAGGACGGATCTGTCAGGCAGACATAAGGGATGTGATGGAATCATTATAGTGAAGGACGTGTATAAGGAATGGCTCAGAAAGTATTAGTGGTTGACGATGAGAAATTAATTGTGAAAGGAATCCGATTCAGTCTGGAACAGGACGGTATGAAAGTAGATTGTGCTTATGATGGTGAGGAAGCGCTGGAATTAGCACGTCACAATACGTACGATATGGTGTTGTTAGATGTGATGCTGCCTAAGATGACGGGATTCGAAGTATGTCAGCAGATACGGGAATTTTCCAATGTGCCCATAGTTATGTTGACCGCTAAAGGGGAAGACATGGATAAGATCCTGGGGCTTGAATATGGCGCTGATGATTATATCACCAAACCTTTTAATATTCTGGAAGTCAAGGCGCGGATCAAGGCGATTATGAGAAGAACTGCCCGGAGCGGAGAATCGAAGGAGAGCGCTAAGATCGTGGAGAAGGGCGGCATGCGGCTTGTATGCGACAGTAGAAGAGTCTATATTGACGACAAAGAGATCAATCTGACCGCCAAGGAATTTGAGGTACTGGAACTTCTGATGAAGAACCAGGGCAGGGTGTACAGCCGTGAGAATCTGTTGAAACTTGTGTGGGGCAATGATTATCCTGGAGATGTCAGGACGGTAGACGTACATATCAGAAGACTGAGAGAAAAAATTGAAAATACCCCTAGTGATCCAGTCTATGTGCGTACGAAGTGGGGTGTAGGATACTATTTTGCTTAAAAAGAAACTGTGTAATATTAAAATTCTAAGAAGTCTGAAATCAAGAATCTTTCTGATCCTGCTTATCGTGGGACTCGTTCCGTGCGTCAGTATGCGATATGCGATTTTACAGAATTATGAGCAGCGTGCGGTCAATGTTAAAATTTCTGATGTGTCCACGCAGCTTAAGATCCTGGCGAATCATCTGATCACTTATCATTATTTACAGGATACATCTTCTGAGGTGATCAACGCTGAATTGGACCAGTTGTCTGGTCTTTATGACGGCCGTGTGCTGGTGATCAACAATGATCTTAAGATTGTTAAGGATACTTATGGTATCAGTGAAAATAAGACGGTCATTTCGGAGGAAGTGATACGCTGTATCAAGGGAGAAAATACCAGCCGGTATGACAAAAATAACGGCTATGTAGAGATGACAATCCCGATTACAGAGACAGTAACGCTGGGCGGTGATGACAAGGACCCCGTAAAGAGAAAAGAGATTGTAAGAGGCGTCATGCTGGTAAGTGCTTCTACAGACAGTATCAGTATGACGATGGAGATATTAAGCCGTAAGGCTCTAATCGTGGAAATGATCGTGATTGTTGCGATGACGATTGTATCAGTGCTGGCAGCCAAAGTGTTGATCCGTCCTTTTGAGAAAATCACGGAGGCGTTGGATCAGGCTCAGGAGGGGTATACGGATGATCCTATCTGCGTGATGGATTGTGTGGAGACAGAACATATTGGAGATGCCTTTAACCGTGTGCTTGGCCGAATGAAAGTGCTGGATACTTCCAGGCAGGAATTCGTATCCAATGTGTCCCACGAGTTGAGAACGCCAATCACTTCCATGAAAGTGCTGGCAGATTCCCTGATCAGCCAGAAAGATGTGCCGCTTGAGCTATACCAGGAATTTATGGCGGATATTGCGGAGGAGATTGAGCGTGAGGATAAGATTATCACGGATCTTCTGTCTCTTGTGAAAATGGACAGAACTGCTGCAGACCTGAATATCACCGAAGTGGATGTCAATGCTTTGGTAGAGTTGATTATGCGTAGACTGCGCCCGATTGCACAGAAGCGGGATGTGGAGGTAGTATACGAGAGTGTACGGCCAGTCACAGCGGCAGTGGATGAAGTGAAAATGACGTTGGTTATATCTAATCTGGTGGAAAACGCCATCAAGTACAATAAAGAGCATGGGTGGGTTAAGGTCAAATTGGATGCAGACCACCAATATTTTACGGTTGAGGTTGCTGATTCCGGAATTGGGATCCCGGCAGAGAGTGTAGATCAAATATATCACAGAATAAAAAAAAAAAAAAAGTCGCGTTCCAAAGAAATTGGTGGTACTGGGCTTGGGTTAGCGATTACCAGAAGTGCAATTTTGATGCACAGGGGTACGATCAAAGTGGAAAGTGCAGAAGGAGAGGGGACGACCTTTACGATCAGGATTCCGCTAAAATATATTCCGGTTTAGGATGTGCTGGCAAGAAAACAGAAAAGAGTGTCTGATGGGTGTAAAATGGAAACAGTTGACGGCTGTGGTTATTTTTCTGCTGATGTCTTTGTGTACAGCATGTGGAAGTGAAGAAGCCGTAGAGAATGGAAAAGTCTATAAGATATATTATGTAAATAATGAAGAGACCAATACGCTTTGCGGAGAGTACTGTAGTGAGACAGTGGATCCCGAAAAGTTGCTTGCGGAGCTGTTGGAGCAGCTGGGGACAGTGCCTTCTAAGCTGGAGTATAAGCCACCTCTTGCGGGCAACTTTACGTTACTTGAATATACTTTGGATAACGGACAGCTGACGATGAATTTCGATGAACAGTACAAGACGATGGAGATTACGAGGGAAGTGTTGAC
>ERZ779637.1055-NODE-1055-length-13114-cov-7.263573_pt1 | contig 13114 bp, 9 predicted proteins | sample MGYA00514196_ERZ779637 | MGnify/ENA primary metagenome ERZ779637 (study PRJEB29562, sample SAMEA4376700) | mouse gut metagenome | isolation source: Cecum | study: EMG produced TPA metagenomics assembly of the A DSS colitis mouse model was used to assess the... | reverse complement strand
AGTTTGTGACGATTAAAAGTTCTGTATCATTCTCGCCAATAATAATACCAGACCCGCTGCTTTCGGTATCTTGCTGGTATGTGCCAAACATGGTGCGAACTTCAGTTATACCCTTATTTGTAATGGATACAACACTTGGCAGACAACTATCAGCAATCGCAGATACGGTAGCAGAAGTGTTGTTGCTGTGAAGTGCGTTGGAAGTTGTCAGTGAATTCGCTGTGGTTGAGAGCGATGTCTTGCCAGAAGTTGCATTTTGATTGTCCTGCAATTGTTGCATTTCAAGCTGGGCTTGTTTCAGTTCTTTTGTGGCAATCGATGCAGGAATGCTAAAAGCTGCACCAGCAGAAACCCCAAACACTAGACCAAGACAAACGATAGAAACAGCTTTTTTTCCAAAACTGTTTGCTTTTTTTTGCTTGACTTTTGGCGTATTCATTGGAGGGCGTTGTGTCTGTTCGTAATTGACATTTGGAATCCCTGTAGAATAATAATATTCTGGGTATCCATTATTGGTGTTTCCTGCGTTGTTTGACTGTTGTGAATAGCCATTATTGTTGTTTTCGTACATAATAGAATCTCCTTTCAAAATTTAAAAGAATCAATATTTATCATTGCAATATTTTGATGTTTTATTTCGCTGCTATGGTTATACTATAAAATAAATTTGTGTTTCAATTGTTATCTAATTGTGATAAATTTGTGAAATATACAAGGTTTTTATTTGAAATTTTTGACATTGTATGATAATATATACAATGTAAGAGCTTACACACATAGTATTACTTAAATAAATTGTGACATTAAGAATCAGTCTGAAATATACATTGTAGAAGGCAGGTAAATTGTTTATTGTCAAGTGTATCAATGAGAAATTTTACGGAAGGAAAAGGATACTTATGGAGTGGAAAAGCAAAATAGAAGATGAGTGTTGTGCAGACGAATTAGAAGAACTGATGACTGACTATATTAAAGCTGGTTTTTGGTCAGATGATAAGATTTTAAAGGAATGTGAACAATACATTGAAGACTTTTACTGTGATGAATGCGATAATATAACACAATATGATTTGCTTGACATTATCAAGGCACTTCGCAAAGAGTTGCAAAATACGGGAAATCAAGAAAATTTCTTGAAATTAGAGTTGGCATTTAACTCTTTAATGAAACGCGGGATTGTTGCATTACACTATGCTGGGTATACACAATCCGACGGATTTGTAGATTGTAATGAAATGTCTATATGGTTAGAGGAAAAAGGGGAAACGATTATTGGTTGCTGTTTTTATACAGCACAAGATTTAGAACATATTTTGCATGAGGATAATACACTGCTTTATATTTCTTTTGGTAATTACTTTGAAAAGCCAACCGCTATAGAAGTTGGACAGATAATCGTTGATGAGTTAATGGCAGTTGGATTTGGTGTTGAGTGGGATAAAACTGCTAATACAAAAATTGCAATTAAAAACTTCAAATGGGATAAATATTATACTGGCTAGAACAAAGATTGAGCATTGAACAAGCAAATTGATTGCGATTCTTGGAAGTTGCTGCTCAATGTTGAGACAGAATATTGGAAGAAATAGATAAAAAGTTTCTAAATATAAGGAGTTGAAGATATGGATACAAACACAAATAGGAAAGTATTTAAGAGACGGGAATTTGACTTGTTGGCATTAGGAGAAATTTTGCTTCGTCTATCACCGCCAGTAAATGAGCGCCTTACCAGAGGCGATATGTTTCAAAAACAAGCAGGAGGCGCAGAGTTAAATGTAGTGTCAGGAACATCACTGTTAGGACTGCGGACTGGAATTATTTCCAGAGTTCCGGCAAATGATTTGGGGAGATATATACAGAATAGGGTGCGGTTTTGTGGTGTGAGTGATGATTATCTGGTCTACGATCAAACAAAAGATGCTAGGTTGGGAATTTACTATTATGAATACGGTGCGCATCCAAGAAAACCAAATGTTGTTTATGATAGAAAGAACACAGCATTTACGGAAATATCGATTGACGATTTTCCAGAGGAAATGTTTACTTCTGCACGTTGTTTCCACACGACAGGTATTACGTTAGCACTTGGACAGAAAACTAGAAATACAGCAGTGGAAATGATAAAGCGTTTTAAAGAAAATGGTACACTGATTTCTTTTGATGTAAATTTTAGAGGAAATCTGTGGACAGGTGAAGAAGCAAGAGTGTGTATCGAACAGATTCTTCCCTATGTAGATGTCTTTTTCTGTTCGGAGGATACTGCCAGATTAACCTTTAAAAAAGAAGGCACTGTGCAGGAAATAATGAAAAGTTTCACAAAAGATTATAAGATTAGCGTGGTCGCATCAACACAGCGCATAGTACATTCGCCAAAAATTCACTCTTTTGGTTCTTGTATCTATGATGCAATCAATGATTGCTATGTGCAGGAACCAGCTTATCAAAATATTGATGTAGTGGATCGCATTGGCAGCGGTGATGCTTATATCTCTGGTGCATTGTATGGATTGCTTACACACAATATGGATTGTACAAAAGCAATGGAATATGGAAATGCAACGGCGGCAGTTAAAAATACGATTCCGGGGGATTTACCTTCCTCTGATTTAAAGGAAATTGATAGTATTATTAAGAATCATCATGCGATAGGACCACAGCTTGAAATGAATCGATAAAAAACAAAATGACAATAGGAGATAACGAGAGATTATCGTTGTCTCCTTTTTCTGTGCACGCAGACACGGAGTATGTAGCGAAAGCTGCCTCCGTCTGTGTGCACAAGCCCTTGATTTTATGGAAAATGAACAATTGATGGTGCGATAAAAGTCAGTTCGTAGGGGGCATCTGGGTGCTGCGTGCGGAATACTAGTTGTAGTGCAAGACGTCTGCCAAGCAGTTCAGTTGATACATTGGCTGTGATAATGTGCCCTGCAATGTTGGTGAACTCACCAGTGTTGTCGAAGCCCGTCAGTACAATAGGATGTGGTAATTGTTTTGCCTTTTCATCTATGTAAATCTGTACGAAATGTGCGACATAATCGCTGACACACACGAATGCAGTCGGCCAGGTAGTTAGGGAATCCAGAAAGGTGCGCAGTTCTCGCTCATAAGAAAAGACGCCGATAGCCTTAGTGAGACAATATTCAGGATGAATGGACAGACCATGTGATTGCATACAATCGCAGTAGCCGCGGTAACGTTCCGCGTTAGTGCGAGCGTAGTTGATATCACCTAGAAATCCGATATTTGTGTGCCCTTTTTGAATAAGAATTTTGGTGATATTCCATTCTGCTTGATATCCTTCGATTAAGATTAAGTCTCCCATCAATTTTTGCTCAGACAGAGAGGGAACTGTGTCAAGGAAGATTTTTGGAATAGGTAGACAATTAATCATCTCCAAAATTTCGGGGGTATACACGTTTACTATGATGATGCCATCTACACTGCCATTTAACAGAATAGAGGGCAGCATAAAACCTCGGGTGTAGATGGAAGGGACGTAAGTGTACAGGAGATTAATATTATATTTTAAAAGTTCCTGTGCCATGCGATGGATGATATTGGTCCAGAACAAAGTAGAGTCAGGTCGCGAGACAATTAGAGAAACAGTGTGTTCCTTTTGGATAGGTGATTCAACAAACTGGTAGGGAAACTTTGCATATCCCATTTCGTTTGCTTTTGTAAAGATTTGTTCTTTTAGTATCTCGGATACTCCAGATTGATTGTTGAAAGCGCGGCTAACAGTCACTCTCGAAATATTGAGTGCTTCTGCAATATCATTCATTGTCACTTTTTCCATAGAAAAACTCCTATCTGCTAGTATACTATTGGGTCATTAGACACACGAGTAGAGGTGTACAGCAAGTATTAATTTACTCCCTTTTCGGAAAAGTGTTCCCTCTTATAATTTATCTTAATCCATTCGCAAAAACCCATGAATAAAACATTTCCTTTGGAGGTTTTTCGTATTCATAATCCAAACAAGAGGGTGTAGTCTCAATAATATTTATTGAATGTTCCAATACTTCTCCGATTGATTTACCTGCAACATCAATTTCTATTTCGTTAATAAGAGGATTACGTTTAATATTTTTTTCGTTCATCTTTTTCTGTAAATCAAAATCTATAAGTCCATTATTGGGGCGGTTTTTCATCTGTTCTTGGATTTGATGCAAATCACTGCATACCAGCTTTATTGTGATAAAATCAGTTCCTTTAAAAACGATAGGAATATCCGCCGTTCTTAAATCATCAATATCGGAAGCAATTATATTTTTATAGCCCAGCCTATGAAAACACATTAGCATTGCCGCCTGATTTTCCCAGCAAGTCAGTTCTTCAAGTTCCCCAGTCATTGGTTCGCTGCCATCCCGTGAAATAAATTCAGGTATCATATGCTGTTCTATACATGTTGTTTTATAATGTTCAAGCAGTCCGTTAGCTAAAGTGGTCTTACCGATACCACTTGCTCCTGTAATAAAAATAAAATCTTTCATACTTCTAGCTCCATAAATTCCTGTTTATATACTTGAACATAAATATATATTGATAAGCTCGTTTTCCACTGGTACATAACTCCGAAAAAAAGGAGTTAACTTATAAACGTAAAAGTAGTAATATTATATGTTTACCATACCATATAAAGGCAGAAAAAACAATCATAAAGTGTAAAGTAAGGGGATTCAGTTATTGTTCACAGGTCAGGAATGCGATGGACTGCGCATTCCGTGAAATAACGTACCGCTTGAAAAGCAAAATCCATTTGCGAAGCAAATTTTGCATGGATTTTTGCCTGTTACTGGAACAGAGTGAACAGTAACGATGTTCAAGACATAGATAAACATCATGTTGAACAAACAAAATAGACATAGTTACTAAAAAATAAAAGAAATAATAAATTCTACTTGCATAATGTAAAGTAAATTGTTATAGTATGAGTAACAAAATGTAAAGTATTTTCGTTACACTTTAAAATATTTTTCGTCATAATTTATAATTTAGGAGGAAACAGAAATGGGTCAATTATCCACATCAGTCCTTACAGAGAGAATACTGGCGTATTACCAGAGTGGGATGCCATATTGTGACAAGGTTGATGTACCCGAAGAAGTGTTGTATGCTTTTGCGGAACATGCAGCTTGGTTGCGGGAACATGTGGCATGGTGTAGTGAACTGCCCGAGGAGATTTTTTTTGAAAATGTGGCAGCATATAGGGTGAATAGTGAGCGCATTGAGAATTGTTGGAAGCTGTTTTATGATATGGTGATGCCTGTGTTGGAGGGGATTTCCCTGGAGGAAGCAGTTTTGCGTGTAAATCTTTGGTGTGCCCAGAATGCGACATATCATCAGGCGGATGCGCGCACAGCAAATGCAGTAACGGTCTATAAGAGCGGTTTTGGGCGCTGTGGGGAGGAGAGTACCTTTGCAGTAACAGTGCTGCGCAGTGTGGGGATTGCCGCTCGTCAGGTGTATGCACCTTTATGGGCACACTGCAATGACAACCATGCATGGGTGGAGGTGTACTGTGGTGGCCGCTGGCAATATTTTGGCGCTTGTGAACCGGAACCGGTGCTTAATCAAGGGTGGTTTAGTCTTCCCGCATCCAGAGCACTTCTTGTACATGCGCGAAGCTTTGGTCTACAAAAGTATGGTGATGATATTATTTCTCGCAATGGTGCTGTAACGTATCATAATGTTACGGCGCATTACGCAAAGACCGCCACAGCAGTTCTGACGCTGTGCACTCGTGAAGGCGATTTGTTTGCCGATATGCAGGTGCGTTTTAAGGTACTTAATTATGCACATTACGGCTTGATTGCTACATTGCATACCAACGAAAACGGCGAGGTGCAGGTGCAGTTTGGACTGGGCAGCGTGCGGGTTAGCGCGATGAAAGATAATATATACTACATAGGAATGATGCAAATGGTGAAACCGGGCAGACATCAGGTAGTTTTGGAGCCTATCACTTTTGATACCTGGTTGAAAGGAGCGTTTACTGCACCGGAGGGTGATAAAAGTATAGATGAGAACCCACATGTGCCAGATGAATTTAAGGAAAAGCTCGATCAGGCGAAACGAATGCGAGAAGATAGGATTGCATCTTATTATGATGCAGTACGCGGCGCACAGTTTCCGCAGGCGGAGGAACTTTTGAAAATGGCAGGTGGTAATTTTGAGGAAGTGATAAGCTTTCTGGAAAGGGATAAAAATCCTTGTCGCATAAAGATGCTCAAGGCGTTATCAGACAAAGATTATTATGATCTGAATGCCGCAGTGCTAGAAGAACATCTGACAGAAGCACTAGAGTTTGAAAATAGTATGGATGAGCAAATTTTCACAGAGTATGTACTTAATCCGCGCATTGAACATGAGGAGCTTTTTGCATGGCGCAACGGTATAAAGGAAATGATAGGTGCACGTGCGGCAGCATTTAGACAGGAGCCTACACGCATCTGGAAGGAAGTGTGTGCCAAGGTGGAAATTCCGACAGCAGATGCATATCCTACGCTTCGTATGAATCCATTTACGGTGCTTAAGGAAGGCAGAGGAAGCACAGTGGACCAGAAGATATTGTTTGTGGCAGTTGCGCGTAGCTGTGGCATTCCCGCGCGTTTACATCCTGTGACAGGAGAGCCGCAATATTATCAAAATGGTGCGTTCTATCCTGTGATAGAGCCTGACAAGTGTTTAGAGCAGGAGTATGGCAGCATTGTATTTTTGGCAAATGGAAGTAAGTGGGTGTACCTTACTGATTGGAGTGTAGAGTATATGGAGGATGGCGCGTTCCGTGTGCTGGATATGGAGGAGAGTGTCTGGGAGCAGGAGCGGCTTGCACTAGAAGCTGAGCCAGGAGTGTACCATGTGACAACCACAGTGCGTCTGACGGATGGCAGTCAGCGTTTTATGGAGTATTTTTTTACACTTTGTCCAGGAGAGTACAGGGAGATTGTACTTGAGCGAAGTAACACAGAACAGGAGGAAGCACTGCGTATTGAATTGCCCGAAATAAGGCTGCGTCTGGCAAAAACAGATGCAGGGCAGGGTTCTATGGATACGCTAGAGTCATTACGTGCAGGACAGGGTGCGATTTGTATCTGGATTTGTGAGGGTGAGGAGCCTACAGAACATATTTTGAATGAGTTGCTTGAACGCATGTCAGATGTGTTGAAGTGTCAGGAGCGTATTTTTGTGTTGAGTGAGCAGGTGCAGAAGCAGGATGGAACACTTGCGAAACTGATACATGCTGCTCCGAATATTCGCTTTGCATATGTAGACAATATGACTGTCGCTGAGCAGATTGCGGAGGCAGCAGGGTTGACAAAGAAGACATACCCTCTTGCGATTGTACTTGATGAAGACGGCAAAGCAATCTATGCGACTTGTGGATATAATGTGGGAAGTATCGCGCAGATGTTGATGCGAATTTAGTATTTATTTTGATGGATAAAGAAGAAAAATGGAGGTAATAGGCATGAATCGTTTGATAGGGTATGTAGGCGAAAAGGAACTAGCAAATATGCTGGAGAAGGATATTAAAGCACTCGATGTTATCAACATTGCGTTTGGTCACGTCGTTTCTGGGCGTGTTGTGTGGGAACATCCTGAATGTTGTGATGCGATTGAAAGGATTCGCACAATTCATCCAGAGCTGAAACTGGTGTTGTCCATCGGAGGATGGGGCGCAGGTGGATTTTCTGATGCGGCAAGTACGCTGGAAGGAAGGGAGACTTTCGCGAAAGATTGTGTGGCGCTAGTGAAAGAGTATGGACTAGACGGTGTGGATCTGGATTGGGAGTATCCATGTATGGATTTTGCGGGTATTGACGCAAGACCCGAGGACAAGGAGAATTTTACATTATTGTTGCAGGGGATACGAAAGGCGTTTGAGCAGGAGGCATCGGGGCGTTATCTTTTGACAATTGCAGCAGGGGGGGATAGTTATTATCTTAAAAATACACAGATGGCAGAAGTGGCTGCTTGTCTTGATTATGTGCAGCTTATGACATATGATTTGCGCGGAAGCTTTCAGGTTCTTACAGGACATCATACCAGTTTGTTCGCAGACCAGACGGACTTGTTTGACCCTTGTGTAGAGAAGGCTGTGCGGACTTTTCATGAGGCGGGCGTGCCACGTGACAAGATTGTAATCGGCGCTGCATTTTATAGTAGGGAATGGGAGGGGGTTCCTGATCGAAATCATGGTTTGATCCAGCATGCAAAAGGCCCTGTTCCAGGACATCCGTTTCATGTGCTGACAGCAGATTTTATTAATAAAAATGGTTTTACTCGCTACTGGGATGACGAGGCTAAGGCGCCATGGCTTTTTAACGGGGAGCGTTTTATCAGCTATGACGACGAAGATTCGCTTTCATACAAGATTACATGGCTCAAGGAGCAGAAGCTTTGTGGAATTATGTTTTGGGTTTATGAGGATGATGGCACACATACATTGGTTTCTCATATGCGTAGGGAGCTTGATAAGGAATCGTTGTAAGAAGAATTACGAAATACTTTAGTATTTTTTGTTCACAGTAAAGATTGTTTTATAAAAAATTTTAAATTTTATAGCAGGAGAATAGTTGAAAATTTAACATTCTCTGCAATAACTTATAAATCTAGGAGGAATAGATTATGGATTATAGGATACCAAAACCAGACATTAGCTTTAACCCACCAGTATATTATTGTAGGCGTGCCACAAAGCCGTTTGAGTTGAACGGACGTTTGGATAAGGAATTTTGGGAGGATGCGGAGTTTACAGATGCATTTGTTGATATTGAAGGAGACAAGCGGGAGAAGCCTCGTTTTGTGACACGTGCCAAGATGCTGTGGGATGATGATAATCTTTATGTTGGTGCAGTGCTTGAGGGAAATGAAATCTGGGGACACCTGACAGAGCGCGACAGCGTAATTTTTCAGGACAACGATTTTGAAATTTTTATTGACCCAGACTCAGATACACACCAGTATTATGAATTTGAGATGAACGCGAAGAATACCGTGTGGGATTTGTTCCTAACCAAGACTTACCGCGACGGCGGCAAGCCGCTCAACGGATTTGACCTACATGGTATGAGGAGTGCAGTACATATTGACGGCGTGTTAAATGACCCATCTGCGGACAATCAGCGTTGGTCAGTGGAGGTGGTAATTCCATTTTCTGCTGTTAACGAGTGTGCGCGGGAAAAGAGAAATCCTAAGTCGGGCGAGTATTATCGCGTCAACTTCTCACGAGTACAGTGGAAGGTGGATATAAAGGATAATGCGTTTGTGAAGCGCTGTGATGCCAATGGAAATACGCTGCCTGAAGACAACTGGGTGTGGGCGCCTACTGGAATCGTAAATATTCATTATCCTGAGTTGTGGGGATTTGTATTTTTTACAGAAGGGACAGAGACTTATGAGATTCCGCAGGACGAGCGCGACAAATGGGAACTGCGTCGCCTGTATTACGATGTGAATTGTTACTACGACGAAAATGGTCATTTTCCAGAAAACTTATCTTCGTTCATGGAGGGAAAAGATTATACGATTACCCCATCCTATGCAGCGACATGCCACACTTTTGAAATTTGGTGTGACAGCAAAGACAAAAAACGCCAACTTGCTGTGCAAGGAGATGGCAGAGCCTATGTGTACGAGAAGAATTGATGGGTACAGCCAAATGAGGTATTATGTTACTTTGTGATTATATATGGCATGATATGTGTAATAAATTTTGTTGGTCGTAAGTATCATAAAAATAATAGGTGCCGAATTAGATGGACAAGGGAACGTAACATGATCGGCACAAATACATATTTGAGGACTGTATATATAGGATGATTTAAGAAAGGATTATAAATATGGAAGCCTTAGAGAAGGAAGTGGATATGGAGGAAATGCTATCTGGCACAGAGCAGGATCCGGAGAAGGAAATTGTAGAGAATGGCGTCCATAACTACAGTACAAAGGACCACTATGTGTGGACCCAAGATCCCAAGGTGTTACAAAAGATTGAATGGTTTCGCGACCAAAAATTAGGGTTGATGATGCACTGGGGTGCCTATAGTCAACTTGGCATTGTGGAGTCGTGGGCACTCTCAGATGCAGATGCTTGCTGGTCAAGACATTGTATTGACTGGGAAGTGACAGGGGAGGCATTCAAGAAGCAGTATTTTGACTTGAATAAAACCTTTAATCCAATTCGCTTTGAGCCAGAGAAGTGGGCGGATATTGCGAAGGCAGCGGGCACGAAGTATTTGCTGTTTACGACAAAACACCACGATGGATTCTGTATGTGGGACAGCAAATATTCCGATTATAAAATAACGGCGTCAGATTGTCCGTTTCATACAAATCATTATGCAGATATTTGTGCGCATTTATTTGAGTCTTTTCGCAAGCGTGATTTGGGTATTATTGCATATTTTTCAAAGGCGGACTGGCATGTGGATAGCTACTGGAGTGAGAATTTTGAAAGAGGAAGTTATCAGCACAGAGGGCCATCTTACGACCCAGCGGAAAATCCAGAGGAATGGGAGCGCTTTGTCACATTTACACAGAACCAGATTATGGAGCTGGGAAGTAGATATGGGCAGATTGATGGAATGTGGTTTGATGCAGGCTGGGTGTGTGCACACAATGGGCAAGATATTCGTCTTGGCGAAGTCATTGAGCGGGTGAGGAAGTTCCAGCCAGGAATGCTTTGTGCTGACAGGACAGTGGGTGGTATGTACGAGAATTATGTCACCCCAGAGCAGTGTGTGCCCGACGAGCCACTTGACATTCCATGGGAGAGCTGTATCACGCTTGGAACGTCGTTTTCCTTTGTGTATGAGGACACCTACAAGGCACCACGGGAGGTTATTTGCCTGTTGGTAGACATTGTGGTGAAGGGTGGAAACCTCGCGCTTAACGTGGGACCACAACCGGATGGGCGCCTTCCTAAGGGGGCGGTCGAAAGCTTGCGCGGAATTGGCGAATGGTTGGCTATCTATGGTGATGCCATCTATGGCACACGGCCGTGTGCTCCATATAAAAAGGATGGGATTGGCTTTACACAAAAGGATCAGGTAGTTTACGCGATTCAGACTTTTGCGGCTGAGACAGACACGGTTTCTGAGACAGTCTGGATTCCTTATGAGGGCAGTGTGCAGAAGATTACGGCGCTGGATACAGGTGCAGAGCTCTCTTTTGAGAGTAAGAATGGCGGCTATCTCGTTACAGCAGAGCCATGGACAGGTGATAAGACACCGATTGGAAGAGTATTTTGTCTGTGTTTGTTTAATTCATGAGCAATGGAGGGTTGTCATGGTAAATATTATATTTAAAGAGACTGTCCAGGAGCAGTTGCAGATACAGTTCTTTACGAAAGAGCAGGCGAAGGCCGAGAATTATGGTAAGTTTTTTGAGGGTGACTATTTACAGACTTGTTTAATTCCGGTTGTAGGTGGTACATTCCGCTTGCTGGTTGGAGTTGGTGATGGTGTGGCGGATTGGATGGAGGTTAAAAATGTTTACGCAAAAGCAGTTAACGCATCCAAAACATACACAGATGCGCTGACCCTTCCGATTTTGACTTCTGACCAAGTGACAAAGGAGCTTGCAGGAAAAGAGCGAAAGATTATAGGTGCAGCACTTGAGGGATTGTTACTTGCGTGCTATCGGCCTACAAAATACAAGTCTGATCAGGATACATCCAATATAATTCGTGAGATTGTGTTGTGCGGTGTGATGGCAGATGAGGAGAATAGGCGTATATTGGACGAGAAAAAGGCGTTTGCGGAAGGAATTTATTTTGCGCGCGATGCTGTAAATAGCCCATCGAATCTGCTTCGTCCTATGGAGTATGCAAAGCGGGTGAAAGAACTCTTTAAAGGATTGCCTGCACAAGTGGAAATCTATGACCATGCGGCGCTTGTAGAACTTGGCATGGAGGCGCTTTTGACAGTGGGAAAGGGTAGCAGTTATGAGCCATGTCTGACAGTGATCCGCTATCTGCCCCAGAAAGATGGTGTCATTACTGCACTCGTCGGCAAAGGTGTCACAGTGGATACAGGCGGTTACTGTGTAAAGGCAGCAAATTCCATGGAAGGAATCAAGGGAGATATGGCAGGGTCTGCCGGCGTAGTTGCTGCTATGTATGCGTTGGCGAAGGCTGGCGGGACAAAAAACACAGTGGCAGTGATTCCTATGTGCGAGAATCGTATCTCACCAGATGCTATGCTTCCAGGTGATGTGATTTCCTCCTACAATGGCAAGACAATTGAGATATTGAACACAGATGCAGAGGGGCGTTTGATACTAGCGGATGCAGTGGCATTTGCAGTTCGACATGAACAGGCGCAGCGTGTGTTGGATATTGCGACACTGACTGGAGCTGCAGGAATGACCTTTGGTAAGCATATGGCGCCTATGCTGGCAGATGGCGAGGAATTCTACGAGGAGTTTGTGCGCGCGCAGGAGATTTCCGGTGAACACTATGTGCGACTTCCGTTCTATAAAGTGCATGAGCGTATGATTGAAAGCAAATGGGCGGATGTCAAAAATACAGGTGGGGATACTTGTGGTACCATTACAGCGGGATTGTTTATCCGTGTGTTTGCCGAGGGGCGGCAGTGGATTCATCTTGATATAGCAGGTATCGCGGAGTCATATGATGCCGAAAACGCTCCAGCATTCTACTCCTATGGCGGTACTGGGGCAGGTGCTTCTACAATGTATGCACTATGCTGTTAACACTTGTATAGAGCCATGTAAATTAAAAATAGCAGTCTTTTTACAGAAAAGGCTGCTATTTTTTGGTAATTTTTTCAGAAATAATAAATAGATGAAAAAAAAGCTGTAAAAAAAGACTAAAAAAATACAAAAAAATGCTTCCATAAGTTCAAGTTTTATAGTATAATAATGAAAATGAGATAAACGTTTGTCAACATGCAACTATTAACAAAAGTAACTTAGTGTTACGCTTTAAAGAACAGAGGGGTGATTATTTGAAAACCAAAACAACCAAAAGTTTAAATCAGCCAGCTATTCCGGTCAAAAAGCGCGGTTTCGTTGAGAGCATCAAGAAAGACTGGTCTCTGTATATGTTCTGTCTGCCAGGAGTTATTCTGACATTTATTTTCAG
>ERZ779637.1054-NODE-1054-length-13127-cov-8.880967_pt1 | contig 13127 bp, 10 predicted proteins | sample MGYA00514196_ERZ779637 | MGnify/ENA primary metagenome ERZ779637 (study PRJEB29562, sample SAMEA4376700) | mouse gut metagenome | isolation source: Cecum | study: EMG produced TPA metagenomics assembly of the A DSS colitis mouse model was used to assess the... | reverse complement strand
TCTTTGCGGCATACTATGACGAAAGCAGCGATATCCTACGCAGATATGATTATACAACATATGAGGGCTGCGAGGCATATCTTAAAGATATCTGCATGGGAAGGAGCATGAACCGGAATTTTCGGGAAGGCTGGGAAGGTCTGACACCGTACCATTTTCTGGTGACCCTTGACGGAAACGCGAGGGAAGACGGCACACAGTATGTAGTAGCCGGAGCGCTGATCCATGATGAAGCGGGAAAAATCGACCGCGTCATTTTGGATGAGTAAAGATATCCACATCCCGAACCGCGGAGACATTTTCCGCATTTCTGCGGGATGCTGATATATATCGGGAAATGGCCCATACCATTTCCTGAAACAAATAAGAAAGGAGGATGGTTATCATGAAAAGGTTTATGGCTTTATTGACGGCTTCCCTGCTGGTTACATCCATGACGGTGTCGGCTGCAGAGTCCCCTTCCACATCTGTCGTGGTCAAAACAGAAACAAAAGTGATTGTTGTCCCGGCGCCACCGGAAGCTGTGGAAGCTTCCTGCACACAGCCGTCTTATGCGGGTGAAGGATTTGCAAACGCATCGGATGCACAGGCGGCGGCACAGAGGGGCTTAAGTGCCGGGGAGTATTACAACAACGCTGTCAGCTCGGCGCCTGGTGTGACAAACGCAATGCCTGTGGGACAGGACGGCAGGATTCTGATTAACGGTGTGCCGAGCAATCTGACGGCAATCCTGTCCAGAGTGAGCAGCGCAGTTGCGAGCAGCGCGCAGAGTCAGGCTGCTTTGCTTGGCGGAAGACTGCTTAATGTAGTAGGTGTAAAGTTCCCCGCTGCGAATTTTAATGCAGCCACCGTGAATTTTTATGTGAAAGGACTTCCAGACGGCACAAGGATTGCGGCAAGGCAATATGTGAACGGCCAATGGATTGAAGTGGATGTGGCTGAATCGAGAACGGATCATGTGATTCTAATTCTCAAGGGAAACGGACCGGTTGCGTTTATTGCGCTTCCGTGAGCAAAACATTTTGCAACTATTCAGTCTCCTCATAGTTACAGGCATCAGCTCATGCATAAATTATTTTGTGATCGGGTTGATGCCTTGCTTCCACCACGAAAAAACGGAAAGGAAGATGCGGTATGGACGAACGGCACAGGGAAAGCCGGATCAGAAAAGACAGTTTTTCAAGAACATCCTCAGCCTCAATCATGGGGATCCAGCTTGCGCTTTTTTCCTGTGTCTGGATCGCATACTATAATCTTTATGCCTTCCGCACGCACAGGGGATTGGGCGGGACAGTGTCCTTACTTCTTTATCTTTTTATCTATACCAGACTGGTAAAAATCTATCGGGCGGATAAGCCCGCACAGTATTCAGTTGGCGAAACTGTGTTTTCCCAGCTTCTGGCTTTTGGGATCACAGATTTAATTTTCTATGTGGAGTGTTGTTTTATCGCAAGAAGATACGTTTCGATTCTGCCAGGACTTATGACCACAGTGATTCAGCTTCTGGCAGCCTGTGCCTGGGCGTTCGTGGCAAAACGCTACTATATGAACCATATTACGCCACAGGAGACGACCATTGTTTACGGAGATGAAAGTGTCAGTACATTCCTGGCAAAAATACACAACAAGCCATGGAGTCTCTTTAACATTCACAGACAAATTTCTGCAGGGAAAAGCATGGAGGAGATGAAAGCGGCAATTGACGCTTCAGAGACAGTGATCCTCTACCAAGTGGATTACAGCCTGCGGGAGAAACTGATGTATTACTGCATGAACCAAAAGAAGGTTTTCTATGTGACACCGACGATCACGGATATTATGGCTTACGGCTTTGAGAACCGGCACTTTATCGACAGCCCGCTTATGAAGTATAACGCCTATGAAGAATCCATGGCGATGACTGCATTAAAGCGGAGTATGGATATCACACTCTCGTTATTTGGGCTGATTGTCACCCTGCCGCTCTCTCTCGCAACGATGCTTGCGATCAAGCTGGAGGACGGAGGCGCTATCTTCTTCCGTCAGGAACGGTATACAAAAAACTGGAAAAAGTTTCAAATTATCAAATTTCGCAGCATGGTGGCAGATGCCGAGAAGAACGGAGCGCTTGTATGCGGCAAATATGACAATCGTGTCACACGCGTGGGAGCGGTAATCAGACGTTTCCGTATTGATGAAATTCCGCAGCTGTTCAACGTGTTGAAGGGGGATATGGCACTGGTGGGACCACGACCGGAGCGTGTGGAGAATGTGGCACATTACACGGAGGAGCTGCCCCAGTTTGCCTACCGTATGCAGGTAAAAAGTGGTCTTACCGGGTATGCGCAGCTTTACGGGAAGTATAACACCAGCGCGTATGATAAGCTGCGACTTGATCTGATTTACATAGAAAACCGAAACCTGTTTCTTGATCTGAAGCTGATTATGCTGACTCTGAAAATATTGTTTATTCCGGGGAGCACGGAAGGGTTTAGCGAGGAGGCTGTGGGGTTGATGAAGGTGCGTGAATAAGCCTGTTGATAGGAATGAAGATAAAATAACGAGGATTTGATGGTGAAAAAGATTGCGATTATTGCACCGGGATACGCGTGGCTGCCGGGGGAGTTCGGCACAAGCAGATTTAGTTTCCTTGCTGGTTTTCTAAGTGAGAACGGATATGAGGTAGATTTAATTGGTTCTACTTTTCAACATTTTAAGAAGGAAGCAAGAGATATAGAAAGGCTAAAACAACTACAACTCCCATATAAACTAATTTTTATACCAGAACCGGGCTATAGAAAAAATGTGGACGTGAGGAGAATCTACAGCAATTATATTGAGACACGGAATGTGATAAAGTTCTTAAATAAACATCAGGGAAGGTATAACCTTATTTATTGTGTCATACCCCCGAATACTCTTTCTGCGAAGGTCGGGCAATGGTGTCAACAACAGCAGATACCATACATAGTGGATGTGGAAGATCTTTGGCCTGAAGCCATGAAAATGGTGGTAAAAATTCCCGTTTTGAATGATATTCTGTTTGGTCCCTATTGGAAAGACGCGGAAAAGACTTACTATTATGCTGATGGAGTTATAGGCACCTCCGATGAATATACATTAAGGGCATTTAAAAGGCGAAAGAAGAATATACCCTATACGACTGTTTATGTAGGAACAGATCTAGATATCTTTGATGAGGCTGTTCGAATATATAGCAATGAATTTTCTAAATCATCAAAAGAATTTCGTGTGACCTATGCTGGTTCCATTAGCGCAAGTTACGATATTAAAACTTTGATCGACGCAGCAAAGATACTTTGGGATTGCAACAGAAAAGATATTCGCTTCTGCATTCTGGGAACAGGCTCCTTAAAAGAGGACATGGAGCATTATGTGAACGCTCTAGGATGCGGAAATGTGAAATTCCTTGGCTATGTGGATTATCAGAAAATGGCAGCCTTTTTGGTACAGTCAGATGTGCTGGTTAATTCCTATGTCAAGAAGGCGCCTCAAAGTATCGTGACGAAGATCGGCGATTATCTTGCAGCGGGAAAACCAGTGATTAATACACTGTCCAGCACAGAGTTTATGGGAATGGTTGAGCAGGAGGGCTTTGGGGTAAACGTGGATGCAGAAAATAAGGAGAGGCTTGTAAAAGCCATCCTTGATCTATATGATGACGCGCCCCTGCGGGCGAAAATGTCACTTAATGCGAGACGATGTGCAGAGGAAAAGTTTGATAGGAAGAAAGCGTATGGGAAGATTTTGGAGATGATCGGGGAATTGATCGGATAAGAGGGAGACCGGCTTGGAAGAAGTAATCAGTGTAATCATTCCATGCTACAACGTGGAAAAATATATCGATCGGTGCATGGAGTCAGTGTTAAACCAAACTTATAGGGAACTGGAAATTATTCTAGTGGACGACGGATCAACGGATAGGACGGGAAATATCTGTGATCGGTATTCCCAAATAGACGCAAGGGTGAAAGTGATCCATAAAGAAAACAGAGGACTAAGTTCCGCAAGAAATGCCGGATTAGATATTTGTCAGGGAGACTATATTTTTTTTGTAGATTCTGATGATTGGATTACTATGGATGCCGTGCAGTATTTATATGATTTAAGGAAAAAATATAGCGCAGATTTTTCTATGGCGGCATATGTACGAACACGAGCATATGGAAAAAAAGACCGTCTTTGGCATGATTATGTGGAGTGTGAATTATCACAATCAGAATTTTTGTCAAAATTTTTTAAAATTGGTACGCAGGAAAATGTTCAGTTTGCTTGGGCAAAGCTATATAAAAGTGAGCTGTTTGATAATATCCGATATCCGACAGGCGTTGTATTTGAAGATGTACCAACCATGTTTCACATTGCTGTTTATTCGGAGAAAATAGCGTATTCCACTCATATTATTTATTATTATTACATTAATCCGGATAGTATTACAGAAGAAAAATTCAATGATAGAAAATTTGATTTAATAAAAGTGTGGGATATGGTCTGCGAAAGCGCCTGTCAAAATAAAAATGAGTGGATTTTGGCACAGGCAATAATAAATAGAAAGCGGGCAGATTTTGGGGTTCTTATGGAATTGGCAATTTCAAATATTACGCTTAAAGAAAAGCAAACATACCTTTTAAAGATAAACGGAAATATATCCGACCTTAAAAAGAATGCGGCAGATTTGTACAGATGTAAAATTCCCCTTTCAAGAAAAATTTTTATTGCCGCTTTTTCTATAAATTATCCGATTTGTTTGCGAATATTACATTGCATTTCATTATTAAAATATAAACTCCAAAAATGTGGCACGGAAATCTAAAATGAGGAATATTGATTCGTATATATTGTATATGTTCTCCTTCCTTATCTCTATTTTGGGAAGCTGGCAATATGACATGAAAAAAAACAAGGTTATCAGTATATACGCCAAGACTTTATATTGTATTTTGATAACATTGCCCATTATTATATTACAGGGTCTGCGATATGCTGTCGGGACAGATTATTTTAGCTACCTTTCTTTGTATAAAGGTTTTGGGCAGGAAAATGCCCTTTTCTTACGCTGGTATCAGACAGAGCCTTTATTTGTTCTTTTTTGCAGGATAATTTATAAAATATCAAATGGTAATGATGCGGCATTCTTTCTTGCGGATGCCATTCTAATAAACTTTTTGCTGTTTTTGACGCTCGATTACTATAAAGACCAAATTAATTTACCGATTATGTATTTTTTCTATTATATGCTTTGTCTGCCCTATTTTCTTAATACTGAAAGGCAGGGGCTGGCTGTAATTATTACATGGTATGCCACAAAATATATACATGAAAACAAAATAATCAAATTTTTGATTTGTGTTTTAATCGCAGCCCTTTTTCATAATACGGCGATTATTGCGTTAGTTTTCTACTCTATTAAACTCTTTCAAGGAAAATACAAAAAATATACTAAAAAAATATTTATCGTTTTTATGATGTGTCTTCCGTTTACGTTAGAATTAATAATAAATTTTGCAAGTAGATATTTAAGTATCTTCCGAAAGTATAGAAAATTTCTTACAAATGATTTAGGTAAGATAAAACATATAAATATCAATTTATTGTACATGGCATTTATGATAATGATATTATTGTTTTTTATTAACATTATCAAAACATCCAGAGTAGATTATATCTGGATTTTGTTTTTATGGATTTCCCAGTTGATTTCTTATTTGCTAAATAACTACATAGAATGGGGATTTCGAATGTCATTTTATTTTGAATTTGGTATGATGTTTGCTTATAGCTTCGTATATACGAAAATTAGAAGCCGTATAAACAAAATTGCCCTACTTGCATTCCTTATGGTTACTCTCTTATTTTATTTTACATATAAATTTTATATTCAAGGAAATGGAGAGATATTCCCGTATCAGTTTATCATGCTGCATAGATAAAAGGCTTTCTAAAATTTTGAATATATGAACAAAACTGCGTTCAAAGGGCAAATGAACTTAATTAGAAGGAGAAACAGACCACATGCACATAAAGACAATAATCCGTACGGGAATCATGTTCCTGTTTAAACTATGTCCGCTAAAGAAAAGGGTGTTTTTTTCATCGTTTGGAGGAAGGCAGAAATCCGATTCCCCACTACAGATTTATCGGTATATGAAAAGGAAATACCCGGAAACAGAAGTTATATTCCATTGGAAGCGGAGAAAAGGGGGTCCGATCTATTTCATATGTTATAAAATAAAATTCTTGTTTTTGCAGGCAACTTCAAAGGTAGTTGTTGATAATCTTAGTGCCGGTAACATGTTTCCGGTAAATAAACGATACAGCAGAGGAACGGCAGAGGTTTGTAGCCGTTTATCTGGTAGAAGGAACCAGAAATATGTCACGACATGGCACGGAAGCCCGCTTAAAAGAATAGAAAGAGACATGAAAGGGAGCACAATATCTGACTGCATAATCCGCCAACCAATGTATGCGATTTTGGGAAATACCTATACCGCAGATATTTTGAGGCATATATGCTTTGGCAAAACGCAAGTAGAATTACTGGGCAGTGCCAGAAACGATCTTTTGGTAAACAGAACAAAAAAAAGTATCATAGCGCATAAGAAAAAACTAGGATTACCCCAGAACAAAATGGTTGCACTGTATGCACCGACCTTTCGCTCAAATACTGATATGACTGAGAAATATGTGAAACCTTCCGGCATTGAGCAAATAAGCTTGATTCAGTTTGATAAATTGTTTCGTGTCCTTGCTGAAAAATTCAACGGCGAATGGGTTTTTGTCTGCCGGTTTCATCATATGTCTGTGGACAAGGTGGACTGGGAACGCCTCGAAGCAGAATATTCAGGACAGTTTATTAATGGAAACCGTCATGCGGATATCGCGGAGTATCTTCTGTGTAGCGATATATTAATTACAGATTACAGTTCCTGTATGTTCGATTATGCCATCTTGAATAGGCCAATTTTTTTGCTCTGTCATGACCTGGAACATTACAGAAACGAGGAAAGAGGATTCTATATGGATATTAACTCGCTTCCTTTCCCTGTTGCGGAGAGTTTTGACGAACTGTGCAACCATATCAGGAACTTTGACAGTGATGTGTATCTTGAAAAGTTGGCTCAGATGAAACAGAAGATGGGATTCTGTGAAAACGGGGATGCAACGGCAAAAGCGGGAGATTTCATCTATAAACTATTGGAAGATACCTAAAAAAACGAACGGAGGGATTCATGCAAGGACTATACTAGGAAAGCAACATTTCCATATGATTATTAGACACAAAGCAGGCGCATATGTCTTTTAGGAGAGGCAAAATGGGCACAGTAAAAAAAATATATGCAGCGTATAGAAAATTTCCTATTCAGGTGAAAGCCTCTTTCTGGTTTCTTATCTGCGCTTTTTTACAGAAGGGCATTTCTGTTATAACGACGCCAATCTTTACAAGACTTTTGTCTGCATCAGAATATGGTAAATACAGCGTCTTTAATTCCTGGCTTGGAATTGTAGGAATATTCGTGTCACTAAACCTGACAGGCGGTGTATACCAACAAGGGCTTGTGAAATTTGAGGCGGAAGAAAAGCTGTTTTCTTCTTCCCTCCAAGGTCTTTCAATGACGCTAACAGCGGCTTGCACGGTGGTATATCTTGTGTCTCGTGGCTTTTGGAACAAGCTGTTCTCTTTCTCTACAGTTCAGATGCTTGCCATGCTAATCATGATCTGGTCATCTGCGGCATTTGGTTTTTGGGCCGCCGAACAAAGACTGCACTACCGATACAGGGCTTTGGTGGCCGTAACAATCACCATATCGTTTGCAAAGCCTGCCGCTGGGATCTTGCTCGTCGTCCATGCCAGAGACAGGGTGACGGCATTGCTCCTAGGACTTGCCCTAGTGGAGCTTATCGGATTTACCGGCTTGTTTTGGGCACAGATGCGACGTGGAAAGAAATTTTATTGCCGGAAGTTCTGGAACTACGCGATGCGGTTTAATTTGCCCCTGATTCCACACTATCTGTCGCAGACAATACTAAATAGTGCGGATCGGATTATGATAGAACGTATAACAGATGCGGAGCAAGCAGGGATTTACAGCCTTGCCTACTCGGTGTCATTGGTTATGACCCTTTTCAATACAGCTCTAATGCAGACGCTCAGCCCGTGGATTTATGAAAAAATTAAAAGGGAAAAAATAACCGATATCGCGCTGGCAGCATATAGCACACTCAGCCTAACGGCATTTGCCAATTTATTTTTAATAGCCTTTGCGCCGGAAGCTGTTGCGTTTTTTGCACCGTCTGAGTATTTTGAAGCAATATGGGTTATACCACCCGTTGCAATGAGCGTTTATTTCATGTACGGATATGATTTATTTGCCAAATTTGCTTTTTATTATGAAAAAACCAAATTTATTATGACGGCAAGCATGGTCGGAGCAATCCTAAACATTGTTTTGAACTATATGTTTATCAGATTTTTTGGATATCGAGCCGCCGGATATACTACGTTAATATGTTATATAGCCTATTTCTCCGGACACTATTTCTTTATGAACAGAGTGTGCGATGAATGCTGTGACGGGGTAAAGCCATATTCAGCCAGAATAATTATGCTGATTACCGTCTGCTTTATAACCGCAGGATTTGTGCTGATGTTCACATACAGGCATACGGCTATACGATATGCTGCCTTCCTAACCATTGCGACAATTGCCTTTTTTAAGAGAAAGGATTTATACATATTACAAAAAGAAATGGAAGTGAAAGATAATGGTACGTGACTTGATAATAGGATACACAGCAGGTGTCTATGATCTATTTCACATTGGACATCTGAATCTACTGAAAAATGCAAAAGGAATGTGCGACAAGCTAATAGTCGGCGTTACGACGGATGATCTAGTGACGTATAAAGGAAAACACGCCTTGATCCCATTTGAGGATCGCCTGGAGATTGTTAGAAGCATTAGGTATGTTGATGCAGTCGTACCGCAAAGCGATATGGATAAGCTCAAAATGTGTAAAAAAATCGGTGCGTCTGTCATGTTTGTGGGTGATGACTGGTATGGAACCGAAAAATGGGAGAAATATGAGGAAGAATTAAAACTGGAGGGGGTTAAAATCGTTTATTTCCCTTATACAAAAGGGATTTCCTCCACACTGATCAATCAGGCACTATTACAAGTGCGGGACAATCCGGAAACAGCGATAAGGAAAGAACACATGATTGCCAGAAAGGATTTATGATTATGTGCGGGATCAACGGATTTATAAGCAAAAGAAAAATAGAAGATGGTGAATATCGGATAAATAGTATGAATGACTCATTGATCCACAGAGGCCCGGATGCAGAAGGATACATAGAAATTGATGGCGGATATATGGGACAAAGGCGTCTATCCATCATAGATCAGGATTCGAGATCCAACCAGCCTATGTGGACAAATGAAAATGACGCGGCAATCGTTTATAATGGGGAGATATATAATTATAAAGAATTGAAGGAAGGTTTGTGTTACAAGTTCAAAACAAAGTCAGACACAGAAGTACTTTTAGCGGGAATAAAAGAATGTGGAATAGATTGGGTCAAAAAGTGTAATGGCATGTTTGCGTTTGCGTTTGCTGATATTAGAGAAAATAAAGTGATACTATGCAGGGACAGGCTAGGCATCAAACCTTTATATTATTATATAGATAAGGAAAAGCTGATTTTTTCTTCCGAAATAAAGGGTATATTAAACAGCGGCTTAATAGAGGCAAAATTTAATAGTAATGCAATAGATGAGTATCTTGGAAACCGGCACGTCAGAGAACCATATACATTCTTTCAAGGCATTTATCAAGTCCCGGCTGGTCACTATTTGATAATTAACAGTGATTTAGAGATGAAAGCGATACGGTATTGGAATTTGCCAGATGAATTTAATATGGATTTAATATATGACGAAAATGAGATTTATGATCGGTTTAAGTGCGAGGTGGTGGATGCTATAAAGAGAAGAATGATTGCAGATGTACCGATAGGAACTTTTCTTAGCGGTGGAGTTGATTCCAGCATTATATCCGCTGTCTGTGCAAAGCAGAGCAACGAATCAATAAATACATATACGATAGGTTTCCCCGAAATAAATGAATTTTCATATGCGCAAATGGTCGCGCAACAATATCGGACAAATCATCATGAGCTTTTATTGAGCGCCAAAGATTACTTTGACAAATTAGAAGAATTGATTTCATATAAGGATGGACCACTAGGTGTTCCCAATGAGGTTCCGCTTGCAATCATGTCGAAAGAGTTAAAAAAAATAATCACAGTAGTCCTTTCCGGGGAGGGTGCGGATGAGTTGATGGGAGGATATGGGAAAATATACAGATCGCCGTTTGATTTTGAAAATATAGATTGCTGCCATCGAAAAGGCTTTTACGACTATTTCATCAATAAATACGAATATGTACCCAGAAAGATCAGAGACAGATATTTGTTTACAAGCCATTTTATCAGAGATGAGAAGGACGAAGAAATTAGGAAACAATTTGACGGACGGATTAATGAAGAAAATGTTTTTAGATTTTTCCATCAATATCATATTGCAGGGCTCTTACAAAGAGTAGACACTATGACAATGTATGCAGGCATAGAAGCCAGAGTGCCGTTTCTCGATCACACATTGATAGAATTTGTATATAAAGAAGTTCCCTACGAATTAAAGTTAAGATGGAATAGCGATAAAGTAAAGGAAAGGGCAAGAAAAAGCCCATCGTCTTTCTATAGCGAAAAATGGGATCAGCCTAAGTATCTGCTTAGAAGATTGGGATTGGAGCTGTTGCCGGAAGATGTCGTGAATAGAAAAAAAATGGGATTTCCAGTGCCTTTAAATATATGGTTTGAAGAATTGAAAGAGATGGGTATAAATCTTCTAAAGAATTCAGATTGGTTTGATTATACGCAATTGAAGAAGTTGTACGAAGATTGTAAGAAAAATATTCGTTCCGGACAGCTTCTGTGGATGTTCATCAATGTTGAGCTGTTTAGAAAAATGTATTTTGAAAAGAAATGGCGATATTAAAAAATTTATTTCGGATTCTAGCTCTTGATATGTGCAGTCTGCTGGTTCAGTGACTTGATCTTGCGCCGCCCATGTAAAAGCACATAGAATTCAAGGAGAAAAAGATGGATACCATACTGGAACTCGTTATTTTTCAGATAAAGGAAGCCTGCATGTATCTGCCGACCGCCTTTAGACTGGCGGCAACAGTCTGTTCTACTGCCGCGCTTGCAGGGTTATCCGTGTGTCTGGCTTTTCACAAAAAGCTTACGGTGGCGTTTGTGTTTCGATTCATGCTCCGCCTCATATGGCTTTTTACCTTCGTGACCTACAGCTACTGCGTGCTCCAGCTTACCATTTTGTCACGCACGCCGGTGCCGCACTATGACCATATCGATTGGGTATTCCTTTCCAGATGGTTCGACAGCAATGAGCAGAAGGCTTTTTACATCGCCAACATCGTCATGTTTTTCCCCCTCGGGATTCTCCTGCCCATGGCGGGAAAACCCATGCGGCATATTCTGATTGCAGCTCCCGTCGCTACGGCATGCAGCATCGGCATCGAAGCGGTACAGCTGAAATATCACCTTGGCGCGTGCCAGCTGGATGATGTCCTATTAAATTCCTTTGGATTTCTGATGGGTTTTCTGGTTTATCTGGCATTGGCTGATGTATACGGACTCCTGTCTGCTATTGCCAAATTTCTGTACAGACATGGTAAGGAACTGTTAAAGAATTAATCTTCACATCTGACTTGTCTAAATCTTATATTAGGGGGGCTGTCATTTTGCCAGCCCCCTTCCTATCTTTATCAATTTCTCCTTTTTAAACACCCTCTTTTTACAGGGTATAACTATTCAGGTATTTCTCCTGCTCCGGCGTCAGCACATCGATCTCTTTGCCAAGGAAAGCAAGCTTTCTCTTCGCCACGTCCTTATCTACTTCTTCCGGCACGTCGATCAGCTTCTCGGTGAGCTCCCTGCCGTGCTCCACCAGATACTTCGCGGAGAGCGCCTGAATCGCAAAGCTCATATCCATAATCTCTGCGGGGTGTCCGTCGCCTGCTGCCAGATTCACGAGACGTCCTTCGGCAAGTACGAAGATCCACTGACCTGTCGGCAGCTTATAACCCATAATGTTCTTGCGCTGCTCTCTCGTCTCCACCGCGTTCGCTTTCAGCCATGCCATGTCGATCTCGCAATCAAAGTGACCCGCATTGCAGAGGATCGCTCCCTCTTTCATTTCCGCAAAATCTTCTTTGTCAATTACTTTATCGCAGCCTGTCACGGTGACAAAGAAGTCGCCTACCTTCGCCGCTTCCTTCATAGGCATCACGTCAAAACCGTCCATGACTGCCTCGATTGCCTTGATCGGGTCGATCTCTGTCACGATCACCCGCGCGCCCAGACCTTTCGCTCTCATCGCCGTGCCCTTGCCGCACCAGCCGTAGCCCGCTACAACAACGATCTTACCCGCCACGATCAGGTTGGTGGTTCTGTTAATGCCATCCCACACGGACTGGCCTGTGCCGTATCTGTTGTCAAAGAAATGCTTACATGCCGCATTGTTCACGCGCACCATGGGGAATTTCAGCTCGCCCGCATTGTTCATCGCCTCCAGACGGATGATGCCGGTGGTGGTTTCCTCACAGCCGCCGATAATGTTAGGAATCAAATGCTGCATCTGCGTGTGCACCATCGTTACCAGATCGCCGCCGTCGTCAATGATGATATTCGGCTCCGCCTCCAGTACGTGGCGAATGTGCGTCTCATACTCTTCCTGGGTCGCGCCGTACCAGGCGTGTACCTCAAGTCCGGCTTTTACAAGAGCCGCCGCCACGTCGTCCTGTGTGGACAGCGGGTTAGAGCCCGTCACATACATTTCCGCGCCGCCCGCCGCAAGCACCAGACAAAGATAAGCGGTCTTCGCCTCCAGATGTACGGACAGCGTCACCTTCTTGCCCGCAAAAGGCTTGCTCTCGGAAAATTCTTTTTCCAGTGTGCGGAGCAGGTCGCAGTTCCTTTTCACCCACTCGATCTTTCTCTCACCGGATTCGGCAAGATTAATGTCTCTGATTTCGCTACTCAT
>ERZ779637.1053-NODE-1053-length-13128-cov-11.690966_pt1 | contig 13128 bp, 13 predicted proteins | sample MGYA00514196_ERZ779637 | MGnify/ENA primary metagenome ERZ779637 (study PRJEB29562, sample SAMEA4376700) | mouse gut metagenome | isolation source: Cecum | study: EMG produced TPA metagenomics assembly of the A DSS colitis mouse model was used to assess the... | reverse complement strand
TTGTCCGTTAAAAAGGACTTATAGAACTTATCACCCTATTTTCTGACTAACACCTAGGCAAAAGCTCCACTTTTGCACCAATCTTCTCCTCCACAATATTGCTCAGATTTTCTTCCACCAGATCCCAGTCTGCCTGCTGTACCCATACATCAAATGCGTATACGATCGTATATGGCTCGTCAGCGGCAGGCTCCTTCGATTCCTCCGCCACAGTCTGATCCGCCTGCTCTTCTTTCTCCGCCTCTGCCTGTCCCCTGCTCTCATTTCCGCAAGCGCATAAGACTGTAGACACAGCCAATATTACGGCTGCCATTTTGCTTAATGCCTTTTTCTTCATGGTATCCTCTCCTTTTCTGTATTTTTCTGTACTCAAAGTATACGCTTCGGATCATTCTGCTCTCTACTTGAAAATCGACCTGCATTTATGATTATTATACTTCTATCTCTTTTCCGCCGCTTTTTCGATATTCGTTTGGAGAGATTCCCACCTCTCTTTTAAACATTACCGAAAAATTCGACATGTTTTCATAACCACACCTGCTAGCGATCTCGCTGATCGATACCTTGTCTTCTATCAGCAAAACCTTTGCCATATTGATCTGCTCCTTCAATATATAGCGATTGACAGAGCATCCTGTTTCCTGTTTAAACCGTCTGTCCAAATAGTCCGGATGCAAATACATCGACTCCGCCACTCGAACTCTGTTGATGTCTTCACCAAGATGCATTTTGATATATCGTATTGTCTGTTCTTTGATCCCGTTGGAATCCTCTGTTTTTTGAAGAATCTTCGCCGCATCCTCCAGGACACTTTTCACCCACTCTGTCATCTCGTCCTGGGAACGGATTGCCGTTACTCTGTTTTGCGTACTCTCCCTGTAATATAAAAACTGATGCGCCTGAATACCATGTTCCTGCAGGACAGAATAAAGAATCTGTTCCAGATCATATTGCAGCATCTGCAGGATTCTTCGGTTCAACTCCCCTGTTTCTCCCTTACAGTGAATCCATTTCACAATTTTGTTCTGCAGCTCCTGATACTTCCCTTTTTTAAGGAGTACCTTCCAGATTTCTATATCCGGTATCTCAATCACACTATCGGTTTCCGGAACATTTGTGTAGTCCAGAATCTTTCTTATACTGCATACATTATTGATCGCGATCTGCCGAAGTCTTTCGACCTCCTGCCAGGCTTCGCTGCCTGTGCACTTTTCGCCCATACAGATTCCGATCTGCTCGTGCAATCTATATGTTTTTAACACACAGATCAATTTGTCAAAGGACGTATCCGTTTCCCCGTTTTCTATAAAATACAGCATCGCAAACATTCTCTGTGATAAGACCGGAAAAAGTAAACCCGACGCCGCCTCCCGGAACATATCCATTACCAGCTGCCGCTTACGTCTGATATCCGCCTCTTCTTTGTCATTTGCATATTGATAGAACAAAACAGGAATCAGCTTCCTGTTTCGTTCCTCCTCCATATGCTCTGACCGGTCAGGCAGTCCTCTCAACAGTTCCTCCCAGAATATTTCCTTCCAAACAGGCTTCAGACGGCCCCAGATCTGCCCCTCTTCCTGAAGATATTTTTGGTAATGCATCTGCTCTATCTTAGTTACAAGTCCACGTACCACATTGATGATATCTTCCTCCATGACTGGTTTCAGCAGATAGTCATAGCTTCCGTATCGCAGAGCACTCTGCACATAAGCAAACTGTGCATGGCTTGTCAGCATTATGACTTCCAGATTCGGAAATTCTTTTTTGACTCTTCTGAGCAGTTCCAGTCCGTCTGCCTGCGGCATCTCTATATCGCAAAACATAATGTCAATATTCTTTTCTCTTAAAATCTGTTCTGCCCTGACGGCGTTCGTCGCAGAATATATCTCAGTTATCCCCAAAAGATCCCAATCCGTTATCGATAATAATTCTTCAATCACTAAATACTCATCATCCACGACCAATAGCTTCATTCTCTCTCTCCAATTCCGGCATCCGCAAAGTAACACAGACCCCGCCTTCCTCCAGATTTACCACCGTCACTTTTCCCGCTTCTCCATAATGCATGTACATCCGGTCTACTATGTTTTTTATCCCGATATGTTCTCTGTCGTCCTTCACGATTTTTTCGTTCTTATGAATCTTCTCCAGAATATCTTCCGGAATCTTACCACAGTTATCCCTTATTTCAATTATAATCTCACCGTGATCTGTTCTTGACATAACCCCAATGATCAAGTCTTCCGAAAAATCTGTAGAATATTTAATCGAATTTTCCACGAAGGTTAATACGGACATTGCCGGCACCATGCTCTCCTCGGCCTGTTCTGTCATATCATATCGAAAATGAAGGTTCCCCGCGTATCTCAGCTTTTGAACGGCCATGTAGTTTAACGTAAAATTAATTTCTTCCTTCAGGAGCACCATATCGCCTTGTCTGGAAAAAACACTTTTAAAATAGTTGATCAGATATGTCAGCATCAGCTGCACCTGCAGAGAATTCTTTCTTTTATTCAGTAAGTAGACCGTATTTAAAGAATTCAGGAAAAAATGCGGATTGATCTGCAGCCTTGCATATTGCTCATACAGATCCTTCTGCCTCTTTTCTTTTTCATAAATATCAATTTTCAACTCTTTAATCTTTTCCATCATGTTATTGAAATTTTTACCGACTATAGCATACTCCTCCATGTTTCCCATATCCGGCATTTTAAGATTGATTCCATTTTCATCTATTTTCTGCATTGTAGCGGCAATTCGCTTCACCGGTTCTGTAAACCAGTAGTACATAGCAATATACAGAACGGGAAGCATGATCAGTAATATCACCACAAAGCAAATGCTGCTCTTCACCAGGGGTTCAATTTCCTCATATAATTTGACCGACGGCACCATGATAGTGACTGCCGCATCTGTCCCATCGATCAATAAATCTATTTTCAGATCATTGCCGGGCAGTTCCGGGCAGCTATTCTTCTGTATCTTACTATAGGAAACAAAATAGTCTGCAAAATCCGAAGACTGCATCACCGCAATCAAGCGCTCTACGCTCACCGCACAGCCAATTCCGGCCTCCTCCTGCGATACCGTCCTGATCAGATACTGATGGCCGTCTATCTCGGACAGCTCCCAGCTTCCGACCTCCGCCCTGTCTTGCAATAAATTCCGTATTTCTTCCACAAAATCCAAATTTGATGTCTCTACCGTTTTCCACGGAGACTGTATTAACATGATATCGGTGTATGCGTCCTTAAATGTGAAAAAGTAATCTGCCGATCTATAGATCAGAATATCTTCATTCAACTGATTATATAACCTCTGCCTCGCCTGATTATTCACGAATTCCCGATTCTGTCCATAATACAACAGGCCATAATAATCCGCTGTCTCATGGATTCGAAGGAGATATTCCAAAATATTTTTCAAATTGGAGGCAACATCCCCCGCATAATATTCTCCCATGGATTGATAGGTCCTCATGGATTTCTTCCATACTGTCTTCATTGCACTCAGGCAGCTAAACACAAGCATAACTATCATACAAAAAATAATGACCGATATCATAAAATTGACACGCACTACAACCGATTTTTTTCTGATCTTCAATCCTTCTCGTCTCCATCTCAAATTTCATAGCCGGACTTTTGTATTTCCTATATTGCCGCTTATATCGCTTTCTTCCATCGGCACTGCTTCGCTATGACTATAATACCATTCTCATTATTACATTTTTACCCGTTTATCGACTTCTCTTACCTGTTTATCGACTTTTCGATCGCATCATTGCCTGAAAGGCTTTTGTTTCATAGAACGCATTTTTCTGTAACACAAAAAGAGATTCATCAGCCATTGTGATGAATCTCCGTCTCTCACCAATCACTATTCACGATAAATGACTTTCCGCCGTCAAAGGAGTGCGCATAGATGCTGAATCGGTCTGTCCCTCTGCCAGTTTCCTGAAAAGATCCTCAAACAGCGCATCCCGATTAATATAATATACATACCGGATGAAATGTCTGTCCGGATCAAAGCTATAATGATGATCATACTGGGGAATCGGACTGGGCACCAGCCTGTCCTTCATGAAATCACCGTCCAGGAGCCATCCCACGGCGGTCACATCCCAAATGACTCTTGTCCAGGCGCTGTACGGGCTCTCGGCCGCCCCGTCCCGCTCCACGATACCCACCAGATAATCACACAGTCTGTTCCTTCCCTCCAGAAACATCCTCAACTCCCCTGCCGAAGTCAGCGCGCCGGATACGACGCCTGCACAGGGAAGCTGTACCACCGCTGCCCCGCAGCCGAAGATCACCCGTGCGGCCGCCACATCCTGCAGGCAGTTGAACTCCTGGTTATCCGGCCAATGATGTGCGTTCCCGCCCAGCCAGACGATCACGATCCGGTCGATGATCTCCGGTTTCAAGAGGATTGCGGAAGCCACGTTGGTGATCGCCCCGATCGCCACTACATACAGGGGCTGATCCGGCGTATATTCCATGGCAAGCCTGGCCAGTTCTTCGACGGCATCAGAGCGCACGGGCGTCTTCTCGTCTCTTAACCATGTGATTGAACCTCTGTACACCCTGCCGGCATATTCCTGTCTGCCCATCAATTCCAGAATGCGGTGGATCTCCTGAAAGCTTTTTTCCATGCCGTCTGCAGGACCATTCGACTTTGCATTGTGAAAAGGCGCGGCAAAAACAGCCTTCAGATTCAGCTTCTCCGCCGAGCAGAGCAGATACGCCAGCGCAAACTGATCGTCAATCTCATTATAGGTATCCGTATCCAGAACAACGTCGATCTTTCCTTTTGGTTTTGATAATCTTTGAAGCAATGATAAATCTGTCTGATGCATATCGTTCTTCCCTCCCGTTCCGCCTCTGTATTTGTTATCAGCATAGCACATCTCGGGCGTTATTTCCAGACCGTAAACGGCCGCTGTCTGCGCGTCCTATTCCGCAAGATAAATTCCGATCCGTCTCTCGATGGCATCAAGCGTTTCCTCCATACCCCGCTCTTCGAGAAGATAGGAGGCGCCTTCCTCAATAACACATTCTTCCAATACCGCATCCTCCGTATAAGGAACGGCTGCCGACTCCATCCAGCCCAGCAGAACGTCAGTCTCCTCCTGCGTCGGAAGATAGATCTTTAGCCAGATCTCCCGGCCTTCCTCATCGATCACGCCGGTTCTCCCGTATTCTCCATTCTCTCCGGATTCCTCTTCCGGAAGGAACGCCTCGTCGAACGCGGCCCTGTTGACCGGATATCCGCTCAGGCTGCACTGATTTTCTTTTTCCAGAAACATGTTCAGGAAATCCGCCGCCAGTTCTTTCTTCTGCGTCGCCTTACTGATCCCCAGGATTGTTTTCGGCAGGAACACGCTGCCCTGCTTTCCTTCCATCGATATGAGCGCCGTATCCTCAAATCCCTCCGCCTTGGAAACCGAAACCAATTCCATATAGCTTCGGGGCGAACTGCTTACGCCGGCAAACAGCTCGGAATACCCGGCCACATAATCCATATAGAAACCATAGTTGATCAGATTATAAGTCCAGTCTTCCCCCACATTCTGTATATAGTATTCTTTTGTCTGCCGGAGCCGCTCTGCCGTCTTTGCCGTAAGCTCCTCTGTCTGCGCATCGTAAATTCTCTTCGATCGGGCCAGAAATTCTGCTATGCTGTTCCTGTCGATCTCCCCGTTCTCTTTCTTCCATTGTCCCGCAGTGACAACGGCGCCGATCTTCATCACCGCTTTCTCGCAGCACAGACCTGTCAGGTCTCTTCCCGGAGCTTCGCTGCGCATCTGCTCGATTCCGTCTGCCATGGCGGAAAAGTTCTTCATTCCGATGACATTCGCTTCTTTCCCCAGAAGAACCGGGAACATGATCTGTCCGGGAACCGCAAAGATTCCGTCTCCTCTGTCGAAGGCGCGGATCAGATTATCAAATATCTGTTTTCGCACCGGCTCTTCGATAAGCTCGTTCAGATTCCAAAGCATTCCCTTCTCTGTGTAGGAATCCAGCGGCAATCCGTCCAGCATCAGGATATCCGGTCCCTCCCCCGTCATGATCCGTGTATTCAGTTTCTTAACGGCGTCTTCTTTCGTGAAGGCGTCTCCTTCCTCCATTCCTACCTCGTATTCCACAAACACATCCGGATGCTGTATCTGATAGAAGGAAACCGCCGTATACATATCGCTGCTCTTCTCCAGACTGTATACCTTAAGCTTCTCCTGCGGAACTGCCGTCATATCCGGATCATAGGTAAACCTGATCAGCCTGCTGTCCGCGGATACCGCCAGAAATTCTCCCATTTCCATAAATACCATACCCGTTATTCCGTACTATGGATTTCCGAGACGGGACAGTCTTCCGTCTATGACCTGCTCCATCACCGTTCCGCCCAGAACATGACGGTGCAGCCCGTTTCTGCCCGCCAGATAGATCACGCCGTCCTCGCCCGGAAAAAGACACAGATTATACCAGCCTGACTCGTTAAACCCTCTTTCCTCATAATTGTCCTGCACAAATTCCGTCAGAACCTCATCTTCCACATATGCCTTCTTTTCCATATCATACAGGAGCGGCGCCTTAAGGCCGTATCCGTCTATGATCATCAGATCCCCCTGAAACTGTATCGTCTGCGGACATCCCTCTGTCATCAGGTACAGCGCGCTGCTGCCGTCCTCCTTCACCTCATAGATACTGCCCTCCATCGTTGAGACGAAATAGCGGTCCGTCCCCGAAATCCAAAAGCGATCGATAGATTCCCTTTCTTCCGCTCCCGAGAAATCTATCGGCACCACCGTCCCATCCGCCAGAAGGAACTCACATCTTACAGCCGGTTGAGATGCAGATTCCGGCACACGTTCTTCCTCCCCATCATTTTCCATATATATGATACCGGCATTTCCTTTTGAATCCACCTTGACATCCATCAGATAACTGTCTGCGGTTCTTTCTCCGATCTGCTGTCCTTCACCACTCTTCCAGGTTTCCCCGCCATCCTCCGATACAAGAAACGCTCCCTGCCTGCCGACAATGACCAGCTTCCCGTCCTGCATTTTATAAATACCCGCGGTATCCTCCAGCTGTACAGACAGGTCCGCCTCTGTCTCTATATACCTTCCCATCGTCTGTATCGCGTCTCCCGTACTGCTTCGGGCATGCTCTGTCCCTGCTCCGCTTTGCCCGCCGCATCCAGCCGTCAACAGTGCCATCGACATCGACATTGCCCAGACCATGCCCTTTCCTCTTCTCCTCTTCATCTGCTTTTCCGTCCTTTCTTTTACGCTCATTGTGATACAAGGACGCCTTCAAAAAAAGAGCATGCCCCTGTACAGTACACATTGTACCTGCCAGAAGCATGATCAACTTTAAAATAACCTTGTTTATATTTTAAGAAATCTTTAACATAACCGTTCTCGGGGTAAGCGGAGCCGGAAGGTGACGGTCTCCTCCCCGCTTAAGGCCTGGATCGTGCCGCCATGCAGTATGACAATCTCCTGCGCGATCGCAAGTCCAAGCCCTGTTCCGCCCGTATCGGATGTACGGGAACCGTCCAGACGATAAAATTTATCAAACAGCAACGGGAGCTTTTCGGGCGGGATCGTCTTGCCCTTATTCTGAAAAGAAAGAACCACCTGCGTCTCTGTCTCTTCGACACTGACGGTGATCTCCGTATTCGGATAGCTGTATGCCGACGCATTTTTCAAAAGATTGCCAAACACTCTCGCCATTTTATCCGGATCGGCACAGATGACCAGATCCTCCCTCAGGCACAGGGTGACAAAATTGCCACGAAGCTCCAAAACAGGAGATATCTCATCGCACAGCTGCACCATCATATAATACAGATCGATCCGCTCTTTTGACAGCCGCATCTGTCCGGAATGCAGGCGGGTAATCTCAAAAAATTCATGCATCATCCCTTCCAGCCAGTTCGCTTTTTCAAGCGCGGTCTGTACGTGCTTTCTCCTCTGCTCCGCAGGCATCTGCGTATCATCCGCCAAAAGATTCAAGTATCCGATCACCGATGTCAAAGGGGTACGGATATCGTGCGCCAGATACATGACCAGCTCATCCTTCCGCTGTTCGGCTCTCACGGCCTCATCTTTCTCCTTCTCCAGCTCCTTTTTCACCGCATTCAGTTTCCGCTCAAAGGGCAGCATTTCCGCCGATAAGCGGACCGGCTCCGTATCTTCCGCCAACAGGACGTCTATTCCCCTGTCAATCTCCTTAAAATACCGTGTCATCCATCGAAACAGGTGCCAGAGCAGAAATACAAGGACCGTGACGGCCGCCGCCGCAAAAAAGAGTTCTCTGTAACCCCTGAAATAAAAGTGGTATATATAGAAAGCCTGTTCATGCTCCATCCTCATAAAATATTCCAGGAACCAGACTATCCAGTCTCCGAACCAGTATTTCCACAAGAACAGATATATGACGGACACGATACAGCCGGAAATAAAGATATCAAAGCAAAACCGGCACATGATCTTTGTCTGAAAGGCTGCATATTCTTCTTTCTTACGATTCTTCAATTTTATATCCAACTCCCCACACCGTCTTGATATATTTTGACTGATTCAGTGTATCGCCTAATTTCTCCCGCAGATGCCTTACATGAACCGGGATCGTGTTATTCGATTTGCTGTAATACTCATCCTGCCAGATCCTGTGAAACAATTCTTCCGCACTGATCACATACCCCTGTTTTCCAGCAGAATGCGCAAAATAGCAAATTCCATGGGCGTCAGGACAAGAGGTTTCCCGTTCAGGGTACATTGCCAGGTACTGACATGCATTACCAGCCCCAAATGGACCAGCGTATCCTTTTCCTCTTCCTCCTCATGGGCCGGGTTGTACTTCTTATAACGCCGGAGCTGTGATTTGATACGCGCGACCAGCTCGAGAGGCAGAAACGGTTTCGTGATATAATCGTCTGCCCCAAGCGTCAATCCGGTGATCTTATCCAGCTCCCCGTCTCTGGCTGTCAGCATGATAATGGGATAGTTATGACCGGCTCTGATCCTTCGGCATAATGTAAGCCCGTCGATCTCCGGCATCATCACATCCAAAACCGCAAGATCAAACTCCATAGTCTCAATACAGGCCAGCGCTTCCTTCGAAGAACAAAATTTGAATACCGTATAATCCTCGCTTCTCAGATATGTTTCGATCAGATCCGCGATCTCGGCTTCATCGTCAACGATCAGTATTTTATCAGACATCACCGTCAACTCCTTTACCTTTTCATCAAAACGTCCTAAATGCCTTCTTCATTACGTTCTGTCTCTACTATACCTGAAAAACGAAAGAAAAGGTTGTTTAAATTTATAGAATTCCTTAAGATTTTCTAAATACTGTCCTGACGCGCACTTCCTCTATGCATAATACCGCGCCTGCGCATCCCACATGCGTGCATAGTTTCCGCCGGCGGCGTAGAGTTCCTCGTGGCTGCCCCGCTCCACGATCCGTCCTTTGTCGAAGACGACAATCTCGTCGCAGAAGCGGCAGCTACTCATCCGGTGGGAGATATAGAGGCTGGTCCTGCCCTCCACCATCTCATGGAAGCGGGCGTAGACCTCCGCCTCCGCCTCAGGATCCAAAGCCGCCGTCGGCTCATCCAGGATCACCACCGGCGCGTCCTTGTAGAGCGCCCTGGCCAGCGCCAGCTTCTGGGCCTCCCCGCCGCTGACCGTGACCCCTTCCTCCAGATCCTGGTACAGATAGGTGTCAAGGCCCTGCGGAAGCTGCCGGATCAGCTCCTGCGCGTCCGCCTGCCGCAGCGCCGTCAGGACGCGGTCGTCCTGTCGCTCGCCGCCCGCCGTGATATTCTGCCAGACCGGAAAGGCAAAGAGCTTGAAATCCTGGAACACCACGCCGAACAGGCTCCGGTACTCCTTCTCGTCATACTTGCGGATATCTACTCCATTTAACGTGATGCGCCCCGACGTGGGTTCGTACAGACGGCACAGCAGCTTGATGAAGGTCGTCTTGCCAGCGCCGTTTCTCCCCACCACCGCCAGCTTCCCTTTCACCCGCAGGCGGCAGTTCACGTCCTTCAGCACAAGCTCCTCGCTGCCCGGATAATGGAGGCTCACATGTTCAAAGCAGAACACATACTCTCCGTCCGTCCGCTTCTCCACCGGGATTGAACCCGGCGCATGCAGATTCTCCGTGCCCAGAAACGCTGAGAACGGCCCCATATAGGTACAGATCTCCCGCAGCCTTTCGTGACTTTCGATCAGCGTGAAGCACCCGCCGCCAAACTGATTCATGGCTCCCGCATACTGTGTAAAGGCACCCACCGTCACCGCGCCGGCCACCACCTTGAGCGCCACCAGCAGGTAAGAGGCTGCCGTAAACAGACTGCTCACCAGCTTATTGGCATCCTCCTGCATGCCGTACATGCGTATGATCTTTCCCACTTTCGGATCGCCCAGTACCTGATTCTCCAGATAGGCAAGCTTATTCTCTATCCCCGTGTGGGCGTCGAAGATCTCCTGCATCTTAACGCCGTACCGGCCATAGATTTTACAGGAACCGGCCGCCATGCCGGCAAGCGCCCCGCCAAACAGCAGCACGGAGACAGGAGGCTGCGCCAGCATTCCCAGAATACCTTCCTTCCGCGCCGGCCCGGCCATACACAGGTGAAAGACCAGGGCCGAAGACAGCAGGATATACAGAAGCGCCCGCAGGATGTCGCAGTAGAAATACAGCAGCACGCTCAGCCCGCCGTTCATCTGCGATCTTTTCTCTGAAAAGAGGATCTTCTCGGCGATTTCCGGGCTCTCCATCGTCTCATAGTCCAGAGAAAAAGCCTTTTCCCGCAGCCATACGTAAAAAATCTGCCAGATCTTCGTCTCCATCCCCCGGAATTTTCTCTTCAGCAGAAAATGAAGCGTCCCGAAGAGCAGGTGCATGAGCAGCAGGTACAGCGCCCATTCTGCCGCCGGCCCGAAGCTGCCCGCAAGCAGACGGTCGATCAGCCCCGCCGTCAGAAGCAGGCCTGCGTACACCTGGATCACCGAAAGGCACACCTCCAGCAGATGCAGCGGAAGGATCGCCGAATCCACGCCGTGGATCATTTTCAGCAGCCGGAATCCGATCTTATGTATGTTGAGAATCTCACCCATAGATTTCTTTCTCCTCCTTCTTCTTCTGATAATATCTGGCCTGCAGGGCGAACAGCTTCGCGTAGGCCCCGCCCTTTTCCATCAGCCGGCCGTGGTTTCCCTCCTCCACGATCCGCCCCTTTTCCAGAAAAAGGATCCTGTCGCAGAAGCGCGTGGAGCTTAGCCTGTGGGAGATGAAGATTCCCGTTTTTCCTCCGATCATGGCGTCGTATTTCTCATACATCTCACTCTCCGCAATCGGGTCCAGGGCCGCCGTAGGCTCATCCATAAAGTATAGCCCCGTCCCCGCAACTCTCTAAAATGGCGGTTTGAACGGTATGTAAAGCTGTGTTTTGTGTTTCTTCTTTAAATTATCCATCGAAAAAAGCATGACCACCGCCATGCCTTTTCCCTTCACAGATATGTCGTCTCATTTTCCTGCCTGCGGCCTATTCTCCCAGGCTATGTACCATCTCTCCTTCCTACCCCTACATGAATTTTTTCAGCACCCCCACATTCTTCTTTGCCAGCGCCTTTTTCGCCACCTCCAGTTCCTGCCTCATCTGCTCATTTTCCTTCCGCAGTCTTTCTACCTCCTGCTGGGACATCGCAAGCTCATGGTTCATCGCCATGTCCAGGACCTCACGCCTGGGATCTGCCAGGCCCGCCTGCTGTTCCAGGGCACGATCGATCTCCTTCCTCACCTGCGGGTTCTTATAAAAGAATCCCCTGGACAGGCCAGTCCTCTGCATCAGCTTCTGGATGCTTACCTTCTCCCCATCATCCACCATGCGGACAATCTCCCGTCTGGCCTTTTCGATCTTTGCTTCACTGGCCTGCTTATTGACCGCCAGCATCCTGTCGTATTTGTTCATATTCTTCCTCCCATCCGTCCAGACATTCCAGGATCTTCAAGGACATCTGATGCCTTGCCTGCCGTGTCTCATCCGCCAAGGTCTGGTTGCTCATTTTTCGATAATATTTTACATTGACCAGGCTGCTGTGGCCCAGGAGCCTGGCAATGGTCCAGTCATCCAGGTGCATCTCTGTCAGCCAGACTCCGTACATATGGCGGTACATATGGGTGCCGAACCCGAAGATTCGTCCATTGTCATCCCGGATGTCCTCCCGGTAAATGAGGCGGATGACCCTTCCCTGTAGTGCGCTGTACTGCATGGGGCGCTCCGGATTCTTATCGCTTACAAAAATGTATTCCGTTTCGCCATATTTCTCTTTTGTATACCGGATCGCCTTCTGGATCAGCATCGCCAGTTCCCTGCTTATGGGCTTTATATAGGTGCTGGTCTTCATCTGCCGGATCCGGATCAGATCCTCCCCATCCTTCTGAAAAAGGCAGTCTGTCTGAAGAGTGAGGGTATCGGATATCCTTGTCCCCAGCATCTGGTGGATGACCATCACCCTAGCTATCTGCTCCTCCATCCTTGTGATGGCGGCGTTCAGCCGTTTCAGTTCCGCATCCGAATAGGTCTTGAATTCGGCCCTGGGCATGGACGGGATGTCCCGGCTCAGGAACAGCCCATTCAGGTTCCCGTATTCCAGAATCCTGCTGATGCTTTCCATAAGTGTCATCGCTGACGCGGCTCCTCCGGTACTCGGCGTTCTTCGCCCTGGCGTTATTCTCATTGTCATCCCGGAACCATACCCGTATGGTATGGTTCTGGTAATCAATATCCCTGGTATAGCTGACCCCCAGGATCTCCCCGATCCGGAACCCGGTCTCCGCGATCAGGAGGAGCAGGAGCCTGTCCCGGTTGTTTGTGCAGGCTTTCAGGATCGTCACGATCTCATCCTGCTCCGCAGCACGGACATTTCTTTCTTCCGCTTTCAGATAGCCGTTAAAGGACTTTGCCCTCATGACCCGCTTTACACCGACCGCGTTGGCCACTGTGTGTAGGACGGATTTTGCGGACATTCAAATAAAAAAGAATGTGGAGGTAACAGACAATGGCAAAGACGATTTTTGAGGAACTGGGCGGCAAATACGA
>ERZ779637.1052-NODE-1052-length-13132-cov-7.293492_pt1 | contig 13132 bp, 9 predicted proteins | sample MGYA00514196_ERZ779637 | MGnify/ENA primary metagenome ERZ779637 (study PRJEB29562, sample SAMEA4376700) | mouse gut metagenome | isolation source: Cecum | study: EMG produced TPA metagenomics assembly of the A DSS colitis mouse model was used to assess the... | reverse complement strand
GCAGAAAGCAGTATCCATGAAATGGGCCATCCTTTTGCCAGAATGGATAAGCGGCAGACCTTGAATGTTTTTGCAGCGTTGGAAGAACTTGCAGAGCAGCTGCTGACATTGGACGGGCATGAGGTGCGTTGTCACTATGATGATCTGCTGCGGTTTCGGGACATTGCACAGTATATTGACGAAGATCTGCTGGTATGTGCGTATCTCGCCATGTATAACAAAAAGTATAATAAGATCATATATCCTGATTTCAGATGGGATACGGTGATCGGCCATAATAATGTACAGCTGCGGCACATCATGGCGAGAGGGATATCAGACAATCATTTTCATCTGTTTGGCTCAGCACCGCATTTTCATTTGTTGTGGATCTATGCCATGAATCATGTGGGAAGTGAAATCATACGAAATCTTGCATGTGAGATCAACAGAAGACAAAGGAATACAAGAGAGCATTACAGTGTAGAGTATACGGAGGATCGTTTTGAGATCAAGATCTTGAAAGCTGCCTTGATACGATTATGTATAGTATGTTATTTGGCGGATGAGAATATGATGTTGTGCGACAGGCTGCCGGAATATGTCATTGACAATATTCTCTCGGGAGAATGGGACATCCAGGCTTATTATATAGAAATCCACAGAATGTTAGATGATATGCGTAATTGTGTATATTTTCAGGCCGGTAAAGATATATCTGATTATGCGTGTTATATGGTAGACGGTCTGAACAATGTGACGGTAGAAAGATACTGGTTTGCCGGAGAACGCTGGCTCCTGTACAAAATGCTTGATAAAGAATTACTTGGAGTTGATGAAAAGGAAGAGAAATATTATCAATGGTTTTATGCCTACTTAGTGCTTAAAAATAATATCAGAGATGAGATCGTCCAGTCAAATGATACGGTCGGCTTCGATAACTTCTCTGTTTACAGCAAGCGCAAACATATAAATCTGGAGAAGATAATAGAGGCTGCGGTTTATGGAAGCATGGAGAGCGGCAATGTACGATCGCTGGAGATCAGGATCAAACCTGAGGAGCAGGCATATGATAATGCGAGATATATTAAATGGATAGATGATATCATCGCTCGAAGGGAGACGAGGATTCCGAAGGACAGGTATTATTATGTGTTTCACTTTTCAAAGAACAAAGATTGGAATGAGGGTAAGGTGCTGCCTGATAAATGCCGTCACTATGTGAAACGCCGGCAATTGAGACGACAGGCGGTTGCCATTACCGAGTTCAGGAGACGATATCGGGAATTGGCGGCAGAAGTATTGGGAATTGATGCCTGCTCACAGGAAATAGGCTGCAGACCGGAAGTGTTTGCGCGGGTCTTTCGCTATCTTTCTCTGGATATCGTGGAGAACATCATCGGTATGGAGGAAGTAAAAGTCGGGCAGCTGAAGAAGACGTTCCATGTGGGGGAAGACTTTCTGGACGTGGTGGATGGGCTGCGGGCAATAGACGAGGCGGTTCATTTTCTGAATCTGCAGTATGGCGACCGTATCGGACATGGAACCGTATTAGGAATAGATGCGAGAAAATGGTATGCTTTTAAACAGAACACCATTCTATTGACGAAACAGGATTTCTTGGATAATACTGTCTGGCTGTACCAAAAGCTGGCAGAGTATGAGATCGCGGGAATGGTCAATCTCCGGGCAGAACTTCTAAGAGAGTTTGAGCTATGCTTTGCAGAAGTATATTTGAATGGTGACAGCAGGGATGCTCCGGAAAGTCTTCGCTATAATATCCATGCCTACTATGAAGCATGGAAATTGCGAGGAGATGAGCCAGAATTATATCTCGGGGGATATTTTGACAAAGACGAGATTCAGGACAGATGGTGGCTTGTGAACGACAGGTATCCGGAGAAGTTTGAGAGCAGGATGCACAAGGAAATAGCCCATTTGTACTATTTATATCATTATGATGAGAAGGTTAGAAAGAAGGGGGCAGAAAGTAAAGAGATCAGGGTCTCACCGATGTTGATCGAAGGGGTATGTGCTGTACAGAAAGCAATGCAGAGAGAATTCGCCGCACTTGGAATCGGTATTGAATCGAACCCTTCCTCAAATGTGGCCATCAGTACGATTCAGGGATATGATGAACATCCAATCGCCGCATTTTATAATAAAGATCTGACGTGGGACAGGGAGCAGCTTGGAGAATGTCCGCAGATCTATGTATCGATCAATACAGATAACAGAGGAGTATTTCATACATCGTTGGAGAACGAATATGCGTTGATGGCATGTGCGTTGGAAAAAGTGAAGGATTCACATGGAAATTCTGTGTATAATCGGCAGATGATATACCAATGGATAGATAACATCCGACAGATGGGAAATATGCAGAGTTTCAGAGAAGCGGAGTATGAAGCTACAATATTGGAAGAGAGAGGAAGAGAGGGAAGAGGAAATGGGCGCAGTATTGGAGAAGATAACTTTGTATGATATATTGGGTTATTTGCTTCCAGGGAGCGTGCTAATGATTTTGATGTCCTATGGAGCAGAGCAGGCGGGGATGAGCATTGATCCAGGCTGGTGGAGTGATAGTGAGGGTTTTGGGTATTTTGTCTTTTTCTTAATGAGCTATCTGGTCGGAATTGTATTATCAGAGATAATGACATGGGTATGGAAAGCATGTGAGCTGCTTTCGAAATTTTGGAAGAAAGGAAAAGAGGATACGGATATATGGAATGAAGAAATAGAAGAGGCCCTGGTTAAATCTGGTGTAATGTGTAGGAGTGTTAAACTTGCGAAAGGTGTGAAGAAGGAGACACTGAACAAAGAATATTCGAGGTATATGTATGGCTGCATACAGGGAATTGACAAATATAAGAGAGTACATAATTATGCATCCGCGCAAGTCTTATACAAAAATGTAGCAGGAGCGTTGTTCGTTGGCGTAGTTTTTATGTGGTGCTTTTGCGATGTTAAGAATCTATGGCCAAGTGTAGTGTGTATCATCATGGGACTGGTATTTGTCGAAAGAAGCATAAAGTTTGAAAAGAAAAAGTGTAAATATACAGTTATATGGTTTCTGGAGGAGTTTAACTCAAAAAAGGATTCCGTACAGAAAGGCGATTCTAAAGCAGTAGCTTCTTCATAAGACTCTTTTCAAGAAATTGTTTCCTGAAAAGGTGCTTCAGCAATTGAATATTTGTATAAAATAGGATAATATTCCTTTAGGAATATTATCCTATTTCCGCCTATGTGCATAAAAGAATCAGAGAGGGGGAATCGTCAGGAAATATGAATGAACAGCATAAGAAGATTATCATGATCGGACCGGTCTATCCTTATAAGGGCGGCATTTCCCATTATACAGGACTGATGTACCGGGAACTGGTTAAGCGCAATGATGTAGAGATGTTGTCTTATAAAATGCAGTATCCGAAGTTTCTATTCCATAAGGAGCAGAGGGATTACAGCAATGACAGCTTTAAGATAGATGCCGCCATATATATGCTGCATACAGCGAATCCGTTCAATATCATCAGAACGGCGCGTTATATCAGGCATCAGAGACCGGATATGGTGCTGATTCAGTGGTGGCATCCGTACTTTGCACCCTGTTATTTCTTATTGGAACGTTTTATGGGAAAGCAGAACCTTGTGTTTGTATGTCATAATGTCTTTCCGCATGAAAGATTTCCGATGGATAAATTACTTACAAGACTGGTGCTAAAGCATGGTAAGCACTATATTGTACATGCCAGAGAAGAGGGGAAGGAATTGATGCAGATCAAGGAGAACCCTGACTATGTAGTGACACCCCATCCGACTTATAATGCCTTTTGCTTTGAGGGTATTGATAAGGTGCAGGCGCGTGACAGGCTGGGTATTGAACAGGGTAAGAAGGTGTTGCTGTTTTTTGGATATGTCAGAGAATATAAGGGTTTGAGGTACCTGTTACAGGCGCTGCCGGAAATAGTCAGCCGGCTAGAGGGACATGTAAAGCTTTGGATCGTGGGAGAGTTCGGCGCAGACAGAGAGGAATACAGAGAATTGATCGGCGGACTCGGAATAGCGGATTATGTCAATGTAGTGGATGCATATACGCCGGACAGGGAAGTGGAGCAGTACTTTGCTGCGGCAGATTTGGTGGTATTGCCGTATGTGTCGGCCACACAGAGCGGTATCGTACAGATTGCTTATGGATTCATGAAGCCGGTGGTCGTGACAAATGTGGGTGGCTTGCCGGATGTGGTGGAAGACGGAAGAACCGGGTATGTGGTGGAACCGGAGAAACCGGCAGCGATAGCCCAAGCCATATGTAAGTTCTATGAGGAAGATATGGAACAGATGATGGCGGCAAATATTGAGAAAGAAGCACAGAGGTTTTCATGGGAGAGGATGGAAGAAGTGGTCGAAGGATTTATGGATGTTAAGTAAATGAAAACGAAAAAAACAACTATTTGTTGTAAAAATGGATTTATTATTACTATTTGTGTATTTTTCTAAATACTCTTTTACGTTGTGCGATAATTATTTCAACAACAAAAGGTGAAGTAAGGGATAAGATACATGAAAGAAGTACGAGAAATAATTAGAGAGTTAAGAGAAGACCATGATTTGACGCAGAAAGAGGTTGCGGTCTACCTGAATGTTTCGCAGCAGTGCTACCAGAGCTACGAAAGCGGGCGGTGTGCAATACCTATATCGGTATTGACTGCTTTAGCGATGCTGTATCGTGTAAGTGCAGATTATCTTCTGGGATTAGATACAAGCTACCTCGGCATCACAAATCTTATGAGTATTTATATTGACAACACTACGGTGTACAGGATGGTGTATGACATGCAGAAAATCAAGAAGAATAAGCGGAGGGAACTGCTGCACTATATAAAGTTTTTAGGTGATGAGGAAGAATGAAGGCAGGCTGGTAGTAAACTGTTCGTTTAGGTTGTTCTGTTCTTTAACATCCTTTCCATCTTTTCGGTTATCTGGTATTTCTCTACGCAGAGACGAAGGGCATTAAGTAGTTGATTCAGGACATAGGCAGCTGCCACATGATTCTTGCATAGCATCGGTATGAGTATAGTATTGCGGATAAAGCCTTTGGCAGGTTTTACAGTGTATGAGGAGGACTGCATATAGCGGATGCAGCTGCAGATTCGCAGATCCTTCATTTTACGGAGAAATTTACAGTCATTCAGTGCAGCCATATTGTCCAGTTGCAGCAATGCATTACGGCAATGCTGCACATAGATGTACTGTGCTATGACCTCAGGTGATACTTCGTGATCGGTAAGACTGCCAGTGATATAGTCTATCAGGTTCTGCTGCTTTGACTCTAAGTCAGGAATATATCTGAGAGCACTGTGGTGCGATTCGGAATGGGTATTTGTATTCCAATAATAAAAGATGTCTGACAGGGTGGAAATCCTGTCAGCCTTTAAAAGAAGCTGTAGCAACATGATGAGATCGTCTTCATAGTTGACGAAGCTGTTAAAGCGCATCTTTTTATTTTCGATGAGCTGTCTGGATATGACACAGTTCCATATGGTAGGATAGATGCTGATCTCGTCATTGGCATATGCGGCAAAGCCTTTAAAGAGCACCGGCAGGAGCAGCTTCTGCCTTATTTGAGGCCCTTCAAATACATCATCCGTATATTTCTGGAAGGTGACGCATTTATCGCTTCTTTTCTGCCTGTAACAGCCGCAGATAGCCGCCTGACTGCCGTCGAGGGCTATGCGTTCCAGCATTTTCTGATACATTTCTTCATGAACTTCATCATCTTGATCGCAGAAGCCGATATGTTTGCCGCGGGCATGGATAAGTCCGTAATTTCTGGCTTCCGCAATTCCTCCATTTGCTTTGTGGTATACTTTGATTCGTGTATCTGCCTCAGCCAGTCTGGTGCAGATTGCCAGAGAATTGTCAGTAGAACCATCATCGATCAATAAAAGTTCCAGATCGTGCCAAGAAGAGTTAAGGACACTGCAAACTGTATTCTCGATATAGTGTTCTCCGTTATAGACTGGTATGATAATGCTTAGATTAGGAGCATCAGGTTCACTGTTCCGACAGCTATTTTGATTGGTATTCTGTCCTTGATCCTGCGTAGTGTTCTTCTCGTGATATTGAGTAGTGTTTTGCTCATGATACTGATCTGTATGTTGTGCTGTGCTCATTTTGGTCACCGTAAAATATAATCTGCGTTGTATATTTTCTGCTTTCATGTATTATAGAAGAAAAGAGGATTCTTCTATGGAGTCATCTTATCACAGGACAGGATTTTCGGCAACCGGTCGTAGACTTATATCCTGATAGACAAAGTATGGACTGAGTAGATATGCTATTTAAATGCCATGTCAAAGTCCCCATACAGTGCACTTCCACGACGCTGTCCGATATTCGGATAACGTGGGACATGAATGACATGGAGGATAAGCAGTTACATTTTAAAGAGGAGATATCACAAGTGATAGAGATGGAGAGAAAAATAACAGGGAAGAAAGAAGGAGAAAGTCAGAGCATGCCTCTGGTAAGCGTTATCGTGCCGGTATTCAATATACATGCTTATGTTGACGCGTGTGTGGAATCATTGCTCCGGCAAACTTATACAGATTTGGAAATTATTCTGGTGGATGATGGCAGTGTTGACGGGTCTGCGGAGCAGTGTGATGCATACGTGTACAGAGACAGCAGGGTACAGGTAATTCATCAGGAGAACGGTGGTCCATCTACCGCGCGAAATACCGGATTGGATCATGCACGGGGAGAGTACATTGCCTTTGTGGATGGTGATGATGTGGTCTCATCTTACTATGTTGATGAATTATATCAACTGCTGATGAGACATCATGCAGATATAGCAGCGTGCGCTTTTGTGAGAGGAAAGGATGTGGAACTGCAACGGTACGAGTCAGAGGATGCCTGGCACAGAGACGAGCATGCCCTATGGGAAGTCTGTATGGATGCGGAGAAGATGCTGCGGAAGTGGCATGGCGGATATAAACAATATGAGACGGTTGTCTGGAATAAACTTTATCACAAGAGTATCTTTAACGGAGGTCAGGATAAGTGCAGGATCCGATATCCTTCGCATAGGCGAGATGAAGACATCGTAGTCAGCCACCTGCTCATACAGAACGCAGAAAGGATAGCATTGACCTCAAAGCAGCTCTATTATTATCGCAACAGGCCGGGTAGTCTTACAGACAGAGATGTCATGGCAGAGAATGTACGGCAGAATCTGAGCGCACAGAGAGAGAGGATGGCATTCTTCTGGGCAAAAAGATATTGGCGGGCATATCTGAAGCTTCTTAAAGGGTATGTACTGCATGTGGTGTGGTTTGGGTGGCAGAAGATAAGCGGCTTATATTAAAATATTTGAGTTTTTAGTCAATTTTGTCAATAAAATCTTGTAGTTCTTCCTATAATGACGGTAAGAACTGCAGGATTTTTCTTTTGCAGTAAAAGAAAGTGTGAGAGAGGAATAATTAATAGCGCCGAAGCAACATGAGTGAGTTTTCGCACATCTTTTTTGCATATAAGATATAGGAATTATGTGGAATAGTGTAAATAACTCTAAAAAGGCAATTGTCCGAGGAGATGTAGTAGAATGAAAAAGGTTTTTTGTAGAAATATATTAACTCATGCGAATAACATAAAGAAGGCGCTTAATAATATCGTCAATATAATATATTTTATATAAATTGTGTGTAAATATGCGGATAGGAAGTAATGATGAACCTGATAAAAGAATTGTACAATTATAGGGAGATGCTTTTTAGTTTAGTCAGAAAGAGCCTTAGAGGAAGATATAAAGGATCAGTGCTTGGTTTTTTATGGACATTTCTGATTCCATTGCTTCAGCTTGGCGTGTATACGCTGGTATTCAGCGTAATTATGAAATCGGGGTATGACAAATATTATCTGTTCCTGTTTACTGCACTTGTACCTTGGGTATTCTTTAGCGGCTCAGTTGCATCGGGGACAGGATGCATATGGGATCAACGAAACATGGTGAATAAAATTTATTTTCCAAGGGAAATATTGCCAATTGCCCATGTGACGTATCTATTGGTAAATATGTTGCTTTCGTTGTTAATTGTGTTTGCGGTACTGATTCTTTCAGGACATGGGATTAATTTAGTCGCAATCTTATATCTTCCACTTGTTATTTTTATTGAATATTTATTAGCGCTGGGGATTACAATGCTGATGTCAGCTCTTGATGTATATTTTAGGGATTTGCAGTATATTATGGAAATACTGACCATGGCATGGCAGTTCCTGACGCCAGTTATGTATGGACTTGATGTAGTACCGGAAGAGCTTCGTACTGTGTTTCGCTTTAATCCCATGACATCTGTTATAGAGTGCTTTAGGGACATCATGTATTATCAGCGGATACCTGATATTTCAACGCTGGGATTAGCAGCGTTTATGGGTGTGTTTTTCATGATGGTGGGGGTGTTGGCCTTCGGACGCTTGAAAAGAGGATTCTCGGAGGGAATGTAAATGGAACCGGAAAATGTAATAGAAGTAAATGATGTCAGAAAAAGCTTTAAGGTATATAAAGACAGAGGTTATATGCTTAAAGAGATGGTTCTGTTTGCAAACAGGAGGAAATATGAGATACATGAGGTCCTGAAGGGAATCAGCTTTACAGTCGGCAAAGGTGAGGCCATTGGTCTTATCGGGCAAAATGGCTGTGGAAAAAGTACTACATTAAAGCTTTTAACGAAAATTATTTATCCGGACAGCGGTAGTATAAGGATGAAAGGGAGAGTGTCCAGCCTTCTTGAGTTGGGGGCAGGATTTCATCCGGATATGAGCGGTAGGGAAAATATTTATATCAATGCAGCAATTTTTGGACTTACCAGAGATGAGATTGCCAAGAGACTTGATGATATTATCGCCTTTTCAGAGCTAGAACATTATATTGACAATCCGGTAAGAACATATTCATCAGGAATGTATATGCGGCTTGCCTTTTCCGTGGCGATCAATGTTGATGCGGATATATTGTTGATCGATGAAATACTTGCAGTTGGTGATGCCAATTTCCAATCAAAATGTTTTAATCGACTGAAAGAGATTAAGGCAGAAGGAACGACCATTGTGATCGTGTCGCATTCTCTTGGCCAGATAGAACAGGTATGTGAACGGAGTATTTGGATTCATGACGGAAAGATCATGGCAGAAGGTTCTCCCAGGGAGGTGCATCCAATATATCTTGACTATATGGGAGCGAAGCGGTTGGAGAATGCGCAGCATGAGGCAATACGGCAGAAAAAGAAGAGGGAAAAAGAAGCGTTGAAAACAGACGTATCAGACGAAAACGCTCTGCCAAAGGATGCGTCTATAAATGAAGATAAAACTGATCGTGAAGATGACTTAACAACCATATCTTCTGAGGAGGCAATTAAGAAAAATAAGAAGCGTTGGGGGAATGGTATGGCTCGCTTGCAGGAGATTGAACTGCTTGATGAGAATTGTGTGGACAGTACGCTCTTTGAGACAGGTAAGAATATAAAGGTTAAGCTTCATTACCATGTAAAGCAAAGAGTTGAAGATGCGGTGATCGGAATTGGTATTTTCAGGACTGACGGGGTACAAGTATACGGTTCTAATACTCGTATAGACAAATTAGAAGAGTTCAGTCTTGAAAAAGATGGGGTGGTCTGTCTTGTGCTGAAGAATGTCAATTTAATGCCCGGGCAGTATACATTGGACTTTGCAATTGAGTCAGGTATGGGATTACCGATTGATTATTATCGGGAAGCTAAGAGAGTAGAGTTTTTTACGACAAAGGATGACGTGGGATTATCCAGAATTGAGCATGAGTGGGAGTTGGGATGAACATAATAGATACAACTTCTAATATGCAGACTTACGGTGGAGACAGTATATATATAAATGGAGAACAAAGACGGTGAAGCAGGCGGATATACTGATTATTATTATTTCCGATAAGCAGAATCTTCAAAGAGACAGTATGGTGAACGAGTCAGAAGATATTCAAGTCGTTGAAATAGCATCGGTTTGTCTGTCACAGGTTAATCTGATCAATAGGATTATAAGGGACACTGAACAGATTTCAGATTTACTTGTTATCTGTGAAAATCAGATTGATGAATTGGATTTTCTTGGCAAAATGTTGGAGATTTTACATTCTTGTGAAAGGCATGGCGCAGTAGTGCCACTAAATATGCATTCGCAGGGAATTAGCAGATTGACCAGAGCACAATATAGGAGGGTTGCAGAATATTTAAGTGAGTATAAGGTTATACCATATATAGAGTCATTGCCAGTATTGATCAAAGCAGAAATGTTTGAAAGGTTTGGACTGCTTGATGAAAATTTTCACAATATACGGGATGCGCTGCTGGATTTTAGTTTGAGATTTAACCAATATGGGTGGAGTACTGCAAGAGTAAATTGCTGGAGCGACGATGAGATCAGTGCAGAAGAGAACGTGAAGAGTGGTAGGGATATCATACAAAGAAGGTATCCTTATATACAGGAGATAGAAGAAATATATTATAAGCGTGTAGAAAGTGCAGTCGAACATTTTGCCATAAGACTTGCACAGTATAAAGAATGCAAGCCAAGTCTGCTTTTCAGTTTATATGAAGTTCCGGCTTCGTTTAATGGGACAGCGAATTATGCCTTAAAACTGTTGGCAGCCTTTTGGGATAGTTATCATGAGAAATATGAAATCAGCATATTGGTCAAGAGAAGTACAGATGAATTTTATAAGCTTTCTGATAAGTACCCCCACGTGTATTATCCGGAAACGGCGAAGCACAACACATTTTGTCTAGGCTACGTTGTTTCACAGATACTGTGTGCTGAACACATGGATCTTATCAATAAGTGTTGTTTAAAATATTGCGTCTGTATGTTGGATATCATATCGCTAAGAAGTCATTATTTGTGTAGAAATGATAAGAGTAGATTTGAGCTGTTTCGTGATTCGATCGAGTACGCGGATTTAATGTTGTCTATAAGTCGGTTTTCACAGAATGATATCGTAAGTTTTTTTCATGATGAAGTACAGAATGCAGATGTTTGTACCGGTTATATCTATTTGGCTTCGGATAAAGTGCTGTTGGATGCAGGAACAGAAGAAAAGACAATTCCGTTTAAGACAGGGGACTATTTTATTGTTATCGGAAATGCCTATAGACATAAGATGATAGAACCGGTGCTGAATATTCTTAAAGATATCAAAGAGAATTTTATTGTTATCGGAATGAAGACAGAAGGGTATTATCATAAATCGAAACGTATTTATGGGTATGTTTCGGGATGGCTTGATCAGGGGATTTTAAATCAAATGATCGCCGGATCTAAATGTATTGTTTTTCCAAGTGTTTATGAAGGCTTTGGATTAACGCTGTATGACGCTGTCGTATATAGAAAGAAGATTATTGTCAGTGATACACAGATTAATTTAGAGTTAAAAGAATTGCTTCGGGAATATAGAGATCGGATTATTACTTATAGACGGTTAGAAGAATTAAAGACGATTTTGGTGGAAAACGATTTTGAGGATAACTGCAGTGAGAAGCCAGCGAGAATAAGAAACTGGCAGGAAATGGCAAGGGAGTTAGACATATGGATTGAAAGCATGCAGAGGAAAGAGCTAGATACTGTTCGGTTGGAACGCAGATGGAAATATTTAAAACGGTATCAAGGTGAGGACAAGTATGTTGTAAAAGGAAAAATTAGTGTAAGACGAGACAGATTAATTAGGAAATGTATTTCGAGTTTTCCGAGGACATATCAACTATACCGTAGGCTTATAACAGCAATAGATAAGGAGCATTATGGAAGTCGATAAAACCAGAATATACAGGCTTGCAATCGACGGTCATGTATTATTGCAAAGTGAAAAGACAGGGGTAGGGCAGACAGCGCAGTATTTGATCGATGAACTTGTAAAGAACAGGAATTTTGATATACAGATTAATTTTGTGGACTTTTTGATGTATAGATGTTGGAAGATAATAAAGCGTTATAAAAAGCAGGGCTGTAGGATCAAGATCTGTTGGTGGATGACTTACAGTTTATATGCCAAATTATTTGAAAGATTTAAAATACCTTACTTTTTTCTATTCGGCAGGAGAAATGATGCTACGTTGTTTTTTGAGTACCAGGTGCCATTTGGTGTAGGCACCAAGGTTGCAGATTATGTATATGATGTAAACTATAAAGTTTTTCCAGAGACGGTAGATGAATTAGCTTTAAAGTGGCTTGATGAAAAACTTCCACTTTATTGCGAAAGATCTGATGTGATCATTACGATATCTGAATTCTCAAAGAAAGAGATAGAGAAATATTTGAGGATAGACAGTAATAAAATACATGTCGTGCCATGCGGAGTTGACTGTAAGAAATATAATGGCAGGATCAGATCTGAACAGATCAATGCGGTTAGGAGAAAGTACGGGATAGAAAGCGATTATATCCTTTATATGGGAACGCTGGAACCGAGAAAAAATATAGCACTTTTGATAGAAGCATATCATTTTTTGACAGAGCAAAAGGATGATCTCCCTACGTTAGTGATCGCAGGTAAAAGAGGATGGATGTATGAGCAGTTGTTTCAAATGGTTTCAGATTTTGGATTAAAAGATCAGATTGTATTTACAGGATATATTGAAGATGCTGACAGTGCAGCTTTAATGTCAGGTGCAGTGTTGTTTGTATTTCCTTCTTTATATGAAGGGTTTGGGATTCCACCGCTGGAGGCGATGGCGTGTGGTACACCGGTTATTGTTTCTGATGCGGAGGCACTTTTGGAGACTGCAGGAGCAAGTGCGACATTTTTTAGATCCGGAGATATAGTTGATTTGAGCAATAGAATCAGTCAGTTGCTGGAAGATGAAAATGAGAGAAGAAGATTGGCAACGGCAGAGCGGGAGTGGGCGGAAAAATATACATGGAAAAGCGCTGGTGAAAAGCTGGCAGGTGTTCTTAGAGCCATGTAAGTGGTGAAAATGAGGTGTTCAATATATGAAATTAAGTGAACGGTTAAAAGAATATATAGTAAAAATTGTGAGAGAAGAATCAGAAGAACTGCAAAACAGAGAAAGCTTATTGGAAGAGAATGTTCGTAACTTAAATGAGATAGTGTCAGGATATGAGGCGGTAG
>ERZ779637.1051-NODE-1051-length-13133-cov-27.502676_pt1 | contig 13133 bp, 9 predicted proteins | sample MGYA00514196_ERZ779637 | MGnify/ENA primary metagenome ERZ779637 (study PRJEB29562, sample SAMEA4376700) | mouse gut metagenome | isolation source: Cecum | study: EMG produced TPA metagenomics assembly of the A DSS colitis mouse model was used to assess the... | reverse complement strand
ATACATATTTCTTCTGCTTGTCGGACTCCGTCGTGGAAAAACTGCCGTCCGTCACGTTACTGATCCCGTAGCTTGCTGCCTGAATATTATTGGCGCCAAGAAGCAGATTCGCCTGCCCGAGCTGTTCATCCAGGATGGATATATTCAGTCCGTCGTCCGTTATCTCATAATTATAACCCTCGGCTTCCAGAAGGTCTGTCACTTCCGAGGCTTCCTTAGTCGTCGCACACTCCCTGAGCAGTACATACTCCGGTCTGGTGAGACTTGTCACGATAATCACAAGGGCAATAATGAGTACCGCTATCACTGACACGATCAGAGTCTTCTGCTTCGCCGTGAAGCGGTTCCACCACTCCATTATTTTATTTCCCAGTTCCTTCAGTTTCTCTAATATCTTTTCCACAGCAACCCGTTCTCCTTCAGCCTATCCTCTTACACATTATGTGGAACTAAACCTGCATCTGGATCAGTTCTTTGTAGGCCTCCAAAAGTTTGTCCCTGATCGCCACCGTGTACTGCAGTGCCGTAGACGCCTTCTGCAGGGCTATCGTGAGATCATGCGTGTTCTCCGTCTCGCCCAACGCCCATTTGATCTCTTCGTCTTCCGCCTTTGACAGATAGTTGTTAGTCGTGTTCAGATTGTCGATCGCAGTATGTAACATCGCATCAAAGCCGTTTTCCTTATAGTCCTCAATGCGGGTCGTAGGCGCCGCCTTTGCGGCATCCCGGACCACGCCCGAAGAGACATTATATAATTCCGTAATATCCAAAGCCATTTCCACTTCCTCCAACAATCCCCAATATATTTCTTACTATTATTAATATATGCTTTTATATATCGCGCTGCATTATCAGCCATTTAATATGTTGAGTCCCATAGTCGCCATGTTCTTGCTGGCACTGAAAGCGGTGCCGTTCGCCTGATAAGCGCGCGACGCGTCGATCAGGTTCGTAAACTCCGTGATGATATTCACATTCGGATACATCACATAACCGTTTTCATCCGCATCGGGATGGGAAGGGTCATAAACCATATTCCCCTCCGTCTTCGTATCCTCGTAAACACCGGTCACCTTCACGCCGTTGCCCGCGAAACGCTCATTCTCTTTCATAAGGATCTGATGGAAGTGCGTCGGAGAGTTTTTCTCCTTAAAGACCACAATCTTTCTGCGGTAGGGTGTCCCGTCCTCCGTCCTCGTCGTATTCGCGTTCGCCACATTCTGGGAAATCGTATCCATGCGGAAACGCTCCGCGGTCATACCCGTAGCGTTGATGTCAAATGCCGTAAATAAAGCCATAGCAGTTCCTCCTATTTATCACTTCATAACTAACTGCAAATTCTTAAACTCCTGAGCCACACTCTGCTCCAGACCCTGGTAAACGATCTGGTTTTTCGCCAGATACACGCCCTCGGTATCAGGATCCACGTTATTGCCGTCTATGCGGTAAGAAAAGCCGGCATAGTCTCTGTAAGCAATCGGATTCAGGCGGTTCGTCTTCAGGTCCGCCACCTTCGCATCCATGGATTTATACCGTGAATGGCGCAAAGCCTTCGCAAGCTGTACCTCAAAATTCACATCCTGCCTCTTATAATTCGGGGTGTCCGCATTTGCAAGGTTGTTGGAAATCGCTTCATGCCTGAGCGCAGACGCGTCCAGCGCCTTATCCAGCACATTCACATAATCAAACACATTCGTATCCATCAATGAGCTCATAATCACACTCCTTCCACGTTAATACAATCCATATATCATTATAAATAAATTATAAAAAATTACAAGGTTTTTCGATTGATTTTCACAAATTAGTGTCCAGGCAAAACTGAAAAAAAGGATCCGCAGCGCGCAAAATAGGCGCTTTTCGCAGATCCTTCTGCCAGTTATTTCTAAACTCCCGACTGATTAAAACCTCCCCTGCTCTTTTAACTTTTCCACTTCATCAAATACCACGTCATTGAGCACCTTGATGTAAGTGCCCTTCATCCCCGAAGACCGGGACTCAATCACGCCTGCACTCTCGAATTTGCGGAGCGCGTTTACGATCACCGACCGGGTGATTCCGACCTTGTCCGCAATCTTGCTCGCCACAAGAATGCCCTCCATGCCGCCCAGCTCGTCAAAAATGTGGGTGATTGCCTCCATCTCTGAGAAGGAGAGCGTGGAAATCGCCGATTTCACCACCGCCACCTTGCGGTTCTCCTCCGCGTTCTCCTCGCTGACGGCACGCAGCATCTCCAATCCTACCACCGTAGTGCCGTATTCGCAAAGAATAATATCGTCGATGTCATACTGGTCGTCGCATTTATATAGGAAAAGCGTCCCCAACCGTTCGCCGGAGATCTCAATCGGCGCGATCACCGCCTGAAACTGGCGGATGCCCGGGCTCTCAAACCCGAGTGTTTCCAGATTGACATTCTCCTTGGTGGAAAGCACCCCCAGAAGCCGCTCATTTAACATGGGATCAATGAAACCACCCACATGATCCACGATCAGTTCCGTAATAGATTCCACCGTGGGCATATCCCCGATTCCCAGGACTTTTCCCTTCCTGCTCACAACCAGCACATTGGAGACAAGAATTTCCTTCAACACGTCACAGATGTCATTAAATACTACCTTGCCCGAATTGTTATTGTGTAAAAGTTTCCCGATCTTTCTGGTCTTATCTAATAATTGCACGCTGCCCATGTGTATACCTCTCGATCGCTGTAGTCATTCTGCCTGTAATATGTTGATTATTTTATCACATTATTCAGACAATTTCAATGATTGGCGCACAACTTTTCCGTAATTCATCACGTTTGCATCAAATATTCCAATATCTCACTGCATATTCCGTTACATTTCCGCCTTTTCCTTCGGCATATCCTTTACAAAGCCGCAGGATTCGTCGGCACAGACGAGCTTGCTGCCCTTCTGCAGCATGATGGAACCACAGCGGTCGCATTTTTCGTCCACCGGCTTCTGCCATACCATAAAGTCACATTCCGGGTTGTCGATACAGCCGTAATACTTCCTGCCTTTCTTCGTCTTTTTCAGGACGATATCCTTGCCGCACTTGGGACATGCAACACCGATCTTCTCAAAATACGGTTTCGTGTTCCTGCACTCCGGGAAACCGGGGCATGCCAAAAATCTGCCGTGGGGTCCATACTTGATCACCATCTGTCTGCCGCACTGCTCACAGAACTCGTCGGACAGCTCGTCGGCGATCTCCACCTCCTCCAGCTCCTTTTCCGCCTTCTCCACTGCCGCCTGCAGATCGGGATAGAAGTTTTTCACCACCGTCTTCCACTTGACGGTGCCTTCCTCCACGCCGTCCAGAAGCGCCTCCATAGTGGCGGTGAAATTCACGTCCACGATAGAGGGGAAGGCGTCCTTCATCATGTTATTGACTACCTCGCCAAGCTCCGTCACATAGAGGTTTTTATTTTCCTTCACAATATAGCGTCTCGCCAGTATCGTCGTGATGGTGGGCGCATAGGTGCTCGGTCTGCCGATCCCCAGCTCCTCCATGGCGCGCACGAGCGACGCCTCCGTATAATGGGGCGCAGGCTGGGTAAAATGCTGTTTCTCTTCCAATGCAAGCAAGGTAAGCCCCGTATCTTCCGAGATGCCCCTGATCAGCGTATTGCTCTCCTCTTTGTCCTCCTCCTGCGTGTAGACGCTCATAAAGCCGTCAAATTTCACCTTCGACGCCGCCACGGTAAATCGGTGCTCCCCGGCGTCGATCTTCACGGAAGTCGTCTCATACTGCGCCGCCGCCATCCGGCTCGCCGCAAACCGTTTCCAGATCAGCTGGTAAAGCCGGAACTGATCCCTGGAAAGGGACTCCTTGATATCTGATGGATGTCTGCCGATGTCCGTGGGACGGATCGCCTCATGGGCATCCTGGATCTTTTTGTCAGATTTCCTCTCCTGCTCTACCGACACCGCGTATTCCTCACCGTACTTTTCCGTGATATAGGCACGGGCGGACGCCTCCGCCTCGTCGGATATTCTCGTGGAATCGGTACGCAGATAAGTGATGATACCCGTGGTGTCGTTTCCTTTGATCTCCACACCCTCATAGAGCTGCTGCGCCAGGCGCATCGTCTTCTGGGTCGAGAAATTTAACACCTTGCTCGCCTCCTGCTGCAGCGTGGAGGTCGTGAAGGGAAGCGGCGCTTTCTTAATCCGCTCGCCTGTCTTTACGGAACTCACCCTGTAAGCCGCGCCGGACAGTTCTTTCTTAATCTGCTCCATCTCCTGTGCGGACGCAATCGTGCGTTTCTCCGTCTTCGTGCCGTAATATTTCGCGGTCAGGGGATTTCTCTCCCCCTCCACCTTCAGCTGCGCATCCAGCGTCCAGTATTCCTCCGGGATAAAGGCATTGATTTCCTCCTCCCTGTCGCAGATAATCCGAAGCGCCACCGACTGTACACGCCCCGCGGACAGTCCACGCTTCACCTTGGCCCACAAAACAGGTGATATTTTATAACCAACCATGCGGTCCAGACACCTTCTTGCCTGCTGCGCGTCCACCAGATCCATATTGATCTCCCTGGCGTTCTTTAAGGACTCTTTGACCGCTGTTTTTGTAATCTCGTTGAATGTAATGCGGTACACTTTCTTATTTTCCAGTTTCAGGGCAAAAAGCAGATGCCATGAAATAGCTTCTCCCTCGCGGTCCGGGTCGGTTGCCAGATAGACTTTCTCCGCCTTCTTCACTTCCTTGCGCAGATTTGCCAGAATGTCTCCCTTGCCCCGGATCGTAATGTACTTCGGCTCAAAGTCATGGTCCACGTCGATCCCGAGAACGCTTCTGGGCAGGTCGCGCACATGCCCCTGACTTGCCGCCACCTCATAGTTCGCGCCCAAAAATTTTTTAATTGTCTTCACCTTCGCCGGTGACTCCACAATTACCAGATATTTCGCCATGGTGATTCCCCTACTCATTATTAATTCCCTGTCTAACGTGCAACACTATACACCAAATCGCAAGCGGTTGCAAGGGGAAATTAATATCTTAAACTGAAACTCAAACTGAAAAGGCGGAAACAGGCAGTTTGTCTGCCGCCTGTTCACTACTCATCGATTCAACGATTTTTCAAATCTTTTCATGATTCTTTCATACTTTTTCTCATATCCCGCATCGTCCCCGGCTTCTTTATATTCGTTCAGCTCCTCCAAATCCTCTTTCACCGATTCCACAAAATCCTTGTACTGGCTGTCTGTCATTCCCATGATTTCCCCCATTCTGTCTCCCTCCCTTCGGATATCCTGCTTTTAAGACAATTATATGCAAAGCGGGAAATTCGGTCAAGGGGGTGCCTGTTTTCTTTTTTATCTATTATCTGTACTGTTTTACGTCTTCATCACCCGCATGAAATACCCGCCGCCCACCTGTCCCGCGTGCCCGCAGGCGCACAGCTCCAGAAGCTCCTTGAACAGAACCGGCAGGGCAATGGGTCTTTTGTAGGCTTCCTCATATCTGCGCTGCAGCTCCTGCGCCGGAAGCGGATTAAAATCGAGAACGGACAGGAGTTCCCCCGCAAGCCCTTCCAGAAAGACCAGGCTGCCCTGCGTCTCCTTCTTCCGCCCGCCGCCGTTGCCCGGGGACTCTTCCAGAAGTTCTCTCAAAAGCTCCTCCGGCGAGGACACAAGCCCTGCCCCCTGCCGAATCAGGCGGTTGCAGCCGCCGCTTAAAGGATCGGTGGCACGCCCCGGCAGCGCGTAGACGTCCCGCCCCTGCTCAAGCGCCATATCCACCGTAATCAGCGTGCCGCTCCTCTCCCGCGCTTCCACCACGAGCACCGCATCGCAAAAACCACTGATAATACGGTTCCTTGGCGGAAAAAGCAGCGCTCTCGGCTCAGTTCCCGGGGGATACTCGGAACAGACCCCGCCATCGCCAATCAGCCTTTCATACAGCTCTCTATTCTCCCGCGGATAGCAGAAATCCACGCCGCATCCCAGAACACCCAGAGAATAGCCGCCTTCCTGCAGCGCGGCGCTTTGCCCGACCCCGTCGATCCCCCGCGCCATACCGCTGATCACCTGAACGCCCGCCCTCGCGAATGCCGCCCCGAACTGCTCCGCCATATATCTGCCGTACGATGTGCAGTCCCGCGCCCCGATCAGCGCCACCGCCTTTTTTCCCTCCTGTGGCAGCTTTCCGGCACAGTAGAGCACATACGGCTTGTCCGGAATCCGTGACAGCCTCTCCGGGAACTGCGGTTCGTTCTCCGTCACGAGAAAGATGCCCCGCTCCCTCATGCGCCCGTACACGCCCGGCACGTCATATCCTCTGGTAAATTCCGACATTTGTGCCACTTTTTTCGCGTACCGCTCCGAAACTTTCCCTGCAAGCGCGCCGGAAACAGTCATCCGGTAAATTTCCCGTGGCGTTCCGAAAGACAGCAGGGAGCGCAAAAACCTTCTGCTGCCAAAACCTGCCGCCTGATACAGCCAGTGTATGTACGCCTTTTCTTCCTCCGTCGCCGCCCCCGCCGTCTCGCTCCTCTTCTTTTTTTCCACTGTCTCTTCCTCCCCCACTCTTTCCACTGCCTCTGTCACCTTCACTGCTGACATCCCCGTCATTCTTACAGTTCCCTTCACCCGTCCTCTCCCGTCTCTCCCCCACTTCTCCCTGTCTCTTTCATTACCCTCTCTTCTTCCTTGTCTCCATCGTCTCTCTCATTCCGCACCTGTCTCAATTCCAGTATTTGCGGTCGGACTGCCGGTAACAGATCGCCTCCGCCAGATGCATTTCCCCAATCCTGTCGCTGCCGTCCAGATCCGCAATCGTCCTTGCCACCTTCAGGATTCGGTGATAGGCTCTGGCAGAAAGCTGCAGTGCGGCAAACATCCGCTCCATATAACCAAGTTCCGCCTCCCCCAGGGCACAGTAACGCCTCACGTCCCCGGCTCCCATATCCGCGTTAAAATGAATCCCTGTCCCGGCAAATCTCTGTTCCTGCCTTTTTCTGGCAAGCCTCACCCGCTCCCTGACCTGCGCGCTGCTCTCCTCCTCCCTGCCGGAAGTCATATCCGAAAAAACTATGGGCATCGCCTCCACACAGATATCCATGCGGTCCAAAATCGGTCCCGATACACGGTTCAAATACCGTTTCACCTCAAAAGGCGTACAGCGGCATCTCTCCCTATCGGGATAAAACCCACAGGGGCAGGGATTCATCGCGCCCACCAGCATAAAGTCCGCAGGGTAGACATAGGAGCCGCTGCTTCTGGCTATCTGTACCCGCTTATCCTCAAGCGGCTGCCTTAAAATATCTAATGTCTCCCGCTTAAACTCCGGGAGTTCATCCAAAAAGAGTACGCCGCGGTGTGCCAGACTTATGATCCCCGGCATGGGAATCCGTCCGCCACCCGCAAGCGCCTGCCCCGTTATGGTATGGTGGGGATTTAAAAAGGGTCTTGTGGTCCGCAGGGCGCCGGCAGACTGCAGCAGACCGCATATACTGTAGATCGTGGACACCTCCAGGCTCTCCTCCCTCGTTAAAGGGGGCAGGATCGACGGAATCCGTCTCGCCAGCATGGTTTTCCCCGAGCCGGGCGCGCCTATGATCAGCAGATTGTGGAATCCGGCGGCAGCCACCTCAGCCGCCCGCTTCAGTCCCTGCTGTCCGCTTATCTGGGAAAAATCAAGCTGTTCCTCTCTTGCCGCCTCCTCGATAGAAACTGCAGCGGAGACTAATGCGCCAGCCGCTGGGGCTTTGACAGCCGACGTTTCATGGCGGCTCCCGCTTCCATCAGAATCCGCCACCGCCGCAGGCTTATCTTCCGCACCCAGACAGTTCTCATCCCCGTCTGCCCCCTGCACAGAAACCTTCTCTCCCGCCAGCAGCGACACAGCTTCCCTCACACCCCGCACACCGACGCTCTCCATCTCCGGAATCAGTGCGCCCTCCCATGCGTTTCCCGCAGGCAGGATACATCTCCTGACGCCCCTCAGGACCGCTTCCCTCGCGATCGGCAGAACGCCCCGGACAGGTTTTAATTCTCCCGACAGCCCCAGTTCTCCCAGAAGAAGCGTTCCCTCCACCGCCTCCTGTTCCAGTTTCCCAAGCGCAATCATAATGCCCACCGCCACGGGCAGGTCAAACATTGTGCCGTTTTTCGGCAGATCGGCGGGGGAGAGATTGACGTTGATACACATGGGCGGCAGCTTGACCCCCACATTCTTGAGCGCCACCTTCACCCGCTCCCTCGCCTCCCGCACCTCGGAACCGGGCAGTCCCACAATCTGAAAACATGGCAGCCCCTGAGAGATGTCCACCTCCACCTGAATCAGATGGCTGTGCACCCCATAAACCGCCCCTGATGTAATTGTACTGAGCAAACACGTATCCTCCTTTTTTATTTTTCCGCTTACCCCTTATTACTGCCCTGTGTTTGAATTTCTGCGGCGAAACGCCAGAATGTCAGAAATCAGAATGACCGGGAAATCCCGGTAGAGTTATTATGCGCCAGGCGGCGCGGTTATGTCAAGGAAAATCAGTTGAAATCCATCTCCGAAAAATCAAGATACAGACTCTCAATCACCCAGTCCGGCGCGCCCTGACAGCCTTTTTCACTTTTCTTTTCGTCATCGCAGATCACGGATATATCCGGCTAGAAATTCTGAAAGATAGACTGAAAAAGAAGACATTTCATTTTGCCTGACTCCAACGCGCGGAAACAGATGCAAAACATTTACTGCCAATAGAATGTATATGCTATACATATATCATAGCAGACATCAAAACATCCTGTCAAGAACGGAAAAACGATCACCTTTCAAAAAAAGGAGAGATGGAAAGCACGCCGCCGCTCATGACGGAAAAGGAGCCCGCGTTTGCACGCAGGCTCCGATACTTTTATTACCACTGTTCCTTACTCTATTCTCAGATTGTCCTTTACGACCCCATCGCTTCCTGCTTTTCTTTACTCCAACAGGAACATCTGCGCCCGGCTCAGGGTCACGCTGTCCATGCTGAGCGTTTTCACCGATTTTCCAGCCCTCGTGTAGCTGCTCGTGAGCAGTACGCAAATCTGGGATGTCTGGGATGTCTCGTCATTCGCGGCGCTTGCATTCTGCAGAGCCGTCAGCGGGGCCTTGATGCGGTACACCTTGCCTGGGACGATATTCCTTCCCGTCACTTCCACCAGATGGTTGTTCTCCACTGCCCAGACGGGGCTTGAAAATCCCGTGAAGTCAGTGGCATTGACTGCGCCATTCGCCGACAGCAGCGTCGTCTCCGGAGATACGCCCGCATTTTTATAGTAGAAAGTCGGCACCGTAACCTTATCAACGGCAATGTTGTTGTCCGTAAAACGGAAATACACATCCACCGTCTCGCCTAAAATGCCACCCTTGCCGTCGTCCCCGCTTTCATTGAACGCCACATCATAGGGAATCGTCACGCTCTCCACCTTGGTCACGCCGTTAAAGCCCGCCACAATAGAAACGTCAGCCCTGTGCACACCGGCATTGTAAGCCGCCATCAGTGCGTTCACGAGGATCTTGCACTCATCAACGCCGTCATCTTCCGACGGAATGTCCTGACCTGCATCATAGTAATAATGGTAAACTGACTGCCCCACGTAAACTACATTTCCCTTGCTGTATACGTAGTAGTTATTTCTTCCGTCACGGGGCGACACGCTGTAACCGCCAGAACTGTGACCGTCCGAAGTTTCCTGGTCAGACAAGGTAAACCATGCCGTAGTATACGGCTGTCCCGCGTCCTTTGCCGTGCCGATATCCAACAGGAAATCCGGCGCCGAAAGCTCCGTGATATCGGTAAGCTGCACTCTCGTACCGATCTCATACGGCCATCTGGTAACCGTTCCGTCATTGATGCGGTCCGCCAGCAGGCCGGCCGTACTTACAAACATATCCGTTTTCATGCCGTCATAGCGGAATTTTTCTCCTCTTCCTATGCTGAGCTTACCGTATGTCTGCTCGTTCTTCTGTCCCAAGACTTCCGCTGACAGACCTGCCCTTCCTTTATCCGCCGACGCACCCGAAGAGGAGACAATTACGCTCCCGCCCTCGTCAACAAACGCATTGACGGCAGTCATCACTGCATCCCCGGGATTTCCGCTGTCACCAAAGCCCAGCGCCACCACATCCCAGAGGGAAAGGTAATTCGCGTTCTTGGAAATTTGGTCTGCCAATTCCGCCGGTGTAACCGTCTCGATATCCCAGTTCATGCCCAGAGCCGCTTCCGCTCCGCTCAGGAAATGGGCCAGCGTCGAGTTTTCTATATCCTCATACTGTACCTGGAAATTGGCATCCTGATTCCCCGTATCATCGAGAATCTGCAATACCCGTATCTTTGCCCTGTCGCTGCCGCTTATGGTGAAGCACCCCTGTGCGGAAGCGCGCCGGTATCTGTTATCGCTGTCCGTCAATTCCAGTTTCCACGGCACAATGCCGAAATTAATCTCATTGAAATCGACGCTGATTGTGCTGATCCCCCCGCTTTCGTCATACCCGTACCCGGTAAACTCTTCCTCCGGCGCATAGACGCCGTCATAATTCAGATCAAGATACAGATGCCTGTCCAGACCTCCCCTGTAAGTCTTGTCTTCTCCCATCCTGTCGCTTGTGACGCTGTAAGCAATCGTGCCACGGAGGATGCCCGGAATGTCCGGCACGGGCTCCGCTGCAATCATATCGGATGCGGTCTGCTCGTCCCCGTCGTCATCTCCGCCGTTTCCATCCGTTCCCCGGAGTTCAATCTTTGGTCGGAGGGCGTTCAACTGCATCGCAAACATCGCGCTGCTGTGCACATCCTCAATGGTGTAGAGACCGATGCCGCTCTCCCCGTCGTCATTATCCGCGCCGCTCATATTGACCGCTTCCCGCAGGAATGCGAACATCTGCGTGTCGGAACCAATCACGTCAGTATTGATATCGTCCACGCCCGCCTTTTGGGCGCTCTTTCCGTCAAAGCACTCATTCTCAACCACAATGGGATAACCCGCCCGCAGGTAATCGAGGAGCGCGTCTTTCTTCTGCTCAGTGATATCATTCTCATCATATTTGATATCACTGCCCGCCACGCGGTCGCCCTTGTGGTAAACCTTTCCATTCAACTTATCATCGTTGAAGACCGTCACCATTTTGCCGTCATCGTCTTGCTCGCGGTAGAAACGCTGTCCGTCCAGACCGATGAAAATCATGTTGTAAGTCTCGTTGATATCCTGATAGCTGGTGTTGAACGCTGCCACCGAACTTAAGTCCTTGCTTATCTCTATCTCCTTGGAACTTCTGAGAATCTGCTGACCTTCCTTTTCCTGTCCCTCTCTCTGCCAGTACAGAACCACATTTCCCCTGTCAGTCGTTTTTGCTTCTAAATCCGAGTGTATGTTCGCCGTCGGCTGCAATTCCAGAATCGACAGATCCTTATACTCCCCGACCAGACCGAGGGAGTAGTTGATGATATACTGCACCGCCATCGCCTTGCTGACTTTCTCGGAGATTTTATCATCCTCGGAAAGCATGACATTCTCCGCCCTGATCGCCGCCAGCACCTCGCTGAAGCCTGCCCTCGCCTCATCCTTGCCCATCTCCTCCGGGAAATCGTCCCCTACCAGAGGATTGCCGTTTACAACATACACATTTCGGTTTACATAATGATAATTATTGTCTTTCTTATTCGGAAAATCCTTGGAATCCATATTCGCCGCATTCATCAAAATGCTGGCTGCCAGATCATCCGACTTCGCCATCTCATTATAGAAAGTGAGGAGATCCTCTTTCAAAAAAGCCTTTGCCAGGTTCTGGTAATCGGATTCCGCATAGTTGTCCGTATTTTCTATCACTCCGTAATCCACGATAATGGGCTTCGACTCCATCACCACCGCGTAGAGCAGGCTTGAGACCGCGCCATATCCGATATCCGCCAGCCCGTCGATCGGCATGATTTCCGTACTGTTCGGAACGATATAGCTCTTCTGCGCATCCTGATTCAGATACAGCCCTGTGCCATCCTCCAGATAAATCAGATCCGCCTCCTCCACCATATCATAGGTCACATCACCCGCGAGCACCGTGTTCACCGTGATCGCGAAATCGTCAGATTCATTGTCGCTCCCCGCCAGGGAATGGAACACATAGCGTCTCAGCCAGTCGTTTCCGCCTGTACACCGTATGTACACGGGCGCATTCTGTACTTCGATATAATACACAGATCCGCTCTGCGCCGCACGCGTGCTGACAGACTGCACACTGATCTCCTGTCCGCCCTCTGCACCCGTTTCTTCTATATTATTGCCTGTATCCTGGACCACACCGTCCTGCGGCGCCGTTCCCGTCATCGAGGCAATATTTTCCGTGACAAGGCTTCTGGTAATTTTATACATGCCCTTACCTTCGCCGACATATTCAAACTGCCCCGCAAGCGAGGGCTCCGCCTCAAAGACATCCGTATCTGTCTCCGCCGCGCTCATCTTGTTCTGGAACAGACCCTCTTCCAAAATATAGCTGTCAAAAGGAGTCCCCTCCTCCGCAGAGACAGCGCTGACCTCCGTAATCTGATACAGGAACTCCTCTTCCTCCGCTTCGGCATAGGTAAACTGCAGTATGCAGTATGTACCTTCCTCCGGCATCGGAACAGGTTCCGGCACTGGCTCCGGATTGGGCTCCGGCGTTGGTGCCGGCTCAGGATTCGGTGTTGGTGTCGGCTCCGGTGTCGGCTCTGGTGTCGGTTCCGGCGCTGGCTCCGGTGTCGGTTCCGGTGTCGGTTCCGGGTTCGGCGCTGGTGCCGGTTCCGGTGTCGGCTCCGGCGTCGGTTCTGGTGCCGGCTCAGGATTCGGCGCTGGTGCCGGTTCCTGCTGGCTCGGTTCCGGGTTCGGTGCCGGCTCCGCAGAGGCAAGCAGCATCGGTTCCCTCATACCCACACACAAATACCAGCCGCCTTCTGTCCCTGCCTTTTTCAGGACAGACTGCGACCGAAAACCCGATGCCACATTCTGTGGCTCAGCCGCTTCCGGCGCTGGCGCAGCTTCTGTTCCCTGCGCCGGTTCACTCGGAGCCGGCTCAGGACTTGGCGTCGGTTCCGGCTGTGGCTCAACCGGCTGTTCCGGCTGCGGCTGTTCAGGCTGTGTCCCGCCCGGCTGTTCCGGCTGCGGCTGTTCAGG
>ERZ779637.1050-NODE-1050-length-13148-cov-8.264722_pt1 | contig 13148 bp, 12 predicted proteins | sample MGYA00514196_ERZ779637 | MGnify/ENA primary metagenome ERZ779637 (study PRJEB29562, sample SAMEA4376700) | mouse gut metagenome | isolation source: Cecum | study: EMG produced TPA metagenomics assembly of the A DSS colitis mouse model was used to assess the... | reverse complement strand
GCAAAGAGAATGTTGGCAGATGGGATTTTGACACTTGAAAAAATTGCGGAATATGCAGGACTTCCTCTTGACGAAGTAAAAAAATTGAAAGCAGAACGGACAGCATAGTAAGACCATAGGCCGGGAATCTAAAAACAGGTTCCCGGCCTTATTTTTTTGCCCTAAAATGTAAATTTTCTGTGAACTTGATTAAAAAGTCCTTTACAAAACGTCACTGGTAAAACCTGCAAAAGAATAACTAACATCCACACAGAAAGTCTGCCAAAGCGGGCACGGGGTATTAACATGTATTTGAAACTTGCCATAAAAGAGCGGGAAAAACATAAATATATTTTTATGTTTATCATCCTCCAACTGTCCATCTCCTTTATCACTGCCATCTGCTGCGTTTCCGTAACGGAACGCCAGTACCAGCGTTACCGCTCCTTAAAACCGGTAATCAGCCGGGTCGGTTGGTTTATTGACTCCACATTAGGGGTAATTTATCCGGAAAGTGATGTAGGAACCGGCATAAGCGGAAAAGATGTGTTACAAAAGCACCTGAAAAATACGGATATTATCTGTACCTATTCCGTATTGGCAAACATTGCCCAGGATTCGTGGGAACCGGAAATGGAAACCATCGTATATGACCGGGAACTGGTTCAAGCCATGAATCCCAAAATGGCGGAAGGAAATTGGCTGACAGACGGCATACGTCATCCGGAAGAAATCGAAGCCGTTATTTCGCAAAATTATTACGGGCTATGTGCCGGTGATACCCTCCAACTCGTCCCCTATGCAAACGACGGAACCAAAGATGCCATACCGATTAAAATAACAGGAGTCTTGGATGAACATGCGGAAATTCTTAAGATGGAATATTCCAAACCAATGGTAAGCTACCACAATTTCATTTTTGATACGGAAAATGCCGATAAGCCCATCCTGATTTTACGTCAGGAAGACATTCTGCGCCTATCCGAACAAACCTTATCGCCAAGGGGTCTGCTGTTTCTTCTTTATCATCAGGAAATAACCGATGCAGAGAAAAAAGAAAATGAAGAATTTATGGAAAGCAACATACAAATCCATCTAAAGGAACCATTATCCATTGTAAAAGAAAAAAGCGAAACCTACCTGCAAAACCAAACTGCAGAAATACTCCCTGTGTTGATTCCTTTGATAGTGGAACCTATTCTTTCAACGGAACTTCATTCCATAAATTTACGGAAAAAAACTCCTCCAAAATTCGTAACCGGGAAATCGGCATCATCATGCAGGATTTTGCGTTGATAGAAGAATTCACCGCATATGAAAACATTGTCCTTCCCTTGGAGATACAAAGAAAAAAGAAAGGACAAAAAGAACAGGCCGTACAGGAAGCCCTGAAAGCCGTAAATATGGAGGATTGTAAAAACCAAAAAGTCCATACCATGTCAGGCGGCCAGAAACAGAGAATTGCCATTGCACGGGCAATCATCAACCGGCCGCAGGTCATCCTGGCCGACGAGCCCACCGGATCTTTGGATTCCGAAAATACGGACCTTATCATGAAATTGTTCCGCCAACTTCACAAACAAGGCAAAACCGTCATTATCGTAACCCATGACCATGAAATTGCGGATCAATGCACAAGAACGGTATCCCTTCACGACGGAAAAATTCGAATACAAAGGAATCACATCTGTGATTAAACCGGAAAAAACAAGCGATATTAATTCTTCGTGCAAAACATTTTATTTTTGTGCAGATAGCTTATGCTGTAATTATCAGCAGGAAATAACCGAAGCGCACGTTCCTTACCGAAAAATATGATTTTTCCATTCTATTTAAAACCGTGGCGGACCAAAAAATCCGCCACGACATAAAACACAAATATACGAAAGAAATCATCTGCCGGAAAGAAGATTAAATTCCATTTGGTAAGCAGGATATTCCCCCATCTCCACCGGAAGGGGGATACCGGCTTCCATCAGCGCCGCGCCGCTGTAACGGTTCCCGCTTCCCGCCTCCACATAAATCCCGCCCGGCAAAAGCCCCTTTAACTTCATATAACTAATCGGCCGGTTTCCGTGGGTTTCCAGCATCACGGCATTCACTAACGCCTGTTCTTTACAATCCGAAACAAACATCCACGCCGCATAAGCATCCGTAAAAGGACTGGACAGACGGTAATAATCGCCGCAGCGGAAAAGTTCTTCGTATTTCTTATACTGCTTAATCTGTTCTTTTACTTCCTCCTTCTCCTCTGCCGCCAGTTTCCCAAGGGAAAGCTCGTACCCGAACGCCCCCGTCATCGCCACGGTACCCCGCGTATGCAGACTGGTACTGCGTCCCGTCTGATGGTTGGGCACTGCAGAAACATGGGCACCAACCGTGGACATGGGATAAAAGAACGACGTCCCATACTGGATGCGCAGCCTGTCCACGGCATCCGTATTGTCGCTGCACCAAATCTGCGGCGTATAATACATCATACCGGCGTCAAACCTTCCGCCTCCGCCGCTGCATCCTTCGATTAATACTTCCGGGTATGCCGCCGTCAACTTCTCCAAAAAGTCATATACACCCAGCATATAATCATACGTAATTTTTCCCTGGGCGCTTTCCGCGGAATAAATATCCGCAAGGCTCCGGTTCATATCCCATTTCACGTACGCAATCTTTCCCTGGTCCAACACGCCGCAGATTTGCCGGAACACATGGTCCCTCACTTCCTTTCTGGTGAAATCAAGAACGAGCTGGTTCCTTCCCCGCACGGGATTCCTGCCCGGAATCCGTATCGCCCAATCCGGGTGTTCCCGGTAAAGTCCGCTGTCCACGGAAACCATCTCCGGTTCTATCCAAATTCCGAATTCCACACCGGCACGGTTGACTTTTTGGATTAACTCCCCTAACGTGCATCCCAGCTTCCTTTCATTTACCTGCCAGTCTCCCAAACCGCTGTTATCATCATCCCGCTTCCCGAACCATCCGTCGTCCATGACCACCATATCCATTCCAAGCTCAGCCGCTTCCTCCGCCAGCCGGACGATTGTTTCCCCGTTAAAATCAAAATATGCCGCTTCCCAACTGTTCACCAGCACCGGTCTCGGACGGAACGCGTATGCGCCCCTGCATATATGGTTCCTGATACAACGGTGGTATTTTACGGACAAATCCGCAAAACCCTGTTTGGAATAACATAAAACCGTCTCCGGTACAACCAGCGATTCTCCCTTCCCCAACGGGTAATGAAACAAATCCTCCTGCAGTCCCATTAACGCCCTTGTCTGTCCGAACTGGTCCCTTTCCGCTTCATACATGAAATTTCCGCTGTATACAAACATCATGCCATAGCAGCTTCCACTGTCCTCCGTGGTATCCTTTCCCGCAAGGATAACCGCCGGGTTATACTGGTGGCTGGACGTTCCCCTCCGGCTCCCGATGACCGTATTTCCGTGCGTCACCGCCGTCCGCTGGAAATTCCTCTCCATGGCATGTCTTCCGTAAAAACTAACCAGGTCAAAATCCCCGGAAATAAAATCCAAACAGGCGGACGCCGCTTTTTCCACGGTAATCCCCACTGCTCCGCCATTGGTAATGACCGCGCTGCGCGTAATGATATCCTCATCCTCCAGTACTCCGTACAACAGCCGCACCTGTACGCCGCTGACGGAATCCTCCAGTATGATTTCCAACGTTTCCGCGCTGTCCGTATTTCCTTCTTTTTGGACATGGACTGCCGGTAAACCCGGCAGCCCATATTTCCCTTTCCTAATCTCATACCCGGCATAACGCAGGTCACAGCATTCCGACCCGTCGGCGTTCCTGACCACCAGTGCGCTGCTCCGGTAATCCCCCATGCCCATTGCCGGATATTCCTGCGGAAGCACATCCAGCGAATAAGTCCTGTCTCCCCCTGCATCATGGGGATTGCCGGAAAATCCCCTGTCGTAATAAGTCAACAGATAGTCCATATCCCCCGGCACCCCCGCACCGTAATACAAATGCAGGAGAAATCCATAAGAATCCACTTTCATCTGATACGTGGTATTTTTTGTATAAATGGTAAAAATCCGCTTTTTTTCCTGATAAACAACTGCCATATTGCCACCAAACCTTTTCCCGTATTATTTTACCGCACCATTAACCACACCGTTCAAAATCTGCTTCTGGCAGATGATATAGAAGACAAGGATCGGTATCAGCGACAGCAGATAAGACGCAAATGCCAAATTATAATTCGTGCCAAACTGCGACTGGAAGTTCAACTGCGCCAAAGGCAGCGTATTCTGCTCTGATCCCGCCATAATGACAAGAGGCGTCATAACGTCATTCCATACTGCCAGCGCCGTCAATACCGCCACCGTAGCGTGCATGGGACGCATCACCGGGAAAATAATCTTCCAGTAAGTCCTCCATGTGGAAGCCCCGTCTACCTTTGCCGCCTCCTCCAACGCCATAGGGATATTTACCAGATACCCCGAATAGAGCAGAATGTTCATCGGCATGTAAAACACCACGTACAGGAGAATGACCCCGAACCAGTTTGCCAGTCCCAGCTCCGCCGTCTGCTTCGCCAAAGGCATCATCAGGATTGCAAACGGAACGAACATACCGCTGACAATAAACAGGTACACAAAACCGTAAAATTTATTTTTTGCCTTATTCCTGCCCAGCGCATAACCCATCAGGGAATGAATCAGGATGGACAGCCCCACGGACAGCGCCGTAATCAAAAGACTGTTTCCCAGGGAATGCCAAAAATCCGTTACTTCCATGGCTTCCTTAAAATTGTCCAGGCTCCATGTCTTGGGCAATGCCAGGATACCGCCGATGGTATTCGTCATTTCGGAAGGCTGCTTGAATGCAATTATTATGGTCAGGTACAACGGAAAAATAATAGTGGAAAGCCCTAAGACCAACAGGATCATCGGCGTCCAGTTTGTATTCTTTTTTGCCATGGCTTTTGTCATAACTGCTCCTCCTTACTGCCGGAAAATTTCATCTGCGCAACGGATACGATAACGATAACGATGAAGAATACCACCGCGTTTGCACTTTGGAACCCGAACTGCCCGCCGGACATACCGTTATTGTAAATCAGGTAGGAAATGGATTCCGTACTCTGCGCGGGACCGCCTTTGGTCAACGCCATAATCTGGTCAAACACCATCAGGAAGTTCTTCACGCAAAGCACCATGTTAATCGAGAAAAACGGGATAATCAGGGGGAACGTCAAATGGCGGAACCTTTTCCATCCGGTGGCGCCGTCCAGCCCTCCCGCTTCGTATACATCCTCCGGCACGGTCTGTAAGCCCGAAATGTAGATAATCGTATTCATTGCCACTGCCTGCCACGCACATACCACCATAATGCCAATCCATGCCGCACTGGAATTGGACAGGATGCTTGTGCTCAAAGCCGCGATTCCCATCATATCCGCCACTGCCGGAAGTATGTAGGTAAAGAAGTAGTTGAAAATGTACCCCACTACCAGTGCACCAAGAATGTTCGGCAGGAAATACGCCCCGCGGAAGAAACTTTTCGCCCTTATTTTACTGTTCAGCCCCAGGGCAAGGATCAGGCTCAGAACATTTACCACCACGGTCGTCACCACCGCCAGTTTAAACGTAAACCAATAAGACTTTCCGACACGTGCATCCGAAAACAAATCGATGTAATTTTGGAAGCCTACCCAGTTATATTTCCCGAATCCTTTGAAGTTTGTAAAGCTGTATATGACACCGCGGATTAACGGAATCGTATTAAAGCAGACAAACAGCGCCAATATCGGAATGGTAATCAGCAAAAATGTCCTTTTTCTTTCATTTTTCCATATTTCTTTCATAAAAAATATAGTCTCCTTCCTTTCCTAATTCTTATTCCAATTCTTATTTCCAATTTTTATTCCAAATTTATCTCCCCGTCCTAATTCAATTCCTTTTCCGGTCTAGTCCGCAGTCCCGTGCTGTTTCTCATACTCCTTTACCACACGGATAATGTCCCTGTTGTACCGCGGCCAGTCCTCATCGAACTTTTTCAGAAAAGCATCCACGTCCTTTTGGAGCAGGAAAGTCTGGATTTGCGCATCCACAGCCATTTCGGACGGATAATAATGATCCTGGTAGTCCGTCATGTTTCCTTCCGTTATGTACCGGGTCATTCCGTCCAGGATGGAAGGCAGTTGAAAATCACCGTCTTTGCATGGAATTGCTGTCTGCGCATCGATATATTTCTGTATGTTCTCATCCGCATAAAGGAAATCCAGCACCTCATAGGCAGCTTCCTTATTTTCACATTCCGCCATTACGCAGAACTGGAGATCCACGCCGGAATTTAATGTATTGCCGTCTTTGTCATCATTTGCCGGCATTACGAAAGAATCCAGGTTAAGCTCCGGGTTCACGGACAAAATCTGCGGAGCGGCATAGCTTCCGATGGGATACATGGCGGATTCCCCTCTCGCAAAGGCGGTACACGCATCGTTATACCCATAGGCAAACGGATCTTCCGGTCCGTACTCTAACAGTTTTAAGTATTTTTCGGAAACTTCCCGGTATTCCTCGGAAAATGTGGTTTCCCCACGGTTCACCTGTTTCGTGGTATCCGAAGGCGCCAGGTCTACCGCCATGGCATTCCACGGGGCAAGGCAGGTCCACGTATCCTTAAACCCGAAGTAAAAAGGAAGAATTCCTTCCGCTTTTATGGTATCGCATAACGCCACCAGTTCTTCCCAATTCTCCGGTATCTGCCATCCGTGTTCCTCAAACATGTCTTTGTTGTACAGAATTCCTGCCGCATTTGCCACATAGGGCGCCGCATAAGTACCTTCCGTGGGAACCAGTTCCAAGGCTTTCCCGATATCCAGGTATCCCTGGTTAATCTCCTGCAGCCCCTGATAATCGGAGATATCCGCCAGGATTTCCGCATCCACAAAATAGGAATAATTGATATCGCCGCCGATTCCTATGATGTCCGGGTAATCCTCCCTGATAAACCTTGTCTTCAAAATAGTCATGGCATCGTTGGGGGAACTGATTTTCAAACGGATGTTATCATGGGTTGCATTAAATTCATCTTCCACTGTCTTGAAGTAATTTGCCGCTTCCGGTTTATATTGGACGATTTCTATCTCGACCTTACCGTCCTCACCCGAACTCCCGCACCCACAGACAGCCAATGATACCGCCGCACAGCATAATGCAAGCCCTAAGCATTTTATCCCTTTCCCTTTCATAACATTCTCCTTCCTTTTTTTGATAATGGTATTGTAACATACCATAATGCTACTGATAAATACCAGCATTTTGCAAATTATATTCCTTTATGCTATTTTTATTCCTTTTGTTTGCTACTATCTAGCATTTTGGTATATAATAAAAAAAACCGTCATTGGGAGGGTCTATGAGCGATTTTATTTTTTCCGTTTTTCCGTGTGAAAATTTTATTGATTTTGGATTATATCAATTTGGATGGGAACAGTGTGACCCATCCCATTCCTTCGGTCCCGCAGCAAGGAACCACTATCTGTTCCACCTTTGCCTGTCCGGTACCGGAACGCTGTATGCGGACAATGCCGCGGGCAAAACCGTTACCTACCAAATTAAAAGCGGGCAGGGTTTTATGATGTTTCCCCACCAGGTATGCACCTATGTGGCAGACCGCGAAATCCCATGGGAATATGTATGGATTGAATTTGACGGGCTGCGTGCCAAAGAAACCATCGACCTGACCGGAATCAGCCGCAGCCAGCCGATTTATAAGGCACGCTATAAAGATATTGCGGAAACGATGAAAACCGAGCTGCTCTACATCGTAAACCACAAGGAGGAGTCCCCGTTCCACTTAATCGGGCACTTCTACCTTTTCATCGACAGCTTCGTGCGCTCGTCCACTTCTGCACAAAGCGGCAAAGGAAGCAGCCTGCGGGATTTTTACATCAAGGAATCCATTTCCTATATCGAGCAGAACTTCCAAAATGATATCACCGTGGAAGATATTGCCGCCTCCTGCGGTTTAAACCGCAGTTATTTCGGGAAAATTTTCCATGAAAATATGGGCAAATCACCCCAGGAATTTCTGATTTCCTACCGCATGTCGAAAGCCGTGGAATTATTAAAACTGACTAAGCTGTCCATTGCCGATATCGGAAACGCGGTAGGCTATCCGAACCAACTGCATTTTTCCCGGGCATTTAAAAACGTATACGGCATCTCACCCAAACAGTGGCGGAACGAAAACCGCCTGCCATCCGTTTCGGAATGACAGGCGGTGCGTTTCCCAAATCTTATAAAAGGAAATACTCCCGATTAGTTTGCTTTCTGCTCCGCGTCTGCATTTTCAGCCGGAACTTCTGCATCTGCGTTCTCTGCCGGCGCTTCTGCATCCGTGTTCTCTGCTGTTGCTTCTGCATCCGCAGCCGGTGCTTCTGCATCCGCATTTTCAGCCGGTGCTTCCGCGTCTGCATTTTCAGCCGGTGCTTCCGCGTCTGCGTTCTCTGCCGGTGCTTCTGCATCCGCATTTTCAGCCGGTGCTTCCGCATCTGCGTTTTCTGCCGGTGCTTCCGCATCTTCTGCAGGGGTTTCAACTGCTGTGTCATCCGTTACCGCTGCTTCCGTATTACCGCAAGCCATCATCAGGGTTGCGCATGTTGCTACTGCTGTCAATAACATAACTACTTTCTTTTTCATAACTTTTCTCCTCCTATATATGAAACAAAATTGCCGTGTCCAGTCCCATGCCCTATGTACCGTGCAGCGGGAACTGTTGTCGGGGTTTCCCTCACCGGCTGAAAACATCATATGGCATAATTGTGACCAATCTGTGAACAAATTCTTGAGAATTTATGAACTGAATTTTTCCAAATGTCCAAAAAGTGCATAGAATTTACCGGGGCCAAGGGAACATGCATGGCTTTTTCACAATTTACACCCTTTATTTTCCGAATTTTTATAACAATTCCATAAACACTTGAAAATATAAATTTACAAATCCGTCATTTATGGATAAACTATATTTATCACAAATTTTTTAAGATACTGCAAATTTTCATATTTATTAAAGAAAGGACAAACATATGAAATTCATCTCATGGAACGTAAACGGGCTCCGCGCCTGTACGGGAAAAGGCTTTCTCGATTTCTTCCGGGAACAGGATGCGGACATTTTCTGTATACAGGAAACAAAATTACAGGAAGGACAAATTGACCTGGACCTTCCCGGCTATTACCAGTATTGGAATTACGCGGAGAAAAAAGGTTATTCCGGTACCGCCGTTTTCACGAAGCAGGAACCCCTGTCCGTTTCCCCCGGCATCGGAATGGAAGAACATGACCACGAAGGCCGTGTGATTACCTTGGAATACGACGGTTTTTACATGATTACCGTATATACGCCCAACTCCCAGCGCGAGCTCACCCGTTTGGATTACCGGATGAAATGGGAAAACGACTTCCTTCTTTATATCAAGGAACTGGAAAAAACAAAACCCGTCATTTTCTGCGGCGACCTGAACGTGGCACATCAGGAAATCGACCTGAAGAACCCCAAGACCAACCGCAAAAACGCGGGCTTTACCGATGCGGAACGGGAGAAATTCACCATCCTGACACAGTCCGGCTTTCTCGATACCTTCCGCTATTTTTATCCTGACAAAGAAGGGGCTTATTCCTGGTGGTCCTACCAGTTCAACGCAAGGGCAAAAAATGCCGGCTGGCGTATCGACTATTTCCTTGTATCGGAACGTTTAAAGGACCGGCTGGAAGATGCCCTTATATATTCCGAAGTTCTCGGTTCCGACCACTGCCCCGTGGGACTCATCCTGAAGTAAACCCCCGCCGCAAGCGGCGTCGGTCTTTGCCCCTTGCCGCCGCCAAATACCTGTTAGAGCGTGTTTGAAAATTGCTTTCAGACATGCTCCAGCTTCCCATGCTTCTCATAGCGGGAAACCTGTGTGATTCCGTTTTTCCCGTCCGTAAACACCACATAAGGTATATGTGTCCCCGCTTCCTCCGGCGTCATATCAGCATATGCCATAATAATGATATGGTCGCCAATCTGCACCTGCCTTCCCGCCGCACCGTTTAAGCAGATCATCCCGCTTCCGGCTTCCCCAGCAATGGTATATGTCTCGAAACGGCTGCCGTTTTCTACGTCCACAATCTGTACCATCTCGTATTCCAGGATGCCTGCGGCCTGGAGCAGCTGCGAATCCACAGTGATACTTCCCACGTAATTTAACTCTGCCTGTGTCACCACGGCTCGGTGGATTTTCCCTTTTAACATTCTGAGCTTCATGTTTCTCACCCTCCTTATCCCGTTACCTGCATTCACTTATCCGGTAAATAAAATTATCAATCAGCCTTGTCTTTCCGATATATACCGCTATGGCACAGAGAATTTCCCCGTTTTTTGCATCCTCCAGGTTTTCTATGGGCGTGATGTCCGCAAAGTCCACGATTTCCACATAATCGGTTTTCGCCAGCTTTTCTTTCCCTATCTCCCCGGCAATGCATTCCTTGATTTTTAAAGCATCTCTCTCACCGGCTTCCACCAGCTTCCTTCCTGCCGCGAGGCTCCTGTCCAGCACAAGCGCCGCCTGCCGTTCTTCCGCATTCAAATAGGTATTCCTGGAGCTTTTTGCCAGTCCATCCGGTTCGCGCACGATAGGACAGCCCACAATTTCAATATCCATACCCAAATCCCTTACCATCTTCTTAATAACGGCAAGCTGCTGGGCATCCTTCTGTCCGAAATATGCCCTGTCCGCCGGAATGATATGGAACAGTTTGCACACTACGGTCTGCACGCCCCTGAAATGGACGGGGCGGCTTTTTCCGCACAGCTCCTTTGTCAATCCTTCCATATCCACATAGGTGGAGAAACCTTCCCCATACATTTCCCCTGCATCCGGGTGGAATACCAAATCCACCCCCGCGTCTTCGCAAAGTGCCGCATCTTTTTCCATATCCCTGGGATAACTGGCAAAATCTTCGTTTGGTCCGAACTGGATGGGATTGACGAATATGCTGACCGCCACCCGGTCGTTTTCCTTCCGCGCCGCTTCCATCAGACTCCTATGCCCCTCATGCAGATATCCCATGGTGGGGACGAAGCCGACGCGAAGCCCCTGCCGTTTCCATTCTTTCACCTGTTCCCTTGTTTCCCTGATGCTTTCCGAAATAATCATACTCCTGCTCCTTTTCCCGTCTTCCATATCCTCCGTACGATGCACCCGTCAATACAATTTATCCAAAATGCTTTCATCCATCCGGAATGTATGCTCTTTGGCAGGAAACGTGCCGTTCTGCACTTCTTCTTTATAAGCGGCAAATCCCTTCTTCATCTCCGCGCCCACGTTCGCAAACACTTTCACAAACTTCGGCGCCAAATCCGCATACATGCCAAGCATATCCTGGTACACCAACACCTGCCCGTCACATCCCGCACCCGCACCGATGCCGATGGTTGGAATGTGAATTTTCTTTGTAATCAGTTCTGCCAGCGCTTCCGGCACGCATTCCAGTACCACGGCAAAAGCTCCCGCCGCTTCCACCGCCTGCGCTTCTTCCAGCAGTTTCCTCGCCGCTTCCTCCCCTTTGCCCTGTACCTTAAATCCGCCGAACGCATGAACGGACTGGGGTGTCAGCCCGATATGGGCACAGACCGGAATGGATGCTTTTACGATTGCTTCGATTTGTGGACATACTTCTTTTCCTCCCTCCAGCTTCACCGCCTGCGCATGTCCTTCCTTAACCAGCCTCCCGGCATTAACCACCGCATCGTACACCGAAGTCTGATAGGACATGAACGGCATATCCGCAATGACTAACGCATTTTTTGCACCTTTTGCAACTGCCCTTGTATGGTGGAGCATATCCTCCATCGTCACCGACAGCGTATCCTCATAACCGAGGCATACCATTCCCAAAGAATCCCCCACTAAAATGGAATGGATTCCCGCTTCATCCACCATCTTCGCCGTGGAATAATCATAAGCGGTAAGCATGGTGAGTTTCTCGCCCTTTTCTTTTGCCTGTTTAAACGTTACCGATGTATTCTTCATAAAACCAAACCCCCTGTATCCTTTCTTTTTACCATATTTCTGCCACGTTTGCCAATAATTCCTCTATGCGCGAATAGTCCTCCCGGTTTCCATATCTTTCTTTTGCCATTTCCAACAGCCGTCTTCCCAGCAGACGGTAAATCTCCCGTTCTTCCCCCGCCAAAACATCCAAATGTTTTGCCACGGTGGAAACGTCCCCGCGCGGAATGGGCCCCGTCATACTTGCGGGCGCCCCGCTCCCAAGTACGTTTTCCACATTTCCCCGCACCAGGAAAGCCGCCGCATGCCGGGCTTCTTCCTCCGTAAACCCGCACTGTCCCAATAACCCGAAGCCCATGTCCAAAAGCGCCAGTACGTCATTACTCAATACGCTTGCCGCACAATGGTATTTTGCCTTATCCTCCGCCCTTATCCTGCAGTAAGGATTTCCGAGTTCCTGAAACAGCCCTTCCAGCTCCTGCAATGCGCAGGAATCGCCCTCCAGGGTAAAAAAACAATTGTCCAGTTGTCCATACGATGAAAATTTATCGCGAAACGCAAGCATGGGGTGAGCCGAAGCCCCGTAAGCCTTCTTTTCCCCGATTCCCGTGAATACACCAGATGATAATGAGCCGCTGCAATGACATACAATCCGCCCATCCAAAGACATTCCTTTCATGCAATCCCATACCGCACCGATTTGCCCATCCTGTGTGGTAATAAAAAGGGTATCGCTCAAAGTTACCAGTTCTTCCATTGTCCGGAAGCTGTCCGTACCGGTAAATTCCGCCGCCGTCACGGCATTTTCATAAGTGTGGCTGTAATAGCCGGCTACCGTTTTTCCCCTGTCCGTCAGGTATTTCCCCAGCGAACAGCCTACTTTTCCGGCGCCGATGATTCCGATTTTTTTTACTGGTTTTTGATTCATTCCATGCATACACCTTCTTTCCAAGCGATGCACATTATCATCCGATGCAGTTTCCCGGGAATACTGCTCGTTAAAAATATAACATGGCAGGAGCAGGATTGCAAGGGGAAAATGTTGTTTAAAAGCAGGCGGACGCACGGGCGGAAGGTCTTTGCAGGGCGGCGGCAGCGGGATTGCCTGTCCCGGTTTTCCGTGCACTTTTTTCGGCTG
>ERZ779637.1049-NODE-1049-length-13149-cov-25.533374_pt1 | contig 13149 bp, 11 predicted proteins | sample MGYA00514196_ERZ779637 | MGnify/ENA primary metagenome ERZ779637 (study PRJEB29562, sample SAMEA4376700) | mouse gut metagenome | isolation source: Cecum | study: EMG produced TPA metagenomics assembly of the A DSS colitis mouse model was used to assess the... | reverse complement strand
AGATGATTTCCATCTCCTCATGCCAATGCAGGGGGTAGAAAGGAAAAAATCCGGGAACATTTCCTTTGTAGACAGTATACGGAAAAGAAGGCTGGCCATGTATTTTTGCCTCGGGGGGCATTCTGTGATCCATATTATTTTTCTCCTCTTTTTTCAATGATAAGAGTTTTGTGTCAGAAAACAAGGAATATTTTACAAGAATTATATAGAATTTAAGAATATAATGCAAGAGTAGCATCCGTATTACCGAACGAGGAAGGTGTTTTAAAAGTGCAGAAAAAACTATTTCGTTTGAGTGTACCGATCTTTGTGGAAGCCATCATGAATACGATTATAGGAAGCGTTGACACCATCATGCTTTCCTCTTACAGTGATGACGCGGTGGCGGCGGTCAGTATAGCGAATCAGATTCTTTTTCTCATTCAGGTACTCGCTTGTATCGTGACTACCGGCACGAGCATTTTGTGCGCACAGTACATCGGTGCCAAAAAAACCGAAGAGGAGCAGAATGATTTGATCACGGCGTCCATACTGTTGAATGTGGGCATGGGAGTTGTGCTTACAGTCCTGATGTCTGTGTTTTACCCGGTGATTTTACGTTTTTTAAACTTGTCGGGACAGGTCAGGAGTTATGCGGGAGAATATCTTGGCGTGCTCAACTGGTTTTTATGGGTGCAGCTGCTCTATTTTATTTTTTCTGCGGTGCTGAAATCTTACGGCAGGACAACGCAGTGCATGTATGTTTCCATAGGCATGAATGTATGCAATATTGTACTGAATTATCTGCTGATTTTTGGGAAATTTGGTCTGCCTGCCATGGGCATCCGGGGAGCGGCGATTGCTACCGTAGCGGGAAGGGTTTTTGGCTTTCTGATACTTGTGTGGATTTTATTTGACGTGAGAGGGAAGCAGTTTCAGTGGAAAATATGTTGGGAAAAAATGGTTCCCAATATGCGCAAAGTCATTACCTATGGGATGCCGGCAGCAGGAGAGCAGATTTCCTATAATTTAGCGCAGTTTCTGGTCATGGTTTTCGTAACCATGATGGGAATGAAAGCGGTCACGGCGCAGTCGTACATAAATACCTGCGTGCGCTTTATTTATGTTTTTTCGGTGTCGCTTGGACAGGGAACGGCTATTATGATCGGATGGAGCGCGGGCGCTGGAGAATATGGGAAGGCTGACGAAGAATGCCGCTTTGCCGGAAAGTGTACCTTTGCCTTCAGTATGGCTATGATGGCGGTTATGTTTGTTTTCAGGAACCGGATGTTTTCCCTGTTTACATCTGACCCTGAGATATTGGTATTAACCGGTACTGTTTTGCTTGCAAATTTTCTGTTGGAGTGCGGGCGCAGCCAGAATCTGGTCTATGTGGCTTCTCTCCGTGCGGTAGGGGACGTGAAGTTTCCCTTTTATATTGGGATTGTCTCCATGTGGTGCGTTGCGGTAGGGGGCAGCTATCTTCTGGGAATTGTTTTGCATATGGGACTTTTGGGCGTATGGATTGCGCAGGGGATGGATGAGTGTCTGCGTGCCGCCGCTATGTGGATTCGCTGGAAAAGGAAAGGCTATACACAGATTGAGGGAGTGGAATCATGGAAAAAACAATGCAGGTAAACGGTAGGGAATTTACGATCATAAAATTGTTGGGAAAAGGGAAGGGCGGGTATTCCTATCTGGCTTCGGACGGACAGCGGCAGTATGTACTGAAACAGATTCACCACGAGCCTTGCGATTATTATCAGTTCGGGAATAAGATGGAGGCGGAAATAAGGGATTATGGCAGGCTGAAATCTGTAGGAATCAGAATGCCGGAAATGTTGGAAGTTGACATTCCGCAGGAACGGATTTTGAAAGAGTATATAGATGGGGAAACCATATTTGATCTGGTGCTCGCGGATAAAATGAAACAGGAATATCTGGAACAGGTCAGGGAAATGTGTAGAGTATTGTATGCGGCTCATATCAATATTGATTATTTTCCCACCAATTTTGTCGGGTGGACACATCTGGAGTTCCTTGACAATATATTTGCTGAATGCTAGAATTAATAAGCATTTTAGAATCATTCTAATTTATATAAAGAAAGTGCGTTTATGACAAAGTACGAAAAGGAAATATATAACATCATTACCGACTCCACAGGACATCTTACTGTGGAACAGATTTATCTGGAGCTTAAAAAGAAATGTCCGAAGGTTGTTTTGGCAACCGTTTACAATAATGTAAATAAGCTGTGGAAAGCCGAGCGGATTCGCAAAATATCTGTTGAAAACATGCCGGACAGGTATGACCGGGTGATAAAGCATGACCATCTGGTATGTCAGAAGTGCGGCAGATTAGCAGACATTTCGTTGGAAGATTTGACAGCTTCTCTGCGCGGACAGATGGGTGAAGAGTTTCTGTTTTATGATTTGAAGATTTTTTATATATGTCCGGATTGCAAGAAAAAGAATTTATAAAAATTTATTTATAAAGAGGGGACAGCTATGGGTATTTTAATGAGACCGAAAAAAGAAAGTCTGTTATTGTCAATGTCGGAACTTGCGGAGGCGGATTATGGGAAAAAGTCTGCTGAGCTGGAGCAGATGTACCGCCGCTTGCTTGCGGGGCGCGCCAGATTTGAGGAAGTGATGGAAAATGTTCTGGATTCCGTGATGCAGATCAGCTCGTTGGATCTTTCTCTGAATCACTATTCCGAGATTCTTCGGAAGGTGTCGGACAGCGTTTCGGACGCGACGGAACTGATCCATAAAGCATCTGACGAGGCGGACTCCATTGCCAAAATGGTTTCCGTACAGCATGAGGAATTAACCAATACGATTATTGAAATTTCGGAGGAGTCAAATGTTGTCTATCAGCGCATTGATGAGAGCCAGCAGGAGCTGACCGCGACGAAAGGATTGTCGGACAGTACGATTGGCGCGTCAAGAGAGATGCAGCAGGACATGAACCAGCTTTCGGAGATTATCAGTCAGATGAATATCGTAATTGACGGGATCAACGCCATTTCGTCGCAGACAAATCTTCTCGCACTGAATGCGTCCATTGAGGCGGCAAGAGCAGGGGAGGCTGGCAAGGGTTTTGCGGTTGTTGCCGATGAGATCCGTGAGCTGGCGGACGAGACGAAAAAGCTGACTGCGAGCATGGGACGTTTTGTGGCGGACATCCACAGCGCATCGGCAAAGAGCGTGGAGAGTGTCGACAATACCATTGAATCACTGGAAACTGTTACGCAGAAGATCAGTCATGTGTGGGAATTGAATGAGGATAACAGGCAGCACGTAGAGAAGATTACCAATAATATCTCTTCGCTGGCAAGTCTCAGTGAGGAGATCAGCAGTTCGATTATTGAGCTGGAATCCCGCTCCTCGGATATCAATGCGCAGTGCGGTGTGCTGCATGAGGATACCGTGCATTTGAGGGAACACGGCAAAAGTATTGACAACGTTGCAAAGCCGTTGGAAGTGATTGAATCGACGCTTGATGTGTCTGCTAAAATCATGGGAACGATGGCAAAGGACGCTTTTTACAGACTGGAAGATAAGAATTTTGCGGAATATATTGAGAAGGCAATTACCGCGCACAAAAACTGGCTGGCGAATTTGGAGCGGATCGTCAAGGAGCGGACCATCCTGCCGTTACAGGTGAACGACAGGAAGTGCGGATTCGGTCATTTCTATTATGCGATCGAGCCGGACAGACCGGAGGTTATGAATATTTGGAAGGAGCTGGGTGAAAAGCATAAGAAATTCCATGCATACGGCAAGCAGGTAATTGACGCGCTGTTTGACGGGAACTACGGCAGGGCGGAGAATGTCTGCCGGGAGGCAAAACAATACTCCGACACACTGATCAGCGACCTTGAGCAGATTAAAAAAATGAGTCAGAACTGGTCATAATTGATAGCGGAAAAATGCGCAAAAGGCGTCAAGGGCGCGTTGCATTTTATAAGCCAAATTCCCGCTGCAGAGTCTCAGTCATAACATCCACAGGAGCCTCTTGCCCGGTCCAGAGTTTGAAATTCAGCGCGCCCTGATTAACTAACATACCGAGCCCGTTGACTGTTACCGCGCCTCTCTTTGCGGCTTCCCGCAGGAAGAGGGAGTTGGGATCGTTAAAAATCACATCACACACGACCATTCCGCTTTTAATGGTGTCGTAATCAATATCCGGTTTCTGGTCTACGTTCGGATAGAGACCGACAGAGGTCGCGTTAATCAGAATATCGGTGTCGTCCGGAACGGCTGAGGTGTTTTCCCAGCGGATCAGATCAGCTTTTGCGGGCGTCTTTTCCGTCAGGAGAGCGACAAGCTCACTGCCTCTTTCCACAGAACCGTTAATGATATGGAGCCGGGAAGCTCCCTGCAGGGCGCATACGACACAGATTGCCCGGGATGCGCCGCCCGCGCCCAGAACGGTGATCGTTTTCCCTTTAACAGAGATGTCCCTGTCGGTGAGGGATTTTAAGAAACCTTTGCCGTCCGTATTATCGCCCCAGAGAACGCCGTCGTTGTTGACGACAATGTTGATGGCGCCGATAATCTGCGCTTCGGGAGATAACTCATCCACATAGGGGATGGCGCTTACCTTGTGCGGGATGGTAAGGTTGATGCCGCGCATGTGAAGGGCGCGCACAGCCTTCATGGCAGTCTCGATGTCTTCTTTATCCACTTTGATAGTCAGATAGCGGTAATCCAACCCCGCGGCGGCAAAAGCGGCTTCCTCCATAACGCCGGTTGGATTTTCGTCAATGGGGCAGCCGAAAGCGCCCACCAGTTCTGAACGGTAATTTTTGCTCATAAAGACAGCTCCTTTTCTTTATATATAAAAATCAACAGGGTACGTTGACAGTATATCATAATTTAGAATAAGTTTTCATCTGTTCTGCTATTTTTAAATCCGCGTTGCGGTTTTACTGGGAATCAGATATGATAAAAATCAAAGACTCTTATTTATGATTTTAGGAAGAGAGGTCAGATAGTCTCATGCGAAAGCGGTGGCGGAGAAACAAATACACATATAAGCTCCGGCTGTTAATTTTGACAGGCGGCTGTCTTTTTTTCTGCGCATGTGGGGATAAGGACGGGGATAATGATGTGATGCCAGACAGTAGTGCAGTTGCGGAACAGTTCGGGCAGGAATCGGAAACTGCGCAGGAGAATGAGACAGCACAGGAGACCGTAGATGGCGTGGATGAAGATGCTGCGGATGAAGATGCTTCGGGTGAGGAATCAGCAGACCTTGCACAATACAATGAAAAGAGATTTTTTGAGTGTGCGGGGAAATGGGAGGTGGACCGGGCAGAGGCGGAAAGCAGCTATCGGAGATTGTGTGACGACAACGTTTTTTGGAATCAGACAGCATGGCTGGTCTGGGTGGATATTGAGGACTTGGATCAGAACGGACAGGCGGACATGGTGGTTATGGTAAAGGACGATGAATACAGTGGCTATGGCGAGGGGTGTATTTACTTTTATATGAATGAGGACGAGCCATATTGTTTTCGGGATGAGGAATATCCGTTCCATTTTGGATTCTATTTAGTCCCCGGGGATTTTGACAATGACGGGAATACGGAGATCGCTTTTGAGTCGCTCGGCTCCGGAGTCGGCGCTGCGGGTGACTGGCATCCCAGAATTTTAAAGTATAAAAATCATACGATGGAGCCGATGGATTTTCCCGGTGACGATTATGATGGGAGGGGCATCTGCATTGAGATTACACAGGAGGAGAAATGGGATACTTACCGTGCCTACTGCGCGTACATGGATGATACGATTGTGTTTGAGGCGGAGAATGTTTTTGACCCGGATGCAAGCCAGCCCTGCGGCGGCAATTCCAGAGGATATTTTAATTTGTGGCGCAGTGAGTATGATGGAAGGGACGCGCTGGAGGTTTCGGAATACCTTTACGGTGAAGGCGGCATTGCGCATGGATTAGGGCTTGCGAAGTTTTTGATTGTTTGGGATGAAAACGGGGAGGGGGAGATTGTGAAGTGGTGGGTGGAGCCGTTTGAAAATTGAAAAACGGGTTGATTATTTCACTTAATATGTATATACTAAAATTAGAAGTAAATGTTTGCCGCTTGCTGATGGTGCGGGATATAAATGATTCAGTTCGCAAATATTGCCACTTGCTATACAGGTGGGATATAAATAGTATAGTAAGTAAATGTTCCCCATCGGCTGCTGTCGGTGGGGAATTTTCATAAAACATAACGGAAGATAAAGGGGAAATATATGGAGATCAAGCAGGGATATTCTTATCATATAAAAGAAGAATTTTTTCATAAAGTACAAGATAAATTTCTGATGAGCAATAAAGAAAATGGAAATTATCGTCCACATTATTATGCAGTTAAGGATAAGAAAAATCCCGATCTTTATTGGATGATTCCAATAAGTTCCCAAGTTGAAAAATATAAGAAAATTGTAGAAAATAAGAAGAAAAAATATGGGAAATGTAATACAATAATTATTGGAAAATTTGCGGGAAAAGAAAATGTATTTTTAATTCAAAATACATTTCCAATTATAGCAAAATATATTGACCATGTACATACGATTGAAAATAAACCCGTAACGATACATAATGAATTGAACCGGATTCTCATAGAAAACCTAAATGAAGTTTTGGCAATGTATAATCGTGGAAATAAATTGATGTTTACAGATGTTGCTAAAATTAAAGCAATAGTGGAAACTGAGTTAAGGCAGGGCGAATGAAACGGTTGCGCTAACCTACGCAAAAAACAGTAACGCCATCGCAGTAAACACATCTCCCTCCACCTCCATCTCCAGACTGCCGTTATACTTTTCCACCTTTTCCCGCACATTGCGCAGACCGATGCCGTGATGGCGGGTGTCCGACTTGGTGGTGGGAAAGATGCCAAACAGTTTGCGGGGCGGAATGCACGGGTTTTGTACTTTAATGATCAGGAATTGGTGAATCCTGCGGATGGTCACTTCTATGCGCGGCGTTTTGCCGGTCTGCCGCATATACCGCAGACACGCCTCCGTGGCGTTGTCCAGTAAATTAAACAGAATCACGCACAGGTCGTCGGAAGTGATGTTGCAGTCCTTGGGAAATTCCGCGTTCACGTCCATCTCAATGCCCTGCTTTTTCGCATCGAGGACGGTGTGATTTAATATGGCGTCCACAATGTCAACGCCGCTCCATGTGGTGTCGGACAGTTCATTAATGGGCGCGCTGATGGAGTTGACATACTCTGTGATTTCAGAAATTTCATGCTTTTTTGCAAGGTGATAAATCATCTGCAAGTGATGATTCATGTCGTGGTATAAGCGTTCATTTTTTTGATATAAATCGGTGAGAAGATGGTAATTTTCTTCCAGCACCTGATTTTTTCTTTCCAGAAAACGAATTTTATTTTTGCGTGTCGGTAACATATCGCCCCCTATATCTTGTCCTGCCAGTATTTGTTCAGACGTTTTTTAAATTCAGGCAGTCGGCTCTGGGAAACGGGCAGGCGCGTCTGATCTGTGAGAATGCAGTCGGTGTGGGAAATTCCTGTCACATGCCGCAGATTCACAATATATCCCCGCTCAATAAAATAGAATTCTTCGGAGTGCAGTTCGTCAAATACTTCCGCCAGTGTTTTGCGCACGCGCCTGTTCCGGTCGGTGCCGATCTCCTCCTGCCGCCCGGATGCAGTAGTATGAAAGAGGGCGTTCTTGCCGTCTTTTCCAATATAGAGAATTTCCTTGTAAGGAATGCGCTCAAGGCGGTTCTGGCTGCTGATAATGTAGGAGTCCGTGTTCTGGATTTCCAGAAGGGAAACCGCGTCTTTCAGCGCGTGGGGAAGGCGCTCTTTCAACTGGTTTTTGGGAATATAGCGGAAAATATGAAGTTCATAAGCGTCCACAGCATATTTATAGTGGGCGGTCACAAAGATCATCAGTGCGTCGGGCAGAAGCTCGTGAACCTGCTTTGCCAGCTCCATCCCGGAAAGTCCGGGCATTTCAATGTCGAGGAGCAGAAGGTCAAAACGTTTGCCGTCCTGAATGTCATAGAAGAGATCCTTTCCGCTTGTGTAAGTTGACAGAATGGAAAAGGTCTGTTGCTGCCTCATACAGCCTTCCGTTATTTCTTTGATTTCGTCTAAAAGAAGCGCTTCGTCGTCGCAGATTGCAATTTGCAGCATAATTAGTTAGATTCCTTTTTGTGAATGGTCTTATAGTAAGTATAATTAATATTCCCCGTGTGCGCAACGAAAATTAAAGGACAAAAAAGGGGGAATTGGAGGACATCTAAAATGAGTGCGGCTTTTTTGTGATATATTATGTCTGTAGCCAATCGCGGTACGCAGGGGCAAAGCCCGTCAGCCCGGAAAGCAGGGAACTTTCCGGGCTTGTACTGCAAGAAAAGGAGTGTGTCATGAAAGAAGGCTTTTTATATCGGACATTTTCATCCTGCAGTTTCGCGCTGAAAACCGGGTGGAGAATCAGCAAAAAACGAGTGATTCTGGAATTTTTACACTGGGCGTTTATGTATGTGGACTGGCTTCTGGTTTCCTGTGTCCTGATCCGCTTTATACTGGATATGGCGATGAAACGGACTTCTTTTGAAAAAATGATGGTGTATGTCTGGAGTGTCGTGCTGCTGGAAGCGCTTTTAAAAATATACAGCCGGTATTTTGAATCGTATGTGAAGCCGGTCACGGACGTGAAGCTGTACGACGGCATCAACCGCATGTTGTATGACAAGGCGTGTCAGGTGGATATGCGCTGTTTTGAGGACAGCGATTTTTACAACGAGTACATGATGGCGGTCAGTCAGGCGCACACGAAGCTACCGGAAACGTTGGAGGGGGTCTGTCAGATTCTGGCAAGATTTATTGCGATGATCTGCGGCATGGTCATTATCTATCAGATTGACCGTCTGGCGGCATTGTTTATTATCTTTCCGATTCTCGGCAATTTTGTGTTTTACGGTGTGTTAAACAGCCGGATTTTCCGTATGGAGCGGGAAAATATCGTATTCCAGAGAATGGCGGACTATGTGAACCGCACGGTGCATCTGGGGGAATATGCGAAAGAGATACGGATGACCAATGTATTCCGGCTGCTGAAAAAGCAGTATGACAAAGCGGTTGCCGCAATCCGCAAGGTGATTGGGAATTATTCTCTGGGAAATATGATCCTGTTCTGGCTGTTCCAGTATTTTACCTTTACTTTACTGCAGGAGGGGGCGGTGCTCTACGCCGGCTACCGGGTGTTAGTAAGCGGTACGATGGTGTTTGCGCAGATGGCGGTGATCCAGACGACCATGAACTCCAACACATGGACGCTGATCGGGTTTGCGGATTCGGTGATGGCGATTGTCAAGAACGGCTTGTATCTGGAGCAGACGAGACATTTTCTGCAGCATGAGCCTGCGATCCCGGAAGATCAGGAAGGGCTTTTGCCGGAACTTCCGATACGCTGCGTGGAATTTGAGCATGTGTCTTTTGGATATAAAGAGGGGGACTGGGTTCTCAGGGACATTCACTTTAAGATCGAGGGCAGTCAGAGCGTGGCGCTGGCGGGGTACAACGGCGCCGGGAAAAGCACGCTGATGAAACTGCTGATGCGGCTCTACGACCCAAGCGAGGGTCGGATTCTGGTAAACGGCATTGATATCCGGGAATATCAGGTAAAGGCGTATCGGGACTTGTTTGCCACGGCTTTCCAAAACGGAAAAATATTTGCCAATACCATTGAAGAAAATATTTTGATGGGACGGCACACGGATGAAAAGCAGGATCGGGAAAAGGTAGAGCGGGCGCTCAAGCTGGCGGATATGTATGAGGAGGTAGAGAGCCAGCCATTTAAGGAAAAGACAATTCTCACCCGTGAGTTTTCCAAGGAGGGCGTGGTATTTTCCGGCGGGCAGAACCAGAAGATACTGGCGGCGAGGGCTTTTGCGAAGGACAGCCCGATCGCGGTGTTTGACGAGCCGAGCAGCGCCCTTGACCCGATAGCGGAGTATCATCTATTTGAGAACATCAGAGAGTACGGGAAGGACAGGATCTTGTTCTTTATTTCCCACAGGCTGTCTTCCGTGCGGGACGCGGATGTGGTTTTTTACTTAAAAAACGGAAGGATTCAGGAAAGAGGGTCGCACGGCGATTTGATGAGCCGGGATGGGGAGTACGCTTCGCTGTATCGGCTGCAGGCGGAGAATTATTTGACATGAGAAAGGAATTGATACAACGATGAAAGAAATGCTTACATGGCGGCAGGTAATTGGGCAACAGTGGTTTTTGACAAAATTTTGTTTCAAACACGCGCCGGGATTTATGGCATACCATCTGTTTGAGGCGGTTAAGTTACAGATTTCGATCTTTTTTGAATTTACCTTTGCGGTGAACTATGTGCTGACCGTGGCGGAAGAGGGAGGGGACTTTCGGAAGATCCTTATGTGCATGGGCATACTGATGGGGGCGATCGCGGTGTCAACGGTGACTTTTGCCATCTACAAACACTATGTGTTCCCGCGGGGAAAACAGACGCTGTATCAGGCGCTGCGGATGGAGATTTATGAGAAGTCAAAGGAAATTGACCTGTCCTGTTATGATGACAAGGATTTCTATGAGACTTTTATTCTGGCGACGGAGGAGACGGACCGCTGTCTGGACCGTTTTCTCGTTTTTGAAAAGTCTATTATTGCGAGGTCGGTCGGTATTACCTGCACACTCGTCTATTGTGCCTATATTAACCCCGTCGCGTTGTTGATTTTAGCGGCAATTCTCCCGTTTGAACTGCTCTGTGTCCTACAGGAGAATAAAAAGGCGGTGGCAGCCCGTATGGAGCGGCTGCCCCATGAGCAGCAGCGGGAGTATGGGAACCGGGTATTTTATCTGTCCGACTATGCCGGGGAACTGCGTCTGAATCCGCAAATGAAAGAGGAATGCCGGACGGAATACGCGGAGGAAAACCATAAGATAGAGGAAGTCAATAAAAAGTACGGGAAATCGCTGTTTCTGTATGGTCTGCTCCGCGAGGGGTTTTTGGCGAGGCTTGTCAAGGAGGGTGCGGTCTGGACGTTTCTTTTATATCAGATGCTTGTTCTGCGGGTGTTGTCGGGGGCGCAGCTTGTCACGAGCCGTTCCTGTATCTGGCGTGCCTCCAGTAATATAGAAGTCGTAATTCTCAGTTTTCGGACGGTGGCGGAAAACTCGGCTTACATTTACCGGATCCGGGAATTTCTGCAGATGGAGCCGACGATTGTATCGAGAGGGGAAAAGCCCGTGCCGGAGGGCAGCGGCAGTCTCTCGGTGGAGCATGTGGATTTCGGCTATCTTCCGGGGCAGCAGGTATTGCGTGACGTGACGCTCACCGTTGAGCCGGGACAGAAAATTGCACTGGTGGGTTACAACGGTTCCGGCAAGACCACGCTGGTGAAACTGCTTTTACGGTTATATGACCCAGACGGGGGAAGAATTTGCTATCACGGGATGGATATCAGAAATTATCAGGTCATGGCATACCGGCGCAGCATCGGCTCCGTATTTCAGGATTTTAAAATATATGCGGCATCACTCAAGGAAAACGTGCTGATGGACGTGGAAAACGGCAGCCGGGAGGAGAATTATCTGGTGGAGAGGGCATTGTATGATGCGCATTTTACCTTGGAAAATAATCGCCTTTCCTACCAGATTGAGACGCCGCTCACCACAGAGTTTGAGAAGGACGGCGTGAACCTTTCGGGCGGGGAGGCGCAGAAGGTGGCGATCGCCCGCACGCTCTACCGCAGGCAGAATCTGATTATCATGGACGAGCCGAGCAGCGCCCTCGACCCGCTGGCGGAGTACAGACTGAATCAGGAATTAAATGAGATTGCGAAAGACAAGACGGTGATCTTCATATCCCACAGGCTGTCCACCGTGCGGGACGCGGACTGTATTTATATGATGGAAAACGGGCGGATTGTGGAGACTGGCACGCACGAGGAGTTGCTTGCGAGGGGTGGCAAGTACGCAGCTATGTGGAAGATACAGGCGGGTTTGTACGCTGTGTGAGAAACAAAGCATTTTCCACATTTTATAGAGGGAACCTATGAAAGAAAATTTTGTATATCGAACAGTTTCATCCTGTAAGTTTGCGCTGAAAACAGCGTGGAGCATCAGCAGAAAGCGGGTTCTTCTGGAATTTCTGTATTGGATTTTCATGTACGTGGACTGGCTGCTGGTTTCCTGTGTGCTGATTCGCTTTATTCTTGATCTGGCAATGAAGCGGGTGGCTTTTGAGAAAATGATGCTGTATGTCGGCAGCGTTGTGGCGCTGGAAGCCTTGCTTGAGTTGTTTAGCCTGTTCTTTGATGTGTACGTTAAACCGATTACAGATGTGGAACTGTATGACGGTGTCAACAAAATGTTGTATGACAAGGCGTGTCAGGTTGATTTGCGCTGTTTTGAGGACAGCGACTTTTACAACGAATATATGATGGCGGTCAGTCAGGCGCATGTGAAGCTGGCGGATATGCTGCAGGGGGTCTGTCAGGTTGTGGCAAGATTTGCTGCCATGATCGCGGCGGCGGTCATTATCTGGCAGATTGACCATTATGCTGTTCTCTTTGCCGCGTTTCCGATTGTGGGGAACTTTGTCTTTTACGGCGTCTTAAACGGAAGAATCTTTCGTATGGAAAAGGAAAATATCGTTTTTCAGAGAATGGCGGACTATGTGAACAGGACGCTGCATCTAGGCGAGTACGCGAAGGAAATACGGATGACCAACGTGTTTCGCCTGTTGAAAAAGCAGTACGACTATGTGATTTCTTCCATACAGAAGGTAATCGCAAAGTATTCGCTTGGCAATATCATTCTTTTCTGCATGTTCCAGTATTTTATCTTTTTGCTCCCGCAGGAGGGGGCGGTGCTCTATTCCGGCTACCGCGTGTCGGTGACCGGGACAATGGTATTTGCGGAGATGGCGGTCATTTTGACGGTTATGAATGAAAATACATGGATTTTGAACGAATTTGTGGATGCGGTCATGGTTATCGTGAAAAACGGATTGTATATCGAGCAGACGGGGCAATTTCTGGAGTATGTGCCCGCCATCCCGGAGGATCAGGAAGGGCTTATACCAGAGCTTCCCATCCGCACGGTGGAGTTTGAGCATGTGTCCTTCGGTTACAAAGAGG
>ERZ779637.1048-NODE-1048-length-13150-cov-15.217869_pt1 | contig 13150 bp, 10 predicted proteins | sample MGYA00514196_ERZ779637 | MGnify/ENA primary metagenome ERZ779637 (study PRJEB29562, sample SAMEA4376700) | mouse gut metagenome | isolation source: Cecum | study: EMG produced TPA metagenomics assembly of the A DSS colitis mouse model was used to assess the... | reverse complement strand
ACCGAGTCCGTAGTGGCAAACATCAAAGAGCCCGAACCCGCAATGCCCGCAGGCGCAGGCGGCGGCATGGGGATGATGTAACGTAATAAGCTGCGGCGCAGCAGACAGGAGGAAAGGGCATAGCCCCCAAGCTAGCTTGAGGGATATGTCCTTTTTTTTGTTCCGAAAACAGAAAGAATATTATTCCGTTAGAGTTGCTATTGTTCCGGAAAGAGGGGTATAATGATTAGGAAAGCGGGGTGTTCTTTTATGTATATGACGGTAAAGCAGGCGGCGGAGAAGTGGGGAATTTCAGACAGGCGTGTGCGCGTATTATGTGCGGAAAATAAGGTTTTCGGCGCTGTGCGTGAAGGGCGCAGCTGGATGCTCCCGGAAGATGCGGAAAAACCGGCGGATGGACGGTTTAAGGCGGCAGAAAGCCTGCTTGCAGCCATAGACAGGAAAAAAAGGGAATTGGATACGAGACGTCCGCTGACTGAGGGGGAAATGGAACGGCTGACCGAGGAGTTCGTTGTTGAGTACACTTATAATTCCAATGCAATTGAGGGAAATACGCTGACATTGCGCGAGACGGATATGGTTTTGCGTGGGCTGACGATTGACAGGAAACCGTTGAAAGATCATTTGGAAACAGTCGGACATAAGGAAGCATTTGATTTTGTGCGGGATATGGTGAAAGAACAGGCGCCTTTATCGGAGCATATCATCAAGCAGATTCATTATCTGGTATTGGCGGGTAAACGAGAGGATAGGGGTGTTTACAGAAGAGTTCCGGTCAGAATTATGGGGGCGAAACATGAACCGGTACAGCCCTATTTGATTCAGCCCCGGATGGAGCAGTTGCTGGAAAATTATATAAAAAGTACAGAACATATAATTGCGCGGCTTGCACGGTTTCATATTGAATTTGAGGGGATTCATCCCTTTATTGACGGAAATGGAAGAACCGGGCGGCTGCTTGTAAATTTGGAACTGATGAAAGCCGGATATCCGCCGATTGACATTAAGTTTGCGGACAGAATATCTTATTATGACGCGTTTGATGCGTTTTACGAAAAGAATCATCCGGGGGCAATGGAAAAACTGTTTGCAGGGTATGTGAACGCAAGGCTGGACAATTATCTTATGATGTTGGAAAAATAATCCTAGGAGGAGATGAGTGATTGGGCGAAATCTAAAATTACTTTGAAGTTCTTTGAAGTTTAAATGAAGTAAAATTGAAGTTGACATTGAAGTGACTTTGAAGTATTATTGAAGTGGCGTAGAAGTGAACTTGCAGTAATAAAATTTTGAGAAGATTTGAGGTGTCCGTATGTATCTGGAAGAACTGTTCGGTGACATCTGTCTGGAAAGCGATGTGCTCGAATGCAAGAGCCGTCTGGATAGGGACGATATCGTCGGCTGGCTGAAAAGCATAGCGGGCTTTGCGAATGCCAGTGGCGGGGAGTTTTATATCGGGGTTGAAGATAAGACAAACAAATTGATCGGGTTTAGAAGGAAAGAGGCGGATGATGAGCGCAATTTTTTCAACAATCAGGTGAACGAACACCTTGTGCCTAGACCGCAAATGAAACTATCTTTCGTACGTTATGAGATCAGAAACAGGGAACGCTTTATCATCAGAGTGCAGGTTCCGGAATCGGTGGTTAAGCCTGTGATATTGAAGTATAAAAATATTCCGTCTATTTTTATGAGAAGAGACGGTTTTACAAATGGCGCTACCTATGAAGAAATCATTGACATGAGCATAAAGAGCAAGAATACGCAGTATGATATTCTTATTTCCGACCAGAAATATAAAGCGTCTGACTTTCAGGTATTACAGGCGTTTTATGCGGCGCACAACGACGGAAAAGCGCTCTCCGAAAAAGCGCTGCGGTCCATGGGATTCTACAATGAAGAAGGTATGCTGTCAAACGGCGCGGCACTGTTTCGGGATGACTATCAGGGGAAAAAGACACAGGTGCAGTGTTCTTTGTTTTCGGGTATGCACAAAGGCAGTGAACGCATTGTAACTATTAACAATTATCATGGCAATTTGATTTCTGTCATCAACTACATGATGGAATTTGTCACTCAGAGAATGAATCATTCCATGATAAAGCATGGAGACGCAAGAGAGAACATTGACGCATATCCGCAGCGCGCTCTGTTTGAAGGCGTGATCAACGCGGTGGCGCATCGGGATTATTTTCTTGACGGAACACAGATTCAGGTTGACATGTTTAAGGACAGGTTGGAAATATCATCACCGGGCGGTTTCTATAAGGGAGATAAGTTTGGCAAAACATACGATTTCTCGGGAATTATTTCCAAAAGAAGAAATGAGTTGCTGGCGGCGGTGTTGGTGAGCTGTAATGTGATGGAGGCGGCAGGAACCGGGTTCGATAAGATTATGGAAGAGTATTGCGACGTTGATGAGCCGCACCGTCCGTATATCTATTCTTCGTCGGACCATTTTACCCTTGTCCTTCCCGATCTGACGTATGCGGACGGGGTAGCGGATGAGAAACATCCGCCGCTTACGTTTGTTCCCGTGCCGGGCGGGACAGAATATGATGAAAAGGTATTATCGTTCTGCTATTATCAGGCGCATAAAGCCGCGGAGATTGCGGCATATCTGGGATTGAGTGATTCCACTTATTTCAGAAAGAAGATATTGGGTAATCTGGAACAGCACGGTTATCTGGAGAAAAACAAGATGGCAAGGACGGTGTATTATAAGACGAAAGCGGATATGGTGACATTTGACTAAACATTGAAACTCCTAAAATATTTTGATTTTTCTTGCAAATAATTCGAGAATAGCGTAAAATTGCTAGTATGTATTATTATGTAATCCGATAAGGGTTTGGTGAATGTATGGCGACAGAAGAAAAGACTGAACTGGTATTTGACGACGGCAGAATAGAATCCATTGAAGAGTTTCAGACTCCCGGACAGCTTTACGAGGAGCTTATTGCCCGTGTGCGCAAATATCACCCTTCGACGGATATCAGTCTGATCAGAAAAGCCTACCGGGTTGCTTCTGACGCGCATGAGGGTCAGGCGAGAAAGTCCGGGGAACCCTATATCATTCATCCGCTGTATGTGGCAATTATTCTTGCGGATTTGGAGATGGATAAGGAAACTATTGTGGCGGGACTTCTGCACGACGTGGTGGAAGATACCATTATGACGGATGAGGAGATCAGCGAGCAGTTCGGCGCGGAAGTGGCGCATCTGGTTGACGGTGTGACCAAGCTGGATAAGCTGAATTTCCACGGGGAGCACGGCACTTATGACAAGGACACGGAGAAACTGGAGCGGCAGGCGGAGAACCTGCGCAAAATGTTTCTCGCTATGGCGAGGGATATCCGTGTCATACTGATAAAGCTGGCGGATCGTCTGCACAACATGCGGACATTGCAGCATATGCGCCCGGAGAAACAGCAGGAGATTGCGAGGGAGACGCTCGATATTTATTCTCCCATTGCCCAGAGACTGGGCATTTCTAAGATTAAGGTGGAATTAGACGATTTGTCATTAAAATATCTGGAGCCCGAGGCTTACTATGATTTGGTGGATAAGATCGCCGTCAGGAAGAGCGAGCGGGAGCGTTATATTCAGGCGATTGTGGACGAGGTCAGCGTGCATATCAAAAATGCGGGCATCAAGGCGCAGATCGACGGACGCATCAAGCATTTTTTCAGCATTTACAAGAAGATGAAGAACCAGAACAAGTCCATAGACCAGATTTATGATCTGTTTGCGGTGCGTATCATTGTAGATACGGTGAAGGACTGTTATGCCGCGCTGGGCGTGATACATGAGATGTATAAGCCGATTCCCGGTCGTTTCAAGGACTATATCGCCATGCCCAAGTCGAATATGTACCAGTCCCTTCATACAACGCTGATCGGCGTGAGCGGACAGCCTTTCGAGATTCAGATTCGCACCTACGAGATGCATAAGGCTGCGGAGTACGGTATCGCGGCGCATTGGAAATACAAGGAGGCGTCCGACGGCAAGAAGGTGGAAACGCAGGAAGAGGAGAAGCTTGTCTGGCTGCGGCAGATCTTGGAGTGGCAGCAGGATATGACGGACAATAAGGAGTTTATGAATCTGTTAAAGGATGACTTAAACCTCTTTGCCGACACGGTATTCTGTTTTACCCCCACAGGGGATGTGAAGAGTCTGCCTGCGGGTTCCACGCCCATTGATTTCGCCTACAGTGTGCACAGCGCGGTGGGCAATAAGATGATCGGCGCGAGAGTCAACGGCAAGCTTGTGACGATAGATTACGAGATCAAGAACGGCGACCGGGTGGAGATTATGACGTCCCAGAACTCCAAGGGTCCCAGCCGTGACTGGCTGAACGTGGTCAAGAGCACACAGGCAAAAAATAAAATCAATCAGTGGTTTAAAAATGAACTAAAAGAAGATAATATTGTCAAGGGGCGAGAATTGATTCAGGCTTACTGTAAGGCGAAGACGATCAATCCCGCTGATGTCCTGACACCTCAGTATGAGGAAGCAGTCATAAAAAAATACGGTTTCCAGAACTGGGAATCGGTGCTGGCGGCGGTTGGGCACGGCGCCCTCAAGGAGGGGCAGATCGTCAACCGGATGCAGGAGCTTTACGAGAAAGACCATAAGCGGGAAATGACCGATGCCGAGGTGATGGCGGAGATCGAGGAGAGCGTCCGGATCAACCGCGCGAAGCCGGGCAAGAATAGCAGCGCCATTGTGGTGAAGGGAATCCATGATGTGGCAGTGCGTTTTTCCAAGTGCTGCAGTCCGGTGCCGGGAGATGAGATCGTCGGTTTTGTCACGAGGGGAAGGGGCATTTCCATTCACCGGACGGACTGTGTGAACCTGCTGAACCTGCCGGAGATAGACAGAAACCGTCTGATTGACGCGGAGTGGCAGCAGCCGCAAGGGGCGGCGGCAGGTGAGAAGTATCTGGTGGAGATCAGCATTTACGCCAACAATAGAAACGGTCTTTTGGCGGATGTGTCCCGCGCGCTCACGGAGAAGGAGATCGATATTCAGGCGCTTAACACGAGGGTGAATAAGCAGGGGACGGCGACGATCATGGTCAGCTTTGAGGTCGGCAGCAAGGAGGAACTGCAGCGGATCATAGACAAGATCAGAACCATTGAGAGTATTATAGATATAGAGAGAACAACAGGCTGAGGAAGAAAAAATATGGGCGATTTAAAAATTGGAAGACTGATGCTTGGCATATGCCAGACGAACTGTTATTTTGTGTATAGGGAAGGCACGAAGGATGTGATTTTCTTCGATCCGGCGGACAAGGGCGACTATATTTATGAGACACTGCAGGAGAAGGGCTTTCAGGTGAAAGGGATTCTCCTGACCCACGCCCACTTCGACCATATTTGGGGCTGTAACAGGCTGCAGGAGTTATCCGGCGCGCCGATTTATGCCTATGAGGAGGAGAAGCCGCTCTGTGAGGACGCAGTGACGAATGTATCCGATCAGGTGGGGCGTCCCTATACGGTGATCCCGGACAGTTATCTGAAGGAGAATGAGGAGATCACGATCGCGGATATGACGTGCAGGCTGATCGCCACGCCGGGGCATACGGTGGGGAGCTGCTGCTATTATTTTGAGGAGGCGGGCATCCTTGTTGCGGGAGATACGCTCTTTCAGGAATCGGTGGGCAGGACGGATCTGGCGACGGGCAGCATGAGTGCACTGACAAGATCAGTCAAAGACAAGCTGTTTGCATTGCCGGATGAGACAAAGGTTTATCCCGGGCACGGGGAATCTACGACGATTGGGCACGAGAAGATGTATAACCCGTTTGTACAGTGACGACCGGCGGCGGACTGTCGCGCGAAAGACAGGGTACGGAGACGTCGAAAACGGATGGAAAAAAGAGATAAGAATGAGCGAAGGATGGGCGATTGCAGGGACTGTGGATCGCCTATCTCGATGTAACGAGTGTAAAGCCGGGGATTTGCGGGTAGGCGGCAGTAATGGCACAGGCACTAATAAAGGTTCAAAGATAAGAGAGAAAGAACGGGTGTGAATCCGATATATGGGGGCGGCATATGGAAGGACAGATGCAGATGGACAAAACGGTCAGGAGTCGGATGTTGAACCGGGACGTCATCAAATATATTGCCATGGTTACCATGTTCTTAAACCATTTCGCCCATATGTTTCTGACAAAAGGAACGGCGGTGCATGAGGTGTTTCTGGACATCGGTTTCTTTACCGCGCCGGTGATGTGCTATTTTCTGGTGGAAGGGTATATGCATACGCGCTCAAAAGTGAAATACGGACTGAGGCTGTTTTTGTTTGCGCTGCTGTCTCAGATCCCCTTTCAGCTTGCGCTTGGTTACAAGATTCTGAACATGATTTTTACACTGCTCTGCTGTTTTTTGATTCTGGTGGTGATGGAGAACGTGAGTAGTCCCATGCTTAAGCCGGTGTTGTGCGCGCTGCTTGTTCTCATAACGACGATGGCTGACTGGGCGGTGGTTGCGCCGGTTACCACGATTCTGCTCTGCAACGCATGGGGAGACAAAAAAAGAATGGCGATTGAGTATTTCATTGCGTATCTACTTTTTTCCATGATCAATGTACAGAGTTATATGTCCGGTGAAACGGGCGGCTGGACGGCTTACGCGGTCTTTCATGGTCTGCTTTCCGGGCTTGGCATATTGGCGGCGGCGGTTGCGACGCTCGTGTTGTACAATGGGGAGCGGGCGAGAAGAGGACAAAACTTCTCAAAATGGTTTTTCTACATTTTTTATCCGGCGCATCTGCTTGTATTGTATCTGGTCAAGATTGGTTTACATAACTCGTAATCATCGGAGTTTCGCCGCGTGAGGCAAGAGGTTTACATAACAAAAAATCCGCGCAAAATAAAGAAGAGAAAGGGGCGGTTCGACGCTGTGGCACAGGAAACTTCCGACAGACAACAGAAAATAGAAGGTTTGGCGGATGAAATCATGCGTCTGGCACATGACGGTCTCCTGATCAACATGCGGTTTCTGGATGTGGCGTTGTCGAAGCTGAAACTGGTATGCAGACAGCAGACGGGGGCGCATTTGTTTGATGGAGCAACATTATACTATGACCCGGTGCTGCTGTTAAGACAGTATAAGGTATCGCCGAACTACGCGGCAAGGCTTTATCTGCATACGCTTCTGCACTGCATCTTTTTCCACAGCAGCGGGACGGACAAGTTGAACCGTTTGTATTGGGACATGGCGACGGATATCGCCGTGGAGAACACGATTCTGGATATCAATCTGCATTTGACGGGGCTGTCCACGGACGACACGCTGAGAAACCGTCTGGAGATTTTAAAAAAGCAGGCGGGAGGTCTGACGGCGGAGAAGATTTACCGGCATTTCCGGGTGGAGGAGCCGTCCGAAAAGGCGGTGGAGGACTGGCATAAGCTCTGCCATTTTGACGAGCATATTTACTGGGACAGGCGGGAGGAACTGGAACTCTCGCAGGAGGAGTGGCGCAAGGTCAGCGAGCGCATCAAGGCGGACTTGAAAAGTTTCAGCCGAGATAAGAACAACGCGGAGAGTATTGAGCAGAATTTGAAGGAGGCTACAAGAGAGCGTTACGACTACGCAGGTTTCCTAAAAAAGTTCATGGTCATGGGCGAGTCCATACAGGTCAACGACGATGAGTTCGATTATATTTACTATACCTACGGGCTGGATACCTACGGCAATATGCCGCTGGTGGAGCCGCTTGAATATAAGGACAGTAACAAGATACGGGACTTCGTGATTGCAATCGACACCTCCGCCTCCTGCCGGGGTGAGATTGTGCAGGCTTTTTTGCAGAAGACCTACAATATCATGCAGGATGCGGAAAGCTTTTTTACGAAGATCAATGTGCATATCATCCAGTGTGACAGCGAGGTACAGCAGGATATTAAGATCACGGAGCGGGAAGAGTTTGATCGGTTTATGGAGCAAGGGAAGCTGACAGGGTTCGGCTCCACGGATTTCCGCCCGGTGTTCTCCTACGTGGAAAAGCTGCGGGAGGATGGAGAGCTTGCGCAGTTGAAGGGGCTTCTCTACTTTACCGACGGCTACGGGATTTATCCGGAGCAGATGCCGGATTACGATGTGGCGTTTGTGTTTCTAAACGAGGATGAGAACGCGCCGAAAGTGCCGTCATGGGCGATACGGCTTGTTCTGGAAGAAGAGGAAATTGCGAACTTTGAGAAAGAAAAACAGCAAGGCTGACAGGTCTAAAGAGCAGGAACGATATGTAGATTTGAAAAAGGCTTTGATATGAGAGGTTTATAAGGAGCATAAAACGACATGAACATTAAGGAAGCAAAAAACTACATCAAGGATTCGGTCCGAATTTATCTCAAGAAGGACGAGGAGGGGGAGTATCGGATACCCGTTGTCAGACAGCGTCCGATTTTTCTGCTCGGTGCGCCGGGTATCGGCAAGACTGCAATCATGGAGCAGATTGCGCAGGAGCTCGGCATCGCGCTTGTGTCCTACTCCATGACCCATCATACGAGACAGTCCGCGCTGGGACTTCCCTTTATCGTGCATAAGGAGTATGAGGGAAAAGAGTACGACGTGTCGGAGTACACCATGAGCGAGATCATTGCCTCCGTCTATGACGTGATGGCACAGAGCGGCATCCGGGAGGGCATTCTGTTTTTGGATGAGATCAACTGTGTGTCGGAGACGCTGGCGCCCTCCATGCTGCAATTTTTGCAGTACAAGATTTTCGGCAGACATCAGGTGCCGGAGGGATGGGTCATCGTGACCGCGGGCAACCCGCCGGAGTACAATAAGTCGGTGCGGGAGTTCGATATCGTGACGTTGGACCGGCTGAAGATCCTGAAGGTGGAGGCTGACTATGCGGTCTGGCGGGAGTACGCGAGAGAGCGGGGCGTGCACACGGCGATCTTAAACTATCTGGATATGAAAAAAGAGGACTTCTATCAGGTGGAGACTACGGTGAAGGGCAGAAGCTATATTACGGCGAGAGGATGGGAAGATCTCTCCGAAATGCTGACGCTCTACGAGGAAGAACAGATCGCGGTGGAGGAGTCCTTTGTCGGGCAGTATCTGCGAAACGACCGGATTGTCAAGGAGTTTACGGCATATTATGACTTGTATCGGAAATACCAGAACGATTACAAGGCGGAAGAGATTTTAACCGGAATAGTCAGTGAGCAGGCGAAGGACAAGGCGAGAAAAGCGGATTTTGACGAGCGGCTGTCCCTGATGGGGATGCTGATTGACAGGATGCAGCAGGACATTCGCGAGAACATGCTGCAATCACAGATATTAAGCGAACTGATGAATCCTCTCCGTGCTTTAAAGGTGAAAGCGGAGGCGGGAGAGACGGCGCAGGAACTTTCGGCGCTTGCAGGGAAACAGGCGCAGGGCAGACAGAAGGCGATGGAATCTTTGCAGAAGGCGGGCGCGCTGTCAGTGCGGGATAAGCGGCAAAACAGGGCGATAGCGGGATTTCTCTCCGCCTGCGAAAAGACGCTGCGGCTTGCGGAGACAGAGGACGGCGGCGCAGGATTTGCCCGGGTGAAGGAGCAGTTTGACGCCAAGGTGTCTGAGTACAAAAAGGACACGGAGCGGGTGAAGGAGCGGCTGCATTTCCTCTTTCAGTTTGTGGAGGACACTTTCGGCTCGGGCAATGAGATGCTGATTCTCGTGACAGAGTGTACGGTGCAGGCGGACTGCGCGAAATTTATCAGTCTTTACGGATGTGAGGACTATCAGAGGCACAACGAGGAGCTGATGCTCACCGAGCGTGGCACGGAGCTGACGGCAAGAATTGAGGAATTGGATTTATAATTTGAGATTACACGGAATGAAATGATGGCACAAAAAATTAAGCATGGTGAATTGAATATGCCGCAGGGCGTTTTGTCCTATAAGACGGACGGGGAGACCGCGGAGATTACGGGATATCGGGGAAAGGACACGGAGCTCGCCGTGCCTGCCGCGATCGACGGCTGCCCTGTGACCTGTATCGGGAAGAAGGCATTCTTAAGCAATAAGATGCTGAAGGAGATTTCTCTGCCGGAGTCCGTTGCGCGGATCGATGACTGGGCGTTCGCCTACTGCGCGAAGCTTGCGCGGGTCGTCCTGCCCTATCACCGCATGGAGATCGGTCAGGGGATTTTCAGGGACTGCTTTCTTCTGGAACAGATCGTGGACGAGGAGGCGGACGCGGGGGAGAAGAAGACTGCGGACACCGCTTTTCTTCTGGCGGCGGTGATGAGCAGGCTCGATGCGTTTTACCTGTTCGACTTTGAGAGTGCGGGCACGCCAGAGTGGATGGCGCAGTGGGACGGACGGATGCAGACGCTGATGGAGCGGGGCGACGCGGAAGGGTTCTCGAAAATGCTGCTCTGCGGGGAGGAAGACTACGGCAGCAGGGAGAATAATCTGGACTATTACACGGAGCAGCGCAGGCGGGAGAAGGTGCGGCTTGCCATGCTGCGGCTCATGCACGATTACGGGCTGAAGCAGTCTGTGCGGGAAAAGCTGGAACAGTATCTGCTCTCTCATATCAAAGGGTGCGAGACGGAGGAGACGTGGCGGGTCGTGCTGGAGGAGTACGGGGACGATCTGCGCTATTATCAGTTTCTCACGCAGCTCGGCGGCGTCACGAGAGAGAATTTTCAGCCTATGATGGAGGATATGGGGCAGGAACACACCGAGATGAAGGCGTATCTGATGAAATACCACGGGGAAGAGCATGGGACGGAGGATGTTTTTGAGGCGTTTGCGCTGTGAAAAATTGCCTGTTGTCTGGTTATCGCTTGAGCGATATTTATTTTGCCGATTTTTCCAATGTCCTCGACATTGTATCACTATGGTGATATAATTGAGAGGAACGGAGAAATTAAGATTCGGCATGGAGGTAACTATGGATAAACTGCTGACGATATATCATGGCTCTCAGAAAATCGTTGAGACACCGACTTTTGGTGAAGGTCGGAAAAATAACGATTTCGGGCTGGGTTTCTACTGCACCGAGAGCAATGAACTTGCCAAGGAATGGGCGGTTTCTTCTTTGCGCGACGGTTTTTCAAACCGGTATACCATGGATACGGAGTTTCTGAATATTCTGCGCCTTAACAGCCCGGCATATACCATACTCAACTGGATGGCTGTTCTTGTGGAACACCGGATTTTCAGCATTAAAACTCCCGTTGCGAAACGAGCAAAGGCTTATCTCATCCAAAACTTCGGCGTCAATGTCAATGCTTATGATCTGATCACAGGATACAGGGCGGATGATTCATACTTCGATTATGCGGAAGCGTTCATCAATAACGCGATTACTGTAGAGCAGCTTGCAAAAGCCATGCGGCTCGGAAAACTCGGAGAGCAGATTGTCATCAAATCCAAGTTCGCTTTTTCAAAAATCCGGTTTGAGGGCTTTGAACCCGCCGGAAAAGATACTTACTATGTGCTGAGAAAAACAAGAGACGATAGTGCCAATCAATCGTATCTGGATATACTGGAAGAGGAAACAGACGGTCTGTATATGCAGGATATTATGAGAGGAGGCGTTGCGAACGATGACCCGCGCATACCAAGAAATATATCTGAGCAGGGCACAGTCTGCTCTGGGTGACGCTTTTGATTATGCGGTGAATACCTGCGGTATTTCCGGAAATGACTTTGTGGGGCTCTTCACCGCAAGCACCATAAGCCGCCGTATGGAAAACGGCGATCCGCCTATTGTAACAGGTAAAAGCGGAATTGAAATAGCCGTGGATGTGCTGCTGGAAACCACAGGCAAAAGCACTGACGCCAAGCCGGAGGAAACGCTTCGCCGCTCAAGAGAATATTGGATTGGCTGGGCTGTTGCATATTATCAATGGTATTCCTCCAGAAACTACAGCGAAATCTTTCAGGCGCTCTGCTTTGATGATCTGCAGGACATGTACGATACGCTCCATGAAGCGGATATTTCAAAATTTGCAGACATTGCGGATGAAAGAATCAGAGAGCATTTTAAAGATACGAACTTGAAGCGAATCCGCAGCGTATACGGCTGTACACAGGCTGAACTTGCGAAAGCGTCCGGCGTAACGCCGCGTTCCATCCAAATGTACGAGCAGCGCCGAAAGGACATTAACAAAGCGAGCGCGGAAGCATTGTATCGCATTGCAAAGGTGCTGGGCTGCACCATAGAGGATTTGATTGAAAAATAAATTGCAGGCGCTGTTCGACGGATATTGTCGGACGGCGTTTTTTTGAGCAGACCCGTGCAGAAGAAGTGTGAAAGATATATTTTAGATATACTTTATTTTAAGGTAGCTAAAATTATAATATTCAATTGAGAGTAAAATAAGTTTGTGACAAGATAGTAGATGAGAGGATATTTGATGAATGACAGCATGTCAGGTGTGTTTGTAGGGAGGTAAAAATGAAAGGATTTCGGAAATTTTTAAGTGTGATGCTGGTCTGCAGTATGCTTGCTGTGCCGCCGACGCAGGGCGTGACTGCGGCGGATTATGGAAACGGCAGCGTGGAGGCATCTGCAGAAATTTGTGCGGAGATGGAAGAAACCGGAAACGGCACACAGGGTCAGGAAGAATCGGAAACAGAAGATACAGCGCCCGAGGAGGAAGATGGGGAAAAGGAAACCGGGGAGACAACGCCGGAAGGTGGCGGTGCGGAAACCGGGAAACCCGCGAACCCGGGAGAAACGCCGGATGATGATGAGAACATAGGCGGTGCGGAGGAAGACAGCGCCGGGGAAACCGGGGCGGAAGATACAGATGAAGAGACGGAGGAAACCGAGGCGGACGGAGCGCAGGGAGAAGCTGCGGAGGACGTTTTGCTGGAGCAGGGGGAGTCTGTGGCAGCGGAGACATTTGCGACTGAAGGGGGCGAGACGTCTGGAAGCTGCGGGGACAATTTGACATGGGAATTTGCGGATGGAACGCTGACCATTAGCGGAACGGGAGGGATGTATAACTACGTTTATTGGGATTCTGAATGGGGGTTTGAAAAACAAGCCCCATGGTATGATGACTATGGTTCACTAATTAACAGGATCGTTATTCAAAAGGGCGTGACTTCCATCGGGAACTATGCGTTTTTTCATTGTGGACATATTACTCTGTCCAGCATAACGCTCCCGGACAGCGTGA
>ERZ779637.1047-NODE-1047-length-13157-cov-3.566097_pt1 | contig 13157 bp, 10 predicted proteins | sample MGYA00514196_ERZ779637 | MGnify/ENA primary metagenome ERZ779637 (study PRJEB29562, sample SAMEA4376700) | mouse gut metagenome | isolation source: Cecum | study: EMG produced TPA metagenomics assembly of the A DSS colitis mouse model was used to assess the... | reverse complement strand
GGGGAACCACGGTGCTGTTCGTGTCCCACAGCATTGAGCAGATTAGGGAGATGTGTTCCAAAGCCGTTTGGCTGGAAAAGGGGAAAATCAGAGTAGTTGGGGACGCAAAGGAGCTGTGCGACGCTTATGGGGCAAAATGACGGGCCGCTGATTTCTGTACTCATGGGTGTGCTGTACCGGCGGGAGAGTGTGAACTTGCTGGAACGCTCCATATGCTCCATCCAGAACCAGACGTATTCAAATTGGGAACTGCTGATTTGTGATGATGGATCTATAGAGGCGGCGCGTCGGTATATGGAGGAGACAGTAGCTCAAGATGCGCGGGTTCACTTGGTCAGAGGATGCCCCAGGACGGATTTGGCCAGCAAGCTTAATTGGTGTTTGACAAGGGCCAAGGGTTCATATATCGCCCGGATGGATGACGATGATTGGTCTGATCCTCAGCGGTTTGAAAAGCAGCTTCGTACTTTGGATGGCGATTCGACAGTCGCATTCGTGGGCTGCAATGTCAGGCTTTGGAGGGACGGCCAAATTGTCGGCCTTCGAGAGCTTCCGGAGCGGCCGGAAATTTGGGATTTCCTATTTGTCCAGCCATTTATTCATCCTGCACTGATGTTTCGGCGTGAGGCATTGCTGGCGGTGGGTGGATACGGTGAGGAGCCCCGGTGCCTGGGTTGTGAAGATTACGACCTGCTGCTCCGACTCTATGAGAACGGACTGGTAGGCACAAATATACAAAATCCATTGTTCACATACACCATTCCGCCTCCGGGCAGCAGAAAGCGAAGCATGGCCCTGCGGTGGAACGAAGGAGAGACACGCTATATTCGATTCAAGGCACTAGGTTTGCTTCCAGGTGCGCTGCCCTATGTGATTAAACCAGTACTGGTGGGCCTATTGCCAGAATTTCTTTTAGCAAAGATGAAGAAAATGACACAGAGGTTACATAATGAAGTTGGGTTTTGAAAACTATTTACAAAAACGTCCATCTCAAAGAGCTTTTTTAAGCTCTGAGGAAGGAAAAATCTTGCTTGCATTCATGGAAGAACGACTCCAGAAGCCGCAGAATAGTTATTGGGAATGGTTTGGCTATGAAATCGGGGGGCCTGTATGTTATGGATATGTCAAGTGGATCATTAGTGAGATAGAACAAAATCATCCCGAAATCTTAGATATTGCATTTGTTGCTCGAGATGGTTGGTTATTGCAAAAAGTTTTTAATATCCTACCTCACTGTGCAGACCTCAAAGGCTACTATATTTACGCTCCGCGAATTGTGGGCTCACAATGCCAAGATAGAGATGCGTATTTATCCTATCAACGCTATATTGCGGAACATGGATTTGAAAATAGCAAACTTGGCATTGTAGATACGATTACAATGCGGTTTTCCTCTCAACGGTTGATTGCTTCTTCTGTAACGCAGGAAACACATGGATTTTATTGGGTGGTTTTGGAGAACAGTGCCGTCAAAAAAGATATATTTAATTATTCGTCTTATCAATCGGAAAATTATCATCTCATTCGCTGCTGGAATCTTATGGAGTTTATTATGACATCTCCAGAACCACCACTCTGCGCGATGTATGGGAACCAGCCGGTTTATCAAAACGCAACGTCATTTGAAAACATTCGCAGCACTATTTTTGAGCAAATTGAGACAGGTGTGCTAGAATTTGTCCGCAATGTTTGCAAGAATAGAAATTTTCCAAAATTCAGTAATAAACTTATCACAAAGTGGGTCAATAGTTTTCTAAAGCACCCATGCCAGGAGGATATTACAGCATTTAGTGAAATTAGGATCTCTGAACTAGAGGATCATTCTGACAGTATTTTATTGGACCCGTTTGGTTTGCAAAATGGGTTATGCAAAATGTACAAAGATCGTCTGTGGGTATTTTCACAAAAGCACCAACTTGTGCGTAGTTTCTTGCGGGCCGGGAACACTTGCATAAAAATGGCGAAAGAAAAAATTGAAAAATGCGACAGTTTAAAGTTTGATGGAAAGGACGCCAAGAAATTTGCTGAGTTCCTTGTACAGTACGATATTATTTCCTTTGATATTTTTGATACGTTAATTTTTAGAGAGGTCAATAAGCCAGATGATCTTTTTTACCTTTTGGAGGAGAAAAATGGGGTATCAAATTTTCATTCGAAGCGAATTCTGGCTGAAAAGAACGCACGCCGTACTTCGGGAAAACGGAATGGAGAAATAGACATATTTGATATCTACCGAGAATTATCTCAAACAGAACTGATCGATATCAATGAAAAGGCAAGAGAGGAAATACAGCTTGATGCGTCTATTTGCTATGGCAATCCGGTTATGAGCGAACTTTATCACATTCTCAGGAGAAAAGGATGCAGACTGATCGCTGTGTCGGATATGTATATACCGGGAAGCCATCTTCGTAAGATATTGAGCAGAGATGGTTATCCTGAATTCCAATATGTATTTGTTTCCTGTGACTGTGGCGCGGGTAAAGGAAATGGTGCGCTGCAAAGATATGTGCAATCAAAAATGGGAGAGAATGTACGTATTATCCATATCGGGGACAATTTTTCCAGCGATGTTCACGGCAGCAAAATGGCTGGCTGGGAAGCTGTGTGGTACTGTAATCGCAAATATTTGCAAACATAAAGATAGTACGGTGAAAGGGGAAACGGGGAAGCATGGTCTTTTCGGATCTGCCTAAAAAGGCTTTGATTGTTGACACATCTGATGTTCTGGTAACAAAACTATTGCATAATCAGGATGATTTGTATCAATACATTGAAAAAACATTGCAGATTCCGGGTTTTCAAAAAATAAGGGCAAATGCGGAGAACGCAGTTAGGCTCCCAGAAAATGATTTGATCAAAAATTCTATGGGATTGGATCTTATATATGGCCTAATGTACCATAGTTACCAGCCTATTAAAGAAAAAGAAATTGAATTACAGCTTCTAACCACGAAAATAAACCCAGAAATTAAGGAGTTTATCAAATTAGCGCAGCGGAATAGTGTTCCAGTGTATCTGTTCGCGGATTCATTTTTGGAAAAGGATATCCTGCAAAGACTTCTGAAGGAACATAATTGTGATTGTTATCAAAGATTTTACGTTATAATGGACGAAAAGAGCAAGTGTTCAGCATATCAAGAAATCCTGTCAGAAACTGGGGCAGACCCTTCGGATATCCTTCATATTACCAGAGCATTAACATATAACTGCGTATCAGAATTGGGTATTTCGATATTACCTTATGAGTCCATATACCGCAGATTGGGACAAAACAAAAATTCCACATACTTCGCGCTAATGAATCAATACGCAAGCGCCGATATCGCCATACCACTTTTACAAGGAAATATTGCATTTCATTGTTTGGAGCAAAGTATTAGTGATGACTGGGTTGACTTTGGGTATAAATATATTGGTATTCTGGCTTTTGAATATGTGAAATATCTTGGCAATATCGCAAAAGAAATTGGCATCAAAAGGCTTTTCTTTTTTTCTGAGAATGGATGCGCTCTTAGGCAAGTCTGCAATTTGTTATTGCCAGAAATCAAGACGAAGATGCTGGGAGTTAGTGAGCGAGCGCTGTCTTTTTTGAATGTCCATGACTTAGCTTCGCTCATTGAGGCGGTGACTCAGGATGTAGCAGGCAATACAACGTTCGGAGTTTGGCTGTCTTGGCTGATGTCAATGAACAAGGAAGGCAGTGAAGAGGAATATCCGGAATATTTCCCGCATCGAAATAAAGTCATTTCTTCAGAGGACGACTTGAATCTGCTTCGGCGGTTTATTACCGACAACTACGATCTTTTGATTGCAATATCAGTACAAGAGCAAGAAAATGTTGACCGCATCCTGCATGAAGAGGATGCGTTTTTGCCTGGAGATGCCATCGTTAGTCTTGGAATGAATCAAACATTGTTGTCGGAGTTATCCCGCTATTGCAGCCGCAGGTTTCAAGGCCATGAAACGATGATTTTTTGGTGGGAATATGGTTCGAATATCCAATGGCAATTCGATATGCTTTCCATGTTTAAATCAAAAACAAGGCACAAAAATGTAAGAAGGCAAGAGACCTGTAAGTACTTAAAACGAATTTTAGATGCAACTCTATTTGACTCGAACTCTGTGACGCCAGAGGATTCCAATTTTGAAAAAGCTAGTAAAGCGACGCCAGCCCAACGCGCAGCGTCCGGCATGATGGACTGTATTCAAGACTTGCGTAAGATTGACGAAAAATTCCCAATCCCTCTGAGCAACAGCGCCGCTCTAGCTTGCTGCGAATACCTGCAAAATCATATTAGTCGGAGCGACGAGGTGCAATTAGAAACGCTCCTAGTCGCAGACGGTCCATATGGAGGTATGGGGGCTAGGCCGCTGTTCCGTCAGGATGCGCCGACAATTGGTGTTGCCAATCCGTGGCCGCAGGATGTCAGCGCCGAGGCGGAGGTAATCACCAGGATTAAACGTACTGCGGCCGAAAATGGAATCAAAAGCGTTCTTTTGGACGGCTATGGGCACATTTTAAATGATAAGCAGGGGGTAACAAAAGACTTTGTAAAAGATGGCGAACTGAGCTTTGTGATTACGACCCACTATGAGTGTCCCAAGCTTTTGAACACCTTTTACTATAACCCGCTGTGGAATCCCCCGGAGATACCTCTAAACCTGAACGATTATACGCCAAGGGTAACAAACTATTTTTTGACAAATGATGATTTCTTGATTTACGACAGCGGTGGAATGACAAATCACCTGCGTTCTATTTTGATGAATTGCCATAGGACACTGGAGGGCGCCTCGGCGCTTACAGCTTCATTTCCTGTCAGCGCCGCTCTTCCTCCTTGTTTAGATAAGCCGATCATGTTCTACTGTGGGATGAATTGGGAAGTTATGTTTGGCGGCGCCGGCCGTCACGACGGCTTGTTCAGGCTTCTGGATGATTCGCAAAAAGTGAAGATTTATGGACCGGAGAGAGTCGAAGCCTGGGGAGGCTTAGAGCCCTGGAAAGGATACCGCTGTTATCAGGGAATGATCCCGTTTGACGGCTTTTCAATCCTAGAAAAAATTAATGAATGTGGCGTCTGCCTTGTGCTTTCTTCCGATACACACAGGAGGGCCGGCGCGGCGACAAACCGTTTATATGAGGCGTGCGCCGCGGGAGCTGTCATTATTTCCGATGACAATGAATTTGTACTTCAACATTTTAGCGATGCCGCGCTCTTTATTACGTTCAACAAGAACGACCCCATTGATACGTTCCAACAAATCATGGAGAAGTACAAATGGATTGTGGAACACCCAGAAGAAGCGTTGGCGCTGGCACGCCGCGCACAGGAGATATTTATCCAAAGATTTTCTCTGGACGCCCAGCTGAACCAAATCGTCTCAAATCACCCTGCCCGTTTCAATCAGATTAGCAAGGATCTTTATGCGAAGAATGAGGATGGGAAAGTCCTTGTCACGTTCATTCTGGACACACAGGATGAAGAGACTGCCAAGGATCGGCTGGACCAGGTATTTTCTAATATCCATGAGCAGCTATACCGCAACTTGGAGCTGGCGGTTGTGGTAGATCCAAACCTATCGTTGATGGTAGAGCAGTATGGCAGAACCCATTGTGATTGCGTAAATTCGATCTCCATGTTTGTGTTTGACAAAAAAGGGGTACGTGCGATGACCGACGGCCAGGCTGTCCGTGCGGCGCATAAGCTGATTCCCCATCAATATTTTATCAACACCACGGCGGAAGAGACGTGGTTCTACGACCATATTACGACTTTGGTTCGTGAGATTCAGGATCAGGACTGTATTGGGGCCTATTCTGCCTCTGCGTTTCAGGATGTGGAAGGCATACGGCGGATCAACTTTTTTGACAAGCTGGACGCAACCTATTTATATGATATGGAGAAACCGGACCATCCCCTCACAGCGGGTCAATTTTTATTCCGTGCTGAGGCTCACGATATGCTGCCGGATTATCTATTTGGAAGTTTGGACGGTTTGGAGCATATTGCCTATGCTGGGGTCACGCATTACTGCCACGATGCAAAGCTGGCTTTTAACAAAAGGATGAGCCTCACCTACACAAACGAGCGAGGAGATGAGCGCTGTGCTATTTTGGAAGCCGAAATGCAGCGCCGGTTCATTCGAGACTTGATTCACCTCCATCTGCCGGAGCGGCGGTTCGTACCCCTGACGCCATCAGCGGGCATCGCTGGCGGAATAGATAAGCGGAATGTCACTGATCTCTTCCTCTATATGCCGCTGAAAACTTATATCCGGCTGCGCTACTATCGGTTCCGGATGAGGAGGAAAAAGCCTGGGACTCCAAAGTATAAAAAATATGCCGCCAAATATGACGCGTGTTTGGAAGAGTATAGGTCGTTCTGGAATGTGTAGCAAGGAGAAGTGCGTGTGGAAAAGGGCTCTAAAATAATCCGCTCGGTTGCCCTGTATCGGGTCCTGGCGTTGATAATCGTTCTTGTCTATCATCTTGTTGGAATCCCATCCTGGGCATTGAAAATTCCACATGTATTCACAAATCAGTTGGGTAAGCCTATTTTACCTGAAAATTCTCTGAATCTTGTATCACTGAGGATTGGAAATTATTTGCATACAAATTTTGGGGCATTTGCTGTAATGATGTTTTTTATTGCTTCTGGTTATCTAGTTAGCAAGATGATGGACCGCTATAACAGGCGGGAATTCCTGGTCAATCGGGCAATTTCCTCATTCCCCACCTTGTGGGTATGCCTCATCACAATCGCGATCTTTGTGGAAAGGCAAGGGATCACGTTTACTTTTGCAGACTATTTGGCATCTGGTTTTCCATTCTTGCCACTTCCATTTGGACAATTTATGAGCGATGTTCTATGGACGCTGCGCATTGAAATGAAGTTCTACATTTTAACCGCTCTGTTTTATCGCAGAAGAAAGCAGATGGTTTTCTATGGCTATATGCTTATGCTGTTACTGGCGCTTTTCTACCATGAGTTTCGAACGGCATGGGTGCTGGAACAACTGCAAGATTTGCTCTTTATGGGATTTGCGTTCCTGGGTGTCGTGATTGAAGCTGTATATCGAAAACAAGAATATAAAGGTCTAATTGTATTTTTCACCCTTTTGAACCTCCTTATGTTCAGGATCAGGCAATTTGCATCCTTGGATGAAGGGCTTACGTATTCCAATTGCGCTACACAGATAATTCCGCTCGTTCTATTCCTCCTCTTGTTGAAGCTTGAAGAAAGGCAGCCTTACGTATATGAGGTAATTCCTCATTTTGTGTATTCAATTGGGAAAATTGTATACCCATTTTACCTGACGCATGTACCCTGTGGACTGACTATTATGTACCAGCTATCCCTGGCTGGCTGGGAGAATCCCTACGCGATCTGTTTGTGCGGCGTTGCCGTCTCCTTCGCCGTGGCGGGTCTAGTCTACCTTGTGGTGACAAAGCCCTCCGGCATGTTGATGAAACGCGCGGTGGCTGCTATGAGAGAAAGGAGGAGGTCAGAGGATGTATAAAACGTTAAAGCCGGATTTTACATTTACTGATGAGCGGGGGACGCTGGTGCAGCTTGTCCACAGCGGTTATACGCAGGTCAATGTGATTACGACGGAGAAGGGGGTTGTCCGGGGGAATCACTTTCACAAGCGCTGCCGGGAAGCGTTTTATATTGTTTCCGGCAGTGTGCACGTGATTTTGACAAGCGAGGGCGGGAAGCAAGAGCAGTTATTCCAGAGCGGCGACTTTTTTGAAATTCCCCCTATGGTCCTACATGAGATGATTTATCCGGAGTTCTGCGTCATGGTCGCACTTTACGATCAGCCTGTGGAAAGTGAGAATGGGGAAAAAGACATATATTCTGTAGAAATGTTACCAATAGAGAGAGGCGAATGATTTGAATCACGACAGCAAAATATTTGTCGCCGGCAGCGGGGGCGTGGCCGGAAGCGCCATTGTGCGGCGCCTTATAGGGAGCGGCTACCGGAATCTTGTCTGTCCCACCCACCGCGAACTGGATTTGACAAGCGCAGAATCGGTAGAAAACTTTTGGGTGAAGGAAAAGCCGGAATACGTATTTCTGACCGCCGCTAAAATGGGAAGCATTATCTACCGCAAAGAGCACCCTGCAGACATCCTTGAAGAAAATTTGAGGATACAGTTGAATGTGATCGGGTCTGCGCACCGATATGGAGTAAAAAAACTGTTGTTTATGAGCAGCGACTTTATTTATCCCAACTCTGCCGATGGGGTCCTCCGTGAAACAGATTTTCTCACAAACGCTCCGGGTGAGAAGGATCTGCCCTATTCGTTGGCAAAAATTACTGGGGTCAACCTGGGTGATTTCTCTCGGCAGCAGTATGGCGACAACTATTTCACTGTGGTCCCCTGTGCATTCTTTGGGGAAAAGGCTTCCTTTGAACTGGATCGGGCCAGCGTAGTGGCCGCTCTTATTCGGCGTTTTTATGAAGCAAAAGTGGTCGAAGCAAAAGAGCTGGTGCTGTGGGGCTCTGGGAAACCGGTAAAAGAATTTCTGCTTAGCGATGATGTTGCCGACGCCTGTGTGTATTTGATGGAAAACTATGATGATGGGGGTCTGATCAATATCGGCGCAGGGGATGGCGGGCATACCATTATGGAAACTGCACAGGCAATTCGCCAACAGACTGGTTTTGCGGGGGGCATCGCTTGTGATCTGAGCAAACCAGACGGGATCATGCGGCGGGTCATGGATACTACAAAATTGAAGAAACTTGGCTGGGAGCCCCGCTATTCTTTCTCAGAAGCGCTCTCCAAAATGTATGGCTACTTTTTGAGTACAAAATATGCAAAGCAATAGCAAACTAAACGGAGGATATAGATATATGCCAGCAAAAGCACTGATTACGGGTGTTACCGGCATGGTAGGGTCGCATCTTGCGGACTATTTGCTGCAAAACACCGACTGGGATGTCTACGGTATTTGCCGTTGGCGGAGTCCCATAGATAACGTTCAGCACCTCTTTGAGCGAGCCAACCGTAAGGACAGGATCTTTTTCCAATATGCCGACCTCAACGACTTGGTATCCTTGCTTACCGTTATCAAAAATGTTCAGCCGGACTATGTGTTTCATCTGGCCGCTCAAAGTTACCCCAAAACTAGTTTCGACGCCCCTATCGACACCTTAACCACAAAAATCATCGGCACCTGCAATCTTCTGGAAGCCCTGCGCATCTCCGGGAGCAGGGCGGTCATCCACGTCTGCGCTTCTTCCGAGGTGTTCGGCAAGATACCCTCAGAGCAAAAACCAGCCGAGGGTATCCATGAGGACTGTCCGTTCCATCCAGCCTCTCCCTACGCCATTTCTAAGATCGGCGCCGACCTAGTTGGCCGCTATTATGCCGAGGCCTATGGCATGACTATTATGACCACTCGCATGTTTACCCACACAGGGCCTCGCCGGGGGGATGTGTTCCATGAGTCAACTTTTGCCAAGCAGATTGCTATGATCGAGGCAGGTCTTATCCCGCCGGTGGTAAAGGTAGGCAATTTGGATTCTCTGCGTACCTACGCCGATGTTCGAGACGCTGTCAGAGCTTATTATATGCTGGTTACCGTGAATCCCATTCCAGGCGAGTATTACAACATTGGCGGCAGATACACTTGCACCGTGGGGGATACTCTCCACACTCTGATTGGAATGTCGCCTAAGAAGGACGAAATCCAAGTGGAGGAAGATCTGGAGCGGCTGCGTCCTATCGACGCCGACCTCCAAGTTCCAGACTGCCGAAAGTTCAAGAAGCACACTGGCTGGGCGCCGGAAATTGATTATGAAACGACCATGCGCGATCTGTTGGAATACTGGCGTAGGCGTGTCCATCGAGGTGAACAGTTTTTGACCAGATAGAAGGGAGATGAGAAAATGGTTATTACCCAAGCGCCCTTCCGAATGTCTTTTTTTGGAGGTGGAACAGATTTCCCAGCTTTTTATGAGAAATATGGAGGGAAAGTCATTTCCACCAGTATCGATAAATACTGCTATGTGAACGTCCGCCATCTGCCTCCCTTCTTTGACTACGCAAACGAAATCAGTTATTCCAAGCGAGAACAGGTCAATTGCGTAGACGAGATCCAGCATCCTGCAATCCGGGAGGCAATGAAGTTCCTGGATATGCGGGAGCTGACCCTTACCTATGATGCGGATCTTCCTGCCCGGTCCGGCTTGGGGACAAGCAGTTCTTTTGCGGTGGCAATGCTGATGGCCTTCCATGCCATCAAAGGAAAATATGTAGACAAAAAGAGACTTGCTGAGGAAGCTATTTATCTGGAACGGGTGCTCTGTGCAGAAAGCGGAGGCGTGCAGGACCAAATTGCGGCCGCTTACGGGGGCTTGAATGTAATCAGTTTTTCCAGAGACGGTTTTCAAGTTGACCCAATTATCATATCTAACAAGCGAAAAGAGCAGTTGAACAACAACCTGATGCTTTTCTTTACAGGCTTTTCACGCTTTTCTTTTACAATCCAGCAGGAACATGAAAAAGCGATTTATTCAAAAGAAAAGCAGCTGTTGGAAATGCTTTCTCTTGCGGACAAGGTAGAGGATATCTTAATGAACGGAGACCTAGATGAATTCGGCCTGATGCTTGACCACACTTGGCGGCTCAAACGCAGTGTGAATAGCACTGTCACAACCAGTCGGATCGACGAGGTCTATGAGGCCGCGATGAGGGCGGGAGCTTTGGGCGGCAAATTGCTGGGAGCGGGAGGAGGAGGATTTATCCTCCTCTATGTGCAGCCGGACAAGCAGGAGCGGGTGCGCAAGGCCCTTTGCGGCCTGAAAGAGATTCCCTTTCAGTTTGAGACTGGCGGAGCCAGGATATTGTACTACACATCTGAATTTTATGCCTTACCGGAAGAGGTGGAGGGGAAATGTTAAAAATTGGGACAGAAAGAATACTACATACGTACGGTGAAAAGTGTCCCGCTGTCGCAAAAATCAGGGAGCCGTTACAGGAATGTGTCAGTTTGTTCTGCGGCTGCTTTGAAAGAGGCGGACAGTTATTGGTCTGTGGAAATGGTGGGAGCTGCGCCGATGCCGACCATATTGTTGGGGAGCTGGTGAAAGCTTTCAAATTGAGACGTCCGCTGGTGGCGCCGCTGGTGACAGCACTGCAAAGACAAGGGCATCAGGGAAAGTTGCTGGCTGAAAATCTCCAGGGCGGGCTTCCGGCCGTCAATCTGGGAGCTCATTCTTCCCTGATGACCGCAGTGATTAATGACTTGGGCGGGGAGTACATTTACGCTCAGCAGGTGGCTGCCTATGGTCGGGAGGGGGATATTTTACTGGGAATCAGCACTTCTGGCAACTCTGTAAATGTCCTCCATGCGGGGCTGGTGGCCAAAGCCAAGGGGATGTATACCGTCGGGCTCACTGGCACTTCAAGTGGAAAAATGGAAGGGCAATTTGATCTGATACTCCACGCCGACAGCGCCGTTACTGAGGAAATTCAAGATCAACATTCCACGATCTACCATGCTCTCTGCGCGGCAGTGGAGTATGAGTGCTGGGGGGATTGAGATGCGGGCTGTTATCATGGCGGGTGGAAAGGGGACGAGGGTAGCGTCGGTCAGCGAAGTCCTCCCAAAGCCAATGCTTCCTATCTGTGGCAAGCCGGTACTGCTGCATCAAATAGACTGCCTGCGGCGACAGGGAATCACAAGTATTACACTAACTATCGGGCATCTTGGTCAACAAATCAGAAATTATTTCGGGGATGGCAGCAGATTTGGCGTCCAAATTGACTACATCGTGGAAAAAGAACCGCTTGGAACCGCAGGGGCGCTTTCCTTTTTAAAGGGCAGTGTTTCCGATGACTTTCTTCTGATTAACGGCGATTTGATTTTTGATATTGACATCCATCGTATGATGGTTTTCCACAAAGCACATCACGGGTTGGTCACATTGCTTGCTCATCCTAATGATCACCCCTACGACAGCAGTATCATTTTGGTGGATAGCGATGATAGGGTAACTGACTGGTTGACCAAGGAAAATAACCAGAAGTGGTATCACAACTGTGTCAACGCTGGAATCCACATCCTCTCCCCCAGGCTGCTAGAGGGCCTGATTGAATTTAGGAAGATTGACCTAGATAGAGAAATCCTGCGACCGATGATTCCATCAGGTCAGATATTTGCGTACCGATCTCCAGAGTATATTAAGGATATGGGTACTCCGGAACGCATCGCTCAGGTGGAACATGACATGATGGCTGGGCTGGTTGAGTTAAAAAACCTTAATCGGAAGCAACGGGCGATCTTTCTGGATAGAGATGGAACCATAAACCGGTATGTGGGTTTTCTGCGCAGGCCGGAGGAACTGGAACTTCTAGATGGTGCTGCAGAAGCAATTAGGCGCATTAATCAAAGTGGGTACTTAGCTATTGTTGTGACCAACCAACCGATTATCGCGCGCGGGGAGGTTACTTGGGAGGGTTTGGATACAATTCACCGAAAATTGGAAACAATGCTGGGCCATGAAGGGGCCTATCTGGACGACATCCTCATCTGTCCCCATCACCCGGACAAAGGCTTCCTGGGCGAACGCTTGGAGTATAAGATTGATTGCGACTGTCGCAAGCCCAAGCCAGGATTGCTGCGACAGGCTGCGGAATGGTATAACATCGACATGGAAAACAGTTGGATGATTGGCGACCAGCCGCAGGATGAGGCAGCAGGAAAAGCCGCAGGATGTCAAACGATACGACTACTTGAACAGACGCGCCTTCTTGATGCGGTAAAGCATATGGGGCTTTAGAGCGGCGGGCACTGGTTTTATGGCAGCGGAAAAGAAAGACTCTGAGGTTAGGCACCCTGCCCAGCTGCCGTCGACAGTACTAGATGTAGGCTCAAACCATATATGAAACCCTATATGTAAGATTTGATGCCATATCTATAAAACGCATTGCTTTATAACTTAGCTATTAATGTGCTTAACATTCCAGCATAGCAATACGACAAGTATCGTAGGCGCCGACACAAGGTTTTTTAATCTCTGTGATGCTTTTATACAGAAAGGTTGTTTATTAAGTATGAAAAAGAAACTGATATCCCTGGCGCTGGCGGGGGCCCTGAGCCTGAGCCTGATCGTCCCATCCTTCGCGGCCCAAACCT
>ERZ779637.1046-NODE-1046-length-13207-cov-4.067822_pt1 | contig 13207 bp, 18 predicted proteins | sample MGYA00514196_ERZ779637 | MGnify/ENA primary metagenome ERZ779637 (study PRJEB29562, sample SAMEA4376700) | mouse gut metagenome | isolation source: Cecum | study: EMG produced TPA metagenomics assembly of the A DSS colitis mouse model was used to assess the... | reverse complement strand
TGGCGTTACGTTGCGGTTGGAGCTTTATTCGCCAACGGAGTTGGCTCACATCGTTGCCCGGTCCGCCGGTATACTAAGCGTGCCTATTGAGGGAGAAGGTGCGTTGGAGATCGCCCGCCGCAGCCGCGGAACGCCTCGAATCGCCAATCGAATGCTTCGGCGGGTGCGGGATTTTGCCCAGGTAACGGCCGGGGGCGTCGTGACACAAGCCGTTGCCGACCGGGCCCTCCAGGCGTTGGAGGTTGACGAGTTGGGGTTGGACCAAGTCGACCGGAGAATGTTATCCAGCATTATCTGTAATTACGGGGGAGGACCAGTGGGGTTGGACACCTTGGCCGCTACGATCAATGAGGAGTCGATTACCCTGGAAGATGTGTACGAGCCCTATTTGATGCAACTTGGTTTCCTCACTCGAACTCCTCGCGGTCGGTGTGTTACTACGAAAGCATATCAACACTTGGGATTGCCCATGCCTGGTGGGCCAAACGCAGAACCAACATTGGAACAGCTGACCTTTTAGCGTATGAATCGCCTTATGGGAACATATATTTCAGCAAACCTCCTAAAGCAAAAAGAATTTTTCAGGAATTTTCTAAAAAATCGCCAAAAGAGATTGACAATTCTTAAATTTTATGATTATAATATACAGGGTTAAAGTATGAGCACTATTGATTCTTCAAAAAATGAATACAGCGATGAGGAATTGTGCTATCTAACGGCTTCTGGAGACCGGGATGCGGAAGAACTCTTGGTTAAGCGATATCTGCGCATGGTTCGTATGTGTGCTCGCCCATATTTTCTTGCCGGGGGAGAGAGCGAAGATCTGATTCAAGAGGCAACCTTTGGTCTTTTGAAGGCTATTCGAGAATTTGACCCCGCACGAGACGCAAAATTCAAAACATTTGCAGAGGTTTGTATTCGCAACCGTATCCGTTCAGCTGTTACCACTGCCTCTCGGAGCAAACACGCCCCACTTAACGACAGCATTCCTCTTGAGTCTCCCATGCTTGGTAATGATGCCAGTCCAGAGGAATTGTATATCAGTAGGGAGGAAGAAGCTGAGCGAATGATTCGGCTTCGTCAAAAGCTGTCACCCTTGGAACGAAAAATTCTTTCATTCTTTTTGCGCGGTCTGTCCTATCGGGAAATCAGCGAACAGTTGGGATGTCCCATTAAATCAGTGGACAATGCGATTCAGCGCACCCGGCGAAAGGTAGCCGGCGACCTTGGCGTTATCAGCGAAAGCTGACGCAAATATTATAGTCCCAGCAGGTTGCTTTTCCGGTTCTGGGCATCAAAGAGAGGGTATTTCCTATGTACGAAGACAAGACCTTAGTGTGTAAAGAATGCGGCCAAGAGTTCGTATTCACCGCCGGCGAGCAGGAGTTTTACGCTGAGCGCGGTTTCCAGAACGAGCCTCAGCGCTGCAAATCCTGCCGCGATGCCCGCAAGGCTGCCGCCCGTGGCCCTCGGGAGTATTTCACTGCTGTTTGCGCTACCTGTGGTAGCGAGGCAAAGGTTCCTTTTGAGCCCAAGTCTGACCGTCCTGTTTATTGTAGCGAGTGCTTCGCTAAGATGCGCGGCGAGGGTTAACAAAACAACAAAAAGGACCGTGCGATTCGCACGGTCCTTTTTTCAGGTATGAGAACTTTTGCGGTACGCCCTTGTTCTTCAGAAAAAAGTATGCTATAATATTTAAAAATCTGAGTTCCATAGTTTTGCGGTTATTCCAAATTTAGACTTGGAGCAAAAAGGAGTGACGCACTACATGAACAAATCAGGGTACGAAAGCCCTCTCTCTTCCCGTTATGCAAGCAAACAAATGCAGTACATTTTTTCCCCGGATAAGAAATTTTCTACTTGGAGACGGTTATGGGTTGCTTTGGCTCGGGCTGAAATGGAGCTCGGTCTGCCTGTCACTCAGGAACAAATCAATCAGCTGGAGGCTCACATCACCGATATTGACTATGAATTAGCGGCACGTGAAGAACGAAAGCTTCGCCATGATGTAATGGCTCATGTCCATGCCTTCGGAGCCCAATGTCCCGACGCCAAGCCAATTATTCACCTGGGCGCTACAAGCTGCTATGTAGGGGATAATACGGATATTATCGTTATGCGCGAAGGGCTGACTCTTATCCAGAATAAGCTGGTTCGCGTCATCCATGCGTTATCTCAATTTGCTGACAAGTATAAAGCCCTGCCAACTCTTGGATTTACCCACTTTCAAGCAGCTCAGCTTGTCACAGTAGGCAAGCGGGCCACCCTTTGGATTAATGATCTGCTTCAAGATTTGGATGAGCTTACCTACCGTATCTCGACATTACGCCTGCTGGGGTGCAAAGGCACAACCGGTACGCAGGCCTCTTTTCTGGAATTGTTCGAGGGAAACCATGAGGCGTGCAAGAAATTGGACCGCCGCATTGCCCGGGAAATGGGGTTTGAGTCTACAGTTCCAGTATCTGGTCAAACCTATTCCAGAAAGGTTGATGCGGCTGTTCTCGCTACACTATCCGGCATTGCCCAGTCTGCGTGTAAGTTTGCCACTGATATACGTTTGCTTTGTCACCTGAAAGAGATAGAGGAGCCTTTTGAGAAAAGCCAAATCGGTTCTTCCGCCATGCCGTATAAGCGCAACCCCATGCGGTGTGAGCGCATCTGTGCCCTGGCCAGGTATGTCATCGCGGACGCTGCCAACCCAGCCTATACCGCTGCAACTCAGTGGTTTGAGCGCACTCTGGATGACTCGGCCAATAAGCGGATTTCCATACCGGAAGCATTTTTAGCTATCGATGCCATTCTCAATATTTATGAAAATGTAGCCTCTGGGCTGGTTGTCCATGAAAAAGTGATTGAAAAGCACATCATGGATGAACTGCCCTTTATGGTCAGTGAAAATATTATGATGGATGCAGTAAAACGTGGTGGAGACCGTCAAGAGCTTCATGAACGAATCCGGATTCACTCCATTGAAGCTGGTAAAAATGTAAAGGAGTTTGGGTTGCCAAATAATCTTATTGACCTGATTGCAGGTGATCCGTTATTTGGAATGAGTCAGTCAGAGCTGACGGTTCACATGAATCCAGCGCAGTATATTGGCCGGTGTCCCCAGCAGGTAACTGATTTTCTTCAGGAATATGTTCAGCCTGTGCTGGTAGCATATCCAGATGCGCTATTGGCACAAGCAACTGAGTTGACAGTATAGAAAGGAAGGGGTTCATATGAAATCTGCTGTACGTCGTATTGGAGTTTTTACCAGCGGGGGAGACGCTCCAGGTATGAATGCGGCTATTCGCGCCGTGGTCCGTGCCTCCTTGCACTATGGCATTGAGTGTATTGGCATCCGTCGTGGCTATCACGGCCTGCTCAACGGCGATTTCACCAAGCTGGATTTTGAAAGCGTCAGTGATATTTCTCGCCGGGGCGGTACCATGCTCTATTCTGCACGCAGCCTGGAATTTATCGAGGAGGCTGGACGCAATAAAGCCTTGGCCACCTGTAAGCTGTTGGGTATGGATGCGTTAGTGGGCATCGGCGGCGATGGTACTTTTAAAGGGTTGCTCAGCCTTGCCAACTGTGGAATTTCTGTGATCGGCATCCCAGGCACCATTGATAACGACATCGCCTGTTCTTCCTATACCATCGGCTACGATTCTGCCTGTAACATCGCGCTGGACAGCATTGACCGTCTTCGGGACACCATGAAGTCCCACGAGCGTTGCTCAGTGGTGGAGGTTATGGGCCATCGTGCTGGATATCTGGCCTATTCGGTGGGGATTGCCTGCGGTGCCACTGTTGTGCTGGTTCCTGAACGTCCAGTAGATTTTGAGGTTGATGTGATTGAGCCCATCCGTCAGGCTCGCCTGGGAGGGCGAACTCATTTCATGGTGATTGTTGCCGAAGGGGTTCCCGGCGGTGCCTACCAGGTGGCCGACCAAATCCGAGAGGCTACTGCGTTGGATACTCGTGTCACTGTTTTGGGCCATGTACAGCGTGGTGGATCCCCGACCTCCCGTGACCGTATGGTTGCTACTTATATGGGATATGAGGCTGTCAAGCTATTGGCCGATGGAAAGAGCTGCCGGGTTGTGGCCATGCACGGAGATGATATCATAGACTATGATATTAGGGAAGCTCTAGCCATGTCCAAAGACTTGGATGAGATGAGCGTGGTTGTGGCGCGTGCCATGACCGGCGTCTCCGATGAACGCTAAACTAAATGTAAAAAAGGGCCAGGTTTCAAAAGAAACCTGGCCCTTTTTTACATTTAAATTATTTCGCCAGTATCTTCTTTAGACGGGCAAACCGGGGCAGGCCGTTCTCAGTAGCCCGGTGGTTCTCCCCTTGGATCAGGGGCAGGGCATAATCGATGAAGCTCTGTGTTACACCGTTACCATCCTTGTTGATCCACTCCAGAGGCACCTTTTTCTCAAAGTTGGCCACCTCGGAGAGATTGAACAGTTTGGTCTTGCAGGTGTACACACCGCTCTCACGGGTGCACTCGAAGCCCACCATCTTATCCGTCTCACCGGCCACAGCAGCCTCCACAGCGGTCTTACCCGCCAGGAAGGACTCATCAATATCGGTCTGAGAGGCCAGATGTGCGCCGCAGCGCTGGAGCAGAGACAGCTCAATGCCGCGGACCTTGGCGCCGGTCTTCTCTTTGACGATGTTGGCCAGCAACGCAGCCAGACCGCCCAGCTGGGCGTGGCCAAATCCATCGGTGGCAGAGGTCTTGGCCTCGGACACGAAGGAACCGTCGGCATAATGGATTCCCTCAGAAACCGCCACGATGCAGTTGCCGTTCTTCTTATAGATGGCTTCCACATCAGATAGGAACTTGTCCATGTCAAAGTCCACTTCGGGGAGGTACACCAGATCAGGAGCGCAGCCCACTACGCCCGCCAGAGCGGCGGCGCCAGCCAGCCAGCCAGCGTGACGGCCCATGATCTCAATGACAGTCACCATGCCGGTGTCGTACACGCGGCCATCCTTGTACACCTCGGCACAGGAGGTTGCGATATACTTCGCGGCGGACGCGAAGCCAGGGCAGTGGTCGGTACCGAACAGGTCGTTATCAATGGTCTTAGGCACGCCCATCACGCGGCACTCATATCCGGATTTGGCCATGAAACGGCTTACCTTGGCGCAGGTATCCATGGAATCATTACCGCCGTTATAGAAGAAATAGCGGATATCATACTTCTTAAAAATCTCTAAAATACGCTTGTAGTCCGTATCATCCACATCGGGATCAGCAATTTTATAGCGGCAGGACCCCAACTCAGAGGAGGGAGTATTGAGCAGCAGCTCCAACTCCTTGGCGTCCTCCTGACTCATATCATACAGCTGATCATTCAGCATACCCTTAATGCCGTGGTCCATTCCGTACACGGCGGTGATATCCGGGCAATCCAGCGCGGTGCGGATGACGCCATACGCGCTGGCGTTGATGACGGAGGTGGGGCCGCCGGACTGTCCAATCACACAAGCGCCCTTTAACTGTGCCATGTCAAATATCTCCTTTGTTCTATGTTGAATTAGGCCTTACCGTTGCAACCCAGCACGTCCACCAGCTTGTGGCGCACCAGCTCCTTGATGTTGGCGCGGGCGGGCTTCAAATACTCGCGGGGGTCGAACTTGTCGGGGTGCTCGGTGTAGAACTGACGGATGGTACCAGTCATAGCCAGGCGCAGATCGGAGTCGATGTTGATCTTACACACGGCGCTCCGGGCGGCCTCACGCAGCTGCTCCTCGGGGATGCCCACCGCGTCGGGCATCTTGCCGCCGTTGGCGTTGACCATCTTCACATACTCCTGAGGTACACTGGAGGAGCCGTGGAGCACGATGGGGAAGCCAGGCAGACGCTTGACCACATCCTCCAGGATATCGAAGCGCAGGGGAGGGGGGACCAGCTCGCCCTTCTCGTTGCGGGTGCACTGAGCGGCGGTGAACTTGTACGCGCCGTGGCTGGTGCCGATGGCGATGGCCAGGGAGTCGCAGCCGGTCTTGGATACGAACTCCTCAACCTCCTCGGGACGGGTGTAGTGAGACTCCTCGGCGGAGACATTGACCTCGTCCTCCACGCCGGCCAGAGCGCCCAGCTCAGCCTCCACCACCACGCCATGGTCGTGGGCGTACTCAACAACCTTCTTGGTGATCTCAATATTCTCGGCAAAGGGCTTGGAGGAGGCGTCGATCATGACGGAAGTAAAACCGCCGTCAATGCAACTCTTGCAGGTCTCAAAGCTATCGCCATGGTCCAAATGGAGCACGATAGGAATCTCAGGACACTCAATGACAGCAGCCTCTACCAGCTTCACCAGATAGGTGTGATTGGCATAGGCCCGGGCACCTTTGGACACCTGAAGAATCACGGGAGCCTTTTCTTCTTTGCAAGCCTCGGTGATACCCTGAACGATCTCCATATTGTTGACGTTAAACGCACCTACGGCGTAGCCTCCATTGTAGGCTTTTTTGAACATTTCGGTAGAGGTAACCAGTGGCATAATTGTCCAACTCCTTATCAAAATAAAATTTTGGGTGGTTTCCGTTATGATTTTAACATTCTACATATCAAAATGCAAGTATTAGCTCCAGTTTTTGCGGGGCAAAAGCTACAAAACCAAGAAAAATTTTGCACACAAGTATCAACAAAGTGACGGCATACATAAAATGCAGGGAAAGGGGGGAGGCGGTATGATTCAGCTGCTCCCATATAACCGTCGGGCGGCAGTGGCCTATGCTCACAAATGGGCGTACAGCCGCAATCCAGCCTTCTATGATTTCAGTGAAATTGGCGGGGACTGTACTAATTTTGCCTCTCAGTGCCTCTATGCTGGTACGGGCATCATGAACTTCACTCCGGATTTTGGGTGGTATTACATTGACGCCACAGACCGGGCGCCGGCATGGACAGGCGTGCAATTTTTCTGGGACTTCATGACACGGCCGCAACCCACTGACGGCCCCGTCGGAATTCAGGTTCATATGAATTTTCTCCGTCCTGGTGATTTTATTCAGCTTCGGTTTGAGAACAGCGGAGAGGTCTTTGCCCATACGCCGGTGGTTGTGTCAGTGGGCAGAGTTCCCAGGCCGGACAACATCCTCATTGCAGCCCATTCTAACGACGCCGACTATCGACCGTTGGACAGCTATCAGAATGTGGTGGGGGAATGGCGGTTCCTCCACATCGTAGGAGCGCTCAAGGTGACAAACTGGCCTAATAGCGGGCAAAGGCCGACAGACAATGGCGCGGAGAGCTGAAACTCTCCGCGCTTTTGCCACATAGTTGAAATGTAAAACTTTTATATTTCGAAATCAGGAATTACACCGTTATTAACACATTTTACGATATTCATTGCCTCCTTCTTTATTCTGTCGATTCCTTCAGGCGTATTCATCAAATTATCCCTTTTCGTCGTTGTGTCATCTGCCGGGCAAGGACATACCTTGATATGAGATGGAAAAAGATATCTTGCTATATGCAAACTTCGGCGCATATGATATGTCGTTGTCACCAGCAATACGCTTTTTACTTTATTCAGCCATTATCTGCTTCTGTCATACTTTCACTTGAAAAGCTTCTTATTTTTCCTCCACACAACAGTATCTTTTCAGACCTTCCTGAAAAAAACGCCTTTGCTGCTACAGGTACTCTATATTTTGCTGCTTTTATACTGCCCAAAACAATGATGCAGTCAACACTCGCTCCATTATCATTTAAGCCTTCAAATAAAAGACGATCGATCACATCATTCGTTAAATCTTCTTTTGTTATCTTTGATACCCACATATACTTTTTCAACCTTCCTTCTGTTTCGGCGGCCGACCCCGGCGGGGCTTGGCTTGAACTTGCCCCAGCGGGTTAGACTGGGCTGCATCCCGTAAGGCATCGCTGTCCACATGGGTATAAATCTGGGTGGTGTTCAGATGCTCGTGGCCTAAAACCTCTTGGAGCGTCCGCACATCCACGCCGTTTTGCAGCATCAGAGTGGCAGCGGTGTGGCGGAGCTTGTGAGCGGAATATTTGCTGCTGTCCAGTCCCGCAGCAGTGAAGCGCTGTTTCAGCATATAGTGGACGCCGGCTTTGGTAATGCGGGTATGCTTGCGGGTGATGAACAGAGCGTAGGGATCCGCCGCGCCGGACTGTGACCGAACTGCAAGCCAGTCCTCAATGGCGTTCTGGCAGGCGGTGTTCAAATAGACAACTCGCTCTTTATTGCCCTTGCCCAGAACCCTTAGCCGGTCGCCCCGAACATCGGTGAGATTCAAACCAACCAACTCGGAAATACGGATTCCACAATTTAAAAATAATGTAACAATGCAAAAATCCCGTTCTGCGTTCTCGCCCTCAATGGATTCCAAAAGCTGAATGCTCTCATCTAAGGTCAAGTAGCGTGGCAGGGACTGCCGCATCCTGGGAGAGTCCAACTCCTGAATGGGACTCTCATCCAACAATTTCGCCTTTGTCACAAGATATTTGTAGAAGGACCGAATGGTTGCGACCTTTCTGGCTCGAGAAGACGCCATCAGGCCATACCCAGCACCTGGGTTTTTCGAATTTTTCAAACGATCCCGGCTGAGAAAGCTTAAATAAGCATAGATATCAGCCAACGAAACGGACTTAATCAGTTGAAGGTCTACGTCATCAATGGAAATCTCATCGAGAACAGCAGTCCGTGGAACACAGCCTTTTTCAACTTTAATATAGCGGAAAAAGGTGCGCAGATCCAAAAAATATTCATCAACGGTCTTCTTTGAATGGCCTTGAATTGTTTCGTGGTATGTCAAGAACTCCCGCAGAATTGGCGGCGCCTGTGTCCGATAGTCTATCATAGAATATGAGACCAGCAGCACTATAACTCGGATCATTTGAAGTCCATGCAATAGTCCCCCTTCCAACTCAACAAAATCTTTATTTTGTTGAGTTGACTATGCCAGTCCAAACCTCCCTTCATTCTTCAGCAATAATGAACCGGCCATATTCCCCAGCGTCTATTTCTTTCGTATACCGAGCCGTAGCCCAAACGTCCCACATGAAATCTTGCTCCTGCATGTCTACATACTCCACCGTAGGCTTGGCCAGGCTCCGAGACGCCCAGTAGCATTTGCGGCCCTTCGGCACTGCGAGCTTCTTTGTCAGATACTTGGCTATGTAGGTTGCCACACGCTGAGGGTCTTTGATTTTCATTGCTGTGGTGTAGCCGAATTCAAAGTTATTTAAATTATACACTTCACCTTTCCAGTGGGTCAAGTCCAAATCACCTTGTACCAAACCGTGAAAATGATATGATTTTCCATCGCTATGAAGTTCCGGGACAATAAGCCACTTATTACCGTTACGCCCCAAACGTTGAGTAAAAACCCGAATTACCATAGAACATTCATCATAATTACTTCTATCTACTTCATCAGGATTCAAAGTCAATGTAATAAACCAGTCAAAATGATTAGCCCTTGCAAGATCATACACCTGATTTACAGCGCGTTTCAGATTGTTGCTAAATCTCTCCTCATTGTCAGATTCAGATAATTTTCTCTTAATTTTTTGTGGCCTATATTCTTCTGGAACATCCCTTAATATGTAATTCTCACTATAAAAATACTGTTTATGCCCATCTGGAAATGTCTTAACCCGAACATTATACCACATGGTACTCTCCCCTATTTCAATTTAAGTGACCCTACAAGACCTTTTTTCTCCTTTCTTTTTGTTTTTATTTTTCTTTATTTTCTTATTTTTTCATCACTTTTTTTATATGCGTGAGCTTAAGTGATACTACTGTCAAGTAATAAGGAGGTTTTCCACTTTGGAAAACCTCCCGTTTTGTTCAATTCGGGGGTGGAGCCGGCGCGTCATTTTGGACGCGCCGGGCGTCCACCCCCTCCCCTTCCTTGGAGAGAAAAAGAAAGACCAGGAGCTTATAGCCTTGGTTCACGGCCAAGATAAGGGAGATGAGATGAACGGCGGCAACCACAAAGAACGCCCACATGGGCACATAGAAGAAGGCAAAGAAGCAGCCCCAGGAGGTGGCCAGAGAGGCCGCCACGTAGAGCCTAAAGCGTGTCACGGCCAAAATATTCACGGGCTTTAGAAAATACATTGATTAACATCTCCTTGATAGATTTTGGGGACAGGTCCGGGTCGGCATGGTCGCTATAGCGAACGGGCAGAATCGGCCTATCCGGCATGGAAGTGGTATCAAAATACTTGAAGTACCTGGGCATATAGAAGATACGCCAGGTCCAAATGGAGCTGAAGCTAAGGTTATCCGCAATCCGGCTGTCCGCCTGGGCGGTGCTCTCGGTCAGGGTGATGGAGCGGATGATGGGCCGGGACAGGGAGAAACAGCCCAGGAGGGCCACTTGCAGAATCATCTTGTCCGTGGTGTCCCTCACCTTCTTGTCCACGTCAAAGGCCTGGGAGTTGATGTAACACACGCATTTCATTTTTCGTAGGTACTTGAAGAAATCCCGCAGGCCGGGCGGGAAATTCTTGAAGTTGCGGTTGTCCATGGAAATCCCCACCTCATCCAGAAACAGGGCGCTGTTCGGCTCTGGCCGAAAGGTGGAAAGCATATCCACTGAGATAATCCGCACGCCGGGAATCCGGCAGTCCTCCATGTCGGTATAGACAGAATACCCCTTTTTCATGTACCGAAGCATTTCATGGACCATATAGCAGGACTTCCCCGCTCCCTTCTTGCCGAAGATGAAGGTGAGCTTATAGGGGTTGTTGTACTTTCTGGCCAGATAGGACAACCCCATGAGAACAGCAAAAAGGACAGCAATTAGCAACGTCATAAAGCCGCTACCAACTGCCGTCCTTTTCTGTGCCCTCAGACACGCACCAGCCGCCGAATCAGACCAACACCCATACCCACGATAAGCAGGAGCACGAAGGTCAGGATAAGAGGGTTGGAAGTGATAGCGCCCACATAGGACGTAATCCACTTCACAGCCTCATTCACAATGGTGGTAACGTTCTGGACAATTTGGGTCACAGCCATAGTGCCAGTATCAGCAGTAGTAGCATTTTCCTCCTTTCCAAATTTATTGCACACAGGGTCAGCGCAGACGAATCAGGCGGCCAATCAAATGAGTAGTCCAGCCCAGGAGCGCAAGCCCTGTAAATGCCGAGATAGGCGGGGTCAGCAGGATGGTGGGAAAGTTCTCCAGAAACCACAGGATGAATTGCTCTACATCTTGCATATCAATCCCCCCAGCAAACGCCATGTGGAATAAAGCAGAATTGCAAAGATTGCGGCAGAGGTCAGCCACACGTAATCCGGCTGTATCTCTCGGATGTAGTTGTTATAGGAGCCGCTTCCCACGTACTGATACTCCGCTACAATGGGGTCATAGTTGCCCAGGATGGAAAGCAAAACGGATTTCAGGCCGGAGGTATTGGAGGGCGTCACCGGGGCCAGGGCGGATTGGGGGTCTATGGCGTACATCCCTTCCAGAGAGGAGGACTTAATCACATAGTCTTCCGGCAGGGCAACATAGGTAACGTCTATGTCAGGAGGAGGGGCCAGAGAGGAACCGCCGGAGGGTTCCAAATCGCCGCCGGCATCGTCAGGGACAGGAGATGGGGTAACATCCTCTCCCCCATCGTCAGGCGGCTCAGAGGCTGTGCTATCGTCATCAGGAGGCGGCGTAGACAAAGCCTCATCGTCAGGGGGCGGTGTAGCGGGAACCTCATCGGGAACGTCAGGAGGCGGTGTAGCGGGAACCTCATCAGGAGGAGCCACAACGTCAGGCGGCGGCACGTCGGGGACCTCTGCGGGAGGCTCTACCACGTCAGGAGGCGGTTCAACGGGAACCTCGCCACCCTCAGCGGCGAAGCCCACGCCGCAGATGGAGCAAATCAGGCAGAAACACAGGCCAACGCACAACAGGCCATGGAAAACCTTACTCATCCTCTCCCCTCCCCTTCATGGTAGATTGAGTGTCAAACATACGCACAATCCGCCTAATAAGAAGCCATATAAACAGGATAGCAATAAAAAACTCTGCTGGGGTAACATTCGTTCCCGGTAGATACCATCCAGTAAAGAGGGACCAAACAGCAGAAAACAGACCGTTAAGCAAAGATAAAGCATCGCCACTCATAAGTACCTCCCCTATAAAAACGGAATGGCGTCCAGGATGAAAGCCACGATTTTAAACACGATGATGATAACGATAACAGCCAGCACACCCAGAAGAAAGGCTTGGAACCAGGCCGGGAAGAACCCGAACAGCATTTGCCAAAGGACAACCATAGAATCACCTCAGACTGAGCAGGAGCTTGACCACCACAGAGATCGCAAACAGCCCCAGCATAAGATTAAACAGCGCGATAAAGGGAGACGGAATCACAGACATAATCCCCAGCAGGAGGTTATAGGCGTCTATCAAAGGCTCTACCATGACATCACCACCCTATCAAACGGTGCAGCTCATCCATCTGAGGACCATAAAAATCCACGATATCGGACCCGCTGGGAACGACAGGCCGCAGGTCAAGGCCTCTGACAGCGGAATCCACCATAGAACGCACTGCCGATTTTCCAGGCACACTCAAAGCCAAATCAGAACGATTCATGTAATAGTAGTACCCATGCCGAGGTCAACCTTAAAGCGACTACCTGAAACCCCTGTGACCGTCACCTGGAAGCCATAGGGAGCAGTCATAACAGGAGAAGATGCGGAGGCAGAAGCATAGATAGCGGCAGAAGAAACCGATACATACGCAGTAAAGGGATAGGATGGATTGGGCGGGATAGGCTCCGGGGTAGGCTCCGGGGTAGGTTCAGGAGAAGGCTCTACAGAAGGCTCAGCGGAGGGTTCCACAGAAGGATCAGCCGAGGGTTCTACAGAGGGTTCCACCGACTGCTCAGCCGAGGGTTCTTCAGAGTGTTCAGCAGAGGGCTGGGCAGAGGGTTCTACTGAGGGTTCAGCGGAGGGCTCTGCGGAGGGTTCAGCAGAGGGTAATGCCGAGGGCTCGGGAGGCTTAGACGTAGGCTTAGCGGTAGGCTCAGGGGGATAAATAGGCTCAGGCGGCACATAGTCGGGCCCATTAATCGCCATGGCGTTATCCGAGGAAAACCAGGACCACACAGAGGAACCCGAATTGCCAATTTCAGAAAACACGTTGCCGATGTTGCCGCCAGTGTCCAGCAGATTGCCAGCCGAGGAGGAGATATCACCCAGGGAGCCT
>ERZ779637.1045-NODE-1045-length-13216-cov-7.917635_pt1 | contig 13216 bp, 7 predicted proteins | sample MGYA00514196_ERZ779637 | MGnify/ENA primary metagenome ERZ779637 (study PRJEB29562, sample SAMEA4376700) | mouse gut metagenome | isolation source: Cecum | study: EMG produced TPA metagenomics assembly of the A DSS colitis mouse model was used to assess the... | reverse complement strand
TCCGGCTCCCGCTTCCGCAGAGTTTCCGTTTCCTCCTTCCTCTCCGGCTCCCGCTTCCGCAGAGTTTCCGTTTCCTCCTTCCTCTCCGGCTCCTGCTTCCGCAGGATTTCCGCTTCCTCCTTCCGCTCCGCCGGTTTCCTGCGGTTCCCCGATTTCTTTGCCGGAATCTTCGGAATCTTCCGCTTCCGTATCCAAAATTATGTTTTTCCTATCGGAAACAATATCGTCTCCCGCACTCATAAGCAGTTTCATCGTATATACGGCGCTGCTGCCGTAAACTTCCTGCCTGCCGGAAAACAATGCGGCTTCACCCATACCGGCATCATTGCCGTCAGGGATACTGCCGTCCGTATCCGTCCCGCCCTGGTCCGGCTGGCTGTCTGCACCATCCGACGTGCTGACATTTCCGTCCGCTTCAGGAGCACCGGCATCCGATTGACCGCTTCCGGTTCCACTTCCCGCAGCATTACCGTCCGGGCTGACGCTTCCGGTTCCCGGTATACCCATATCCGCGCCGCCGCTTCCGGTTCCTGTAATACCGCCGTCCGGGCTGACGCTTCCCGGTATACTCCCATCCTCACCGTCACCACCGTTTTCCGTTACACCGTCGTTTCCGGCGTTTCCCCCATCCGGGTTTGTTTCACTGCTTCCTGCGTTCCCGGCATCCGGGTTTGTTCCACTGCTTCCTGCGTTCCCGGCATCCGGGTTTGTTTCACTACTGCCTGCGTTCCCGGCATCCGGGTTCCCGCTCCCCGGTACGCTGTCATCCGGTCGTTTTCCGTCCGTCTCCGGTGCACTTATATCCGGCTGGCTGTTTCCTGCTCCCGGTATGCTGCCATCCGGCATCCCGTTTCCGGGCGCATCGCCATCGTCCTCCCCGCCGCCATCATCCCCCGTTTCTCCCTGATAACCAAAGTACGCTTCCACCCTGACATTCGGTTCCGGCATCACAAAAGAATAATCCCTGTCATTTTCCATCTGCACGCCGATACCGTTACCGTCCGCATCCACAGCACGGATGCTTTCCAAACCATAATCCGCATTCGGCTCCACCATGATATGTACGGTATCCCCCGCCTGCGGATAATGCTGTAAACTCAGGATATTCCCGCCTACGGTAGATAACAGCGTCAGCCTGGCGTAGTCCGTTTCCACATATTCGCCGCCGATATTCCCCATTTCCTTCAACTCATCGGCAATCTTCCCAAATTCCTGGTTTGCCTTGGAAAAACTGTCCTCCGCGGCATAAAAATCATCAAACACCGCCGGAAGCATATCCGTGACATGCCCCAGCCGGTCCGTTACCGCCTGCACCTGGTCCAGATTATTATCCACAAAGTCCCCAATCTGCCCCACCAACGCATCCCCGGCATCCACTGCCCCGTCGCTGTAAGATGCCAGACTGTCGATATCACCCTTGATTACATTTTTCCCGGCTTCCATATCATTGATGGTCTTTTCGATTAAATCATGAAGCCGGTTGACCGCATTGCGCAGCGACATGGCTTCATCCACTTCAATATACGGCTCCATCTGTCCCACAATACCGCCGACATCCTTCCTGCCGTACACCGTCCCGATATTTGTACAGGACGTTACCACGCCGGACTGCCTTCCTGCAATGCCGCCGATATTGTATCCGGTATGCTCATACCCGACCCTGCCATAATTGGAACACCCGATAATCACGCCGTCGGAATAGCCCGCAATACCCCCTGTGTCCACACCGCTGAAAATCTCTGCCTCGGATTCCGTGATACTGATGCTGAGGAAGATTCCCATACCCATTTCATCGTCTTCCTCCACCCATTCGCTGTCATTGTTAATACAGGAACGGTTAACGCAGTAAGACAAGGCGCCATGGTTCTTTCCGGCAATACCTCCCGTGGAATAATATCCCGTTACGCGTCCCCCGGCAAAACAATTCCGCACCGTGCCCATACCCTCGTTTACACCCACCAATCCGCCAACGGTGGTTTTCCCGCTGACCGTCCCCTGGAAACTGCATTTTTGGATGGTGCCGTAATTGACGCCGCACAGACCGCCGATACATTCCTTTTCATCCGATGCAATGACTTCCCCTTTTAACGTCAGATTTTCCACAATCCCGTCTTTCTCAATGTAGCGGAACAATCCCGCCACATAGCCGTCCCCGCTGTAACGGAATCCCGAAATGGTGTGCCCCTGCCCGTCAAAAATGCCGGTAAATACCGGAACGGCGCCAAATCCGGTATCCGACAGGTCAATATCCGCATTCAGGACCACCCTTTTATCCGCGGACCATGCATCCACGGTACAGTTTGCCGCAAAAGAAAGAAAATCCTCCGCCGTATTGATTTCAACCACTTCCCAAACGGTTTCTTCTTCCGCATCCGTTCCGGCTTCCTTCCCATCTTCTTTCTCCGTTTTTTCTTCCGCTTCTTCCGCATACAGGTTCTGCACCGGAATCATGCTGCAGGCCAATGCCAGCACCATCCCATAGGATGCCGCCTTTATAAAAAAATTCCGGCGGTTCTTCCTATGCTTTATTTTCTGCTCTATTTTCCGCTTCATTTTCCGTGCCCTCCTTTTCCTTCTGCACAAGCAATGCCAGGTCGCTGCCGTCATCCTCCCTTGTCTCCATTTTTCCCATGTTGACAAACAGGCTTGCGTCCCCGCGTATGAAACCGTGCATTTCACCGATTACCGTACCGTTAATCTGCCCCTGCACCAAACCGTCCACACGCATCAGCCCGGAGCTTTTCTCCAGCTTTAACGGAATGGACACGGCAAAAGACGTCCGGTCAATGATCTTCTCCCCAAGCAGCAGAATCTGCGGCAGGACGAACATAACGATTACGATAGACATGATGGTTCCCCTCCCCAGACACTGTCCGATGCCGCAGATAGCGCCGTCCGAAGACATTTGCCCAATCAGGATTCCTGCAAGGGCAAGCATGGAACCGGAGGTAACGATGGTAGGAAACGCAAAGTTCATCGTTTCCACAATAGCATCCTTTTTGGACATTTTATCTTTCAATTCCATAAAACGTCCCGAAATTACAATGGCGTAGTCAATATTTGCGCCCATCTGGATGGAACTGACAATCAGGTAACTCATAAAAAATACATTCTTCTGCTGTATCGCCGGAACAGAAAAATTAATCCAGATAACACCTTGGATAACCATAATTAACAGCACGGGCATACCGGCTGACATAAAGGTAAACAGCAGCACCACCAGCACCGCCATAACCGAAACCACGTTTACCACCGTATTATCCCGTTGAAAAGTCTTATACAAGTCATACTGGCTGGTCGCCTCGCCGGGAATCAATATGCTTCCCTCATAATACCTTCCGGCAATCCGGTGCATCTCATCCAAAAAGGCAAACGTCTCCTCCCCTTCTTCCGGCAGGTTCAGATATACCAGCATACGGCTGTAATCCTCCCCCTGTAACTGGTCAAGGGCAATCTGCATCTTCGTATGGGCATCCTCCAGCGTATCCATCGTTTCATCGTCCAGCGTGACATATCCTTCGTCCACCTCGTCATACAGAAACATGAACATATCAATGAGCGGGACACTGTATGTAGAAAGCCCGTTGACGATTTTCGCATAATTCTCATCGTTCACCGCATAAGCCATATACAAAAGCTGCGCAACTTCATAATCCAGTTCCAAAAGCTCGGAAAAATCCCTTGCCGTCAGCTTATCCGTCAACATGTAGCCGTCCATGGCTTCCGTATTGGCAAGCCCCATGGTGTAGTCGATTTCCTCCCTTGCATCCAGTTCTTCCAGCAGTTTCTTTTCCTTTTCGTAATTGCCTGCCGGCACCACCAAAGCCACCATATTGGAATCGCCGAAACTTTCCGTTATCATCGCATCCACCACCATGGCGTCGCTCTGCACGGGCGTTTCCAGCATGGTATAGCCGTACACGTAAGGACATTTGGACGACATCAGATATGCCGCAACAATCAGTACCAAAAACAGGGGCGGCATCACGTATTTCGACGCATATGCAAATTTTCCGACAAAGGGAATTTTAGGAATGAAGCTCTTGTGCTTCGTCTTATCCATGGCATTGCCAAACAGCATGATAAGACCCGGCATAAGCAGAAAAACCGCCAAAAGACTTAAAACAATGGCGCGGATTAAGCAAAGCGCCATATCGCTGCCGATGCCGAACTGCATGAACATCATGGCAATCAGTCCGCCCACCGTCGTTAAGGAGCTGGAAGATATCTCCGGTATCGCTTTGCTCAGCGCTACGATATCCGCCTCCCTTGTGGGCAGTTTCTGGTGTTCTTCCTTATAGCGGTTACAGAAAATAACGGCATAGTCAATGGACAGCGCAAGCTGCAGGACAATGGTCACGGAATTGGATACGAAAGAAATGGTTCCCATCATGAAATTCGTTCCCTTCGTAATCAGCGCCGCGGCACAAAAGGTCAGCAAAAGCACCGGGACTTCCGCCCATGTCTCCGACGTGAAAAGCAGTACGGAAACCACTACGATTGCCACCAGCACACTAATAACCTTCATTTCACTGGCAATCTGCTCTGCCGATGCATCCCCCATGGATGTGGAAACATAAATGTCATACCCCGCCAGCAATGCTTCTATTTCATCCAGGGCGGCAAGCGCACGCTCATCCGTTTCCCCATAACCAAACGTAATATCATACAAAGCGGAAAAATTGTTATAATGTTCTTCGGTACTGTCAAAAGTCAGCATGATAACCGAATCAAGCCCCTTGAGCCGCTCCGAAATATTCTCCGCTTCCGCATACGGAATGTTTGTAACCATCACCTTAGCCGTCCCATAGGTCATAAACTGCTCCTCCATACGGTCAAGCCCCTGTCTCGTTTCCGTCGTATCCGGCAGATATGCCGACATGGCATTCTCCACCGTCACCCAGTTCATGGATACCACCGAAAAAATTAAAGCGATACCGAACAACAGGAAAAACAAGTTGCGTCTGTCGACAATGAATGTGGCGACCTTTAACATAAAGCCGCCTTCTTCCTTGCCGCTCTTAGGTTGTGCTGCCATCTTACCACTCCTCCGTTTTTAAAGCATCCCCCGCATCCCTTTTCCCCAAAGCCAGCCAAATGACCCCGCCGTATAGGGCGGAGTCATTATTTTTGTACATGCGGGGCAGGCTGCCCCACCGTTTTCGTATGGCGCTGCCTGCTTATACGGGCGCGTCCGTTCCACTGCTTTTGGGAACGGATGAATGACGGATGCAATTTGATACTGAACATTATATTACATATCATTCATTTCTTCAAGTATCCATTTTACGTATAATTTTTAATGTGTAACGAATCAGGCGGACGTGCGGGAAGGGTTTTTTTGCTTGGCGGCGGCAGCGCCCTTGTCCAGCTCATCCATCCGTAGTATAATACGATTATCTTACAATCCAAATGAAAAGGAGACCATGAAAATGACCACATCCGTTACAAGGGAAGAAGCCCTCTCACTTTTAAAAAAATACAACAAAGAACCGTTCCACCTGCTCCATGCCTTCACCGTGGAAGGCGTCATGAAATGGTTTGCGCAGGACTTGGGATACGGCGAAGAAGTCGGTTACTGGAGTCTTGCAGGACTGCTGCACGATGTGGATTTTGAATGTTACCCGGAAGAACACTGTAAAAAGGCTCCCGGACTGCTGGCGGAAATCCAGGCAGGCGAAGACCTGACCCATTCCGTATGCAGCCACGGCTACGGTATCTGCAGCGATGTGGAACCTGCACACACCATGGAAAAGGTCCTGTTTGCCACCGACGAACTGACCGGATTAATCGGCGCTGCCGTTAAAATGCGTCCTTCCAAAAGCGTCATGGATTTGGAAGTGTCCAGCCTGAAAAAGAAATTCAAGGACAAAAAATTTGCGGCAGGCTGCTCACGCGACATTATCCGCCAGGGTGCGGAAATGCTCGGCTGGGAACTGGACGAATTGTTTTGCAAAACCATAGAAGCCATGAAATCCTGTGAAACAAGTGTGCAGGAACAAATGAAAGCGGATTAATCAATCCGCTTTCCCATCCCGTTTTCCTTACGCTTTTCCTTTATAAACCGTTCCAAACCGTCCAGTTCTTCCAGCAGGGTATCCCCCTCCAAACCGTCCAAATATGCTTTCATCAGATCCGTCACCGTAATATCGCGGCACGTCATGCTTTTATAAGCGTCAGAAAATGCGGCAAGTTCAAATTCCATCAAACTGACTGTCGGCTGGTAGCACCTCGCAAACACATTACCGCTCTTGGCAAAGCCCTCCACTTCCACCACATTCTTTTTCATCATCCGTTTCAATGTGGAGTGCACCGTTGCCAATGCCAGTTCTTCCCCCGCAATTTCAGATGCCACAAGCGGTTTTCCCGCCTTCCACATCACATAGAGGATATCGACCTCCCGCGGGGTCAGTTGGTACTTTTTTGTCCTTTTTTCCATACAATCATTCCCCTTTACTCATCTTTCTGCATAATCCCTTACTTCCTGCCCTCATTGATTTCCATTCCTGTTCCTGCAACCATGCAAAAACAAAAATGCCTTGTCATATATATCGTATCATATCCTCCGTACTTTATGCAATATGCATTATTTTATCCGTTTGCATTTCATGTGATTTATGTTTTGTATGCATTTTAAATGCCCGCATTCATCGCTCCACCTTCATGCGCAATATCATACACAGACCGGACACGGAACCGGCTTGCTTTCCCCTCCAGAATTTTTACTCTTTTTTCCCCTGCCTGCATGTCAAAAAAGTTATCTTCCAGCCAAACATCCCCATCCATGCCTTCAATACAGACTTTTTGGGCGAACGCCTCCGCTTTCACCACAATTTCATCCCCTTCCGCCAGGCAGGACAAATGCGGATTTAAGAAACGGTAATGCTTCGGTGCGGTAAACAGGCAGTTGCCCGAAGATACCTCTTTCCCGTCCACCATAAAAGCAAAATCCAAATTCACGGACAGTTCGTCCTGTTCTTTCAAATCCATTTTCTCAAGCCATACGCCGGACAGGGCAGGAACCGTTATTTTTTCCCCGCCTTTTGCCAAAATGCCGCTGTCGGGTCCCCGCAGCTTCCACACCACTTCGCCGCTCACCTCATGCATCGTTTCGTTTGCCACATGCAGCCTCGCCGATTTTTCAAACGGAACCGGCTGGGCGGTGCAAAAAGGTCTCTCGCTGACTTCCCCCTTTTCCTCGCAGGAAACCATGACCGGCGCAAACATTCTTTTCTCCGCATAGTGCAGGGCTTTCCATCTTCCGTAATAATCGATGCTGGACCAGGAAGCCACCGGCCAGATATCGTTCAACTGCCAAATCACCGCCCCCATGCAGCGTCCGCGGTACCTCCTGAAATGCTCAACCCCATACCGGATGGCATCCGCCTGAAGCAGTTGGGAGGCATATAACAGGCTGTCGAAATCCTTGGGATAAAGATAAGTTGCCGACAGGTAATTCATGATTTTGCCGTTTGCCGCCTGATTCCTTTGGTGCATTTCCATAATCCTGGAAAAAATGTTCCGGTCCTCCTCCACGGTAAAAGTCTCCACCGTCTTTAGGCAGGGGAAAGACTGGAACCCGAACTCCGAAGCATAGCGAACGCGGAATTTCCGGTATTCAGTAAACGGTTTGTTGCCATGCCATACATCCCAATAATGGGTATCTCCTCTGTTTTCATCCCAGGGATTGTCAAAGTTACCGCCCGAAGAAGGGGAGGAAGGCCAGTAAAAGGTCTGCGGATCTTCCTCCTTTAAAATCTTCGGAATCAAGTACTCAAAGATTTTGATGTAATCGTATTTCTGTTTCACGGAAGGCTTCCATGCTTTATCCAATGTCTGCGTTTCCATTTCATTATTCCCGCACCACAACCCAAGACATGCATGATGCCGGATTCTCCTGACATTTTCCCTGATTTCCTCCGTAATGTTTGCTTCAAATTCATCGTTGAGCTCATAGGATGCACAGGCAAACATAAAATCCTGCCATACCACCAAACCGAGTTCATCACAGATATCATAGAAAAAGTCATCCAGGTAATAACCGCCGCCCCAGACGCGGATGCAGTTATAATGAACCGCGGCACAATCCGCCAACAGTTTCCCCGTCCTCGCCGGTGTAACACGGCTTAAGATATTATCCTCCGGGATATAATCCGCACCCATGGCAAAAATCTTTACGCCGTTTACCTCATGGGCAAAACAATTCCCCCATTCATCTTCTTCGGTATTCACCGTCATCGTCCGCAGTCCGATCCGCTTCTCCCAACGGTCAAGCAGCTTCCCTTCCCCGTCTTCCAAACGTACTTCCACATGGTAAAGCGGCTGGTCCCCATACCCGTTCGGCCACCAAAGCCTGGGATTGGGAATCCGTACCTTGCAGGACTCCCCAGCCCCGCCGGAAACAATTTCCGGTCCAAAAACCTCACCGTCCGGCGCCGTTACCATAATGTTTGTTTTGCTTCGGTCTTCCCCTTCCCCAAACAGTTCCACCGTCATGTCAAAATCCAGTTCCACCCCGTTTTCCCCATGAAACTGCGTCACATATACCGACTCAAACCGGGCTTTTTCCACCGCCAACAGCGAAACGCTCCTGAAAATCCCGGCATCCGGCAGTCTCGGTCCCCAATCCCAGCCAAACATACAGTGCGCTTTCCTTAAATGGGGAAAGCCGTCCGTACAGTCCCAACTGCCGCCGGTATATATTTTCTTATTTTCCTCCCTGCAATAGCGCGTGGGCGAATGGAATATGATTTTCAGTTCATTTCCTCCTGCGTTTGCCACATCCGAAACATCATATTCCCAGGTACGGTACATATTGCAGGCATGGCCCAAATATTCCCCGTTCCAGTATATATCCGCCAGCGTATCCAGTCCGTCAAACCGAAGCAGCAGCCCGTCCGCATCCAGCATCTGCGGTTCCACGTCCACTTCCGTTACATATTCAAACCCGTTCTCCATCAACCGGAAAGCATCCAGCTCATTGTCACGGTAATACGGGTCGGGCATCCGCCCGTTTTCCAACAATGTCCCATACACGGAACCCGGAACCCGTGCCTCCATGTACTCCTCCGGTATCCCGTATACATTTTCCCCCAATACCTTTAATTTCCAAATACCGTCCAGCTCTTTTTTTAACATAATGCCATCCCTTTCGTCCATCCGTATTTGCCTAAAAGCACCAAGTCCCGTCCCCTCCCTATGCCTCTTGGCGTCCGCTTACCGCCTCCCTGCCGCTTCCTGCCGCTCCAATTCCGCACGGAGCCTGTCAATCTCCGCCTGCTTTTTTGCAAGCTGGATATCTTTTTCCCTAATTGTGCCTTCCTGCTGCTGCAAGTTCATCACAGCAGTTTCCAATTTTTCTTCCGCCGCTTCCAATTTTTCTTCCGCCGCTTCCAGTTTTCCTTCCGCTGCTTCCAGTTTTCCTTCCGCTGCTTCCAGTTTTCCTTCCGCTGCTTCCAGCTCCATTTCCATACTTCCCATTTTCTTTTCTATTTCCTTCATTTTCTCCATTTGGTACTGGCGCGTTTTTTGGTCACGGTAGTAACGTTCCCTTGCCTCACACTGCATACGGACTTTTTCATTTTGGCTAAGCCGGTACATGGTTTCTGCTGCTTCCTGAATCATATCATTTTCTGATGCAATCATTTTAATTTCCTCCCAAGTCGTCGCGCGAAACAAGGCCGCCCAATAGTCCAAATGATACGCCTTGTCGATTTCGGTTGCCAAATGTATCTGAGGTAAGTTTAGCACAGAAAGGCACAATTTGTCACTATATACAGTGTGGTTTTCCTTATTCATCAGAAAATAGGAAGAATAAAATTCCGGTATATCCGGAAACAGGATAAAATCCAAAATACTGATATGTATCGCAGGTTTTAATTCCGCGTAATGCATTCCTGCATTCAGGTTATCAAAGGAGCGGCACAGATAACTAAGGGAGCGTTCCGGCCAGTTTCCTTCATTGGCTACCTGCATTTCCAAATTGACCAGCGTATTATCATTCATTAAAATACGGATATCCAGCAGGAAATTTTTGGACTCAACCGATTCCCCAAATTCAATGGGATTGGTAATAAGGACGGATAAAATATCTTCCTGTTTAAGACGGAGAAGGGAACACAAAAGTGCCCTCAATACTCTGTTGTTTTTTTGCAGTACGGCGTGAAAAAGATAGTCGTTGGTAAGCCGGTAAGAAACTTTTCCGGCAGCATGGATTAAAAAATCGCCGTAAGAGATGCCGTCCGCAGAAGCGGAAGTGGGATTGGTACCGATCTGTTTGTTTTCCTTCATGATGTGATTCCTTTCTGATTTGTCGTTAGAATTTTTTGATTTCCAGAAATGCGGCGGCTGCATACGCAGTGCCAATTATATATATTATAACATATACTGCCATGGGTTTCCACAATATTTTTCAGGAAACCAGGGAGATTCGGAAGTTATAAATTTTATATTTAAATTTTTTTTGACTTCCATATATTTTAAAATTCCTGTGGCGCCCCGGCTCCCTTTGTGATATACTGTGTCAATGTCAGCACCCTGCTACCGGCGGCGGAACATCCTTCTTACAGTGCTGCCGGGCAGCGGACATATCATGCCCTCGCGGCAGTCGCAAAATATCCGCACAAGTGCGGCTGCTTGGCTCGTTGCCCGCGGGAGTCAACGACCCCGCTGCAAGCATCGGGGGATTAACCCTCGCGGCAGTCGCCAAATATCCGCACAAGTGCGGCTGCTTGGCTCGTTGCCCGCGGGAATAAAGAATATATCAAACGGAGGTACTATATGGCAGAAACACATCAAAAAGGATTCAATGCGGAATTAGTTGCCAACGATTTGGGACATTGCTGTTTAGGCGAAACCTCTTGCGGACAGTGCCAGGGTGACAAATGCACCATAGGCTATGCCCGGCAATGCGTCCACAACTACAAGGTGGAACCGAAAAAAGAAGTTCCCGAAGGCATGGAACATATTCCGACCATGGATTTTAAAATGTTCGATGAACCGGAACTGGAAACTGCAATCGCGCATATTTTAAAAGAATGTAAAGACTGCAAAGAAGACCACACGGAAAACTGCATCATTAACGTCATCCGCAGTTGCTATGAAGTGGGATTGTTCGGCGACATCCACCCCTATGAAGGAAGCGCCCTGCAATATTTAATGTACTTAAAATCCAGTTTCCCGGAAAAATCCGGACATATCGCGGAACTTTACACAAGCCTGAAATAATTGGACTGTCCAGATACCCCGCTGTTTCCGTGGGGTATCTGTCTCTTATGGCAGTCCGGAACGGAGCCTTATGACACCAAAACCATCGAAACGTAAACAAATAGCCGCCTGGATTTGCATCCTCGCCCTTTTATCCTTATATATCGCCACTTTCGTCGTAGCCCTTTTGGATTTTCCCGGCTCCGATGCCCTGTTCTACGCCTGTCTTGCCGGAACAGTCGGGCTTCCCATCCTGCTTTGGATTTATATTTGGCTATACGGAAAAGTAAAGGACAGGCATACGATGGCATCCATGGATCTATTCCATACAACTCAAGAAAATCCCGCGGAAGATGACAGACCGTAATTATTCTCCACCTCCTGTTTCCGTTTTTTACGCTTCCACGCCCAATTTCCGCAGTTCTTCCACCGCAGCATCCTTCCCTGTAAAAAGGATGGTATGGATTCCGAACTTAGCCGCAGCCGCAAGATTCGTTTCCAAATCATCCAAAAATACACATTCTTCCGGTACGAGTCCATACCGGTCCAGCAGCCGTCTATAAATTTCCTGCTCCGGTTTCACCGTCTTTTCCTGGTAAGACAGGATTCCTCCGTCCACATAATCCAAAAAGTCCAGCACATCTTTACAGTCATGATGCGCACGGTGGGCAAAGTTGGACAATACCAGTACCTGATACCCCTTCTGCTTTAATTCCTGAATCCACGGCACGGCATACTCATATCTTACCAGCATCCCGTTAATGTTTTCCAAAGACTCCCTGAGTTCCTTCTCTATTCCGGGATCGTTGCGTATGAACGAATCCATGACTTCCTCATCCGTCAGGGCGCCCCTGTCATATTCCGACCATGCGCTGCTTCGCACCGTTGCTTTGGCAATGCGGGAAAGCACTTCTTTGGAATAACCGAACTTACGGAAATAAGCCTCCCATTCAAACCCGGCAAGTACATTGCCGATATCAAAAATAACCGTTTTTATCATTTCCATCACCCTTTCCTCTCCCGTCCTCCGCCGGAATCAGCTCTAACAGCTTCCTCGCCGCCGCCGATAACGGGTTCCTGCTGTCCGTCACCACGCAGAAATCCCGCTTCGGAATGATTTTATTAAACCGCAGTTCAAACAATTTCCCCGATTCCAGATACTCCGCGGCGAACTCCTTCATCACACATCCTACCCCTAAATTACGAAGGGTAAACTGCACAATCATGTCGCTGGTGGCAAGTTCAAACTCCGGCCGCATCACCACGCCGTTTTTTTCCAAAAAGGTATCCATATAGCGTCTTGTACTCGTGTTCTTCTCAAGGGAAATCAACGGCAGTTTTTCCAGCTCCTGCAAATCCAGCATTTTATTCTTATAAGGAATAAATTTTAGCCCTGCCACAAACACATCCTCAATTTCCCGCACCTTAAGCGCACGGATTCCTGCCGTTTCCCCCAAAGGCGTACTCACCACACCGAAATCAATCTTTCCTTCCTGTAAATAACACAGTGTCTCCGGTGTGGGTGCATTGGATACCACCACCCGTATATTCGGATATTTTTCATGGAACTGCTCCAAATAAGGCAGCAGGTAAAACCGCAGCGTCATATCGCTTGCGCCGATATGCAGTTCCCCCAGTTCCAGGTTCATCATCTGCGCCAGCTTTTTCTCTCCCATCTCCATCTGCCCATAGCCTTTGGACACGTAGGAAAACAAAAGCTCCCCCTCCGGGGTCAGCTTCACGCCTTTGGAGGTGCGCACGAACAGTTTCGCACCCACCTCCCGCTCCAACTGCCGGATGGACTGGCTCACCGCCGGCTGGGATATGGACAACCGGGCCGCCGCCAAAGTCAGGCTTTTACATTCCGCCACATGGTGAAAAACCTTGTAGTACTCCAAATTGCTGATCATGGATGTTTTCAGCCCCTCCTTCTCCGGCAGAAACAGGCTCTGGCGCCGTTTATTCCCGCGAGCAACGAGCCAAGTGGCTGCTTGCAGACATTTGGCGACTG
>ERZ779637.1044-NODE-1044-length-13220-cov-5.606760_pt1 | contig 13220 bp, 14 predicted proteins | sample MGYA00514196_ERZ779637 | MGnify/ENA primary metagenome ERZ779637 (study PRJEB29562, sample SAMEA4376700) | mouse gut metagenome | isolation source: Cecum | study: EMG produced TPA metagenomics assembly of the A DSS colitis mouse model was used to assess the... | reverse complement strand
GTTTGTTTTATATTTCTTAGTATTTTGCAGCTTCTTCTGGTGTCAGAAGACAGTTCTTGCATTCTGTAACGGTAATTGTTTCTTTGTGCGGATTTTCGTAGCCAGGTCTGGAACATACGGAAATCGAGTGGTTGTATTCTTCGGCATGGTTTGAAAGTGCTTCTAATGCTGCTTCAACGCTGCCATAGTCGCGTGAACTGAATTCCATGCCACACCAGTTTTCACATCCGAAGTCGTTTACACGAACATGGTATTCATGTAATTCCGGATCTTCGCAGACGCAGGCATTGCACATGAAGATTTCGTATTCATCGTACTTCGTTACGGTAGTATCGTATGTGTCCCACTTGTGCTGCTTTTTTGCGATGGTCTTGGTCAGCTTGCATTTTTTACATGTCTTTACGCCTGAACGCAGACAAGTCGCTTTCTTTGTGGTTTTCCAGCTATGCTTGCATGACTTCTGCTTTGCAGTTGCACCTTTCACTGTAACGGTAAATGATACCGTATCACCTGTTGGTGCGTTTGTACCAGTGATGGTAGCCGTACCAGTCTTTTCAGCCCGGAGTGTGAAGAAGAACACTTTGTTTGGGCTGGTAGGCCGGTAGGTCTTGGTCATGCTGACGATGGTTTCATCAGATGTTGTCCAGTCATAAGCATCTGTCATGTCGCTGGAATAACCGTCGTAATGTTCCATAAGTTCGAAGCCCTTTGTATCACCGACTTTCATTGTGACCGTAGTGTTTTCGATATCGTAGATATTCTGTAGATTCGGGCTTTTCGGGCCGTCCGGATTAAAGACTACTGCATCGGCAGTGATGGGACTGGTTAAGGCACCGGATAACGCAATAGCAGCGGTAAGTACCAGTGTAACGATTTTCTTTGCATTCTTCATTTGTAACCTCTCTTTCGTTTGATGTCATATATCGCCTATAGATATTTTAAATATAGTACTTATTGGATATATATGCAAATATATGATTTGGGGGAATATATAAAAATGACGCATCCATGCGGATACGCCATTCTGGGGGTTATCTGTGGATGATTCTGTGTCCGGTCTGCTTAAAAATATCCATTGCTGTATGAACCTGTTCAGACTTTCCAATTTTTAAAACCGTCATATATGCTTCTGCCGCTGATTCTTCCGGAAAACTTTTATGACCGCATCCATGAAATTTTGGAAACTTTTCCATTTTTCAACGTAAAAGAGAGCGGCATCCCTTTTTCCGTCATGACCGATATCTCCGTGAAGGCTTTCCCGGATGCCTTTCCTTCGATTGTGAAAGAGCCGCCGTCCGGAACAGCATACTGGCCGTCTTTCAGCTGGGCGACTTTCTTTTTCCCGAAGCTGTCCTGCAGCTTTTTCAGTGCGCTGCTTCTTTTCATCCCGACTTTCACGCCGGCTACCGAAGCATTCTTATCTCCAATTTCAAGCATTACATAGCCAAGCCCGCCGCCCCCGGACGCACTGTATTCCCGGATGGATATGAATGTTTTTCCCTTTTCCCATACATAAGCGTCGCCTGCGTATTCCTCATACCCCTCCGCAAGCCTGGTCTTTTTTCCCCATTTCTTTTCAACCTGGCTGAGTGTTTCCGGCTCTGCCCCGGAATTTAAAACAACAGCTTTTTTTCCGTTGAAAGCAATTTTTATGCCGCCTGCGGATTCTGCATAAACATCCGCCCCCGCAAAAAGCACCAGGCTGAATACCATGCAGGCTGCAAGCAAAGCTGGCAGGATACGTTTTCTGTTCATAACTGATTTTCTCCTTTTCGTTTTATTTTTGCAAAAGACAAAGGTTCTGATTTCCGTCCGGAAGACCTTTCCCTGTAATCAGTTTATGCCTTCTGCATGCCAGAGTCAATAAAAATATAGATAATATAGCATTTATAGATGCTTTGGCATTCATAAACTTTTAACCATCTAGTGTACGCTCATTGTGGGAGGTGCATAAGATGATAAGCTATGAGCCGTTCTGGAACTACATTAAAGAGCATGGCATATCCACGTACCGGCTGATCAATGACGGCATCAACCCAGACGTAATCCAGCGCCTTAGATCCGGCAAAAACATAAGCATCAAGACGCTGGACCAGCTCTGCAGAGAGCTTGGGTGTGCAGTCACAGATATTCTGGTTTTTGTTCCGGATGACGAAGACATCTGATCATGCCGTGCTCCACCGGCAGCGGTATCTGCCAGTACCGCTGCCATTTTCCGGCGTGTTCCCATTCCAGGCATCCGGTTCCGGCATTTCCACGCCGTACAGTCCGTAAACTGCCTGTTACAGAAAAGTATATACATTTATACCCTGCTTGTCAATTTAAAACATCTTTACAGATAACAATATATCATTAAGACGTCATAAATACTTATGAGATAATGCAATATCTTCCAGGCAGCTATATCCTTATACCAAAAGGAGTAAATTATGGTAGCTGACAAGATAAAGGCACTGAGGGAAGCGAACGGGATGACGCAGAATGACATTGCCAGGAAGTTCGGGATCACGCGCAGCAGCGTAAACGCGTGGGAGATGGGCATATCCACGCCGTCGACCACGTATATCGTGGAGCTGGCGCACCTGTTTTCCGTGTCAACGGATTACCTGCTTGGCCTGGAGCACAGGGCGGTCCTCGACATATCAGACCTGGACGGGGAGAGCGTGCGCATACTGACGGAGATGGCACGGTACATGCGGGAGCGGCAGGGTCAGGCATAGATGAACGCGCAGCCATCCATGCCGGATGCATCCAGGGAGGTGGCAGCGGACGGCATGACGTAAAGCCTGCGGTCATTGATGATGGCTGCTGCTGCGTCTTCGACGGAAGCGCAGCCATCCCTGTATTTGGCGTGCCAGCCGTCCAGGCGGAAGCCGGCAGCGGCATTGATCCACGGGCGGATGACCAGCAGCACTTCATGCGGCCCGTCTGCCCATAAGTCAGGGGAAGCGGTGCGTACCTGCGCGCCGGCCAGTTCTGCCGGGAGAGCATTGCGTACATAAGCGGCTGTTTTTTCAGCAAATTCTTTCAGATCCATGTGTTTTTCCATTTCAGTATTCCTTTCCCAAATAAGATTTTACAGGAATACACCCGTGCCCGCAGGGCATATTTTACTTGGATTGGCCAGGAAACGGGGCTGTTTATGAGTATGCCTGGCTGATATGCAATTTCTGGACTGTAAAAAAATGATGATAAAGGAAAAAGAATACTGAAAAGGGGGTCAAGGGGGAATATCCCCCTTGTAAGACACCAGGGCTTCGCCCTGGTGTTTCCTGTCTTTACACACCTAAAAACATGCCATCCAGGCCGCGCAGAACGTGCAGGAAGGCACGGTTTTATGCAAGACGGAATTGGCATGGATTGATTAAAAAGCGCCTGAAAACGCAAAATACGGCGTCTGATAACATTTTACATTATGGCTCATCCTTTTCGTTATACCACTCGGAATCTGGAGACATAATTTTCTCGGCATAATCAGGTGGTCCCTAAATGGTATAACCCTGTTCGTAAACATAAAAATCACACAATTCTAATGCAACCTTTGGGTGCATATAACAATGCCGCCTAAAATCCAAATCAGGTAAAAAACGTAAATTTTTAAGACATTTACAAATATAAGCATCCTCACGCTTTAACTCAAACGTAAACGGACAATTTTCTTCCCTTTGATCACCCGCCAAAACATCACGTGCAAATGCAGCATCTCCACCAGGATAATCATTACAATTCACAAGACCATGCGACCTGTAATATGCAAGACGTTTTTCAGAATCCCAAAAATTTTCAGCTTCTTTTTCTAACAAACGTTTCGTATATTCATCTAACTTCTCCGGACTCATATCAAAAATCCGCTTAGCATCATCAGACGGTGGATAACGCCTTTTTGCTTCCGCCAAACGCTCATGCCAATCCTTAATTTTTATCTTTTCGCCAAACGCTTCAATCACAAGCACTCTAATTACCAACCTTTCTCATTTTTTGACTGTAGCAGCCATAAAAAACCGTACCAGAAAGCTTTTGACGGCTGTACGGGTACGGTTTTTTATATAGTATAGTTGTTACTGCCAGTATTTTTTTACTTCTTCTTCTGCACGCTGCATCGAAAAATTATAGTTTTCTACGATGCGCTGTACCGTTTCCTGTAAAGAAAATCCAACTTCTTTGTAGGCTTTAACAGCACCTTCTATTTTACTGTCCATACGCATTTCCTCAAGAGCTAAGCACATATCTATCTTCTCCTTTCCTTCCGGATATTTTAATTTCGAGTTCGTTGTAACATTAATGACTTCTGCTGCCTGTCTGTCCATGCTCAGGAAATCCGGATCTTCCTGGGCTATTTCCAGCAGCTTATTTTTATCTTTAGAATACTTAATATACAGCATGACTTCTTTCAAACTGGTCTGAAACTCTTTAATCTCATCATCTGACATCTGTTCCGGTGCAATCAGATTGATTTTATAATCCGGGACGTACTGCATAACGGCATCATCCGCTGCTGCATACATCTCTTTTAATGACAGCGGCCCATCCCATCTGTCCGGCCCCCAGTAGATTACCAGTGTCACAACGGGAATCAGCCTGTCCGTTTTGTAGAATCCGCTCAAAAATTCGTCGGATGACGGCTTATGCTCTTTTTCCTGCCTGTGCGACTTTGCAGCCTTTGTAACCTGGCGTGCAAACTGCATAGCGTCATAGAGCATGTTTTTCACCGGCATGGCATAATGTATGGCACCCTGATCTTCACATCCTAAAATACAGTATGCGATATTACCGTCCGTCATCATCAGCTTTAATACGTCCCTGTATTTCTGTGCTGGCACGCCTGCTTTCCCCTCTCCGTATGGCACGACAATCTCTGTGGAGTCCATTTCAATCAGATTATCCGGATTTATTACCTGTTTTCCGTGATACAGGAATTTATTAAACATATCGGCAAAGATTACCGGATCTTTCATGTATTCTTTTGTTATAGTATCTATCTTTCCCAGTTTCTACAGCCCCTTTCGGTATAATCATTATTCTGTCTGATTTCCAGTATATCATAATTCAGATAATTTCCCTCTGCAATCCTTAAATTTTTTTATCTCTGCATTTTTTAATTTACGCACAGATGCCAAAAAGCTTTATGGTACGCCCTTTTTCTTTTGCATAGCGCAGGCAGTCCGCAGTACCGCTCTTTGTTCCCGGATTCTGCCAGCTTTCGTCCTCGAACTGCCCTAAGACGTAACCAGAATCATTTACCATGCATCTGTTGCGATACATAAGGGCACGTGTCACAGCTTTAAAATTATCTGTATCAATATTTTGCGCACATATAAACACATTGTCTGCCAGACTTAGCATCTGCTGGTATTCAGTCCTGCTAAACAATCCTGTTTTTGCCCAGCGCAGCTCCTGTCCTTTAAACGGGATGTAAATGTCGTTTATGATGTCTGGATATGTTCTCTTTGCCTTGTGTACTGCCCAGAATGCAAGCTGGTCAAAACCCTGTGCGCCTCCGGAAATATATTTTATAAAGCCTTTGTTATACATACTGCATACAAAGTCTGCAATCCTGTCAACGATTGCCTGATAGTCCTTTCTCCTGGCTTCTGCATACGGATTGATCTGGAATATTGATTTTGGACGATGCCCTGTAAAACATACTGTCCCGCTTGATTTTATATCCATTCCCCTGCCTCATCTGTTATGTTTTTTGTTTCAATTTTGCACCCGCAGCGGCTTCTATTTTGAAACAGAATCCGGATTTTTCCGAAAAATTGTCTGAATATTTGACAGCATGCCAGCTGGATCGGCGCGGTACTGCTCAAAATATTCAGACAATTTCAAGCTGCAGAACCTTTATTGTGTATGTATGGCAGACAATTTTATCAAACCATAAGCTCGAACAGCATCCTTACACCAAGTTTCATCCCACTCTTTAGGTATGCAAAATTCGCCTTTACCACCGCATCCGTAATTCCGGTAGCCGTTTCTTCGATCAGGGTTTCTTTCTGAAACTCATTCAAATCTGATAAATCTTTTTCCTTAATATCCGCTGTATACTTTTTTATCTGCGTCAGTATACTACTGTCATGCGTTTTGATGAAATCAAAATACGATTTATCCTGACTTTCCGCATCCTTATCAATCAGCATTGCCAGAATATCATCCAGGTTGATCATACGTGAGCTGTCTGCCTCGTCCGTCTCAAATGTTATTTTTGTCATACTGAATTACACCTTTCTTTAAATTTTATGCTGCAATATTAATCCGGTCAAGCACCCGCTGCTTCCAGGATTTGATAAATTTTTCTACGTCTGGTGTTGCAACACAGTTTCCTATACCACGTACCTGAATAACTCTGTTTCCCTGAATCTCAATCGTATAAAACGACTTTTCCAGGTCGCAGCATTGGCGCAGAAACAGTACCACACATTCTCCCCTGATTATGCGGCCTGTGTAACTGCCTACGCAATGATGCAGCGCATGTCCTTCCCGGATAATATAATCTGAGATTTTGGGATATACAATCTTCATGCCATCTTTTTCAAAATCATATTTTCCGGCGATGCTCTGGTATACGGCAGCAAAATCACGTTTCATTTTTGCATCTATTTTATGTTTTAATCGTTTTGCTGCTTTATCATGCGCTTTTTGCAAATCCGCCGGGTATTTAACAAAACTATTTTTGAGGTCATATTCAAGTTTTTTACAGATATCCAGATAATCCCGGTATTCCGTAACAAGATCCTGCATAGTTTTGTAACGCTGCCCACCGTATTTTGTTTTGCGGAAACGGAGAAAACCAAACTGTGCATCAAGATAACGCATGGCTTTATGCGGGGTCATATGCTGCAGTATAGGCAGAACATCATTGCTGGCATCATTCCGGATCTGCCAGGTTAATAGTTCCCGCCGCTTTTTCAGCCCTGTGTACCCCTGATATATCTTTAGAAGCGTCATGTCGGGATCATGACCGCGCAGATAGTCCACGTCTTCTGCAGCAATACCAAGTATCCGGTGTGTCCGGTGCTGGGATTCATTCAGGCAGTTATCTGTATATCCGCAAAACAGGCTTTCCACAATAGAATAAAATCCTGTTTTAATGAGATGCTCCAGTGCGGGATGATAAAGGTATACGATCAGAAAACGCGGGGCTAAGAGCGGCCTGCGGAAATGGTTATAATATTCAGTAATTGGGCAGTACTGCCAGGGCGTGCCGGCAAGTGCATCCGGCAGATTTTTTGTATATAAATGACCTGATGCTTCTGACTCAAAGCCCTCATAAAACATGCTGCTGCGCGGACGTTCGCCCTCTTTCCAGTCTGTAAGGATGCCGCTGTGGTATGTATAATAATAGCTTTCAATCTGGACCTGCCCGCTTTCTGCGTCCTGATGTATAAAATGTCGGGCATTCTCGTAGATGTTTATCTCCGGAGAGTCAGAATCCTTATAGCTGTAATAAATCTTTATGATACGGATAACCAGCTCGTTGTCACTTATACGCTGTATAACCTGGCAGGTATTCCTGTCATACATATGTTTGCTGCGCCGGCTGCGCGGTTTGCAGATAATCTCTTTCCGGCAATGCGGGCAAATCTTTTGCACACCCTGTTTCACACCAGACATCCGTATTTCACTGCCACACGCCGAACAGACACCTGGTACGTCTCTGCCGCCCTTTTTATAGTTATAGAAAAAGTAGCCAGGCATGACGGATTTATGTATCCATCCTTTCAGGCCGCGCGGCAAAGCTGCTATACAGGACATGCGGCTGATAATGCATTTTTCCTTTTTGATTCGCCGCTCACGTCTGCGCTTTTCCTGTATTGCATTTTGCAAATTGAGCAGCGGCATAAACCCGGTTTCGAACCGGCTGTTGAAATATTTATGGAAACACGCACTGTCGCCGGCAGAATAGAATGCACACCTGCTGCTGAAATCCCAGCTGCTGTTCAGGCGGCTGAACGAAGCCGAGCGCCATGCAGTACTGCCGTCATCCCTATGCGCCAGTGTTAAAAAGTCATCCCTGACCTGGAATACAGCCATGCATGGACGGACATCCCCCTGTGATGCCTGATTACGGGAATAGAGCCAGAGAACCAGTGTCTTGTGCCTGTCAATAACTTTCACTGCAGCGCGGACAATAAAATCAACCTGTCTGGCATTCATGATCCCGCTGCGTGGATTCAGTTTCGGATACTGATGAAAAAACTTTCGGCATTCCCTCTTATTCAACATTTCTGGCACCTCCTATATAAAACTCATCTGTTCATATTCTCCTGGCTCTGATAGCTTTTCTTCTTTTTTCTTAGAAGAATTTTTCGGTGATGCAGAACTTTTATTCTTTTGCACAGTACCTGTATATGGTTTCGGTACGAATTTTTCCTCTTTTTCTGTGTCTTCCGGTGCATCCGCATCATGAAAGTAGTCTTCCGCCCACTGGTAAACCATGCCGTCCGGAACATCGCTGCCGTATCCGTTGCTGTCTTTTGGTATGCCGTTTTCTTTCATTTCTTGCAGAATAAATTCTTTAGCTTTACGGTTTATGTATAGAAAGCAATGTGACATACTTTTATGCGGATGCATGGTGAGACGCGCAAATGCAGGGTCTTTACGGCATAATCCCTGAACGTGTTCTGCAACGCATTCTTTCATGTTTCTTCGCGTAATCCGCTCCACATCCGTACTGATACGCCTGGTAGATGCTGCTACAGCTTCATCATCACTCATAGACTGCAGTTTCTGTAATGCTTCTGCTTCTTTCTGTTTTTTAGCTTTCTGCGTGGCATCCCATTCCGCCTTACGCTTTGCTTCGGCTGCTTCGTGTGCTTTACGCCTGGCTGCGTCATCTGCATTTCCGGATTTATCGCTGCCAGAAGCCATTGATCCAGAGGACATATCCAATACCATCTCTTTTTGCTTTGCTTCTGGCGGTTCTTCTGGCTTTGCAGCAGACGGCTGTTTTGTTGTTAGATCTGTCTGTGTTTTGCCAGCCTTTTCCAAGACCGGCGTTTTTGCATCGGCTGCTGGCATTGCATTTTTGATTTCGTCTGCGTTACGTTTTGGTGGTGTAATATTCGGTTTATGTACCGCTGGATGCTGTACTGCTGTCTGGCATCTGGATTGCTGCGGAGCTTTTGTCGATGCTGCTGCCGGCTGCTGCTGCCGTCCGGCATCCTGATGTCTGGAGACACTATGGCTGCTGAACGGCATTTGAAACAGCTCAAGCCCGCTTATTCTTGAATTGCTCATACGATAACCTCCTCATAATATGATGGCAATATTTCTTGATGCTTACATGTTAAATAAAGTCGCTGATACACATGCCCGGAGCATCCCAGGGATTTGACGGGGAATAATCGTGTGCCGTACAGGATGGCGTATATCGTTCTTCCAGATCAATACATTCCGGTTCTTCTTCAAATTCAGGCTCCGGTTCCGGATTTTTCAAATATTCTATCCATTCGTCGATTTCCCGGTCTGAATAATATTTATCAGCCATTTCAATCTGCTTCTCTTTTGTTTCATGCCTGTTAAACCTGCGCAGCAATAACACAGCTTTTAATACTTTTAATTTTCTTTCCATGTAAGCCCTCCATTTATGTAAAATTCTGGCTGCCAGCCAGTTAACTATGTTTTCAAAACAGCACCCGGCCCCCGCAGGGGCCTTTTAATACTGGTGCTACGCTGCTGTCTGTGGCTCTGGTGCGCCGATGTCAAGCTGTGCATCCAGCTCCGCCAGACGTGCAGACTTTTCTTTTAGCTCGTTTTCATATTGGAATGGCTTGTTAATCTCAGCTTTAGCAGCGTCCATCTGCTGTTGCAGGTTTTCGAGTTTTGTTTTGTACGCTCCAAGCTGGTCTTCTATCTTTCCCAATGCGTTGTTAATTCGTGTAATATTGCCGTATATATCGTCGCCCATCTCAACCTGATAAGATACAGCACCTTTGATGATGATTTTATGTACGAATCCGCTGAATTTCACAGACAACGAAAATCCCAGGTAGCTGCCGATTTCCACCGGATCTGTGCTGGATATATCCTGACAAGCATCAATCAGTGCAGTTCCAGCTTTTTCTTTGTCCGTATAGGTCATACCGTTGATAACCATGCCTGCAAAATTACCGTCCGGACACAGATGCCGCTTTAAAATCTGGATGTCAGTCTCTATTCCATTAATATAGCCTTGTGTCTCTTTGATTTGTTCCGGATAATTCTTTAATACATCATCTTCCATTTGATAATGTTTGCTCTGATAATCAGCTTTCATGATTTTCAACTTCGAGACTTCAAGATCGAGATCCATACGTTCTTTGATACGCGGGTCGCCGGCGCAGAGAGCTTTTATCTCGGCAAAGGACAGCACCGTTTCGTCTACATCTTCACAAGAACGTACCGGAGATTTGCTGGTCATAATCTGGCTGATGAACTTCTGTTTGGCCTCGATCGTCTGCCAAAGATATGCGTCAAATGTACTTTCCGTAACATATCGATAAATATGCACTTTCGGATTCTGGTTTCCTCTCCTGACGATTCGGCCAGCCCGCTGAATTAGGTCACGTGGGCGGTCGAGTAGGTCAGCGGTATTACTACCGCCTTCCCCTCTAAGAACCGTGCATGAGAGTTTCCCCTCACACGGCTCAAGCAATTCAAAGCATCTACCAATATAGATGCCGGCTAGCCAACTAACGATTTTGTTTATAGCATTTGTCATGCACGAGATAACGGACAATCTGCCCATTTTCTTTCTGTTCCCGTACATTCCATTGTGTTTCAGCAGTGATTGGCTGACCGCATAGCGGACACTTTCTTTCCTGCTTGTTCCACATATAAAGCAAAGATTTTCTTCCTTTCAGAGACAACAGCATTTTGTATGTCATTCTCTCCTCAAAGTACTCCTTCCACTCTGCATCAAACGGGTTTGCTTCGCTCTTGATTTTCTTATGCCGCAGGATTTTAGTCTCAAAAGTAAGTTTCAATGGAAAAATATCTTTTCTCCCATTCTTCTCTGATTCCACAAGGAATCTCCACCGTCTTGTTTTGTAGAAATGGAAGTATTTGTTTGCAATCCAGCGTTTTCCTTTTTTCGGATGCCGCCTTTTCGCCCACTGCCATAATTTGCGGAATATCTGGTCGTCCACTCTCTGGAACGTCTTTGATGATGCTCCGCATCTGTAATAATTCGCCCAACCTGTAATCTTTGGATTTAAGAGCCTTATCAATGTTTCCTGCCTACAGGATTTATTGCTGTCAATCGTATAACGGATTCCGTCTAAAAATTTCTTTACACATTTCTTTGACGGCTGTGTCAGCAGAACGCCTTTAAACTTTCTGATGTTGAAGCCAAGAAAATCAAAACCGTCGTCAATGTGTGTGATAACCGTTTTTTCTTCTGACAGCTCCAATCCTCTTTCAGCAAGAAATTCAACCAGCATCGGTTTAATTTCTCTTTCCAAGACCTCCTTTTCTGCACTTGTGATGATAAAATCATCCGCATAGCGTACAAGGTTCACCATAGGCGAATATAGTTTCCCGCCTTTGGAATACCTCCTGTACTTCTGTGCAAGAATTGGCTGGATACCGTCCAATGTCATGTTTGCGAGTGTTGGTGAAATGATTCCACCCTGCATCGTACCTTCTTCGGTTCTATATAATTCCCCTTTGAAGATAACTCCGCATTTCAACCATTTCTTCAATACCTTTTTGTCAGTTGGGATATTTGCAAGCAGCCATTCATGGCTGATATGGTCGAAACACCCTTTAATATCCCCCTCTAAAATCCATTGTGGCGAATATCCATGTGACAGGACTGTGTGGCACTGCTGAATGGCATCCTGACAGCACCTTTCTTTTCTAAACCCATAGGAATGAGGGTCTGCTGTCATTTCTGCCAATGGCTCAAGAGCCAGCAGATACAATGCCTGCATTGCCCTGTCTTTCATTGTTGGTATTCCTAACGGGCGTAACTTTCCATTCGCTTTCTTAATAAATACTCTGCGTAATGGCTGTGGTTTGTAACCATTCCTCTTTAAATCCAGAATAGCTTCATACTTTGCTTTGTTGGTAGACCATAAAACTCCGTCTACTCCTGGCGTTTTCTTACCTTCGTTAGTTGTCACTCTTTTTACAGCGATAGCTTTTGCCGCAAGAGAATGTGTCAGCGTCCACTGCAAAGACTGCACTTTGCCGTGTCTGCCTTCTTTCCTAGCCTTTACAATACGTTCTTGTAGCTTTTTAACCTGCGCTTCACATTTCTTCCAGTCAATGGATTTCCATGCAAAATCATGGTCAGCAGCCGCACACGTTGTTTGATTAACGTTCATTTGCTTTGCTCCTTCCAAAAGTTCTATAAGTTTCTTGTAAAGAATTACCTAACGTAGAAGTCTGCACCCTTTCGGGTCAGGGCAAATCTTGAACCCCTATCCACTCCATTACGGAATGGCATTCGCTTTTTCTACAATCCCATACCTGCACCCCTATCGGTTTTCCTTACGAAAAACTTTCCTGTATAAACAGGAGAGATACAGGCTTACCTTGTTCCACATAGATAACAACGGGTAGGTTAGGCTCTGTCTCATCCACCGGCGGCGCTTTTATCCGTGTAATCCTACCATGGAAAGGATTATCCGACCGCTTCCCTTTTTGGGCTGGAGCCTGTCAGCATCTTTGGCTCGTTGGACGTTACGATGTTTAAATGACAGTTCACATATGTTAGCCATACTACCCAAGCCTTGCTCCCTAACCGCATTGATGCTCGCAGATTCGCTTCTGCCTCACGGCTTCTGCTTTACCACTTACATGGAGGGCTACTTTGTCATGCCAGCTTCCCAACACCGTCATTGCTTTTGATGCAGGTGGCACTAGGCTACCGCTAACGGAATAGCGGGTTTAATCAATATTTCGTTGTTAAACAATTATCTATGCGACTTCAAGTCGCACCCATGGATAATCAAAGTCTATCACATAGTCGTTATAATTGCACGTATCATATAGTGTTCATTCCGAAATACAGACGGAAAGCGATGTTTGGGAGCTTAAGGAGAGAAGTAGGGGAAGCCATCAGTAAAGTCTGCAAGATGGAAGGAGTCACAATAATAAAGGCGGCAACGTTACCAGATCACGTTCATATGTATGTGTCGATTCCGCCCAAGGAAAATGTATCAAAAGTGGTGGTGAGAATAAAAGGAAAGAGTAGTCTGATACTTTTTGACAGGCATCCAGAGTATCGGACAAAA
>ERZ779637.1043-NODE-1043-length-13226-cov-5.962038_pt1 | contig 13226 bp, 4 predicted proteins | sample MGYA00514196_ERZ779637 | MGnify/ENA primary metagenome ERZ779637 (study PRJEB29562, sample SAMEA4376700) | mouse gut metagenome | isolation source: Cecum | study: EMG produced TPA metagenomics assembly of the A DSS colitis mouse model was used to assess the... | reverse complement strand
ACATCCTGACCTATTACGATGACATGGACAGCTACCTGTCTTCCATTACTTCCAAAATGGAATCCCTCATTTCCCTGCATGATGAAATGGGCAGACGAAGCTCCTTTACCGAACTGGTTGAGCATTTTTGTAAATTTTTCAAAATTTATGAAAAGCTAAAATCCCCCAATCCCCTAGTTTTACTGGGTTCCCATACCCCCTTCCCGTTTTTCTTTTTATGATAGACGCAATAAAAAACAACAAATATGAAAGGTCGGTGACAAAATGTCCAATAATAACCAAGAACCGGAAAACTCCTGGCACAGCCTTGAAAAACTTACCGCGTTTCTTAAAGAACAGATGTCGCAGGCAACACAAAGCCTTAATCGATGGCTGTCTGCAGGATCCGGTGTGAATTTTTTGATATCCAACACAAAAATTGCTTTTTCAGAACTAAAAGAAATTAACACCATTTTGACGGAAATCAGTAAGACAAATGATACATTGTCTAAGTCCCATTTAAGCGAAATAGCCGATAACTCCTTTGATACTGCTGGTAAATACGGTAAATCCGCAGCGGACTATTTAACCGGCGTACTGGAAGCATCCCGTGCCGGTTATAAAAATGCGGAAGAAATTGCCGAATTGTCTTTAGCCGCACAAACCGCCGGCGGTATAACCGCAAAACTTGCAGATCAATACATCATGGCAACGAATAATGCCTACCAGTTCGGCGGGTCCGTTGAAAAATTAACAAAAGTTTTAGACGGCAGCAACTATATTGCAAACCAAAATGCCCTGAATATGGCAGACCTTGCAGAAGGCATGTCTATCGTTGGTTCCACTGCCGCTTCTTTTGGCGTAGACGCCAACGAGACCGCCGCCGCACTGGGCGCCATGATCGCCGCAACACAGCAAAGCGGTTCCGAGGCCGCAAATGCATTGAATACTGTCTTACTTCTTATCAGGCAGGTAACCGATGTGGAAAAAGGAATTGATGCGGAAGGCCTTGCCAGATACAAAAATGCCTGTGACGCATTAAATGTACATTTAGAAAAAACCAGAAACGGGATTGTATCCCTTCGGGACCCAATGGAAGTACTAAAGGATTTATCTGCCGAATACAACAAACTGGATGCATCCGACAGCCGCCGGACAAACCTGCTGGATTCTGTCGGCGGTGAGCAAAACGCAGTACAGTTCGATGCACTACTGCGTCAATGGGATACATATGAAACAATGCTGCAGCAATACGCCACCGGAACCGGCTCCATGGCTGCTGAAGCGGAAAAGACGGCTGACTCATGGGAAGGTTCATTGAACCGTATTGGCAATACATGGAAGTCCACCATGAATAACATTGTTGACTCTGATGCTGTTATCACTGCTGTGAACGGTTTAAACGGCCTTCTTTCCGTTGTTAATACTGTTACGGATAAACTCGGCGCTTTAGGCACGATTGGACTTAGCGCAGGATTATTTGCAGGAGTCAGGAACACTGGTAAATGCCGTATAAGTGTACGGATTTCATAAACTGTCTTTTGTTTTGAATATGCCCTTCATGCCTGAGTTATTTTTTAATTAAAATGGCAAAGGCAGGAATGTGTGAGCCCCGTCAACTCACAGTGTTCTATAAAACAAACCGTAATTGGGGATTGCTATTCCTCAGTGCTGGGAAGCTTAATTATAGTGAATAGATAGTACTGCATAGCTACAACGTGACCGGAAACGGTGAGCGTGACACGCACTCCGAAAGGATGTCAGCAATGGCAAGAAAATATGCAGCAGGTCATATGCGGAAACGCTAAGTGACAGGTCTTGTGGATGAGACTAAACCACCAATCAGCAGCGGAAACCCTAAGTCTGATTAATTCAGATATGGAAGTGTTCACAGAGTGTAAACGGTTTTGAGTCGGAAGGCTTGTAAGAGGCACTCGATACCAAGAAGGAAAACTTGCCCGTGACTGGGTAGAAACCAAAAGAGTGATGCTGCTCTTCTGTTTCTTAATAGTAACTATATTATTATGGGAAGAAATAGAATAATGCGCGGATTTCTCCTGGCCGTAGTGGAAGAAACGGAGAAAAACATCTACCAAGTAGTTCCACAATTATTACACTTATGCGTTTTACCAATTTTGCTGCTCGCAAAACCAAACAGCTTAAAAGACACTGCCCTACCCACTACTCCGATTTTGGAAATATTGCTACTTCCACAGCTAGGGCATTTAGGACTTCTGCTCTTCTCTTCTAAGATTTGTTTGCCATGCTCAAGTTTTGCTCTATTCTCCATCCTACGTTTGAATAAATCTTCATCTCTATGATCAAATAAATATTGGTCAAATTCTGGAGAGGATTTAATATATTCATCAATGAATTGCTGTTTTAAATCATCATTTAAAGCAATTCCTCTTTTACCAATCAAAAATTGTTTCGGAATATATTCAAGTATGCCATTACAATAGTCACATATTTGTTTATCTCTTCCATAAACTTCTTGAACAACTCTACCACATTTTTTACAGTAACAAAGCATTGATAATTCCTCCGATGCAACTTATATCGAAAGTTATTTTATCATATTTTTCCATATATCACAAGTAGACTCCACAACTACTTTACTGTGTATCTCCACAATACACAGTAAAATAAATATCTACAACCTACAATAATTTATAGTACGATATTCAAAACATTTGACAATAAAATTGATAAATGGACTTCTAAAATAAGTGTATTCGGAAAATCATTCAATGAACTTGGAACTGCTGTAAATGAAGCGTTTAAGTCAGTGATTGACAATCTTGATAACTTTGATGAAAATGTTGGATTTTGGGAGAATTTAAAAAATAATCTTTTCTCTAAAAAAGCAGATAAAGACTGGATCAAAAACTCTTTGGGAAATATTATCTCAAAAGAAAATATTGATAGCTATATTGCTGAATTAGATTTGAATTCTGCAAAAAATAAGTTAAAAGACATTTTCGATTGGGATGACACCATTCAAAATGGTGATAAATCTTGGCAAGATTATTTTTATACTTTAGATGATAGTGAAAAATATATAGTAGATCTCATCAAAAACACCAATGACCTCTCCAAACTTACTGGTGAAGATTTAGTTAATGCTTGTAATAAAGCTCGTACCGCTGCTATTGCACATAATGAAGAAATAAAAAATATGTCATTCTCAGCCAAAGCAGGTAAAGTAGCTTTTCAAGCATTAGCAACAGCAGGTAATATGCTACTAATGTGGGGAATTAGTAAGGTAATAGAATTAGCAGTTAAAGGCATTGACCAGTTAGTCCATTCCACCAAATATGCTGAAAAAGCATTTAAAGCAGCTTCAGATAACGCAAAATCCTTTTCTAAGTCGATCAAAGAGATTCAAAAAGATACCGTTGATATGGAGTCTAAAGTAAATTCCATTGCTAAAAAATATGCTGAATTAGCACAAGGTGTTAATCCTTTGACAAATGAAAATAAATCCCTTCCAACTGATGAGTATGAAGAATTTTTGAACTTAAATGAACAGCTTGCAGGATTATTCCCCTCTCTTACCAGAAATTACGATGAAAACGGTAATGCTATTCTAGGATTATCAGGCTCTGTTGACAACATCACTGAGTCCATTAAAGCTTTAGTTGAACAGGAAAAAGAACTGGCAAAAGCAAAATTAAGAGAAAATATCGAACAGTATTTTAATGGAACAGATGACACCGATGGTGCGTGGAAAGCGTTAGAAGGCAAAAAACAGAAACTGGAAGAAGCTAATTATGAACTAACTACATTAAAAAATACATATATAGGTTTAAAGAATGCTGATTCTTCCACAGTATTAGGTCAATATCATAAGAATTTTGTTGTTAAAGAAAAAGCAAAGTACATTGATTATATAAAAAATAACTTTGGTGAAGATATCGCTGAAATTATGGAAGACGCAGTCACTATCCAATTAGGTAAAGGTCTTAACGGGCAATTTGCCGACCTTATGGTTGACTTCTCAAATTTAGAATTAACTGAAACGCAGAAAGAGCAAGTAACAAAGTCATACGATACATTCTATAGTGAATTAACAGCAAAACAAAAAACAGCTGAGTCAGAATTTAATTCACAAAATTCTGAGTTCTCTAATAATGCCATGCTCTGGCTGGAAGACCTGTCTTTTTACAAGGATAACAATCAATATGTCCAAACAGCCATTCAAAATCTTGTCAGTAATATTGATTGGAGTAACTATAATTTTGAAGAATTAGATTTTGATGGTGTAAAAAGAATATTACAGGATTCTATACTAACACCATTTCAAATTGCTTGTGATGATCCCCATACCAAGAAATCTTTAGATAATGCACTAAATGGCTTATTTACAATGGATACCACCAATATGTCGGTTGAAGATATTGCAACACAAGTGGATTCATACATAAATACTATCGGTGCTGCTATTGGCGAAACAGATTTATTAACTTTAAAAGTCAAACTTGGTTTTAATGACACAGACACACAAATATTAATCAACAACGTCCAATCCAAACTACAAGACGAATTTGATTCCAAAGTTGGCGGGCTCACCCTTGAAGAATTACAGATAGCAGCAACACAAATTGAAGTTTCGGAAAACGATCTCCTGTCCTGGGACGAACTGATTGCCAAAATTAATGAAATCAAAATTCTGTCAGCTGCCTCCTCACCCGCTCTCTCCATCCCCGACACCATAACCCAGCTCAACACCCGCCTCAAACCGGCCCTCGATTCCTTACAATCCATATACCAAAATATATTCGCAGACGACAAATTCGATTTAAACAACATAGACCTCCTGTCCGCCTGTGACTCCGTCAAATCCAAACTGGATGAAATGTCAGAAGCAGAGTTAAACGTTGACTATTCCTCCTACGAAAAATTTGTCAGGGTACTGCAGAACTCCGAATCAACGCCGCAGGCTGTAAAAGACGCCTTTGACTCCCTCGCTTCCTCGATCACTTCTGCCGCCCTTTCGGGCACGGAAGATTTCGGAACCATGACGGCGGCATTAGAAGGCCTTGGTGCGGCTGACAATGAGATGGATGCGCTTAAAGCTTTGGCAGGCAATAAGGAAGCGCTCAGACAAGCCGGCCTCAACCTGGCGAACGCCACCGATGCACAGATTGCCGCCTTTGTTAATGAAAGGATATCCGCGGAAAATGCTTCGCAGGCCATCGACCTGTTCAGGTTCCATAAAGAATTGTGTGCGCTTCAGGACATGAATACCGCCGGTGAAGTGGCAAACCTGAAAACCCTCGCAGAAAATGCGGGATACACCGGTGAAGTGATCCAGTACCTTACCGAATTGGAACAGATCTACCAGGAAGTGGCCAGAGGCGGATTAAGTTCTGATGATTTCGGCATAAAGATGAGTCGTGCGGCAAAGCTCCAGACGCTTATTCAGGATGCCGCCGACAAGATTGCTTATGAACCTCCGGAGAAAACAAATACGGACAATGGACCTGGAGCTTCTTTCCCTTCCTCCGCCAAAGAAATCCAAAAAGAAGCAGACACCCTGGCGGACCTGAACTCCCAGATGGACAAACTGCAGTCTTCCTACAAATCCCTCTGCGACATCCGCGATACCTACAACCAATCCGGCAAAATAACCATAGACCAGTACCAGGAACTTACCGACATGGGCTTTAACTTCCTGGCAAACCTGGTGGACGAAAACGGCGAACTGGGTCTCAATGCCAATGCCTTTGAACAGCTTGCCGGCGCAAAGCTTCAGGAAATGCAGATCCAGATGGCAAGGAATGCCATTGACACCATTAACGGCCTCCAAAGCGAGACCGAAGCCACCGAATACCTGACCTACGCCAATGAAAACCTACGCAACGCCGCCCTCTCCGCAGCGGAAGCCCTGCTATATCATACCCAAGATGATGCACGTATGCGCGGTGAACAGCAGAAACTTGCCGCCGACCGGATCGTGCAGGGATATGAAGCCGCCAAAATGCTGGCCGGCAAAGCGGAATTTGGCTTTGATGCGTCAGACATGAAAGAAACCCTCCTTGACGCCTACAACGAACAGAAGAAACTTCTTGACCACATGAAAGCCATGGGTGAGATCAGCAATGCCCAGTATCAGAAACGGCTTATGGACCTCGCCGAAAGCTACTTTGACGGCAAAGAGGAATACCGCGATAATCTCTGGGAAGTCCAGGAGCAATACCACGATTATTTTGAATCCGTTAAGACAACCTACAGCTGGATCGAGAACCTTCTGGATTCCCTTTCAAAGAAAACCGGCGCCCTCATCGATAAGGCCGAGAAGTTCATTTCCTGGCAGAAAAAGAACAGCATGATAAACCGGGCCGTAAAGGCAGCCGGCAGCGAAATAACGCAAAACCGGAACGCATACCGCTACTATATGGGTAAGGCGGATTCTGTCGGACTTGGCATAAGCTATATCCGGAAAATCCAGAACGGAACCCTTTCCGAGGAAGAATTATCCGACGAAGAGCTGTCCGAAAAAATTGAACGGTATCAGGAATGGTATGATAAAGCGCAGGATGTACAAAATACCATCCAGGATCTTTACGAACAGCAGCGCAGCCTGATCCGGCAAAAGCTTGACAACATCCTGACCTATTACGATGACATGGACAGCTACCTGTCTTCCATTACTTCCAAGATGGAATCCCTCATTTCCCTGCATGATGAAATGGGCAGACGAAGCTCCTTTACGGAACTGGTTGAGCGCTTTGCAAGTCTTTCCGATCAGAAAGAACCCGCCGCAACAGATCAAACCACCAGCGCGGCCGCAACAGGCAGTTCTTTTGGCGCTTCACAGAAAGTAGCCGACGCCGTAAAACGCGACAGGCAGAAACTGGCGGACTCCATACAGGCGGATATTGACAACCTTGCGGTAAACCAATCCGGAACTTATACTAAGCTTCTTCATAACATTGACATAACCCGGACAGAAATCGACCGGTACATAAGTAATGGATGGGATGTAAAAAAAGCAAAACAATTTGATAAGCTCCAGGCGAAACTGCAGAATTATTACAGCCTGCAGGCGGAACTGGATCAGTATGCGACCTCCAATACCATTGCAAATTACAGCCGAATTTATACGGCATACCAGAAATTGCAGAATAAGCAAAACAGCGGAAAAGCTTTAACCAAATCCGAGCAGAAACGTTATGACTCCTATTCTGCCCAGATCGATACGTTAAGGCAGCAGGGCTCGTCCAATCTTAATAAACTCTATCAGGAACTGGCGCTGGCCGACGGCAGCGCGCCAAAACAATCCGATTCCGATAAAATTAAGGCCGAACTCGACGGCGTCCGGACAAATCTTGAAAACTCCGCGACCTATCAGAATCTGATTAACAAAATAAAAGAGACCGGAGAGAAAATTGCCGTTCTCGATCAAGAGGGGTATGATAACCTTACCGCACACCAGAAAAAATCCTACGACAAAATGCAGGCGCAGCTTCAGGCCTATTATGCGCAAAAAGAAGCCCTCGATAATAATGCCACCGCATCCAATATCGTAGAATATAATAAAACTTATCTGGCATGGAAAAAACTGCAGGACAGGCTTGACAGCGGGAAAAACTTATCTGCAGACCAGTGGAAAAAATACAATCAATATACGAAACAGCTGGAGGATTATGCCGCCCACAAAGCAGAGCTTGTGTCAGATTTGAACGACCGGTATGAAGAATCCCTGAATCCGGGAAGCAAACTTGAACAAATTGAAAAAACCTATGAAGAGTCTTCCGAAGATATTTATGACAGCTATCAAAATCAGATAAACGATATCAAAGATGATGTAACTTCTACACAAAGGTATAAAAACCTTCTGGCAAAGGTTCAAAGACTGGAACAGAAAAAAGATACAAAAGGACTTTCCGGTTCCGAGCAGGCCCGACTGGATCAGTATAACGCGGAATTAGAAGCCCTGCAGGCCGGAGGAACCAGCGCAAATATTTCCGATTACATGCGCACCTGGGAAGCATGGTATAAATTACAGCAAAAGCTTGACAAAGGTCAAAAGCTGTCCGACAGCCAGGCCCAAAAATATGACGCCTATAAGGCAATGCTTGACGCGTGGAATAACGAAAAACAAACCCGGATCAACGACCTCTTAAGCCTTATGGAAGACGACCTCGAGCAGCTTCAGAAGACGTATACGGAAAATGTATCGAATGCGGAATCGGAAACGAACGATTATTATGCCAATCTTTACTCGCTTGCAAAGCAGATCGCGGAATACAATATCTCATCCCTGCAGACGCAGCTGGACTACTTGGACGCCTGTATCTCATACTATCAGGAACTGGCGTCCTTATATGACTCGTTCAGCGGTGAAAAGCTCATAAAAATCCTCACGGATCTGGATGAAAATACAATTGCAGGTCAGGCGGAGCTATACGAAAAATATCTGGATACGCTTCAGGACAAGTATCAGGCCTCTCTTTCGGAAATGAATGAATATAAGCAGCTTTTGGACGCGCTTGACACGAATGATTTTGAAGCGTCTATGGAATTATTCAATAAAGCGATGGAAAGCTACAGGGCAGACGGTAATACGGCAATGGCCGACCGGCTGCAGTCCGTACTGGATCTGCTTAATGAGCGCGCTGCCAACGCCGATAACTGGGATGAATACGCCGACCAATGGGCCAATGAATGGGAAGCGGCGCTCGCTTCCGCCAAACAGCAGCTGATCGGAACAGCCACGGAAATCCAAAATGTAAACAATGCATTAAGGGAAATCCGATTTGCAAACATTACCGATGCCATTGGGGAACTTGAAAAAGCAGGAAACCTTTTATCTTCCATGGCAAATCTTATACAGGATGACTGGCTCTTTGACCACGGAGAACTTTCCGAATACGGACGCGCCAAAGTCGCGCTGTTAGTATCCCAGCTCGAAGACGCTCAGTCCAAAGCCAATGCATATCTGCATCTTTACAATGAGATACAGAACCAGAAAGACACGTATGCCTCCGATAAAGAATATGAAAACGCTTTGGCAGAAGCCCTGCAGAATTATTACGATTCCCTTGGTTCCGCCGCTTCCCTCGAAAACAGCATTATGGAACTCATGAAAAGAAATTCCGAGGAAGAACAAAACACGCTCCGGAACGTGATCGAAGCGCGCAAAAAGGCCCTGCAGGCAAAGAAAGAGTATTACGACTACGACAAATCCGTCAAAAACTCCCGGAAAGAAATCGACAGTCTTAAAGCACAGATCGACGCGCTTGAAAATCTTACCGATGCAACGGACGCCGCTGCCAAAGCAAAACTTGCCCGGCTTAAGGCCGAACTTGCAGAAAAGGAGGACGCGTTACAGGAAACAAAAGAAGAACATACCTTCAATTTACAGATTAACGCGCTCGATGAATTTACCGATTCCATAACGGCGGCTCTGGAAGATTCAGGCAAGTCCGTGGAAGAAATTTTAAAAAATCAAAAAGAAGTAATCGAATCCGCAAAAGAACTGTGTCAGACTTACGGCGGCTGCGTGAACGAAATCCTGAATAAGCTTGCGGCCTTTTACGGCAAAACGGAGGGATCATCCGACGTACCAACTGAGCCCATTCCTGACAGGATCAGCCCGGCAAATGTATACGTTCCGCAGGTAACCAGCCTTACGTCCCAATCCCCGGTACCTGCATCGGAAAGAAGCAAAGCTAAGTCTATGGTCATCGAAAATCACTATGACAGTCTGATACGCGTCGACGGCAGCGTTGACAAAGAATTTGCAAAAGAATTACCGCAGTTAGCCAGACAAATATGTGAATATACCAAAAATAATATTTACAGAGAACGTATGCGGTTAAAATAATTACAGGAAAGGAGTAAATATATCATGTCTATCATAACATCGGATTATTTTCTATTTAACGGGATAAACAGCCGCGATTACGGTATTATGATCGCCGGCCTGGACTCCTCCGATACGGATGTCTCAACAAACGGACTCAGCCGGGAAATCAGGAAAAACGCCGAAAAAAACAAATTGCGGCACACCATATACGGCGCGGAACATACGGATGTAATCACCTTCAGTTTCAGTATCGTAAAAGCGGACGGCACGGAATTCACGATATCCGAATCCATAAAAATCAACGGATGGCTTACCTCCTCTCCGCTTCCGCAGAAGCTCCAATTCATCGACAGCGATCCGTGTCCGCTCCACTATTATGCAATATGCAGACAAATCAAGGATTATGTATACGGCGGAAAACTGATCGGCAAGGAATTACAGTTCGAAACAGACTCGCCTTTTGCCTTTTCCGATAAGACAGAAAAAATATATGAAATACCGGAGTCCACGACATTTGGCTTATATAATTACGCCGACACATACAATAACGTCTACTACCCGGTTATCACGCTGGTAACCTCTTCAGACTCTGTCATAATCGAAAATATAACAGACAGAAAATCCGTAACCATCAATACGGTACGGCTGAATCCGGACGGTTTTGGAAACAAAACCGTCCGACTGGACTCAGAGAAGCTTACCGTATCCGGCCAGGATAACAGGCTGATACCGGCAGACCGGTTAGGCTGGAATGAGAAATACAGAAGTTATGTATCTTCCCTTGACGGTTATATCGATTTTATCTATTGGCCGCGGCTGTTAAAAGGATTCAATGAAATGAAGGTAACCGGAAGCTGCAGCCTGAAAATTGAATATGAATATCCCAGAAAGGCAGGATGCTTATAATGGATCAATACAACATATATATTTGCAAAACCGATTGTACCCTGCTGGGTACGCTGACCGGATTAAAAACAGAAACCTGCAGCCTTGTAAAAAACGCTATGGACTTATGGGAGCTTACCTTTGATATCGACAAATATGTAAATGACAACGGCACATTAACTAAAAGCAGCTTTTATGATTCCGCCGGCGACATGATGAAGCTGTATATGGAAGGCAATGACGTACAGGCATTTTTTATCATCGATTCCGAGCCGGTCATCCGCGGCGGCACGTTCCAGGAAGTGAAAAGCATTACCGCCCATTCCATTGAGTGCGAGTTAGGCGAAATGTATCTGAAAAATTTTAAAGTAAACTGCGGAACCGCCGACAGCCAGGAATACCTTGCTTGTACGTCTGATCCTGACGGAAATAAAATTTACTATAATGTAAATCCGTATACCGGCCTGCCCAACGAGTACGTATCCTTAATTAACTACGAGGATACGCAGCTCAGTCTTTTACATCTTGTCCTTCAGGGAACCGGCTGGACCGTAAAGGAAGGGATCGACCCGGAGCTTTGCAGGATTAAGAAAAGCTTTGAAACATCCGGAAGCGTCTATTCATTTTTGATGAAAACCATATCTCCCGCCGCTTCCGTTATCTTTGAATTTGACAGAAAAAACAGACAGATCGGCGCAGTCCGTGCAGAGCGTTACGGAAACGACACCGGCGTGTTTATTTCCATGCGCAATCTGATCAACAGCTTTGAAGTAACCGCCTCCGGTGAAGACAATATTAAAACAAAGCTGATTCCCCGCGGCGCGGATGATATCGGAATTGAATTTGTGAACTTCGGACAGGATTCTCTTCTTAATCTTGATTATTTTATGAATACGCCCGGCGAATACGGCGGCTATACCTACGTATCCTCCGAATTGCACGATAAGTATAACCTGTGGAAAAATTATCGGGACAAGGAAAAAACCTCCCTTTCCGCCGGCAGCAAAACAATGATACAGGGCACACGCCGGGAAATCTACCGGGAATTAACGAAACTGTACAATAAAACAATTACGGACATCAGTGAACTTCATAACCGTCTCCCCAACGACGGATGTCTGATCGATTACAGAACCTACGGCGCTGATGAACTGAAAACCGCCTATACGGCCTATAACAAGGCGCTGAACACACTGATCACGCTGTACAAGCAGGAATACAACGTAACGGAAATCGGCAACGCTCCTGACTACGCTCCGCTCCCGCCGTCCGCCGCAAACATTCAAGACACGCCTTATTGGTACGACTTTTATGCATATAAAGAAAAAATTATCCCTTCCATTGAAGAGGCCCTGAAAATGTATTGCCGGACCGACAATAACGGCAGCCTTGTCTATGACGAAAACGGGAAGCTTATAGAACTGGAGTCCGGGAATCCCCATTACTATGCCGATCCGGATATCCTGAATGAAGTAAATTCCTATGTATACGAATGGTCTCTTTACGGACTGGATGAATTGGAAGCAAAGAAAAAAGCATGGTCCGAAACCGCAAACTTACTGTTCCATGAATGTTTTATTCTTTCCGGAACAGCCCTGTCCCCAAAGCGATACCGCACCCCGGATGAATCAAAGGAAACCGGCTGGAACAGTTTATCCGCCGAACAAAAGAAGCTGTTTTCCGGGGCGCAGGCCTATATAAACAAGCTGAACCAATATCTTGATTATATGTCATTTGACTCCAGGGAAAATTCCCTGACCAAAACCACCGGCAAAGGCATTATCCGCCAGTGCGAAGCTGCGATGCGGCAGCGGATAAACGAAATATCTTTAATTGAAAGCAGACAAAAAGAATATGACCGGTTAAGAAACGAACTTGCCGCATCTGTGACTCCCGAAAACTTTAAGGTACATGATACGCTTCTGTTTACCGAAAAGGATCTTGCGGTTATGAACAGCCTGATAAGAGAACAGGAATTTCATGACGATACCATTCTCACAACAAGCCTTGACGATCTGGTTTCAACGGCAGACGTCCAGGAGGAATTATACCAGTCCGCCGCCGCAAAGCTTTATGAAATATCCCGGCCGCAGTATTCCTTCCGGACAGAGCTTGACAATCTCTTTTCACTGGAAGAATTTAAAGCCTGCCGCGAACCGTTTCAGATTGGAAACTTTATACGGGTGGGACTGGAAACTCATGAAGAGCTTTGCGACAACAATTTTATCAGATTAAGACTGATCTCCGTCTCTTACAATCCGCTGCAGGGAGATGAAAACCTGTCCGTTGAATTTTCTACCATGACAAAATCGCTGAACGGAATCAGTGATCTGGCATTTTTATTGGACAGCGAAAACAGTTCTTCCGCCGCTTCCTCTTCCGGCGCTTCTTCCGGAGGCTCTTACGGAAATCATGACACGGATGTGCAGCTCAGTAATAACATGCTCCATGCGCTGCTTCGTACCGAACTGTTCGGCACTGCCGTCACGGACGTAATACTGGATTCCATGAAGGCGAATAAAGGAAATTTTAATACCTTGTTTTC
>ERZ779637.1040-NODE-1040-length-13264-cov-17.638201_pt1 | contig 13264 bp, 12 predicted proteins | sample MGYA00514196_ERZ779637 | MGnify/ENA primary metagenome ERZ779637 (study PRJEB29562, sample SAMEA4376700) | mouse gut metagenome | isolation source: Cecum | study: EMG produced TPA metagenomics assembly of the A DSS colitis mouse model was used to assess the... | reverse complement strand
CTCTCAATCTTAGACATATCCAGCACGTCGTTGATCAATCCCAACAGATGCTTACCCGAAAGGGCGATCTTCTTCAGACAGTTCTGCACCTGCTCCTTGTCGTCCACATGCGCCGTGGCAATGGCCGTCATCCCCACGATCGCATTCATTGGCGTACGGATATCATGGCTCATATTAGAAAGGAACTCGCTCTTGGCTCTGGTCGCCTCTTCAGCCGCCCGCCGCGCCTCGTTCAGATCATAGATCTGTTGTTTGCTCATTCTATAGTATACAAAGAAGAGAAACAGCAGAAACACCAGAATGGATCCGCATGCAAGCAACGTAGCCGCCGTTCTTTCCTCATTCAGAGACTCTACCGCCTGATTCAACACACCATAAGGCATAACGATCACCAGATTCCATTCGGAATTCGAGAGACTGACCGTGATTACCTGTTGTCTGCCGCCGCCAAACTCAAGAATAGCCACATATTTGCGGTCTTCCTTCATCGCACTTGTGAGATCCGTAATATAATCCTCCACGTTATCCCTGTCCGTATCTCCGCTGTAGGTACCTCGCAGGTAACTGAAATAATCCGGATATTCTATACTCTCGTCCCGAATGATAAAGGTGCCATCCGTCCGGATGATATGGGCATACATCTCTATGCTTTCTTTCTCCAGAGAAAGTTCTTCGCTGATCTCCTCCGCCGGGACCCCCATGACCGTAGCGATGCTCTCCTCTCCGTCGCTCATAGGGTACTTTGCGTTCACACCGAACAGCACCAGCTGTTCTCCGGATTCGTTAGCCGCTACAGCTACCTTCCTTTCCCCATCTCTGAGTGATTGTAAGAAGGGCTCCGGATCGATCAGTTTGGCCGGTTCCCCGTATAACGTCTCAAACTCTCCTGACTCGGAGCACAGGGCCAGCGAAACAAAGTCCCTGACTTCTGTCCTGTAGATCAGCTCATCGTAAATCTCCTGCAGATTGTCTCCATCCGCCGAAACTACCGTGGCCACTGCTTCCGCCTGCTTTAACCGCAAGTTCACTATCGTCTCAAAATGCTTGCAGATCCGTTCTCCCATACTGGTCATATATATATTGCCCAGATCGTCTATCGCTTCTTCGCTCTGACGGCTCATGTAAGTGCCAAGGAACGCAAACACCGCGATACTGAAGAAGATAAGTAAAACGAAACCGCCCAGAACGAATTTCGTTGATTCTATGCTAATATGGCTTTTTTCCTTTTTATCCATCGGTGATTTCCTTCCATAAAACAATACGATGATATTGAGGTCAAAGGTAAAGATGCCATACGGATCGTTCCATTGTCCCGTGCCATGCACTCCCACAATCCCGCCCAATATTTGGATATCGCAGGAGATACACCCCATTTTTATCCTTATATTTGGGTGAGTCATAAAGTCATAAAACCACTTATGTGCAAACACGACGCGGTCCATGACTTTTGATCCTGGCATCATACGATATATTATATAAATATAGCACATAGTCTTTGGTGAGCGCAAGATGTTTCCGGAATTTACAATACCCACAGCAGCACCGCCGCTTCTCGCCTACTCCCCTTCCTTCCATCGGCATTTTTGCATATCCACGCAGCCGTTTTCCTTAAAGATAACTCCTTCCGCCAGCAGACGGCTCTTCTGCTCCGTAAAGCAGGACGCCGTTTGACCCGCGTGGTCTACCACCCGGTGGCAGGGATAATTCCCGTAATATTCCGCCAGGCCCAGCACTCTGCCAACCAGTCTCGCATTCTTATCCCGTCCGATCATCCTGGCGATCTGCCCGTACGAAGCCACCTTTCCCTCCGGGATCTCCTCCACTGCTGAGAGGATCGCATAGATCAGTTCCTCATTCATTTTCACTGCCATTTTTCCCTTCCATTCCGAAGCTGTATAACACCCTCCTATGCTTATCATATCACCCTATGGTGGTCCTTTCACAGAGCGTTTTCCCGTCCTGTTACAGATTGCTCTGCCCGCGGTTAAAGTTTCTGCGCAGATGATTTCCAAGGCCGGTAAAGCACAATAGTGCCACCACCAGAAAAGCGCCGGGAAACAGGATGATCCACCAGGCGTTTGCCAGCATCGCATCCTCCGACAAGGACAGCATACTCCCCCACGTGATCACTTCCACCGGCAATCCGATCCCCATAAAACTCAATGTAGACTCCGCTACGATGGCACTTCTGATGTTCATCACCACCATAAACATGATAGAAGAGACAAAGTTCGGTGTCAAATGTCGCCACAATATATGAAAAAATCCGCCTCCCATACACCTGGAAGCGATCACATACTCACATTCCCTGATCTGCCGCACTTCGCTTCTTACCACCTTGGCAATGCTCATCCAGCCGGTGATCCCCAACACAAAAGATATGCTAAACACATTCGCCTCGCCCAAGATCGCCTGAATCAGGATGACCGCCATAAGTGACGGTATACTGAGCAGTATCTCCACAAGACGCATCATTAGCGCATCTGCCCATACAGGGGCACAGCCGCTCAATGCCCCGAAGAAAACGCCCAGTATTGTGGAGAGCATCGCTGCCGCTATGCCGATGGTCAAGGAGATCCTGCCCCCATACCAGATCATGGCAAAAATGTCCCTGCCCATGGTATCGGTGCCAAACAGAAATTCCCTGCCCGGAGGCACACTGTAATTGCGCAGATCCAAATAACCCGGATCTCTGGACACGAACAGATCACACAGAAGACATCCCAGGATGATCGTCGTAAGGATCAAAGCGGCACCTAGAAAGGATTTCTCGGATTCCTTATCCCGCCGATGCCCACGCGTCCTCGTCTGTTCTTCCCGGGGAAGAGTACGAATCCCCACTATTTCAAATCCATTTTCCATCCTTACGGCCATGCTCCTTTCTCCGTCCCCCGCTTACAGACCATCTTCACTGCCATATCACATAGCATGACAATGATCCCCGTGAGTATGCATAGAATCATCAGCAGGTTATAGTCATGATATCTGGCACTTTCATATGTTAACGTTCCCAGCCCCGGGTAGGAGAAAACCATCTCGATGATGTAGGTTCCTCCCAAAATATGAGGCACCGAGATCGCCATGATGCTCAGATAGGAAGGCAACACGTTTCGCAGACAGTGTCGAAACAGTACCCTGCGCCTCGTCAGTCCCTTCGCCTTCGCCAGGAGTACATAATCGGCCCGCACCTCCTCCAGGATCCTGTTCCGTACCATATACGCATAATACCACAAATGCCCCAGCACGACTGCCGTAAGCGGCAAGATCAGATGTCTGACACGGTCTCCCCAATCACTGGCCTGGCCTGCAGTATACGCGCCGCTGCCGGGCAGCCACTTCAGATTCACGGAGAAGAACAGCATAAGCAGTAAAGAGACCCAAAACTCGGGAATGCAGCTGCTGATCGTGCCGATACTACAGATCACGCTGTCGATCATCCGCCCTTCATGGCGTGCGCATGCAATGCCGAGCAGCAACGCCAGACCGAAGATCAGCACGAACCCGGTTCCGCCCAAAAGCAGTGTATTCCCGATCCGTTCCCGGATCACGGTCACAACAGGCAGCTTATATTTATAAGAGATGCCGAAGTCCCCCTGCAGCGCGTTTTCAAGCCAGCATACATACTGAACCGTCAGCGGCTCATTGAGCCCCAACTTATCTTCCGCCCATTCACGCTCCGCAAGGCTCATCTTTTCTACCCGGTCTCCATAATATGACACGAGCGGATCCCCCGGCGCCAAACGTGAGATATAGAAAACCGCCACCGAGAGAACCAGAAGACTCACGATCAAGATCAAAAGCTTTTTCCCCCAATATTGTATCCTGCCCCATCTGCTCCCCGTCATATCACAACTCCGCTCCTGCCTTTTTGACCACAGCACTTCTTCCTCCTGTGCCACGTCCTGCTTCACCCTCTATACAAGCATTTCCCCAAAACGACTGCCGCCTTTCGGCATTGCAGATAGAAGCGCCTTTGTATAAGGATGCCTTGGGTTTGCGAACAATTCCCTCGTCTCCCCCGTTTCCACCAGTTTTCCCTGATACATGACACCTACACGGTCACATAGAAATTCCACCATGGCAAGATCATGGGCAATAAAGAGAAAAGAGAAGCCATGTTCCTGCTGAAGATGCCGAAACAGATTCACAATCTGCGCCTGAATAGATACGTCCAGAGACGCCACCGGTTCATCCGCCACCAGCAGTTCCGGCTCCATAGACAACGCCCGCGCGATCGCCACACGCTGCCTCTGTCCGCCGGACAGCTCCGCAGGGTAACGATTCAGATACGCCTCGTCCAGCCCCACATAGTGCATCTGGAACTTCGCCTCCGCCCACAGGGAACCCCTCGGCGGCACGATATGCTGTATCCGCAGCGGCTCTGTGATGATGTCCCACACCCTCATCCGCTGGTTTAAGCTGGAATTGGAGTCCTGGAAAATGATCTGCCGCGTGGTCTGCAGCATTTTCTTATGTTGCCGGAAGAGGATCGGATCGTTAATATCAAGCCCCTTATAGAGAATCCTGGCTGCACTGCGCGATTGATCTCCTCCCGACAAATTTTGTCCAAAGAACTGCTTTTTTCCTGCAACCGCCGTGCCGACATTGGGCCGGTACAGATTCATGATCAAGCGAGCCACCGTCGATTTTCCTGAGCCGGATTCACCGATCAATCCGAAGATTTCTCCCCTTTTTATCTGAAAAGAAACATCATCGACTGCCTTAAATGTTGTCTTCTTATCCAGAGGAAACACATGCGTAAGATGCCGCACATCCAGCAGGATCTCCTGTTCCTCTCGTACCGAATGGCTGTACGGCGGCAGATCAGCAGTCTTCCTCACCGGCGGCGTAATCTTCGGCGCCCTCTCATCCAGCAGCCAGGTAGCCGCATAGTGCGTGTCACTGACACGAAAAAGCGGCGGCTCCTCCTCATAGTCGATCGCCAGCGCATAGGGATTGCGGCAGGCAAACGCATCTCCTTTCGGCGGATTCAGCAGCGTGGGAGGCAGTCCCGGGATCGTGTACAGCGTTTCTTGCCCTCTTCCATAAACCGGCAGCGAACGTAAAAGCCCCCACGTATAAGGATGTCTGGGATCTCGAAAGATTTCTTCCGTTGTCCCAATCTCCACAATCTTCCCGGCATACATGACTGCCACACGATCGGCCGCCTCCGCAGCCACGTTCAGATCATGTGTCACGAAGACTGTCGCCATGCCAAGATCTTGCTGAATCTTCCTGAATAATCCAAGAATCTGTGCCTGGATCGTCACATCCAACGCCGTAGTCGGTTCATCCGCAAACAGGATCGTCGGATTCCCGGCCAGTGCAATAGCCATCACACAGCGCTGCCGCATGCCGCCGGAAAAGTGATGCGGATAAAGATGCATCCGCTCCTGCGCACGGTCTATCTCCACCAACTGCATCAACTCCGCTGCCCGATCATAAATCTGACGTCTTGTGAGCTTCGGATCGTGTACCCTGACGGCCTCCGCGATCTGCGCACCGATGGTCATCGTCGGATTCAGCGAAGTCATCGGATCCTGAAACACCATGGAGAATAATTTCCCCCGCAGCTTATGCATCTCTCGCTCGCCAAATCTGCTTATATCGGTTCCGTTTATATAAATCCCGCCTGCCCTGATTCGCCCTGAGGCCGGCAGAAGCTTCATGACCGCCTTGCACAGGGCACTTTTGCCGCTGCCTGATTCTCCCACCACCGCCAGTACTTCCCCGGTATGCAACGTGAAGCTGACATCCCGGACAGCCTGTACCTCACCCTTCGGCGTCTCAAAACTGACGGATAGATTTTGTACTTCCAGTAGCTCTGCCATTGCCCCTCCATGCTCCCACTCAGGCGCAATCCCAAGTACAGGATGAGAATTAATTCAACCTTTCCTTGGACACTCTCATTCCATGGTCCACTCTGCAACGTTCCAGAAGATACCCACACCATGATGCCCCATCACCGTATCCCGGGAAATACCCTGAATCCCGGAGTCCGCCACATAATTGGCATCCACATAGCAGATAAAGGCAAAGGCAGGATCATTCGCCAGCGCCTCCTGAAACCGGTCATAAGCTCTGGCCCGCACGGTCTGATCATCGGACTGGCGTGCCTCCAGTAGGTAGCGGTCAACCTCCGCATTGGAGTAACCGCTGTAATTTGCTCCCTTATCCGTCCCGAAGACCTTATAGGTGTGGTCGTCGGCATCAAAAGGACTCCCCCAGCCGATCAGATATGCCATCTGTCCGGCCCAGTCCACCTGCACCGGAATGTCTACGGAGCAGTCGATCCCCACTGCCCGCAGCTGCTGTGCCGCTGCCTGCGCGATATCGATACGCACCTGATCCCCTGCAGCCACGCTGATCACAAAGCCTATCCTCTCGCCGTTACGCACATAATAACCGTCATCCTCCATCGTGCAGCCGGCGGCTTCCAGAATCTTCCGTGCCCTCTCAGGATCATAGGTATACTGCTCAACCGCCTCATTGTCGTAGATATTGCGCTGCAGCGGCCCATAAGCGACCACGCCCTGTCCAAGCAGCACCGCGTCAATGATCGACTGTCTGTCGATGGCACAGCAGACTGCCGGGATCAGGTCCCGGTTCTCCTTCCAATACGCATGTCCGAAGTTAAAAAGAATGCCCCTGTAATCGGAAGTCTTCATCTCATAGCAGGTATATCCCGCCATATCCGCAAATGTCTGGGCATCCCGCGGCGTCAGCAGCGCCAGATCAAGCTCGCCAGCCTTCATCTGCAGCGCCTTGACCGTATCGTCCGGCACAATCTTGAAGACGATCCGTTCTATATTCGCGGCTCCCTTAAAATAGTTCTCATTCCGCACCAGCGTGATCGCCTGTCCCACGTCCCAGCTCTCCAACCTGTACGGCCCCGTGCCCACCGGATTACGGAAAAAGTTCGATTCCTGCATGTCCTCTCCCGCCAGCAGATGTTCCGGCAGCACCGCCATCGACATATAGTCCAGAAACGCCACATTTGGCGCAGCAAGATGGAATTCGATGGTATGGTCGTCGATCACACGGATTTCTTCCACATCCTCGTAGTTTGGCGCATTTTCCGAACCGTTCGCCGGATCCATAATAGCCTCTATCGTGAACTTCACATCATCCGCCGTAAAGTCCTCGCCGTCATGCCACTTTACATTTTCTGCCAGGTGAAACGTGTAAGTACAGGATGCCTCCTCAAATTCCCAGCTCTTAGCAAGCCCCGGAATGACTTCGTTCTCACCGTTATGTGCAGTAAGTCCGTCAAAGAGCAGAATATTGATCTCTCCATGCTCATCCATGGCCGGGTTGATCCTTGTATAATCGCCGCTTCCATAGACAAGCGCATTCTGCTCCGATGCTGTGCCCACTGCCTTCTCTGCACTGTTTTGTGCAGCATCGCCACCGCAGGCAGACAGTACAACACTTAACATCAGAGCTACCGAAAGTGCCATAAGTTTTTTCATATGATCCACTCCTTCTATTCTTACACATCCATATCTCGTATCATCATACCGCCATAAATAGGAGTAGACATTTACTGTAGAAGTAACCTGTCAATCAGGAGTACGCATTACACTGCGGACTCCGTGAACGCGGTTATTTCTATAGCATTTCTATAATCTACTGAGAATCTGGCTGACGGAAAGATCATTGTCTCTGGCCGCCTTCGCCAAGTCTTCATACTCATACTTCTGTCTTGTAACACCATATCCGGTGGAAACTTTCCTCCGGATCCCGCCGTAGGGTGTCTGTACCGTCTCAACAGACCGGTCGAGTGTATACCGCCTGAAACTGCTTTCGCGGATACCTATCGTTGTCGTGTGAAGGAAGAGCTGCTTAACCATCTTCTCCTTATCCTCTGGGCGGCACATCACACACAATAACGTTCCCGGACGAGATTTCTTCATACCAATGGGAATCGTGTATACTTCCAGTGCGCCGGCGGCAAACAGTTCTTCCATCGCAAATCCTATCGCTTCTCCGGTCATATCGTCTACGTTACAGTTGAGTTCCACAATAATGTCCCCGGCACTCTCCGTCTCACCAAGCATCGCACGGATACAATTGGCTGCGGAAAAGTCTTTCTTGCCCATACCATATCCAATGTCCGTCGTCTTCATAACCGGCATACTGCAAAACTTCGTCACAAAATATTTCAGCAGCGCCGCACCTGTAGGCGTGCACAGCTCACCTTGGATCTCCCCGCCATAGACCGGTACATCCCGCAGGATATGTGCCGTAGCCGGAGCAGGTACGGGTAAGATGCCATGCGCGCATTTCACCTGGCCGCTGCCCACATGAACAGGCGACGCAATCACCTGATCAGGTGCGATCCTGTCCATCAGCAAGCTGACTGCCGTCACATCGACCACCGCATCCATAGTGCCCACTTCATGAAAATGTATCTCCGACACCGGTACACCGTGCACATGACTCTCCGCCTCTGCAATCAAAGCATAGACAGCAAGAATATCCTTCTTAACCCTGTCTGGCACTGAAAGATGATGAACGATATGTTTGATATTGTGCATACCGCTGTGATGGTGTGTGTGCATGCTTTCTTCCTCTTCCACGCCGTTGATCTTCACCGCGACATGTGTGCCGTCGATACCGCACTTACTCACCTGTTCCTTCTCGATCGTCACTCCCGGAATTCCCAAGGCGTTCAATTCCTCAATAAACCCGTCCGGATCCGGAAGCAGTTCCAGCAGCGCTGCCGTCAGCATATCACCCGCCGCTCCCATGTTACAGTCTAAATACAAAGTCTTCATCTTTACCTCCATTCCGAAATTTCCAACCCGGCTGTCACATTCGCAAAATCTGCACTTACGTACTCTTACATCTGCTTGCGGACCGCACAGGCAGAACTATTTTATCAATCTATTAACTCCGGGAATGCCCTCTGTCCATATGGTTGATCATCCCCGCCAGATACCCGGCGCCGAATCCATTATCAATATTCACCACCGACACCCCGCTGGCACAGGAATTCAGCATGGACAGAAGAGCGCTCACCCCATGAAAAGAGGCGCCATACCCAACGCTTGTAGGCACTGCGATCACCGGGCAGTCCGCCAATCCGCCGATCACACTAGAAAGCGCCCCCTCCATCCCTGCAATGGCTATGATCACGGAAGCACTCATGATCTCATCCATATGCGCCAGCATCCGGTGCAATCCCGCTACGCCCACATCGTAAAGCCTTACTACCTCGTTGCCGTGTACCTCCGCCGTCAACGCCGCTTCCTCGGCTACCGGAATATCAGAAGTTCCCCCCGTTGCGACAACGATCCGGCCAATCCCGTCCGGCACAGGTATCTTACCGATGATACCGATCCGCGCCTCCTGCCGGTAATCTAATTCATAACACTCGCCAATGCGCTCTGCCGCTTCCTGGTCAAGACGTGTGATCAAGATCGTCTCCTGTCCGTTTTTCTTCATGGCTTCAATAATGCCCAACATCTGCTTTGCTGTCTTTCCGGCACCGTAGATGACCTCCGGCGCTCCCTGACGGATGCCGCGATGCATATCTACCTTGGCATAACCGATGTCCTCAAAAGGCGCCTTCTTAATAGCGAGCAGTGCCTCGTCAACGGACAGTTCACCGCTACGCACTGCTTCCAGCATTTTTCTGATCTCACTGTTCATACTTGCACCCCATCCCTTTCCAGACACAAACTTCCCTATGAGAAGTACATATTTTCCGCCTGTCTGTTATCCTCGCGGCTCCAGATCGAGCAGCACTGCCGTATAGTACCGCTTCAATTCCTGTACGATCTTCTCTCTATTGCGGATGACTTTCTCCATCTGGTCGGCCTGTACTTGCAGCCTGGCCGCATCTCCCATCCTGCGCACTCGGAAATCCGTCAATCCGAGCGCTGACAGGTACTTCTCAGAAGCCTCAGTAGCCACCAGCTTTTCTTCGGTTATCGTTTCGCCGGCAGGAATCCTCGTAGCGAGGCAGGCATAAGCCGGTTTATCCCAGGTAAAAAGCCCCGCTTCTCCGGACAGACGCCGGATCTCATCCTTGGTCAGCCCGCAGAGTCTGAGCGGCGACTGCACCGCTAACTCCTCAAGCGCCCGCATCCCGGGACGGTCTCCCTCCTCGTCGGATGCATTCGTACCGTCCAGCAAAAGCGAAAAACCGTCTGCACGTGCTTCTTTCATGATCGCCGAGAATATCATCTTCTTGCAATGATAACAGCGGTCCGGTGGATTTGCCATGACTGTTTTCGAGGCAAGCACATCCAACTCGACGATCTTCAAGTCAGCCTTAAGCTGCTCTGCAAGCCGCATACCGTCATCCAGCTCAAACTGCGGCTGAAACGCGGACTTGACATAGTAAGCCCGCACCTCTGCTCCACACTGTATCGCCGCATAGAGCAGATAAGCCGAATCCACACCCCCGGAAAAGGCGATGGCCGCTTTCGGATTCTGTGTAAAAAAACCAGATAGATCCATGCTATGAATATCCTTCCTTTCTCTTCTCCGTGAACATATTGTAGGAAAACCGTCAAAAAGGCATGCGGTTTCTCCATAAAAACCGTATGCCTTCCTGTACATACATAATTCAAGACAATATTATACTCTATATTACAAAATCATCGGTCAAACGTATAGCAATGCAGCACGGTATTATGTGAGGCATCATATGATGCCCCGCTTGGAACTTCTGTTCCCGGAATGACTTCCTGCCATTCATGCCCGTCCTGCAGATCAACACATCGATTTGATCCGTCACGCTCCGCAATGAATTCATTATATCATCTTGACGGCAAATAGCAAGTCTATTGTTACGCACTCCTGAATCATGCGCTGGAGAATATCTGGCTGACCCGGAGCCGCTATACGATCCATCAAGAGGTGTCCATCACGCATGTCTTTCAGGGGAACGAATGCTGTAATGACCTCTTTTATAACGGGCGCCTTGACTTCGTGGTGTATGAGAAGCATGAGACGACGGAGCTGCCGATCCTAGCCATTGAACTGAACGACAAAGAGCATTGCGAGGGCGAAGTGGTGCAAAACCGCGACCGGAAGAAGAAAGCCATCTACGACGAACATGACCTGCAGCTGATCCGGGTGGAGAATTCCTATGCCAGACGGTATCAACATATTAAGGAAATCCTGATCAATTTCTTCTCCATCGCCCATTGATCCTGTGGAAGGCAGGCAGGGAAAGAATGGTGCAGTAATAGGGCTGTTCATTGCATTCCTGCCTGCCGCTGACAGATGATTGTTACATGTCGGCGAGGTTTAAGCCCTGTGCTTCCAGTGACTTTTGCAGGCGGTTGAGTTTGTCGGTTAATGCTTTTATTTCATCGGCCAGAGCATTATTCTCATTGGCCAGAGCATTATTCTCATTAGCCAGAGCATTCCGCTGATCCAGCAAGGCTTTGTTTTCCTGGATCAGTGATTCTTTTTCGGAAGTCTGCTGGGCTATGAACTTCTGGAGGTCCCGCTGTGTGCGGTAGTAATCCTCCCGCGCCTCGCATTCCATGCGGATGCGCTCTTCCCGGGTAAGCTGATAGACGGTTTCGGCGGCTTCTCTTATGGCTTCATTTTCCTGTGCGAGCATATTGATCTCCTCCCATGTTGTTGCTTTGAACAGTTTTGCCCAGCAGTCAAGCTGAAGGGCTTTATCCTGTTTGCTTGCCAGTTCTATATGAGTTAAGTCTAACACGGAAAGGCGTAGTTTGTCACTATATAATGTATAATCTTTAACATTTAACAGCTGATAAGTGGCATAGAATTCCGGATGTGCAGGGAACAGGGTATAGTTCAGCAGACCGATCTGAATAACAGGTCTGGTATCCCGATAGTCTTTTCCGGCCTGGAGGGTATCAAAACTTCTGCAAAGATAACTCAGGGAACGCTCTACCCAGTTATGCTGGTTGATCACCTGGAGTTCCAGATTAATGATAGCGAGATTATTTAAGTGGACTTTGACATCCAGAATCAAAGACCCCGCTGCAAGCAACGGGGTATCAAACTTGCAGCGCTGCAGAGCAGCGGGGTATTTGACCCTCGCGGCAGTCGCCAAATGTCTGCAAGCAGCCACTTGGCTCGTTGCTCGCGGGAATAAAGGTTTTGTCCGTGAAGGAAGTACCCAGTTCGATGGGATTGGTGATCTCTGCGGTGGAGACTTCTTCTGCGGTAAGGTGCAGAAGAGAGCAGATCAGGCCCTTTAATACTGCATTATTGCGTTGCAGAAGAGCGCGGAAAAGATAGTCGTTGGTCATGGGAATGACAAGCGGCCCAGAGGTAGGAAATGTTTGATGCGAAAATTCGAATTGCGTCATAGAAATGTCCTTTCTTCGGTAAGATGTGTTCGGAACTGCAGTGTTGCAGAACCGGGGTAAATGAAGTTACATAGATTTGATAAAAAGTGTTGAAAGAATGGTGCAACTCTTTTATGATAGGTTATAGCACAGGGCGGTATGAAAGGCAATAGTAAAGAAGAGCGGCAGCACGTAGAAAAAACAAGCCGTCTATAGGGTGAATAAAACCAGCAAATACAACATATAGTATTGTGTATGTAGTTTAAAACAGAATTACTACCATATATGTATTGTACAAAATTCACATAGAGTATTATAGTAAACGAAATTTCTAATGTCGTTAACTATAGGAAATTATGCCGATATGCAATGGCAGGTGTATCCATTTGGGATAGCGGTTTTTTGGAGTCAGCGCCTGCTCTGCCTGAGAAACCACCGGAGAAGGAACTGCGCATGTAATTTAAATGCACACAATGTTGACGAGGAGAATGTCTATGAACCTCGTATATCATGAAAGTACCAGAACGTTTCATCTGTACAACGACAGGATCAGCTACATTATGACGATCCTGCGAAGCGGCCATCCGGGACAGTTGTATTTTGGGAAGCAGATCCGGGACAAGGAGGACTTTTCCTATTTCCTGGAGGTGTGCGAACGGCCCATGTCGTCTTGTATTTATGAGAATGACAGGAGCTTTTCGCTGGAGCATATCCGGCAGGAATATCCGGTGTTCGGCACTACAGATTACCGGCAGTTAAAAGGGATATTTGTAGTTTTTAGTGCTGTGCGGGCTGGCACAGGACATGTTTCTCACTACAGGGGGCGCGTTTGGTGACTGGCGGATATGGAGGAAAGCAAAAAAAGAAGAACATGAAAAAAGAGCGGAAATTCGGGCTTAAAGAGTTTCCGAGACCGCTCACGCTGAGCACTCTCGGAAACTCAATAGAGAATAAGCAGGAAAGGGTTGATTTTC
>ERZ779637.1038-NODE-1038-length-13275-cov-15.493192_pt1 | contig 13275 bp, 14 predicted proteins | sample MGYA00514196_ERZ779637 | MGnify/ENA primary metagenome ERZ779637 (study PRJEB29562, sample SAMEA4376700) | mouse gut metagenome | isolation source: Cecum | study: EMG produced TPA metagenomics assembly of the A DSS colitis mouse model was used to assess the... | reverse complement strand
CTGCCTTCAGCACTTTGCTCAAGCGGTTTTAGCCTATTGGTACAGTTTCTGAGAGTCTAGCTTTTTTCCTCACCTTCGCCACAAAACTACATTTTTCCTCGACGTGTTCTTGCATGTTAGCACTGGCGATGACAGCTATACATCGTCATAAAATCCGCCCTGGGGTCCCTTGTTCCGATCTGGTCCATATGTTTGCCGCCTATTCCTCTCCGGGGCCTCGTTGCCCCAGCCGTCCGCTCTCTAGCGGGCAAATAGTTCAATGCAGGACACGTCGCCCAACAGTTTCGCCATGTTGTCCTCCTATCTCCCGGTGGCCTTCGCCGCCTTGCCGCTGCTGGTAGGCTGCCCGGTCCGCTTGTTCCGGCGCTCCAGCGACGCCTGCACCCGGCGCTGGGCCACGTCCGCGCTGTACCGCAGGCGCTGGTCCGGCAGGTGGGCCCGTCCTGCCCCCTGGTCATTTCATTGTAGTCTACATGGACAGGCACGCCCCTGGTTTCGGAAATTTCTTTAGGCGTCCGCCCATCCTCCCGCAGTTTTTCGATTTTCTGGCGGTCCTCCAGGGTCCGAAAAGCATAATCGGCCACGTTCTCCCCCCAAAACGATAAAAAAATTAGGTTACACATGACCTTGTGGCCTTGTGTGACCTAATAATAATGGCAGCGCCAAAAAACACATTGACAACACAACCTCCCTGGTGTATGATACAAAAGTTGCGTCATCAACTTCTGCCTCCAAAGGAGACACCATCATGGTAGAACGATTTGCGCGCTTCTCCCTGGCAATTTTTGAAATATCCCGCTGCTGGCACAAGCTGGCGGCGGAGGAGATGGCAGCCTACGGTCTCAGAGGAGCCCACGCCATCTACCTGACCACCATGTACCGCTGCTGCGGCGGGGTCACCGGCCCCCAGCTGTGCGAGCTGTGCGGCAGGGACAAGTCCGATGTGTCCCGCACTGTCGCCATCCTGCAGGAAAAGGGCTTTGTGACCAAGGAGGGCGTCAACCAGAGCCTCTATCGTGGCCTGCTGAAGCTCACCGCCCAGGGCCGGGCCGCTGCGGAGCAGGTCTGCGAACGGGCGGCCCTGGCAGTAGAGCTGGCGGGAGGAGATCTCAAAGAGGAGGAACGAGAATGTTTTTACAGGGCGTTGGAGTCCATTACCGGACGTCTGCGGGAAATCAGCCGGGAGGGACTGCCCAAGCGGCCTTGAACCCGCTGATGAAATCCTATTGCAGGGCGTATCAGCTGGCCTTCCGGCTGGCCATGCCCCTGCTGCCCTACCGGGAACCGGAGCAGCTGGAGAGCATCCAGGCCCTGCCGCCCCTGCTGAAAAGGCTGGGCCTGAGCTCGGTCCTGCTGGTCACGGACCGTCCCCTCCGGGAGGCCGGGGTCACCCGCCCCCTGGAGGAGCTGCTGGAGCGCTCCGGCCTCCGATGCGCCGTCTACGACGGCACCCGGGCCAATCCCACGGTTCAAAATGTGGAGGAGGCGCGGGAGCGGTATCTGGCGGAGGGCTGCCAGGGGCTCATCGCCTTCGGCGGCGGCTCCTCCATGGACTGCGCCAAGGCGGTGGGGGCCAGGATCGTCTACCCCCGGCGGAGTGTCAACCAGATGCGGGGCCTGCTGCGGGTGCTGCGCCGCCTGCCGCCTCTGATCGCCATTCCCACCACCGCCGGCACCGGCAGCGAGGTGACTGTCACCGCCGTCATCACGGACAGCCAGCAAAAGCACAAGTACACCATGAACAACTTCACCATGATCCCCCACTACGCGGTGCTGGACCCGGCGGTTACCCGGACCCTGCCGCCCCCTCTCACCGCCACCACAGGCATGGACGCCCTGACCCACGCGGTGGAGGCGTATATTGGGGGCTCTACCACCAGAGAGACACGGCGGCTGGCCCTCCAGGCGGTGCGGCTGGTGTTCGAGAATATCGAAGCCGCTTACCGGGACGGCGAGGATCTGGAGGCACGGAGGAACATGCTCCACGCCGCCCACATCGCGGGCATCGCCTTCTCCAAGTCCTACGTGGGCTACGTCCACGCGGTGGCCCACTCCCTGGGCGGACAGTACAACATCCCCCACGGCCTGGCCAACGCGGTGCTGCTGCCCGCCGCGCTGGAGGCCTACGGCCCCTGCGTCCACCGGCAGCTGTGGGAGCTGGGCCAGAGCGCCGGCGTAGCGGCGGAGACGGATTCCGCGGAGGCGGGAGCCGCCGCCTTTATCTCCGCCATCCGGCGGCTCAACCGGCGGCTGGGCATCCCGGAGAGGCTGCCGGGCATCCGCAGGGAGGACGTCCCCGTTATGGCGGCTCACGCCGCCCGGGAGGCCAACCCCCTCTACCCGGTCCCCCGGCTGATGAGCGCGGCGGAGCTGGAGCAGTTTTATGACGCTGTCGCGCAATAGACAGGGGAGGAACGATGAACATTCACGAAATTGTTGAAAGCCAGCGCCGGTTCTTCCGCACCGGGGCCACGCTGCCGGTATCCTTCCGCAGGGAGATGCTCCGGAGGCTGCTGGACGCGGTAAACCGCCGTGAGGCGGAGATCGGGGCGGCCCTGGCCGCTGACCTGGGAAAGAGCGGCTACGAGAGCTTCATGTGCGAAACCGGCCTCGTGCGGGGGGAGATCAGCTGGATGCTCCGGCATGTGGGCTGTCTGGCGCGGGAGCGCACTGTCGCCACACCCCTGGCCCAGTTCGCCGCCCGCAGCTTTCAGAGGCCGTCCCCCTACGGCAGCGCCCTGATTATGAGCCCCTGGAACTACCCGGTGCTGCTGACCCTGGACCCCCTGGCTGACGCCATCGCAGCCGGGAACACCGCCGTGGTGAAGCCCAGCGCCTATGCCTCCGCCACCAGCGCCCTGCTGGCAGAGCTGATCGGCGAATGCTTCCCGCCGGAGTATGTGGCCGTGGTCACCGGCGGCAGGGAGCAGAACGCCGCGCTGCTGGAGGAGCGGTTTGATTTCGTCTTTTTCACCGGCAGTCAGGCCGTGGGCCGCGAGGTCCTGCGCCATACAGCGGAGCGCCTGACCCCGGCGGTTCTGGAGCTGGGGGGCAAAAGCCCCTGCATTGTGGACGAAACTGCCAGGCTGCCCCTGGCGGCCCGGCGGATCGTGTTCGGCAAGTACCTCAACTGCGGTCAGACCTGCGTGGCGCCGGATTACATCCTCTGCCACAGCAGCGTGAAGGACCGGCTGGTGGAGCTGCTGTGCGGGGAGGTCCGGCGGCAGTACGGAGAAAATCCCCTGGAAAACCCGGACTACGGCAAAATCATCAACGAAAAGCATTTTCACCGCCTGCTGGGGCTGTTGGACCGGGAGAAGACGGTCCTCGGCGGGCAGTCCTCCCCGGAGTCGCTGCAAATCGCCCCCGCCATTCTGGACACTGTCACGGAGGACGATCCGGTGATGCAGGAGGAGATTTTTGGACCCATCCTGCCCATTCTCACCTATGACCGCTTCGAGGATCTGTACGACCGGCTGGCGGACCGGCCCAAGCCTCTGGCCCTGTATCTGTTCTCCGAGGACCGGCCCCGGATCCGGGAGGCTATGGACCGCCTCCAGTTCGGCGGCGGGTGCGTCAACGACGTGGTCATCCACCTGGCCACCAGCGCCATGGGCTTTGGCGGCGTGGGGGAGAGCGGCATGGGGGCCTACCACGGCCGGGCGGGGTTTGAGGCGTTCTCCCACGATAAAAGTATCGTGGATAAGAAGACCTGGATGGATCTGCCTATGCGCTACCAGCCCTATCAGAAGAAGCTGTACGGCAGGCTGCTGCACCTGTTTCTTCGATAAATCATCTGAAATGTGAGGAAATCTCTATGGAAAACACGGTAAAGCCCCAAAAGCGGGGGAAGAAAATTCTGCTGGGCGTTCTGGCGGCAGTTCTGGCGCTGCTGCTGGTATTGGTGATCGCAGTTTTTGCCCTGTGGCACAACGAGATATTGTCCCTGACCAGCATGAAGCTCCTCCGGGAGCGGGACGACAGCCATTTGGACGGGGCCGTATACATCATGGACGTGAAGGGCGGGTTCTACCTGGACGAGTTTGTGGCCCAGGGCGGGGCCTCCAGCGACGCGGAGCTGATCTCCTTCATCACCGGCAATATCACCAAGGGACTGATTCCCATGCGCATCAGCGAGTCGGAGATTGCCTGCTCCTCCTTTACCGCGGAGACCCCGGAGGGGGACCGGCTCTTTGCCCGGAACTACGACTTCTCCAAGACAAACACCTGCATTGTCCGCACCCATGCCAACGAGGGCCGTCACGCATCCATCTCCACCGTGGACCTCCAGTTTCTGGGCCTGGACGTGGAGAAGAACGTGGAGGGTCTGGCCAACCGGATCACCTGCCTGGCCGTGCCCTACATCCCTCTGGACGGCATCAATGACGCCGGCGTGGCCTGCGGCATCTACATGACCTACCAGGGCGGGGACGCCGTGCCCACGGACCAGCGGACGGACCGGCCGGACATGACCTCTACCACGCTGCTGCGGCTGATCCTGGATTACGCGGACAGCGTGGAGGAGGCGGTGGAGATCGCCTCCAGCTATGACCTCCACGACTCCGCCAAGACCTCCTACCACTACATGGTGGCCGACGCCAGCGGCAGAAGCGCCATTCTGGAGTGGGTAGGGGAGACCAACGCCACGGACACCGACGGAACGAGGCGGGAGCTGGTGGTAACCTACAACGACGGGGACAGCCATATCGGCCAGGCGGAGGCCGCCAGCGACTTCCAGTGGGTGACGAACTTTATCGTCCAGCCCGGCTACTACGGATCGGACGGGGAGAAAAAGGGCTATGACCGCTACCAGCGCATCGGAGAGGAGCTGGCCCGGACCGGCGGCGTGGTGGCGGGTGAGAAGGCGGCCATGGACGTGCTGGCCATTGTGGGCCGCAGGAGCTGGAACAACGACGACAGCAACAGCTGCACCGTCCACAGCGCGGTCTATAATCTGACGGACAGAGCCGTGCTGTGGGTTCCCAATGAGCACTACGGTGAGGACGGGGCGGTTTACCGGTATGAATTGGGCCGGTGAGCGTGCGGGCGATCCCCCCGCCATAGCTGCCGGCGCTCTCCGCCCCGGCGCCTAGCGCATATCCAGAAACCGTGCGCGGCCCCGCTTTTTTTGCCGGAGCCTGTCCATTCCCGCATATCCCGGAGCCTGCGCGCATACCATGGGACAAGCAATCCAATCCACAGGAGAGGAGCGATTCCCATGACAATACAGCGCAGGCCCCGCCCCCAGCTGCGGCGGCAGCTGGCCGCCCTGGCGGCGGTTGGCGGGGTGCTCTACCTGGTGGCCGCTACCGCCGCCAGCCCCTCCGCCCGCTCCGCGCTGGACGAGGTGGGGCGGCAGGGGGAGCTGGCGCTGGGCCTTCTGCGGGCCCAGCTGGGGGACCCGGACCGGGAGGAAATCCTGCCAGCCGCCGTGTCCCTGGCCATCGGCCAGAGCCCGGTGCTGGTGTCCGGCCAGGAGGCGGTGCTGCGGCTGCGGGGCACGGAGGAGCCTGACGACAGCCGGGACGGCGATACGCCCCAGCCGCCCTCCGACGTCCCGCCCCAGCCGGAGGCTCCCCTGCCGGAGGAGCCCGCCCAGCCGGACCCGCCCCTGGTGTTCGCTGACAACGGCGTGGAGGCCCGGACGCTGGTCCCCTCCTCCCCGGAGGGCTACATCGTCTCCGGCGGGGTGTACATCAACAACCGCACCGAGTATCCCCTGGACGCCTCTCTCCTTGACGGCACCTTTGCCGCCGCTCTGCCGGAGGAGGAGGGCCCCCAGATCCTTATTGTCCACACCCACGGAAGCGAGGCCTACACCATGCCTCCGGGCCAGGAGTACGAGCCCAGCGGGGAGAGCCGCACCACGGATACGTCCCTCAACGTGGTACGGGTGGGGGATGAGCTGGCAAAAACCCTGGAGGAGGCGGGGCTCACCGTGCTCCACGATCCCACCCTCCACGACTACCCGGAGTACAGCGGGGCCTACGGCCGCTCCCTGGACGCGGTGAACGCCTATCTGGCGGAATATCCCACTATCTCCTTTGTGCTGGACGTCCACCGGGATGCCATCTCCGACGGGGACGGCACCCCCTATAAGGTGGTCAGCGGAGTAGCGGGCCTCAACGCCGCCCAGATGTCCTTTGTCATCGGCACCGACGGCGGCGGCCTGGAGCACCCGGACTGGCGGGAGAACCTGAAGCTGGCCGCCGCCATCCAGCAGCGGCTGACTGCGGACTACCCCACCCTTATGCGGCCCATCACCGTGCGCAACTCCCGGTACAACCAGCACACCACCCCGGGGTCCCTGCTGGTGGAGATGGGAGCCGCGGGCAACTCCCTGGATGAGGCCCTGCTCTCTGCACGGCTGCTGGGGAAGGCCCTGGCGGAGACAATCCTGGAGAAGGGTGCCTGATCCCCCGCCGCGCACTCCCGGTACAGTGTGCGCGGCCTCCCTGCAAGCGCCTCCGCCGCAGCCAATCCAACGGCTGCGGCGGAGGCCGGCTTTTAGGGCAGTCTCTCCGGAGAGGACATGTCAAAGGGGATTTCACCAAAGGATGAAATCCCCCGATCAACCGGAAAAAGGCGTGCGGTCTGGGCGTGTTGACAATTTTCAAACAGACCATAGTGGTCCACCAAGTTAGGAAATGTAAATTGCGCTTGGAGAAAGATTTTTGCTGGGCAAGGCGGACGACACCGGAGGGCTGACGTCCACCACAGACGACAACGAAGCCCTGCAGAAATCCGGCCCAAGCCAAATGAAAGATTCTGACCGGGTGGACCACTAGGTCCTTGAAAAAATCCAGCTCCAGGCCGCCGCGTATCAGCAAACAGACCCCGAAGGAGGGACTGGTCAGTCCATCCTTCGGGGCCTGCTTGCGGGGAGCTGTCAATCCTGGGTCTCCGCAGCCGCTATGTAGTGCTCCTCCGCCTCCCGCAGGGCGGACAGGAGAAGCTCTCCCGCCTTCTTGATGATGGCATCGCCGGGTTCGTAGGTCTCCAGAATGGAGATTACCCGATCAACCTGCCCTACAAGATTTGCATATTCTTTTTGGTAATCCATTGTTTTCCTCCATTAAATGCGCCCGATTCTGACGGACGGCTGTAGTGAGGGAGACAGCTAGGTGCCGGAGAGTGCCTGACAGGCAGTCCGTCCGTTGACGAAGCATGCCGGACGATGCGGAATACGGACGGGAGCTGTCGCTCTCTGTCGCCTAGTATAGCCGCAGGCGGGGATAAAATTTGCCGTAATTTGTCGAATGCCAAAATTTTTATGAGAATACGTATTTCGCCCAAACACTACTTGCGGGATACCCCCCTGGGAGGTATAATACCATATGTTGTGGTTATTTCCCACTTACTGCAAAAAAGAGGGGGGCGGGGAATCAGGGCCGCCGCCAGGGGAAGAATGCGCGGCGCCGGACCGGCGTTATCCGCTGCCGGAGCGCCCCTGGCACGGCGAAGCAATGCGCTGTCTGAGGACATGTGTGCGCTCCTACACCAGGGGACCGTCCCGCGGCTGGAGAGAGCGGCGGCCCGAGGGCCGTCCTTCGCCGGGCGGCAAACCCCCGGCGGCCTATGTAAGCACCCACTGCACCAGGATCAGCAGCACCAGCCCCGGCGCGCCCAGTACGCCCACCACCAGAGCGTTGAACAGGTTCAGGCCCAGCTCGACGCCGGTGAAGGACGAGGTGGCGTTGACCACCGCCAGGGCCGCCAGCCCCACCAGCGTGTTCAGTCCCACCTTCAGCAGCAGCTTCAGAGGCGCGGAGCAGGCCCGGGCCGCCGCCGCCAGCAGCGCCAGGCCCACCAGAACGGCAATGGTAATGGCCGTTATGTCCATCGCGCCCTCCCCCCCGCGCGGGCGGTCACTGCGGTGGCGGCGCACAGCTCCAGCTCCTTGATCTGCCGGACCAGGTAGTTCATCCGCGCCTGTAGGGAGCGGATCTCAAAGATGCACGCCTCCGTCAGCTCCGGATCGCTGGCGTAGTCAAAGGCCATGTAGGCGCTGCTGAGGGCGCTCTGGGTCTCCTGCAGGCTTGTCTTTAATTCCAGCAGGGCGGGGCCGTCGCTCTGACGGCTGCGGATGGGAGATATTCGTTTCATGGAAGATCCCTCCTTGGTTTCCAGTCTATGTCCAGTCTGGGCATATATTCCTCTTTTTATAACCGGCGGGTAAAATTTCTTCCAGAATCTTCATATGGATAGGAGAACGCAAATGCACGAATGCTATATGGAGCAGGCGCTGGCCCTGGCCCGGGAGGCCGCCCAGGCGGGGGAGGTGCCCGTGGGGTGCGTCATCGTCCGGGCGGGCGTGGTGGTGGGCCGGGGCAGGAACCGCCGGGAGGAGAAGCGCAGCGCCCTCTCCCACGCCGAGATGGAGGCCATCGCCCAGGCCAACCGGAATCTGGGCTGCTGGCGGCTGGAGGACTGCGAGCTCTACGTCACTCTGGAGCCCTGTCCCATGTGCGCCGGCGCGATCCTCAACGCGCGCATCAGCCGGGTCTACTTCGGGGCCCGGGACCGGGTCATGGGGGCCTGCGGCGGGGTGATGAACCTGTTCATGGAGGACTTCCCCAACCGGCCCGCCCTGGTGGGAGGCATCCTGGAATCGGCCTGCGGCCAGGTGCTCAGCGACTTTTTTCAGGAACTGCGGCGGAGCGGCGCAGAAAAATAGGCCGGCTGTCTTGACATTTTTCTGAAATACGATATAATCTAATTTATCATATTACTTTAGGTGGTATTTCACATGACATATAAAATTCTATGTGACAGCTGCACCGATCTGACGCCGGGCCTGCTGGCGGATCCTCACGTGGTCCGGATCCCCCTGACCATCCAGGTGGGGGCGGAGACGGTGGTGGACGACGACACCTTCCGGCAGAAGGAGCTGCTGCAAAAAATGCGGGCCTGGCCGGACGCGCCCAAAACGGCCTGCCCCTCCCCGTCGGCCTATATGGAGGAGTTCGCGGAGGATGGGGACACCTATATTGTCACCCTGTCCGCCCGGCTCTCCGGCTCCCACAACGCCGCCAGCCAGGCCGTCTCCCTGTACCGGGAGGAGGGGGGCCGGGGCAACGTCCACCTGTTCAACTCCCGCTCCGCCTCCGCCGGTCAGACCCAGATCGCCCTGCTCATCCAGGAGCTGGCGGGCAGCGGCATGGCCTTTGACCAGGTGGTGGAGCAGGTGGAGGCATATATCAGCCGGATGCAGACCATGTTCGTGCTGGAGAACCTGGATAATCTGCGCAAGAACGGCCGGCTGACCCGGACCGAGTCCCTGGTGACAGGGGCGCTGCGGGTGAAGCTGCTCATGGGAGCCACCCGGGAGGGGGAGATTGAGAAGCTGGGCCAGGGGCTCTCCATCCGCCAGACCCTGGCGCGGATGGTCTCCCGCATGGCGGAGGACGAGGATCACGCCGGCCGCCGGCTGGTGATCTCCTACTGCAACTGCCAGGAGCGGGCGGAGCATGTGCTGGAGCTGGTGCGCAAGCGGTGCCAGTTCAAGGAGGTGGTGCTGGCCCCCACCGGCGGCATCGCCACCGTGTACGCCTATGACGGCGGCATTGTGGCCGCGTTTTGAGCGGAATAAACAGAGATTCGGCCGCCTGGGGCATATGCCCCGGGCGGCCGGTTTTATCAGAAAAAATCGAATTGCGCTTTGCGCCCAAAAGTTGTATGATGGAGCCATCAACAGTTGGGAGGACCCTATGGGAAAATTTGATAATAAGCTGCTCCTCAGCGACTATGACAACACCCTCCACTTCACGGAGGCCGCTCTGCGGGAGGGCGAATCTCTGCCCCCCATCTCTCCCCGGAACCTGGAGGCCATCCGGTACTGGATGGACCAGGGCGGCCGCTTCGCCGTGGCTACGGGCCGGGCCCTGGCCGCCTTCCGGCGGCAGGCGGAGAGCATCCCCATGAACGCCCCCTCCATCGTGGACAACGGCGCGGCCATCTACGATCTGACCCGGGGGGAATATCTGGTCCGGCGCTTTCTGCCGGAGAGCGTTCTGGACCATCTGGCGGCGGTGATGGCCGCGTTCCCCGGCGTATCCCTGGAGCTGTACCCGGAGGCGGGACCGGTGCAGGTGATGCGCCCCTCGGACTGGAACGACAAGCACGCCCAGCTGACGGGTCTGCCCTTCCAGGAGATCACCTCCCCGGACCGGAGCCAGGTGGTCCTGCCCCTGGCCAAGGCGCTGTTCATCGCCCAGCGGGGAGAGCTGGAGGGGCTCTATGACTTCGCGGCCGTGCGGGGCTGGCTGGAGGACTACGAGATGATTTTCTCCAGCGATCACCTGCTGGAGATGACGGCCAAGGGGGCCAACAAGGGGGACATGGCCCTCCGGCTGAGGGATCTGTGCGGCTGCGGAGAGCTCATCTGCATCGGGGATCACGCCAACGATCTGCCCATGCTCCGGGCCGCGGACCGGGCCTTTGCCCCGGCCAACGCCATTGGCGAGGTCCTGGACAGCGGCGCGCAGGTGGTGTGCCACTGTCTGGACGGGGCCTTGGCGGAGGTGGTGGAGGCCGTGGAGGCCGCCCTCTGACGTCCGGGGCCGGCTTGCGGCAGCGTATTCAGGAGCCGGTGGAGCAATAGTGGCGCACCCCCAGCCGCCACAGCAGGGCGCAGGGGATCAGGAACAGCAGGGATACCAGGGGCAGGAGTCCGTACCAGGCCGGGCCCCGGTCCAGCAGATACTGGAGGGGCCAGTACTGCACCAGCGCCAGGGGCACCAGGAAGGTGAGCACCAGCAGCACCGGCTTTCCGTACACGCCAAAGGGGTACTTGCCGTACTCCCGGGGGCCGTCCAGGAAGATATTCAGCGCCTCCACATGCTCCAGGGTGAAAAAGCAGATGGCGGCGTTGATGAGGAACAGGCCGAAAAAGATCCCCGCGCCGCAGAGGATCATCAGGGCAAGCACCAGGGCCTTCCCCGGCGTCCAGGCCACCGCGCCGGAGGGGATGGCCCAGACCAGCATGACCACCGCCTGGAGCAGGCGGGCCAGCATGGTGGGCTTCATGTCCTGGCACAGCACCTGGAAAAAGAGGGATCTGGGCCGGACCATGATCCGGTCAAATTGGGCCTGGGAAAGGATGCGGGTGAAGGCGTCAAAGCCCCGGGCAAAGCACTCCGCCAGGGACGTGGCCGCCAGAATCACCGAGAAGCACAGGGCCAGCTGGGGCAGCGTGTAGCCGCCGATGCTGTTAAAGCGGTCCAGCAGAAACACCACGCTGAGAAACACGTTGGTGGTGATGAGCAGGTGACCCAGGCAGCTGAGGAGGAAGGAGCTCCGGTAGGTCATGGCGGAGCGGAGATGGATGGACAGAAATTTAATGTATAGCTTCATCTCTCAGCCCCCCAGAATCACTGCCCGGCGCAGGCCGGTCTTTGTGAGCGCGTACCCGGCCCCCATAAGGGCCGCCGCCCAGAATACCTGAAGTCCCATGGCCGCCGGAGCCGCCGCCAGGGGGATGTCCCCGCTGAAGATCCGCAGGGGCACGTTCTGCATGGACCCGAAGGGGCTGAGGGCGGCAATTTGCCGCAGGCCGTCGGGCAGAAAGGGCAGGGGTACGATCGCCCCGCCCAGCAGGTCCGCCAGGGCCACCGACAGCACCATGATGCCGTTGGGGTCTGTCAGATAGAAGGTCAGGGCGTAGACCAGCAGACTGTAGGCACACACCACCAGCACCATCAGCACAGCGGACAGCAGAAACAGACCGAAGGCCGCCGGGGAGGCCGGCAGGCGCAGTCCGTAGGGCCCGGGGATGAGGGCGCCCACCAGAAGCACCGGGACCATCCGCAGCACGGCCCGGCTCAGCCGGTTCCCCATGGACTGGGCCATCCACATGGCGTAGATGTCCGCAGGCCGCAGCAGCTCGTAAGCCACGGACCCGGTTTTCACCGACTCCAGAATGTTGAATTCCCAGTTCCACAGGGCGAACAGGGTGAGAAATGCCTGCTGGAGCCAGATATAGGAGGACAGAGCCTCCATGCCCATGGGGAATCGCTCCGGCTGCTCCAGCCAGAAGGCCCGGTAGAGCAGGATCTCCATGGCCCCCCACACCAGCTGGGTGCTCATGCCCGCCAGGGCCGCGGCCCGGTACTGGAGCCCGGCCATGACCCGCATCCGGAAGAAGGACAGATATTTTTTCATGTGCCCGCCCCCTCAGATGCCGAAGCGGCGGTACAGATCCGCCACCGACTCCTCGGTGGACAGGTTCTCTCCGGCCATGGCGCGGATCTGGGCCGTGTCCCCGTCCAGGAGCAGCTGACCCTTGCCGATGAGGAGCACCCGGGAGCACAGGGCGTCCACGTCCTGCATGTCGTGGGTGGTGAGCAGGACCGTGGTGCCGCAGAGCCGGTTCTGCTCCAGGATGAACTGGCGGACCTTCAGCTTGCTCACCGCGTCCAAGCCGATGGTGGGCTCGTCCAGGAAGAGGATCCGGGGGCCGTGGAGCAGGGCCGCCGCGATCTCGCAGCGCATCCGCTGGCCCAGGGACAGCATCCGGGCCGGGGTTTTGAGCAGATCCCCCAGCTCCAGCAGGTCCGTCAGCCGGTCCCGGTTCTCCCGAAAGGTCCCCTCCGGGGTCCGGTAGATGTCCCGCAGCAGCAGGAAGGACTCCATCACCGGCACATCCCACCACAGCTGGCTGCGCTGGCCGAAGACCACCCCCAGCCGGGCCACGTGGCGCTTCCGGTCCGTCCAGGGAGTGAGGCCGTCCACGGTGCAGGCGCCGCTGTCGGGCCGGAGGATGCCGCTGAGGATCTTGATGGTGGTGCTCTTGCCGGCCCCGTTGGGCCCGATGTAGCCCACGATCTGTCCGTCCGGGATGGAGAAGGTCATCTCCCGCAGGGCTGGTATGTCCGTGCAGTCCTGGGAGAAGAGGCTTCTCACCGCGTTTCCCAGGCCGGCCTCCCGCCGCCGGACCCGGTAGGTCTTGCAGATTCCTTTCATTTCGATCATTGTCTTCTGCTCCTTGTCTGAAAGATGGCCCCGGGGCGGTCAGACCAGCGGATGGCGATCAGGCGCGCCATCATGGCCTTAAAGGCCGGCGGGAGACAGCGCCGCCCGCAAGCTGGGTGGGAGGTCACGAGCCTTCCCCATCCAGAGCGGTGCTGCCCTCTTTCCAGAGCCGGAGTGGGAACTCCGGGACAAAAAGGGTATTTATTTTAGCATATCGGACAGAATATGTCAAGAATCAGGCTGGCAGGAGGAGTGTCCAAATACGCAGTTAAAGGAAGTCAAAGAGAGAAAAGGGTACGGCCG
>ERZ779637.1037-NODE-1037-length-13282-cov-9.805927_pt1 | contig 13282 bp, 11 predicted proteins | sample MGYA00514196_ERZ779637 | MGnify/ENA primary metagenome ERZ779637 (study PRJEB29562, sample SAMEA4376700) | mouse gut metagenome | isolation source: Cecum | study: EMG produced TPA metagenomics assembly of the A DSS colitis mouse model was used to assess the... | reverse complement strand
ACAATTCTTTTTTAGAATTTTCAGGGTTGCATTACTGTTTATTTGTCAAGGTTCTAATATTTTTATTTCAGTATCATTTAGTTGTCCAAGATACCGAGCGGAGAAGATGGGATTTGAACCCATGCGCCGCTATTAACGACCTACTCCCTTTCCAGGGGAGCCCCTTCGGCCAGCTTGGGTACTTCTCCAAATGGCAGAAATAAAAGCGGAGAGGGTGGGATTCGAACCCACGCGCCCTTGCGGACAAACGGTTTTCAAGACCGCCTCGTTATGACCACTTCGATACCTCTCCATATTTTGTTTTGCTATCGCTCTAATCTGCAATGCAAGAATCATTTTATCAAATCATCTTTGCCTTGTCAACTATTTTTTTATAATTTTTTATGAAAAATTTTATCTCATTTTAGTTCTAAGCTATTTTCATCAGCGACGTGTTTTATATTATCACGCCTATATGCAGTTGTCAACACCTTTTTTATATTTTTTCAAACACTCTTTATTAAAAAGTTAATCCAGTAATATTTCTGCAATTTTCAAGTCTTCTGGTGTTGTTATTTTAATATTTTTATAAGAACCTTGAACTAGTTTAACCGGTATCTTTAAAAAATATTCTACTACCATAGCATCATCTGTCACTGTAATCCCTGCAGCAGACAAATTTTCTTCCTCTGACAGAAGCTTGTCATAAGCATCTGCAATAACATTTCTGTCAAATACTTGTGGCGTTTGTATTTGCCACACAAGAGAACGCGCTGGTGTATCAGATACATATCCTTTTTCATCTGATATTTTTATCGTATCCTTTACAGGCATACCAATCACACATGCACTAGATATTTGTACTTCATCAATCGCTCTATTAATTATATCTTCATCCACAAATGGACGTGCTCCATCGTGAATAAACACATACTTACATTCCCAGCAAATTGCTTGAATGCCATATGCCACAGAATGATAGCGCTCTTTTCCACCTTCCACAATTGCTTTTATCTTATGAAATCCATACTTATCAAGAATTTCCTTTTGGCAAAATTCCTGTTCATTTCTTCCCACAACCAGCACAATATCATCAATTTGACTATCCTCAAAGGCTTTTAATGAATAATACAACACTGGTTTGTCTTTAAGAAGCAGATATTGTTTGTGAACGCTACTTTCCATTCGTTTTCCTTGACCTGCTGCCAGCACAATTGCTGTCGTTTGAAATCCATTCATATTTTCTCTGCTTCCTTTCTTTTATAGTATATCTCTTAAAATCTTTTTTCACCTGTTTTTAGGCTAAATTTTTCTGTCAATTTAATCAACTTATGTTTCCTTGTATATCTCATAAATTTATGCATATCTTGCAAAAAGTCTTCTAGTAACATCAAATTATAAAAAGATTTTGAGAAATTATTCGACTATGAGCACGTTCTTTATCGTTCACCCAATCTAAGATTTGGAACTGCATTTAAATTATAACCACTTCTTGTTCCCTTCTTATATTCATAATAGCCTGCAACCCCTATCATCGCTGCATTGTCTGTGCAAAATATAGGGGAAGGATAATAAAATGCAACCTTTTGATTTTCGCATGCTATCTCAAAAGCTGTGCGAAGTGCAGAATTGGACGCAACACCTCCCGCAATCGCAAATTTAGCAAAACCATACTCTTTCACTGCACTTAGAGAATGTGCAACAAGCACATCAACTACTGCTTTCTGAAAAGAAGCGGCAACATCTGCCTTATTAACTTCTACTTTTTTCATTTCACAGGTATTTAAATAATTTAATACTGCTGATTTTAATCCGCTAAAACTAAAATCATAGTTTGCCCCATCTACCTTCGCCCTCGGAAAATGGATTGCATCAGGATTACCCTCTTTGGAAATATTGTCAATTTTAGGCCCCCCTGGGTATCCAAGACCTATAGCACGCGCCACTTTATCAAAAGCTTCTCCTGCAGCATCATCCCTTGTATACCCTAAGATTTCATACGCTCCATAATCTTTCACAGCAACAAGATGTGTATGTCCTCCAGACACAACTAGACAGGCAAATGGTGGTTCAAGTGTCTTATTTTCTATAAAGTTAGCACTGATATGTCCCTCTATATGATGGACTCCAATCAGTGGTTTATTCGCAGCAAAACTAATTGCCTTAGCCACTGATACCCCTACAAGCAATGCCCCTACAAGCCCTGGACCATATGTCACCGCAATCGCTGTAATTTCATCCAACGTCACTCCTGCTTTGCTTAGTGCTTCTTCTATTACTTGATTGATTTTTTCGATATGCTTTCTTGAGGCAATTTCTGGCACCACGCCACCATATAATGTATGCAGTTCAATCTGTGATGAAATAATATTAGACAAAACTTGTCGTCCATTTTTCACAACTGCAGCTGCTGTCTCATCACAGGAACTTTCAATTGCTAAAATCAATATGTCTTGTGTTTTTCCTTGTTCCATAATCAGGCCAAACCTTTCTGGTATTTTATATTTTAGGATTCCAGAACAGTTTTTTCCTCTGGATTGACCAACTCAAATCCAAGGATTTTCCAACGCCCTGTCTCCGTTTCTTTTCTCAAAATAAAAATCTGTTTTGAAGATTTATAATCTGCGCCTGTTTGTACAGAATAAATGCAATACATTTTTGCACATCTGCGTCCTTCATAAGTATATTCCTCGACATCTGTACTTTTTGACGTCTGATAAGAAAAAATAGAGTACCCACTTTGTAAAAATTCATCAACGTCTTCCTTTAAATCCTTAATATATTGCTCTCTTGGATTGTTTGCTGCAAGCTCCTCATCATACAATGCCAAAAGTTTATCGGCCATCTGTCCCAATTGTTCTTCTGTATAATCTTCATTATAAAGACATTTTGTAATGTCACTGTAATATTTCAAAACTTCTCTTGGCGTTGGTGGATAATCATCTTCGAGATTCTTTAACAATACTTCTTGTACTGCTGTAACAATTGTTTCATCATCGTTCTTCATATAGTTTGATAGATAAAAATAGTACCCGCCAACTAATGCCACTAAAATCACAATAATGATTGCACTTTTCACTTTGCCCATTTTAGATTCCCCCTTATACCTTTTTTGACTTTATCCTTCTTCATCCTCAAACAGAAGCTCCTCACTCCAGCCATCTTTTGCAATATAAGTTTTTGAGAAGACTGCCTGCACTTCTCTTTTATATTCCTCTGGTCTTGTAAGAGAAGGAGAATAATGTGTCAACCACATTTTTGCCACATTCGCCTCCTTTGCCATCGCCGCTGCCTCATAAAAAGTCATATGTTTGTGTTCCTTTGCCTTCTCTTTTTTATCTGGCTCTCCATACATTCCTTCACATATAAATAAATCGGCATTTTTTGCATTTTTAATAATACCTTCTGTTGGTCTTGAATCCGTACAATAGGTCACCTTAAGTCCTTTTCTAGCAACTCCCATCACCATATCCGGCGTGTATGTACCTGTTTCAAGCACGATAGTCTCTCCTTTTTGCAACCGATTCCAATATCTTTTGTCAAGTCCTAATGCCATCGCTTTATCTAACTGAAACTTTCCTTTTCTTTCGACGACAATATTGTATCCATAACATAGAACATTGTGATTCACGCGGAATGCTTCAATGCGAAATCCTTCAAATGCAAAGCTCTGTTCTGGCTCTGTAATTTCTAAATATTCAATTTCAAAAGGAAGTTCAGGCGCGACCACACGCAGAGCATTGACCACTTTTGAAAGTCCTTTCGGTCCAATTATGACAAGTGGCGTGGTTTTCTCTGCATTTCCCATTGTCAATAACATTCCAGGAAGTCCAGATATATGGTCCGCGTGATAATGTGTAAAACACATGATATCAATCGGCTTGGGACTCCATCCTTTTTCCTTCATAGCAATCTGGGTGCCCTCGCCACAATCAATCAATATACTTGTGCCATTATATCGCGCCATAAGCGAAGTAAGCCACCGATATGGTAAAGGCATCATGCCTCCTGTCCCCAATAAACATATGTCTAATATAAAAATCACCTCTATCTTTATTTTTATAAACCTCTTGCTTTACACTTTTTACTCTTTCCACAAAATCACTGCATCATCCTTTGGTTTTTCATAAAAATTAGGACGCACTCCTTTCGAGACAAAACCAAGTTTCTTGTAGAGTTCGCGCGCAGATGTATTTTGACTGCGCACTTCCAACGTAAACGCCGAGATACCATAGCGCTCCCTGCCAAGCTTTAGCAGCGCCTCCATAAGTGTTGTTGCAATCTTTTGGTTTCTGTATTTTTCATGAACTGCCACATTGGAAATGTCGCCCTCACCAGCGATATTTGTAAGCATACAACCTCCTAAAATATGTTCTTTTGCATTCGCCGCATCTGTCCTTGCAACAAGATAAACCCTGTTGGGATTGGTGAGTATCTCCTCAAAATCTTTGTATTTCCATGGCATAGAAAAGCAGGAAGCTTCCAATGATGCCACTTCTTCTAAGTCTTCTTTTTGCATTTCTTGTATATAATATTGCTTTTTTTCCTGTTCTGCGCGCTCTCGCTCTGCCTGCGACAGTCTAAGATAATCAGGAGCATGTTTTGTTGCACTTTCTCTAATCCCTTTTTTGTACAACTCACAACCAAGCGCTGCCACGCAGGAAGCACGCTGACGATTACAACACGACGGCGCAAAACTATATTTGACCTTGATACGTTTTGTAATCTGATCGCGATACACTGCCACGCCATCTCCCAAAAACAAAACTTCCTTGTTCATTTTCTCACACAAAAAATTGATGTTTTCAACAATTTCATCAATTGTTACAACACATTGTTTTTCTATTGTACACAAGTCATATCCTGCATCGTCTTCTGCCTGCTTATGAAATTCATACAATCCTGTATAAACCTGGTTTCTGCGCGCGTCCATAATCGGGCAAATCAACGCACTGCAACCATAAAGATTATATGCAAGTGCATCCACGGTCGGCACTGGAATAATGGGAATATCCAGTACAAGTCCTAATCCTTTTGCCGTCGCTGAGCCAATACGCAATCCTGTAAAGGATCCAGGTCCTGCCGCAATCGCAATCGCATCCAAAGTTTGCAAATCAAGTTCCGTCATGTGCTTTATCTCATCAAGCATAGGAAGCAATGTCTGGGAGTGAGTCTTCTTATAATTTATGGTGTACTCTGCAATGATGATATCATCTTCCACAATTGCCACAGACGCTACAAGCCCAGAACTATCTAATCCAAGAATTTTCATATTAATCCCCCATGCCGCCTTTTGGCAGCTCAAATAATAATCGGCATAAAACTTAACACTTCTGTGCAAAGCAACCTTTGCTGCGAGTGCTTAAAAATACTTTTCATGCTAACCAACTTTTTGCCGCTGCGCGACAACATAAATCTTATTGGCCTTCTATCAGAATCCTTCTATACGCAAAACCTTTCTCAAGATTTTTCTCTATGATTATCTGTCTTGCCTCCGCTGGTATCAATTCTTTGATGCGCTCCGCCCACTCGATAATACACAACCCATTTCCAAAGAAATAATCCTCATAACCAATCTCATCCATCTCCTCGGCATCACCGATACGATACACATCAAAATGATAAAATGGCAACCTACCACTCTCATAAACCTGTACAATTGTAAAAGTAGGGCTATTGACATGCTCTGTAACGCCAAGCCCTGTCGCTACACCTTGCGTAAACACTGTTTTCCCTACGCCAAGATCTCCATTAAGCATATAGATTTCACCTGGTTTTGCAGTCTGACCAAGCTTTCTTCCTACCTCAAAAGTCTCCGCTGGACTGTTGGTCTCTATATAAATTTTTTTATCACTCATCTTAATCCCCCATGCCGCCTTTTGGCGGATCAAATAGTAATCACGTGAAACTTAATCCTTCTCCGCAAATCAGTCTTTGCTGTGAGCGGAAACTGCCACAGGCGGTTAGAAATACTTTTCACGCAAACTCCCATCTGCCCGCTTTTGCGGGCTTACTAATCGGGATGTGTGAAATTTTAATTTCACACGATTGCCCTTTCTAAAAACGTATTTTAACTTTTTTGGGGTGCATATGAGTCGATATCATCTGTATTAGCGCCTCCTTTTTGTCACCCAAATCCTTTTTTGGAAAAATAGAAGCGGCTGTTCTTGATGTATAAAGTATAATACTTCTTCCTGTCGAAACCGCTTTGACACAGCTATCCCAGCTTTGTTTTTCCTCATTTTCTCCTTGAGATACGCTGATGCCCTCATCTGTCATTTTATAATGAAGTGGTTTTTTAAATGCTGGTGTGTTCTGCGCCTGCCGCATTGCTCGCAAAAACAACGCACCGGGAAGATATACAATCAAGACAACGCCCGCAATCAGATAAATAACATACTTTGTCGAGAGAAATGCCATGATTAAAAACACGCCAACCAGTGTGCCCAACATTCCTGAAAAACTGGTATATGTATGATACAATAAATAATCATATAACACACCCGCTGTCACCTTGACATCAAATTCCATTTCCATTATAATAATTTATCCTTTCTGCATTATTTTCTATATCATGATGTTGGGGTCAAAAGGTATTTTGCCCCCTATGATACCACGGATTGCTCCGCATTTCATGCTCCCGCAATCCTAAAACACCTCAAATTCGCTCATTTTTCTGTGAAAAATGGCTACTTTTCGGTGTTTTTGCGGGTCCCAAGTTCAAAAATCCTCTTGCAAGCAAGCTTGCATCGGATTTCTTGACCTTTTGACCCTGGTATCATATCATTCAAATATCTATATTGATAGAAGCACCTGCATTTTGATAATACAGGTGCTTCTATCAATATGCACTTTCCTATACAGTATACCAAAAAGTAATCAAAGTGCAAGTCATTATGTAAATTAATCTTAAAAGAAATCCTTTCTACTCATGTCGAAGTGCTTCAATCGGACTAAGTTTTGCCGCCTTTCGTGCAGGGTAAATACCAAAAAAGATGCCAATCAATGAAGAAAATCCAGTTGCGGCAAGAACTACTTTGGGGTCAACTACGGCTTCCATACCGCCCATTCCCATATTTGACGCCAATCCACAAATTCCCCTTGCACCTAAAATACCAAGAACAATACCAACAAATCCACCAATCAATGTTATAATCACTGCCTCCATCAAAAACTGAAATAAAATCGAACCTGTTTTTGCACCGAGTGCCTTTCGGATACCGATTTCTTTCGTTCGCTCTGTCACAGATACCAGCATAATGTTCATAACACCGATTCCTCCTACAATAAGAGCAATTCCTGCTACCAACATAATAAAAATTGTGATGTAATTCAGAATATCACTAATCATACCAACTTGACTTGCCATATCCATACTCTGTATATAATCTTTCCCGCGCACATTGTATCTTGCTTCAAGCAAACTTTGTACCTGTCTTGAAATATCCGTAACATACTCGGAAGAATCTGCAAAAATAATAAATGAACTAAACTCCTCTGTATAATATCCATACAGTTCTTCTAGCAGTGTAATTGGTATTTCCATTGACACATCACCATAGGTACCCATTGTCATTTCCTTTGCAAGAGAATCATCATCTTTTTTTACCCCTACAATTGTAAAATCCTCTGTGACACCCCACATACTCATGCTCAAGTCCAGCCCAACAACATCTATTGTTCCAAAAAGTTTTTTTGCGCCGCGCTCATTGATAACACACACCTTTGCGCCACTCTGACTCTCAATCTTATTAAAATATCGCCCTCTTGCAATTGGCGCACCATCGTAAAACTGCATAGATTCATTTCCAAACATTGGCGCTACGCTAAACGTTCCCTTTGTTGTCTGCGCACTTCCATTTGCCCCCATTCGCCAAATATCCGTCGCACCCTTTACATGCGGCACTTTCTCATAGATTGCATCGATATCGTCATCATTAAACATAATTGTGTCCGCCTCATCCGCTGGGACATCCGCATAGATTTGAATAAAACCACCGACCAGCGCATCAAGCTGTCCACTGATGCCAACTTTAAATCCATTTCCTGCCGACACAATCAAAATAACAGACGAAATACCAATGATAATACCAAGCATTGTCAGAAAAGAACGCGCCTTGTTACTGCGAATATTCATCAGGGCTATTTTTACATACTCCAATATTCTAGCCATTGTCTGTTCCATCCTCCGTCTGCTTCTGTGATGTGTTTGCATCTTCCTGCTCCACAGACTGCGCCTGTGAACTGTTTTCATCTGTTTTTTCTGTCTCCGTATTGTTTGCACCTGTACTTTCTGTACCTGTGTCACCCATACCAGACATTGGCATGCCTGTCACTGCCATTCCTTCGTCAAGCCCCATTCCATAAACTGATGTTGTCACAATCTCCTGATTCTCTGAAAGCCCATCCAAAATTTGGATATAAGCTTCCGAAGAAATACCAGTTTTAATATATTTCTTAGTAAGAATACCATTCTCAATTAAATAACAGAACTCGCCTTGACTATCAACATTAACTGCTTCGACTGGAGCCTGCAAAACATCTTTTTCACTTGCAGTTAAAATTTTAAGTTTCGCATCAAGTCCCAAGAAAATATTTTCATCGGGGTTATCTATATGTATTCTTGCAGCAACCGTTGCTGTACCAGATGTATTTTGTTCTGCTATGTGATTGATTTTGGAAACCGTTCCAGTATAGCTCTTTCCAGATATAATAATCTCCGCTGGCTGTCCAATCACAAGCGTTTCTAGTGCATACTTAGAAGCTTGAAACTCAACACAAACATTGTCAATGCTCTCAAGAACCATAAGCTGTGTTCCCTCCTGCACAGTTGCACCTTTCACTACATTTAAGTCAGAGATAACTCCATTAAAATCTGCTACAATACCATTTAGAACAGCTTTATATTTTCTTTCGGCGTCCTGACCTTCCAATTTTGTTTTTTCTTTGTTTAGTGCATACCCTTCAAGTTTATTTCCGTTTACAACTGCGGACTCTGCACCTGCTTTTACACTTTTTGCCTCAGAAAGACGCTCCTCATAATCCGCAAGAATTTTCTTTGCCTGCGTCAGCATATCCTCCCATCCATAATCTGTTTTGTAATCTGAGAGCAGACTCAATTCATTTTGCAGTTTATTTAACTCATTTTGTTTCTCTACCTTTTTTCCCATCAACATTTCAACATCAGTGTCTTTTGTGGGTGTCTGTATTGCTAGATCATAATTGTTCATTTCCTTCTCAACCTTATAGATCTTAGCATACAAATCTGATTTTTTTAATGCTGTTAAATCTGTAATACTGTTCGTCAAATCCTCTATGTACTGCTCGTAGCTGTCAATCACAGCTTCGCATTGTGCAATCTCTGCCTCAGCTTCCGCCAATTTTGTCTTCTGTTCCTCATTATATTGTACATTGGAACTATAATCTGCTGAACTAATCTTCTGTTCTAAGTCTGACTTTTGCTTTGCATAAGCAACCGCCTCCTCATCAAAGCATAATAACACATCTCCTGCCTTGACAACATCACCTTTTTCCACTTCAATTTCTTCCACTTTTGCCTCTGCTGGTGCAAAAAATGTAACAGATTCCTCTGCAACTACTTTTCCGCTAACATTGAGTTCTGTATCGATATCTCCCATGGATACCTTATCTGTATAGACTGGAATTGTCGTACTTCCTTTGCCAGAAAAAGATTTTATTACAACTACAACTATCAGCACAACAATAACAGGAATAATAATCTTTAATTTCTTCTTTTTCCGTCTGTGTATCTTTTTGCCTCCCTCCGCATTTTGTACATTTTTCTCTCCCTTACTCATTTTTTTCGTCCTCCATATTTCCCTGTTCTAATAATTGAGGCCTGTTTTGCCTCATGTCTGAAACGATTTTTCCGTCTCGTATTTTAATAACTCTATCTGCCTGTTCTGCAATCTCATTGTCATGTGTAATTAAAATTACTGTCCTACCTTCTCCGTGAAGCTCTCGCAAGATCTGTAGAATTTCTTTTGTCGAGTTAGAATCCAAATTTCCAGTTGGTTCATCTGCCAATATAATCGGCGGTGCCTGCGCAATTGCCCTTGCAATCGCAACGCGCTGTTGTTGACCACCTGACATCTGTGCTGGCTTATGGTCTAGTCTGTGCGATAATCCCACTTTCTCAAGTGCCCTCAGCGCTAGTTCATCTCGCTCTCGCTTACCTACACCGCGATAAATCAACGGCAATGTGACATTTTCCACAGCAGTTAAATTTTGAATTAGATTAAACCCTTGGAAAATAAAACCAATCTCCCGATTTCTGACATCCGACAATTCGTCATCATCCATATCTGACACATCAATACCATGCAACATATAAGTTCCCGAAGTCGGCACATCCAAACAGCCAAGCATATTCATCAATGTCGATTTACCGGAACCGGAATGTCCTATAATTGCAACAAATTCTCGCTCACATATTGTAAGATCAATTCCATCAAGCGCATGTACCTCATTTTCTCCAGGATTATAAATCTTTCTCATGTCCTTAATTTCAATTAACATTTTTCCCAAAGTTTCCGTCTCATCCATTTTTCTTCCCCAATCCCCCTTTTGAATACCTATAGACTCTCAAAGTCTTTTTGTAATAAATATTGTGAAAAGATTTTTGTGAGATATATACAAATTTATAAGACATACATAAAATATATGTTAATTAAACTTGTGTATATAACAGAAAATCTGCCACAAACATAATCGCAAAAAAATCTCAAGAGGCTATTATATGTCATATCATAACACTGCACATTTATTTTGTCTTTAACATTTTCTTAATTTTACATTAATTTACAATACCTAAAAAATGTATTAATATCTCTTGGAAATTATGTATTTTTCATAAAAAATATCTAATCTTTTTGTTATTATTTTTTAAATATTTTGTAATTGTATAGAAGTTATACCTTCCTTTATGCACACGACCTGTGTCACCTTAGTGGTTTATTTTCTTTGCGTAGGTCTGTATAATCGAGTTAAAAATTTTCCTCTCCCTACTCGCGCACTGGATGTCCATTAGCTTCTGTTGATATTTTTCCTTTGGACGCTCGTGTGTATAAAAATACCGACCTCCTAATCATTAGATTTTTGGTCTAACTTTTGGGGTCGGTACATTATAAGTATCTCTTATGTATAGTATCTATTACAAATCACTTCTAACTTTATGCGTTTTCTGTGCGTCCATTCTTTGCTGTGGTATCATAAGATGCCTTTAATATTGGACTTAATGGCTTATAGAGTAAAAACGTTAAAACAGAAACCATGGTTCCTTTTAATAGATTTAATGGTGCCACACAAAATGCCACAAACGTAATCACATTGGTAATATTGGCGTTAATCTTTGTGCCCATCTCAATTAATGCCTCCATAGGCATACCATACATTACCGCAAATGTCGGAAGCAAATACACCGCATTAAAACATGTGCCAAATATTGTCATGCAGAGCGTTCCAACTGCACTTCCTGCTATAGCCGTCAACTTTTTCTTTTTCATATGGTATATAATTGTTGCTGGCAAAATCATGGAACAACCTACGCAAAAATTGGCGAGTTCTCCAACAAACGCTGTCGATGTTGGCTTAAACAATAGTTTAATAATAATCTTAACAAACTCTGTGAGCACACCCGCAACAGGACCAAACGCAAAACCGCAGATTAATACAGGCAATTCGCTGGCATCAATTCCATAAAAAGGTGGTGCAAACGGTACGGGAAACTCTACTGTCATCAAAACACCTGCAATGGCAGAAAACATACCAATCATAGCGGTTTTTCTAGCAGTTAATATCCTGCCTTGCTCTCCATTTCGCTTTGCAATCAGCTTTTCTGCCAGCACTGCGACAAGCACCAACATGGCAACAATTCCCACAAATTCCAATACAAATGTGAGGTTTTCAACAATGTTTGTAAAAAATAGTTTCATTTAATTCTCTCTCCTTTTTCCAATCTTCTCAAAGGCGTGTAAACAGTGTGCTGTATGACATCAAATAGAAAGGATTTCTCTTTCTCTGCCTATATGCTTTAGCGGCCTATTTCCTCTGCATGGGTCTATACAATCAAGTAGGGAAGTTTATCTTCCCCTACTCGCGCGCCGGGCACCCGCCAGCGAACCGATAAATCAGTTTGATGACAAATTTCACTTGGGTGCCTGTGTGCATAAAAAAATCCCGAACACATTACACATTCGGGATTAATACACAAAACCACAGCCCTTCCATTTTCTGCAAAGGCTTTGTATCTTCTCTCATCCAGACTTTACTGTCGGTTATGGAATCGCACCATATCAACCTCTTTGTGTATCCAAAGAGGGTCGCGGACTTTACCGCCGGTAGGGAATTGCACCCTGCCCCGAAGATTTTATTTTTATTTATGGAATTTAATATAACATGAAATTGCTTGAAAAGCAAGAAGTTTTGGGGATTTATTGAAATTTCTAACTGGCTTTATTTATTATCAGCAGTTTATAAATTTTTGTAAAAGTTATATTTTCGTGGTTTCACATTGAATAAATATTCAATTTTCCTATATTTTACAGGCAATAAAGTCATATTTATTACATTTTAAATAACAAGTCGAGTAAATTTTAAAATGTTGTAAACTGGGGTAATGAAACTTACCATGCTACAATTTCATACATTCCCATGCTGTCATCCCACCCTAATACTTCCATATAACAGCTTGTAGTAGTATGCCCTGTTCCATCATCAAAGGCAAATGATTCCAAATCAGTATAAGCTGCCCAGTCAACATTGTTCAAACCTGCTTTATTTGGAGATATGAAGCCTGTTCCCCAACTACCTCCGTTGTAATTATCATCATAATGATACCACTCAAGGATATCATGCTGTCCAATTGTCTCACTCCAGTTCCCTTTAAGACTCGTATCCCATGTAATTCCATTTGCTTCAATGATAGTACGATAAGCTGCTACAAGCTCATCCGCTGTATATTTGTCCCCTAACGCAGGTTCAGGCAATTCAGGATACACATATTTAGGAGAAAGCGCAACACGTCCTTCCGCTTTTCCACAATTTTTGTAATGTTGATATAGTTTCTCTGTATCCCTTCCAAATACCTGCATCAGATCAGGGTATGTCTCTGCATAATAATCACTATCAAACAGTGTGCCATCTAACATCCTTTCAGGACTTGCATGGACAGTTGCATCACTCCCTGCCACCATGACTATTGCCATCATAAATACTGCAGTTTTTTTCTTCATATAAATCTCCATTCTTGCCAAAATCTGCGAATTTGGGCGTAAGCACAAAT